>Ga0299906_10005288_pt1 | contig 10530 bp, 12 predicted proteins | sample RVTome_14_FD_200259 | JGI IMG/M metagenome (GOLD analysis project Ga0299906, IMG submission 200259) | Soil microbial communities from uranium-contaminated site in the Upper Colorado River Basin, Wyoming, United States - RVT145D125 (version 2) ... | reverse complement strand
GGCGGGGCGACCCTGCCATGCGCGGGCGGCCGCGGGCTACCGTCGGCGGGCGGAAACTACTCGGGGTGGGAATAGTGCGGTTGCGAATAGCGGGGCGCGGCAGGCTCGGGCGGCGGGGAACACTGCGCGATCCGCGGCCGGGCAGAGCTGGTCCACACGCTGGAGCGCGAGGAGGCGGGTGTGGTTGAATCGATGAGTGACGCGCAGGCCCGACTGTACTATCGGTACTATGTGGGCACCCGGGTGGGCGACAAGTACCTCTGCGTGGTCGTCAAGGTCCGCGCCGATGACGCCTTCGTGCTCACGGCGTATCTGACCGACACGGTCAAGAAGGGACGGCTCCTATGGCCGGCAAGAAGCTGAAGATCTGGTACGACGCCGAGGGGGACTACCTCGAGGTGATGTTCGATCAGAAGGAAGGGTACTTTCGCGAGACGTCCTCCGACCAGGTAATGGAGAAGGTCGATACGGAGGGGAACGTGATCGGGTTCTCGGTTCTCAAGGTGAGTGCCGTGAAGGACCGTCCGCTCGAGCTGACGCTGTAGGCAAGGGAACGCCACCGCTACTCCCCACCGCGCGATCGAGGTCACCTGCCGCCGGGGCCGGACCGCGACGTTGCGGGCTTCGATCGAACGGGCACGTGGCCGCGGCCGGGGGCAGCGCGCTTGCGCGACTTCGCCCTGCGTCGCTCGCGCATCTCGATGACCTGGCCGACCGCTCGCAGCGTCTCGTTGACGGACTCGCGATCGGGGAACATCGCGGCGACGTCGGAATCGAGGACGACGACGTTCGTCCCTTCCGCGTACCGCGCAGCGTACTTGCCGCGGACGCCGCCACGGAAGTCGTAGTGGTCGCGCATCTCACCGTTTGCGCGGGCGGCCTTCTTCATACTCCCTGCGCTCGCGCGCCGCGGCCGGCCGGGCGCTGATGACTCGGACCGTCGCCTGCTCATGGTCCTCCGTGTGTACCACGACGAGCAGGCGCTGGCGATGCGAGAAGCCCATCGTCACCCACCGCTCCTCGTCGTCCGAGTGGTCCGGGTCCGGAACGGTGGTCGACAGCGTGTCCGCGAACACCGTGCTCGCCTCGCCGAAGTCGACACCGTGGCGTTGCCGATTGCGCCGCTCCTTCCCTCGATCCCACTCGAACCGGATCGGCATGCGGGCATGGAGACATCCGGGCAGCAGAAGGGCCAGACGTCGAGTATCGACTCGCCCATATGCCGCGGGCGCGGCGGGGGACCGTCGGCCGCACCCCTACTCCGCTTGGATACCCTCGAGGTATCGGCGAGCGAGTATCGTGCGGCGGATCGACCTCCCCAGTCTGCAGAGTCCTCGCGGGATCCTCGTCCCCTCGGCGTACCTCGGCCGGCCCGAGCGGTCGCACCGTTGATCGTCGATCTCGCCGAAACGCCTGCACGGGAGGACAAGTAGTTGCCGTCGATCACCGGGTCGTGCGTCACCAGGAGGACGGTCACCTGGGTGCGCTCGTTGACCTCCTGGATGAGGTCCATGACGGCGCGGCCGCCGGCGCGGTCGAGGTTGCCCGTCGGCTCGGCGGCGAGGATGAGGGACTACAAGCGGCCTAGTGGCTAGATCAACGCCACGACGCCGGAGCGCCGGATCCGCTCGTCGGCGGTCACGAGACCAAGGCCATGCACGCGCGCGGTAGCGACGATGAGCTGATCGGCGGGGTCGCGATGGAACGCCGGGCCAAGGCGCGTGCTCTCGAGCGCGATCCGCGGGGTGATCGGGAGGATCGCGAGCCGCGGACTTCGCTCCAGCTCGTCCATGAACGCATCCGGCGACTGCTGGAGATCCACTCGGCCGCGCTCAACGAGCTTCGCGATCTCCCACAAGGTCATGGCCGAGATCGCGAGCGCCGCGCCGCTCGCCTCCTCGTGCGCGAGCGTCTGGACCTGTCTCGGCGAGAGGTCGCCCCGGTCCAAGAGCCACCAGAGCAGGACGTGCGTGTCGAGGAGGAGCGTCAGCGCGCGGCTTCCCACTCGTCGGTCCAGTCGACAGAGACGATGTCCCCCTTGATCGCCATCTTGCCGCGCATGAGCCCGCGCAGCGGCGCGTCGGCTGAGCGAATGGGAGTCACGCGCGCGATCGGCTCGCCGTGCCTGGTGACGACGATCTCCTCACCTCGGCGCCGCACCCGCTCCAGGACCTCCAGACAGCGGGCCTTGAACTCGCTGATGGCCATGGTGCCCGGCTCAGGGATCGAGCGCCGCGTCCGTCGCGCCATGGCCCGGTTGTGCCACTGACCATGTGACCAGTCAAGCGGTCGTTTATCGTGGACGGATTCGCGAGCGCGCGCCGGCAATTCGATGCGAGGAAGCGGGGCAATTTGTCAATCTCATTGACAGCTAGCACCCCGCCCGGGGTGGGATAGTGCGGTTGCGAAATAGCCGAGCGCGGCAGGCTCGGGCAGCGGGGACGCTGCGGGTACTAGTCGACCTGGATACCCTCGAGAATCGGGGATCGAACGGCGCGCGATGCCGCGAGGTAGCCCGCGAGGACGGTCATGGCGAGAACCAGGGCCGCGTACCACGCGGTCGAGAGCAGCGGGAAGCTGAACGCCAGGTCGTAGCCGAGGAGCTGCCGAAAGTTGATCCGCACCCAGATCCACGCGGTGACCGCGCTTACGGCGATGCCGAGTACGGCGCCGACGGCGCCGATCGTGCCCGACTCGAGCATCACGGCCCGCCGCAGGCTGCGATCGTCGGCGCCGATGAGGCGCCAGACGGCGAGCTCCCGCCGGCGCTCCACGATCGTGGCGAGGAGCAGATCGAAGACCCCGGCGATGGTCACGATGACGACCAGGAGCTGGATCGCGTCGGTGAATGCGAAGGCGCGGCGCCGGTAGGCGTCGTGGTACTCCAAGACCTCGGCGAGCGAGAGGATCTTCAGGCGAAAGCGCGCGCCGAGTCGCGCCTCGATGCCCCGGCGGACGGCCGCTGCCGCCGTGCCCTGATAGCGCTCGAGGTCCTCCTCGGCGGTGAGATCGGCGCCGAAGAGGTGCAGGGTCTCGCCGGAGCCGTCCGCCAGCGAGATCGTCCCGCGGACGAGCGGCACCGCGGCGACCACGGCGGGATCCTGCTGGACGATCCCGAGGGTGGTCTCGGGGAACCCCACCTCGCCGACCCCGAGCGTCACCTCGAGCGCGGCCGGTCCCGCGATCAGCTCGATCGTGCGCCGCACGTTGGCGAGCACGCTCGCGTTGATGACCTCGATCGCGACGATCAGCGTGACGCCGGTCGCGATCCCGCCGACGACGAGGGCCGTACGGCCCCAGCTCGCACGGAGCTGGGGGAGGCTGATCTGGCGCAGGAGACGCAGCATGGCAAACGGGGCGACGCTGCCATGCGCCGACGGCGCATGGCTACCGTGGAGGGCAAACACTAGTCGCAGAACGAATAGCCCGAGAGGGGCGGACCTACTCCCAGAGGATCTCCATCCCGCCATAGCTCCACGTCGAGCTCTCCGCAGCGAGAAGGAGCAGCCGATCTCCGCTCGCGAGCCTGCCCTCGGCCCTGATCTCCTCGAGAAGGATGGGAATCGAAGCGGCGATCGTGTTTCCGACGCGCTCGATGTTGGTCGGGAACTTTTCCGGGGGGACACCGTGCTTCGCTGCCAGGCTCCGCATGTTCCCGGTCGCCTGGTGGGCGAGCAGGTAGCGGTAGCTCTCGATGGTCGTCCCGGCACGCTCCATGACCGCGTTCCCTGCCTGCCAGAAGAGCTCCGTGCCACGAGTGAGCACCGTGCGAAAGTCCTGGTGGCCGAGGTAGTCCATCGCAGCATACCGCTCGGGCGAGGGCGGGGTCGCCGACATCATGCCGCGAAAGGTAATCCCCGGCGGCCGGGGATCGCCGGTGCTGCAAACGACGACGTGCTGCAGGCGCGGCCCCTGACTGCCCGCGGCGGAAACGACCATCGCGCCGGCGCCGTCCCCGTAGAGCGCAGCGTTGAGGCGCTGGTCCTTGGGCACGTCGCGGCCGAAGCGAAAGAAGGGGGAGATGGTCTCAGCCGCAACCACGAGCGCACAGCGAGAGCGGCCTGCGGCGATCAATCCCTCGACGACCAGCAGGGCGCGAAACAAGCCCGCACACGCCGATCGAAGATCGATGCCCACGACGGCTCCCAATCCGAGCTTCGCGGCCACCAAGCGGTCGAGCGGCGGATTGGCGAAGTCGGGCGTGATGGAGACCGTCACCAGCGTATCGATCGCGTCCACGTCGAGCGCAGCGTCGCGAAGCGCCCGTCGCCCCGCCTCCGCCGCGAGGTCGCTGCAATGCTGGCCCTCGGCCGGCTCAGGGGCGTCGAACCGCCGGACCCAATGGCGGCGTCGGACCTCGAAGAGCTCCGCGATGCGCTGCGCCCCGATGCCCACGAGGTCCGAAACCTCGTCGTTCGTTACGATGCGGTCGGGAAGGCACGCTCCCAGTCCTGCCAGGCGAAGGTCCATCGCTGCTGGCCTCGTGTACCACGGCGACTACCCCTCGGCGAACGTCGCGCTCGTACGTGCTCACGGACGATCGGGCATCGGCCGGCGCGGCATCCAGCGACCGACCCGGCGGCGAAAGTCCGCGTAGCGATCGCCGAAGCGCTGCGCCAGGCGAGGCTCCTCGACGCGCACGACGTACCAGTGCGTGACCAGGAACAGCAGCGCCCAGTACATGGCGATGCCGGGCGAGCGGAGCACGGCGGCAAGGCCCAGCACCACTAGGAGGTTCCCGTGATACATCGGGTTCCGCACCCACCGGTAGGGGCCGGCGACGACGAACTGGCGGGGCGGATCGGTGGGAAAGGCCGTACCGTGGCCGCGCAGGACGAGCCCGAGGAACGAGTCGTAGGAGAGCAGAGCGCCGGCAACGGCCAGAGCGTAGCCGAGAGGCCCCGCTGCCCCCGGCAAGGCACCGCCCAGGATCGGGTCCAGCCCGCGCGCAAGCAGCGGCAGCGCCACGAGGAAGACGCCAATGACCCCGGCACCGTAGAGGTGCGCCCTCAGGAGAATCCACACCATGGAACGAGGGCTATTCGACTTGGATCCCTTCCAGAATCGGCGATCGAATGGCGCGCGAAGCCGCGAGGTAGCCGGCGAGGACCGTCATGGACAGGACGAGGAGCACGTACCACGCGGTGGCGAGCGCCGGGAAGCTAAACGCAAGGTCGTAGCCGAGCAAACTCCGGAAATTGATGCGAACCCAGATCCACGCCGTGACGACGCTCACCGCGACCCCGAGCACGGCCCCCACGGCACCGATGGCGCCGGACTCGAGCATGACGGCGCGCCGGACCGTGCGATCGTCGGCACCGATGAGCCGCCAGACCGCAAGCTCCCGGCGGCGCTCGACGATCGTGGAGAGAAGGAGGTCGAAGATGCCAGCGATGGTGACGATGATGACCAGGAGCTGAATCGCGTCCGTGAATGCGAACGCGCGACGCCGGTAGGCGTCGTGGTACTCAAGCACCTCCGGGAGCGAGAGGACCTTGAGTCGGAAGCGTGCCCCGAGGCGCTCCTCGATGCCCTGTCGGACGGCGTCGAGCGACGCCCCCGGGGCGAGATAGACGCTGACCCGGTGAATGGCGGCGTCCTGCCATCGCTCCACGAACAGCGCTCGGTCGAGAATGACGCTTCCGCGGTCCGAGATGTAGTCCGCGACTACCCCGACGATCGGAACCCGGACGAGGCCGGTCGGACTGGTAAGCTCCAGCTCGTCGCCTACCGCGAGGTGGAAGCGGTCGGCCAGGGTCGTCGAGACGTTGACTCCCGTCCCCGCGCGCAGGGCGGCGGCGGCCGTCTCGGGATCGCCGGATCGATACCACGAGGCTGGATATCGCTCGGGGATGAAGAATCCGTCGCTCAGAGCCACGAGACCGATGCGCTCGCCGCGGTAGCTCTGTCCCGCGAGGACACGCGCGGCCTCGACACGCTCTACCCCGGGCACGGCTGCAAGGTCATCGAGTATCTCGGGCGGGAGCGGCACCTCGAGATACCCACCTTCGGTAGTGACGGCGCTCACGACGAGATCGGCCTGGAACAGGTGCCCTACGTAGTCGGAGGCCGAGTCTCGAAAGCTGTGCGAGAGGGAGGTCAGCACGACGGCCGTCGTGAGGACGAGCGCGATCGCAGCGACGATGACGCCGGAGCGGGCCGGGGAGCGGAAGAGGCTCTGCGCGGCCACCTCGCCCTCGGCAGGAAAGAGGCTGGACAGCATACGCGTGAGCCCCGCCTCGAGCCCGATCATGACCGGAATGGCAATGATGATGACCGAGGCGTTCCAGAGGGTCGCGCCGAGGTTCGCGAGGGCAAGCGAGAGGGTGCGATCACCGACGGCCAGCAAGACGATGCTCGCGACGACGAGCAGCACCCACCATCGCACGTACCGCCAGGGATCGGGGCGGTCGGCGGGTAGCCGCGCACCCGCGCGCAGGATCCCGATCGGCTCGAGCCGCTCGACGCGGCGCGCCGCGAAGTAGGAGGCGAACAACGCTGCCGCCACGCCGACACAACTCGCGATGACGAGGGTTTCCCCGTCGATCGTGAGCGTCTGCACCGGGAACCGAAGCTTGAAGATCACACCCATCGAGTCGGCCACCATGCCGATGAGCAGCCATGCCATGCCAATCCCGATGGGAACGCCGAGCATCGTCCCTACGACCCCGAGGATGCACGCCTCGAGCATCAGCAGCCGGAAGAGCTGGGCCCCCTCCGCACCGGCAACGCGCAGCCCCGCCATGACGAGCGCGCGGTGGACGGCGCCGGTGGAGGTCGTGTTGTAGATGATGAAGATCCCGGCGACGAGGCAGAGCGTGCTGATGCCTGTGAGCATGGCCTGGAAGGATGCCAGCAGGCGCTCATACTGCTCGCCGCGGCGCGCGGGCCGGACGACGCTCAGCTCGGACGGCAGTCGCCCGCGCAACCGCGTGGCAACGGCTGCCACGTCCGCCTCGGGGCGCAGGACAACGTCGATCTGGTCGATCCGCCCCTCTTTTCCGAGCATCATCTGCGCCGCCGGAAGGTCCATGACTATCAGCTCGCCGCCCAGAAGGGCCGCGAGACCGCGCGTTTCCAACAGACCCCGTACCGCGAGATCACGGACACCCGAGGGCGTGACGAATCCGACGCGGGCACCGACGGCCAGCCCGTGTCGATCCGCGAATCCGCTGCTGATCAAGACGGAGCTCGGATCCTCCATCATGCGCAGGAGGTCACGCCGACCGGTCTCGGTCGCTATCTGGTATCGCTGAAGCTCCTCTTCCGCGACGAGGTCGGCGCCGAACAACGCCAGGGCGCGTTCCGGCTCGTCGGCGAGCGCGACGGTGCCACGCACCAGGGGAATCGCCGCCACGATGTCCGGATCGTTCGCGACCTCGATCACAGTCGCCTCGGGGAACCCGACCTCGCCGACGCCAAGGACGACCTCGAGCGCAGCAGGCCCCGCCATCAGGTCGATGCTGCGCTGAAAGTTCGCGATGACGCTCGCGTTGATGATGTCGATCGCCACGATCAACGTGACGCCGGTGGCGATGCCTCCCACGACCAGCGCCGTGCGGCCCCAGCTCGCCCGCAACTGCCGGTAGCTGATCTGTCGAAGGAGTCGGAGCAACGAGGCGGAAGTGTACTAGCTTGCGACACCCGGATCCATGCGGATCGGCGAGGGCGACCTCCCTCTTGCGCTCGCTCGGCCTCCGGTCCGGAATAGATTCTCGAGCGCATGCTTTGACGGAGAGCAAGAGCGCGTAGGACCCTGCTCCGGCACGTTCCGCCATGCTTCGCCTCCTCCGACAGATCAGCCTCCCCCAGCTTCGCGCGAGCTGGGGCCGTTCCGCCCTCGTCGTCGGCGGCATCGCGCTCGGGATTGCCCTGATCTCCGGCATCAACATCATCAACACCAGCGTGCTCGGCAACTTCCGCCGGACCATCGAGGTCATGGCGGGCCCGGCGCAGCTCGAGGTCACGCTCGGGGTCGGCGAGGTCGGCTTCCCCGAGGAGACCGTCGAGACCGTTCGGGCCGATCCGGACGTCGCCGTGGCGGTGCCACTCGTACGGGGAACCGTCGCGCTCGCCGACGATCCCTTGCACGTCCTGCACTTGTTCGGGGCGGATCTCGCGCGCGAGGAGGAGCTGCAGCGCTACCGCGTCAAGATGGTCTCGGAGCGCCGTCTCGCCACTGAGGCCCTGGTGGACGTGCGCTCGGTCTTCCTCACCACCGAGCTCGCCCGCGCCAAGGAGATCGTCGTCGGGGAGACGATCAAGCTGTCGACACCTCGTGGCGTCGAGGCCTTCACGCTCCGCGGCCTGCTCGAGCCGGAGGGGCTTGCGACGCTCTTCGCGGGCCAGATCGCGGTGATGGACGTCGGCGCGGCCCAGTGGTTCCTGCCAAGGATGGGCGGGTCGATCAGATCGACGTAGTCGTCGCCGACGGCGGGTCGCTGTCGGCCGTGGCGGAGCGGCTACGTCGCGCCCTGCCCTCCCACCTGAACGTCGCTCGGCCGGCCGCGCGGGGCAGCCGGTACGACGGCGTCCTCGCCTCGTTTCAGGCGATGCTGACGGGGCTGAGCCTGCTCTGTCTCGTCGCCGGCGTCTACATCGTCTACAACACCACCTCCACGGGAGCGATGCATCGAGCGTTGGCCATGGCGGGCTTGCGCCTGACCGGAGCCTCGGTCGATCAGCTCTTCCGCCTGCTCATGCTCGAAGCCGTCGTTCTCGGCGCGGTCGGCGTCGGCGTCGGCCTGGTCCTCGGTGTGATCCTCGCGCGACTGCTGACCAGCTTCGTCGCGGACTCCATGAGCGTGATCTTTCAGCTCCGCTTTCCGGTCGACGGTCTGGTCGCGGACGTCTCCGAGCTCGCCGTGATCGGCGTCATCGGCGTCGCCGCGGCCCTCTTCGCCTCGTATTTCGCCGCCCGACGCGTCGCGATGATGGAGCCGCTCGACGTCATGCGCGTCGACCTGCGATCGATCTCCCGGCCCCCGTCCGCCACCCGCTTCGTGGTTGCGTGGCTCCTCCTCGTGGTCGTGGCGGTGGTCGCGCTGGTCTGCGAGATCCGGTGGCACTCGATCGCCTGGGGCAACTTCGGCTCGACGCTCTGGTTCGCGTCCTCGATCGTCATCGCGATCCCGCTCGTGACGTGGCTGGCAGCGCTGCTGTCGCGCGCGCTGCCGCGGGCGTTCGGCTCGGAAGGGCGCGTCGCGGCTGAGAGTCTCTTTCGGGCACCGATGCGCACGGGGGTCACCGTGGCAGCCATAGCCCTGGTGCTCACGGTCGCGATCACGTCCGCCTCGCTCTCGCGCAGCTTGAGCAGCTCGATCGGCTCGTACTTCTCCGGCGGCTTCCTCGGGTGCGATCTCGCGGTCAGCGCCGTCACCACCGACGGGGGGTGGCTCGAGACCCCGCTCCCCGGCGCGATCGGCGAGGAGATCCTGCAGGTACCGGGCGTGCGATCGGTCGATCTCATTCGTATTCTCCCGGGGCACCTGTTCCGCGGCGAGCGCATCGCGCTCGGCGGCGGGAGCCCGGCCATCTTCGACCCCGGCCGCTATCCTGCAGGGTGGTATCGCGAGGGTGACCCGGTGCAGGCCGCGCCCGCCCTCCAGGCCGGTGAAGGAGCCAACGTATCGGTCAGCCTCGCCGACCGGTTCGATCTTCACGTCGGGGATCCACTGGAGCTGACGACGCCGACGGGCGAGCTCTCGCTCCGGGTCACCGGGATCGTCACGGACTACATGTCCGACCGGGGGAGCATCATCCTCAACCGCGCGCTGCTGGTCGAGCATTGGAACGACCACGCGGTCAATCGCGTGCACGTCTTCCTCGACGAGGGTGCGACCCCGCGCGACGTGCGCGAGGGCATCGAGAGAAAGCTCGGGGCTACGCATCGTCTCAAGATCCTGGAGCCGGGCGAGGTCGTGGCCTTTCACAAGGATCAGGTGTCCAGAGCGTTCATGCTCATGGACGCCATCCAGCTCCTGATCGTCTTCGTCACCGTGGCCGGTATCCTCGACCTCCTGCTCTCGGCAATCCTCGAGCGCCGGCGCGAGCTCAGCCTCTGGCGCGTGATCGGCGCCGACGAGCGCGTCGTCCGTCGCTCCGTCGTCATCGAGTCCGCAACCATCGGCATGGTCGGCGCCGCGCTCGGCGTCGTGCTCGGCTTCATCACCGCGTGGATCTGGGTCCACATCAACTTTCGGTATCTGCTCGGCTACTACCTCGACTACTACTTCGCGGCGGGGTCCGCGGCCTGGTTCGTCGTCCTGGTGATGGCCATGACGATCGTAGCGGGCTATGCGGCGGCCGTGCGCGCGACCCGTCTCTCGGTACTGGAGGGCTTGCGTGTCGAGTGACGAACGGTGGCGCTCGCTGTCGGTGATCCCGCCGGTGCTGCGGAGCCAAGGCGTACGCTCGTGAGGATCCTCTCGGTCCAGCACGCGCTGCCGTCGAAGCGGATCACCAACGACGACGTGCGGCACTTGGTGCGGGAGCACAATCACGATCGGTTCGATGAGCGCGGCCTCGCAG
>Ga0299906_10005287_pt1 | contig 10531 bp, 7 predicted proteins | sample RVTome_14_FD_200259 | JGI IMG/M metagenome (GOLD analysis project Ga0299906, IMG submission 200259) | Soil microbial communities from uranium-contaminated site in the Upper Colorado River Basin, Wyoming, United States - RVT145D125 (version 2) ... | reverse complement strand
TCGCTTGCCAACCGCTGCGCGGGCTTTGGGCGCTATCGCCTTTACGGAATCGGGCGTCCTGACCCTTCAGGTGTCAGTTCTGGGGGGATGGCTCCGAGTTCGTTAGCGGAATCGGGCACAAGAACGGGGGTCGGCCCTGGGCGCCATGGTACACGTACATCGTGCATGCCGCCCACAACTCGATTCGATACCCCTCCGTCAACACCTGCAGATACGCCTGACCCGGCGCCGGGCAACCAAGGCTCGAATCCGGCCAGAACCGGTGCTCAGCCGATACTGCTGCGACGGTCTCCACCGGTACGCCGAGCCGCACGCTGAGTTCCTCGACTGCCTTGTCAACATAGGGCTGAAGCGTAGGATCGAGGGTCGCCGTGAGCGGGGTGGCTGGGCACTCGATCCCTGCACCCTGTGGCGTCTGGACAACGCATGCCGGCGACCCAACCGCCAGGAACGTCGTCAGCGCGACGGCACCCAACCATCCCCGTGTTGCCCCCATGCATCCCTCCGATTGCATAGCCTTCGCCACCTTCGCGGTCCGACTTGCCTATTGGCGCGCCCGATCCCCGAGCGGTGCAGTCAGTCATCCGGAACGCCAAGACGGTGTGGCAAGCCAGTACTCGTTGCGCAGCCCCGACCTGGCGATGGCGAGGGCTGGCGTAGGGGGCAGCCGATCGGCTGCCCCCTACGCCAGGTTCGCCGGACGTTCGCGTCTAAGGTTTAGGTACGATGATCTCCGTTCCGTCGCTGTCGCCATCCGGATCATGGTTGGATCCAACGGCGTAGAAGTAGCTGCTGTGCGTGACATTGTTAACCGTGAACGTCGCGCTCGACCTGCGATTGCTGATTCCGCTCAGCCCAATCTGGCATTGGCCGCTGCTGTCGGTGTTGCACAGCCCGGACCCCGAGACTCCGCCGCTCCACGACCCTCTTACGGTCGCGTTGGCCACCGGACTGTGAGCACCATCATGGATCGTGATTGTCACCAGCGCCGACCAGCTGGTCCCCTGGCTGGTGGTCGAGCCATCCAGGTCGCCAACGTGCATACTCTCGCGCGTTATTTGTGTGGCCGTCGGTGTTGATCCCGGTGGCGAAGTTGGGGTCGGCGTCGATCCCGGTGGCGAGGTTGGGGTCGGCGTGCTGTGCCCACCGGGTGTGTTGGTCGCGGTGGGGGTCAGTGTCGGCCCGCCGGTTGGCGTTTCGGTTGGAGTCGGCGTCGGGCCGGTGGCACCGCCATCGACCACCAATGCATACGGCTGGGGTCCATTTGGCACATTGTAGCCGCTGATATCCACCGTCCACGTGCCTGCGTCAGCCGACTGGATATAGACGTTCTCCACGTTGTTCCTGCGATCCGGCCGGCCGCGGTCGGTCGTCGACCAGCCACCACTGAAGAGGTTCCCCACGTACACGGTGTTGCCATCTGGCGCCGTGACAGTCAAGTTCAGGTCGTTGACCAGATTGGTCGAGGCGGTTGCCGTGGACGGGTAGTCGGTCCAGACTAGCGTCACCTTGAACGGCGAACCGCCCGAGCCGATGTTGAAGGTGTACGTGTCGGTGCTGTTGGTACTCAGGCCGGTGGCCACGTCGAAGTACTCATGGCTTCCATCGGTAGCGTTCGCCAGATTAACGCGCCCCCATCCCTCATGCGAATTGGGAATGGGGAAGTCGTTATCGTTGGCACCGTCGTTATTCTCGTCGAGCATGTCGACGGCGGAGTTGATCAGCGTCGCCTTGACAAGGGCGGCGCTGGCGGGGTGACCGAAGTCCTGCTGGTAGAAGTCTCGCACGACCGCCGCCCCGCCAGCGGTCAGCGGGTTCGACATCGAAGTGCCGCCCATGTACTTGTAGCCCTGGTTCAGGGGGAACCCCCATCCGTCGTATTGGAATAGACCATTCTGCGGGTTGGGTGATCCGTCGTATCCCTCTTGGTACAGGTCCGAGTAGCCGGACAGCACCCAGGTCCCGGGCGCCACGACGTCGGGTTTGATACGGCCATCATCGGTCGGACCACGGCTCGAGAAGGCAGCCATCTGCTCGGCATTTCCGGCGGACGGGTCATTGGCGATCGGGTTGACCGGATAGTCCCCCGGCCATGCCTGCCCGTAGGTAAAGATGTCATTTTCCCCGGATTGGGCGGCGCAACTGTTGTAGGAAAGTGCGGCGTCGCAGTCGTAGTGGCCATCCCGGTCATCTTCACTGGCGCCGACCGTGATCACGTTTTTGGCCGTCGCCGGGGAGCCGGTCGAGCCGTCGTCGATCACACCGTCAGCATTGCCATCCACGCCGGCATTGCCAGCGGAGAAGGTTATCGTCATGTCCGGGTGATCCCAGATGAAATCGTCGGTGTTGGCGCTGTCAAGCGTGTAGTCGCCCTGGGCATCGCTCCCCCAGGAGTTGGAGTGGATGCGGGCGCCGCCATCATAGGCCTGTTGGAAGAGCGGCCGGAGGTCCTCCGGGAGGCCAATAAGGTAGTAGCCGTCCGGATACTGCACGGCGCAGATGCCGATCATGTCGGCGAAGTCTTCAACCGCCTGGAAGATGAGATGGGCCGCCGGCGCTGTTCCCCGACCCTCCCCGCTTGCCCCACCATCGCTCAGGACGGATCCGGCGGTGTGGCTCCCGTGGCCGCTGTCAACGTCGATCGCGCCGTCGGGGATTGCGTTGTAGCAACCCACTGCGCTCGCCGCTGGCCAGTCGTAGATAGCGGTTAACCGCCCGGCAGGGATGTCGGGGTGGGCGGTCAGCGGGGTCCCGCCGCCGAGCCCGGTATCGGCGACGGCGACCGTTTGGGTTGAGCCGTCATAGCCGAGTGCATTGGCGGTGTTGGCGCCCATGATGACCCCGGCGCCATACTCGTTGTGGGTTTCGCGGAACTCGAAGTTCTGGATCCAGGCTACATCGGCAATGTGGGCGAGTGCATCAAGTTGGGACGAGTTAGCGGCCACGAGCAGTAGGCTTCCTTGACGCCGCAAGACCTGCGCTCCGCGGCCAGTGATTTCGGATTGCGCCCGACCGGCATCGGCGCCACGTTCGATTTGCACCGTGTACAGATGGACCCCATCGCGCCGCAGGTCAGGGCTGAGCTTGAAGGCAGGATGGAACGGCCCGACCCAGACGATGTCGGGCAGTTCTCTGACGGCTTCCGCTTGCTGAGGGGTCATCCGGACCTTGAAGGCAAAATCAGGAATGTAGTCCAGAAGAGTTGCGCCAGTCGCCTCTACCTGATCCTTCCACGTATCGAGGATTGGGCCGGCGAACTGAACTATGTAGTACCCGCGCTGACCGGATGGGTACCCGCTGATCCGAAGGCTGGACGGAATCTCGGGCTCTTCCCCGCGGGTCGGGACGAACGAGTCGACCTTGAGCACAATGGGTGCCTCGTGGGCCTGAGCCGAAACGGCATCCCGGCCCAGTGCGGGCGCAGCCAATCCGACGATTAAGAAACCGCTGACGACGATAAGTGAAACATTACGAAGCATGAATAACTCCTGCATGGCGACGGTGACTGGAATCCGATGGGATCGTTGGATTGGATCGGCTGTGGGGTTCCCTCCTTCCCCAGGGCGCGCGGACATGGTGCCAACACGAACCCGCCCGCGGCGGTGCTACTGGCTCGAGATGTTCCCAGTTAGTCCGTCAGATTGGAAGGTAAGGAGGGATGAAGTGTCTCTGAACGGAAGTTCGCATAGCTAGTGTAGGCTAATCTGTGCCATCGGGCAACACCTCAGCGGGTGACTCAGCGGTCGTCCGCGGGGTGATCTGGTCGGGCCGTCCCATGGCCAGCGCGGCCCGCCGGAAAGCGGTTCAACACACCATTGGATTTGTAATCTCGCCACCCAAATCCCCCTGCCTCCCACCTGGACCGCTCCCGACCTCGCCAGCTTGCTGGCGAACAGACCTACCAGATACGAGGAATTCGGCCGTCCTAGATCGGATGCGAGGCCGCGGCCGCGTTCCGTGCATTTTCTCGCCGCGTACCCTCGCAGAGCGTCATCATGCCTGCGGCTTGGCCGGCTGGCCGGCTGTATTAGCGATGTTTTGCGAGACGGCTAGGATATTCATTGGACGATGCGGGGCACAGGATGCAGCGACGACGGAGGTTATGCCAGATGCCGGCCAGAATATTGGACAGCTCGGACGTGCGCAATCAGTGGTGGATGAACTCGAGGACCTGCGCTCCGGCTGGCTGGCGCAATTTATCTATGACGACCATAGGGGTGGCACGCTTCCGACGCGACCGCTGGATGTTGTGGCCGACGAGGTGACAGCGAACGAATGGTTGGCGGGGAACGACCCGCCTACATGCCGTACCAGGTCGAAATCACACCGCACAGCGAACGGGCATTGAAGGCACTCCGGCGCGAGAAGCGACCGCTGCGCAGCGGGCGGCGATCTGCCTGTCGAACCACCGGCCGCCTGGCTGTCTCCAACTGAAGTCCCAGCCGGGAAACCTCTACCGATGGACCAACCGTGGGAAAGCCAGCAGGATGAAGGGGATTATTGCGCTCTTGGGGCTGCGGGGTCTTCTCTTCCCCCGTCTGTTACTGATTATAACCCTTATTATGATGTTTCCAGCGATAGGCTAATTGGCTTCTGCCATGGGGGCGACAGAGGCCGCAGTTGCTTACCAGGCACCGGTCGCGCCAGGGGTCTTAGGAGTCGACTTAAGGCTCCCCTATCCATGACACGGCCTCCATATTCTGCGCGACGACAGCGGCAATGTCTCGTTCTAGATCAATGAGCACTACGCTGGTGAGCCCGCCACCGGGCAATGTAGTAGTCACGAGGACCTCTCTACCCGAGGGCGACCAAATGGGTGGTCGAGACATGGAGTCGTCTTGGTTGCCGAGGATGCACAAGTCTGTGATTTCTTCGGGCGCACCGGGAATAAGAACGTGCAAGGTTTCATGCTCGGCAGCGGCGCCCCTCAACCAAAACGCAAGTTGGTCACCGTGCGGAGATATCTCGAACGTGCCAATATCTGCGGCAGACGCGCCCTCGGACAGATGTGTGACTCTTGATGATTCGCCTTCGAAAGACAGCGAATAGAAGTCCTCGCGAGGATCGCCGAGTTCGCTCGAGACGTAGCTCGGGATGAATAAGCGGTCGCCCTCTGATGACCACGCCGGAGAACCGAAGGCTGAGTTCCACGGCGAGAGTTCGCCGATAACCTTCGCTTCTTGCAGATCCCAAAGTCGGATCTCAAAGTCACCTTCTCCTAGCGCCACGTACGCGACCCTTGACACGGATGGATCGATGAATGCCGACGTGTGCCAGAGGTTCTCATCGGCCGCAGGCGCGTAGAATCCTGGAAAGTCCAATTCGATCTCCCGGTACGCGCCAGTTGGCGTGTCAAGTAAGACCACAGAAGGAGGGAGGCTACCATTTGCAGCGGCGGATTTGCGAACCAGCAGGGTTGTGTTGTTTATCCATGAGGCTAGCGCGACCCAGTCGTCAAGCAGCGGGGCGACAATGGAAGTCGTCCCGTCCGGGTTCAGGAGAGCTACGGAGTAAGCTCCTTCCTCACCAAGGGCTATGAAAGCCAGCCGATCGCGAGATGGTGAACTTGTGACGTCAATGAGGGGTGGCGATTCTGACGGAAGGTCTGATGTCTCGCCGTTTGTGATCCTGACCAAGCGAGGAGACAGATCAGTGCCCGATGCGTCCTCAAGCACCAGTGACCCCTGGTAGGTTACATTAGCAGGAAGATCCGGTGCGATGGCGATGCATCTTGAACCTACCGAAGAAGACTGTACTGGAGTGACCGAGACCGCGACGCCGTTCTCGGGGGACGGCGAGCCGAGGGGGGGGGCAACCAATGCGGTGCTATCAGGCGGATGAGTCTCGGCGACAGGGCCAAGTGTGCAGCCGGCCACGAAAACCGCAGGTAAGAGGATGCAACCCGCTATATATCTCATGGTGTGTGTCTCCGAGAGTCTTGATGAAGTGACAGGTTCACCCCCATGAGTGTCGAGTCTCTGGGCCACATTCAAGGGACCGCCCGCCAGTGGGTGACCTGTGCTTGAGTAAGCATATACCAGGGGTTTGAAATCCCCCATCTATAAAGAACTTCGTCTGGCGAACTGCCCACGTTAGCCGACTGCATGGCCTTCCTGGCCGAAGGACTATAGGCATCCAAGAGATCCGCGTTGCCCCAGGTTGGCATAGGTCCGGTTGCCCATGCGGGATCTGGCGAGAAGAGGATTCGTCGCGCAATGCCTACGAAACCTGCGTTCCACTGCGTCTCCGTAGCTTGACCTGCTAGGCGGTAGCCAAGCCCTGCTTCAGACATCCCGAAGAGACCCTGGGTGGACTGCAGGGTGCCAAGCCAGTTTAGAGCAGCATTTTCTAAGCCCCTGGGTGAGTTGAGGGCGGCCTCGGTGAAGCGATACGCCGACCAGGTCCCGAAATATGCGCCAGCGACGTCAACAAAGAGGTCTAAGACCTGCGAATTCCCCGAGAACCAATCGTCTTGGAACCACGGACCATGGGTCTCGCGGCTCAATATGTACGCCATGAAAGCCGCAATGTTGCTGTCATTGTCTATCCAGAAGCGAGGGTACAGCTCTCGGAGCGAAACGAAGATATCGAACACTCGCTTCGCCTCCTCGCCGTTGGACGTCAGTTCGAGGGCGGGCTTTACGCGAACAGGACCAGCATAGACCGCAGGACGAAGACAATTCTCATCTTCGCATAGGTAGTGGCCCGTCGGATCAGTGAACCTGAGCGGATTAGTTGACGCATATGCAAGGCGATTGAAGAACTGAGGATTCCCTGACTCTTGGACAAAAGTGTCGGGCGATATGAAGAACATCCCCGTCGTCGAGTACCATCGAGCCGAATAGTTCGTAAGCCCGACAGGGACGAGCGCCCGTTGGCCGGTAAACGAAAAGTCAGTAAGTGTAATGCCTGGCGAAAGGCGAGCTGTCCCGTACGGAGTGAAACGCTGTTGCGAGACAAATCCGGCTGCCGAGTCGGCAATTGCCACTACGGACCCCAAACGATCGGTCAGCAGGTAGTACGTCGCCGAATCGGCCCTCAGAACCCGCTGCCCGCCCAGGGCAAAGTACCGCCGTAAACCAGCCTGCTGCCCCTGACTGTTGACCGCCACCTCATAACCGCCTCCGCCAAGGAAGAGCGTTGTCGTGCCGTCCGGGTTGTCCTGGCGGATCCGCACTCCATCCCCGTCGTAGCCGAAGGACCATTCATCCGACGTGCCCGTGTCCATCACGCCCGCCAGCCTCCCCTGCTCGCTGAAGGGCTGGTTCCAAGTCGTCCCCGCCTCCGTCCGCGATGTCATGTCCCCAATAGCATCGTACGAGAAGGAATCCGTCGCGGACGGCCGCACGATCTCGGCCACTGCATGCGGATGATCCGGGTTGTACGAGTAGTACGACGTCTGCCAGCCGGGCTCTGACGTCGCCGTAGGCTGCACCGTCCCCGTTACGGTCGGGGTCGGCGTCGGCTGTTCGCCCTGCAGTGCCCGGAAAACAGCCACGATATAGCTGCTTGGCTTCACAGATCCGTAGGACATTGTGACTTCGGTCCCGGTGGCGAGTTCAGAGCTCTGAGCTCCACGCATACTCCACGAAGATGTCGTGACCTTGAGGTTCCAGTGCTCTGTCTGTCCTTCGCCGACTGTTGCAGTATTGCCCCCGTATTGATGGAAGAGGTCAACTACCAGGTCGCCCGGCGCCGTCGAGACGGTCGCGCTGCGCGTGCCCGACCCGATCTGGCATACAGTCTCCCCCAGCGGCTGATCGAGGTCGACATTGTAAAGCGTCATAATGCCGAACGTGAACTTTGCGCCCGTCGGGTTGATCCCGAAGAACAGGTTATGGGTTCCCTCGGGCGGATTGGGTAGATAATAGAGCCCGCTCGAGTAGTCCCCGTCAACATTGCAGCCTCGTGCCAGGGTCATGGGAATGCCGTCGTACTTCACGCCGTACACATACTCGCCATCGTGCACGTCGTAGACGATACCGAATACCAGCACGCGGTCTTCACCTTCTGCCACTTCATACGGCTCGGTCCAGACATAATGGCCGTCCGCTCGAGAGACAAGATGCGGGCCGAGCTCCACCCGACGATAGGCGGGCGTGGCTGTCGGCGCGCCCGCCGGAAGACTGGTAGGTGTAAAGGACGGAGTCGGCGTGACGGTCGGCGTTTCGTAGGCAAAGACGACCACCTAGTCGATATTGATCGCCTCGCCCGTGCTGGCGTCGTTGCGGCGGCCGGTGTGTACCAAGTTTCCTCGCCCTTTTCCGCGGACGGCAGTGGAGTGTGTCACCTGGGCATCACCCGACACGTCCCGGATGGTCGATTCGCATAGCCTGTACTTGGTTAGAGATCAGGGGTAGGAGTGAGAGTGTGTGTTGGTGGCTATGCGCAGTCTGACTATTTGGTCGCACGGTCACGCCTGCAATCTCCGGTGCTTCGGTCCGGCGCAAGCCCCCAGCGGGTACCCTGGGACTAGGGCCGACGAACAGGACTGGACTACGATAGGATGCATGCACACGATAGACACGGCTCCGCCAGGGCTTCATCCGTAGCGAGCGCAAAGGATAGGACCATGAAGGTACATCTGGTTGATGGGACGTACGAGCTCTTCCGCGGCTTCTACGGCCCGCCCCCCAAGAAGGCGCCAGATGGGCGCGAAGTCGGCGCCACCCAGGGCCTGCTGCGCAGCCTGCTCTCGCTGATCAACAGCGGCGACGCCACTCATTTGGGCTGCGCTTTCGACCATGTGGTCGAGTCGTTTCGCAATGCGTTGTTCGAAGGCTACAAAACCGGCAAGGGGATTGATCCGGAGTTGGTGGCGCAGTTTCCGCTGGCGGAGCGGGCGGTCGAAGCACTGGGCATCGTGACGTGGCCGATGGTCGAGTTTGAGGCCGATGACGCCATCGCCACCGCGGCGGCAAAGCTGAAGAAGGCCAAGCAAGTCGAGCAGGTGATCATCTGCTCGCCGGACAAGGACCTGGCACAATTGGTAGAAGCCGCGCGGGTGGTCTGTTGGGACCGGCGCCGGGAGATCATCTATGACGAGGTCGCCGTGGTCGAGAAGTACGGTGTGCAACCGGCCTCCATCCCGGATTACCTGGGACTAGTCGGTGACACGGCCGATGGTATCCCTGGCATCCCCGGCTGGGGCGCCAGGTCGGCCGCCTTCCTGCTGGCGCAGTTTGAACACCTCGAGGCATTTCCGGACGACGTCACACAATGGGGCATGACCCCCGGCCGGGCCCGCCGCCTGCAGCAGAATCTGGCCGAGCGGGCCGAGGCGGCGAAGTTATACCGGGAGCTGGCCACCTTGCGATTGGATGTGCCGATCCAGGTCAACTTGGATGCGCTCGAGTGGCGAGGCGCAAGACCCGAGTTTCGGGACTTCTGTCAGGAACTCGGTATCGAGAGCGTGCTCCAACAGGTAAAGCGGTGGGCGTGAGTTGGGATGGACCACCGACCAACTAAGTTACGGATCGCGGACGGCCGAATGTGGAGCAGAGGTGGACGATGGACCACGGACGATCGACGAGGACCGGGGCCGGCCGTCGGCGTCGACTGGGCGCTACGCCCTCCGGATGCGGCCGCCCGCTCACCATCCCCAGAGAACGGATTTGCCCGACATAAGCACTCAGACCACAGCCAGGCCACGCCCGCCTCGAAGGATTCGCGTAGCCTGTGGCCGGTTCAGGATGCGAAGGAGAGCTAGACTGGCCCTCCTACGTGGCTATGCGCAATAAGTCTCTTTCGTCCTCAAGGTAGCCCGCCATCACCCGCTGCGCCCGCTGGGCATAGGCCGCCGCCCGCTGGCGCCGGCCCCGCGGCCGGTCCGGTCCCAACTCCGGTAGCAGGCCCAAATTAGCCTTCATCGGCTGGAACTGGCCCGGGTCGGCGTGGGTCACATAGTGCACCAGCGAGCCCAGCATGGTTTCCGGGGGCAGCACGACCGGCGGTCCCCCTTCGATCGCCCGGGCTACGTTGAGACCCGCCAGCAAGCCGGTGGCGATGTTGCCCAAGTAGCCCTCGACGCCGGTCAACTGGCCGGCCAGATAGACCCGGTCGGCTGACTTCACACGCAGGTCGGGCGCCAGGACGCGCGGCGAGTTCAAGAAGGTGTTGCGGTGCATCTGCCCGTAGCGGGCGAAGCGGGCTTCGGCCAACCCGGGAATCATGCGCAGAACCCGCCGCTGCTCGGGGAAGCGCAGGTTGGTCTGGAATCCGACCAGGTTGTACAGTTCACCAGCCAGATCGTCCTGCCGCAGCTGCACCACCGCGTGGGCCCGCGCACTGCTGCGCGGATCGTGCAGCCCTACCGGGCGCATAGGCCCAAATGCCAGCGCCCGCCGGCCGCGCTCGGCGATGATCTCAACAGGCAAACAGCCCTCGAAGAACTTGTCCATCCCTGCCTTGACGCCAGTTTCGATCTCCTGCTCGAATTCCCGGAGCGGGATGCGCTCGGCCGTGAGCAGCGCATCGATGAAGGCGTCATACTCTTGCTCGGTGAACGGACAGTTGATGTAATCGCCGGCCT
>Ga0299906_10005286_pt1 | contig 10533 bp, 8 predicted proteins | sample RVTome_14_FD_200259 | JGI IMG/M metagenome (GOLD analysis project Ga0299906, IMG submission 200259) | Soil microbial communities from uranium-contaminated site in the Upper Colorado River Basin, Wyoming, United States - RVT145D125 (version 2) ... | reverse complement strand
CGATAACGTGCCTGTATAGGGAGGCAATCACGTCATGAGCAAACCCACCTGGTCATTTAGCAGACGACTGCGCCGGAGCGCCCTTGCGCTCTCCATCGCCGGTGCGCTGCTGCCGGTCGCCGGTGTGCAGGCGGCCGCCGGCACGAATTTCGGGGTCGCCGCCGCGGTCCACGGCAACGCGCAAATCATCCCCGCCGGCCAATCCCGCGCTGTTTCCCTGAAAAGCGGCATGGTGATTTCCGAGGGCGACCGCATCGTGACCCGGGACGAAAGCGGCCTGCAGGTCCTGTTGACGGACGAGACGGTGTTCACGCTGGGCGGCAATACGTCCTTTGTACTGTCGTCCTACGCCTACGATCCGGAGACCTCGATCGGCCGCGTCAACGGCAAGGTCGAAAAAGGATCCTTCAAGCTCGTCACCGGCCGCATCGCCGACACCCAGCCCGGCAACGTCACCGTCGACATGCCGACGGGCAGGGTCACGCTGCTTGGCACCGTGATCGCCGGTGATACCGATGGCGACAGCGATACCGTGGTGCTGCTGGGTCCCGGCGGCAACGTCAATTCGACCGACAAGGAAGGCAAATTCCAGTTCGAGAACACCGGGTCGGGCGAGAAGGTCCTCGTTACCCGTGACGGCTTTTACGTGGACTCGGAAGGAAACGTGGTGTCCGAACCCGCGCCCATGACCGGCCGCGAGTTCGGCCAGCTGGTGGCGAGCCTGGCCCGCGCTAAAGGCGGTGAGGGCGACGACCCCGGCGGCGGGGATTCCGCCGAGGACGAGTCGGGATCCGGCGGTGACGACAGCTTCGCCGGCCTTGGTGACCCGAGTGGCGCGGAAGAAGCGGAAGAAGGCGCCCAGGACGGGCTCAGCGATGTTGACGCGCTGATCGCCGCCCAGGACACCACCACGCTGGAGGACCTGATGAAAGTCGTCGACGCCAACGTGGATGTCGAAGTCAATGACTTCAAGGGCAGCTACTCCGAGGTCGGCCTGGAGATGACCGAAGGCGGCACCTTCGACTACCGCTTCGAGTTCAGCACCGCCGGCAAGGATCTCGCGAACCAGACGCTGCTCGACTTTATCGGCTTCGAGAACATCGACGCCGCGGGCATCGCCGGCGGCGAGCTGTCCTGGGATACGGCGGTGGACGGCGAGCCCACGTTCACGGATCTCGCGGTCAGCTCCGACGACGGCACCCTGGTGAGCAAGGGAACCTGCGTCGACGTCTGCACCGGAAGCGTGACCGTGCTGAACGCGGGCCAGGGCAACGTCGCGAAGTTCCATATCGTTGCGCTGGAAGTGGATAATGCCGGTACGACCGACAGCTTCGAAGAAGCCAAGCTGGTCAAGCCCGGCGGCAACAGAAACTTCCCCGGCACGGAGATTACGGCTGTTCCCTGACGCGTAATCGTGCCGCAAAACAAAAGCCCCGGGCATGCCCGGGGCTTTTTTGTTTGGGCTTACCCGCGCCCTTTTTCAGAACGAGAAGCGCTTGTTCAGAAACACTTCCGCGGAAACGTTGTTGTGGTCGAAGTTGATGATGTTGCTGGATGTATCCGCGTACTGGATCGAGCCGCGCAGGCGCATGTCGTAAAAGGCCCGGGACAGCAGGTTCCGGCCGAAGATATTGCTGAGCGGCGAACTCACGGTAAACCGGTAGCGGAACGCGTTGTCGTGTCTGCGCCGGGTGGAGATCCGCGGGTTCGGCGCGTCGTAGATCTGGTGAGCATAGCTCACCGTGTTGATCACGAATATTCCCCGCCCGGCGAGCCAGGTGTGATCGCCGGAGATTCCGATTTCATCGTATTCCCGCCAGTCCTGCCGGGCCCGCTTGAGTGTGTACTGCACTGATCCGCCGACCAGCTGGTTCCCGGCGACGCGATAGCGCACCCCCGCCTCGAACTCGTGCCGGTAGCCGGTGCGCTCCGGCGTAAACCCGCCGGCGCTGTCGTAATCCTCGTACTGCGTCTGGTGGCGCAGATGGGTTTCCAGCGTATCCCCGAAATATCGCCGCTCGAGATCGATGTCGGCGCCGATATGCTTGAGGAAGCTGTCGTCGGCCAGGCGAAAGTTCCCCGCGATGGCCTGGATCCGCAGATCGCCCAGGGCTGACCGGTGCATCACGCCGAAATTTCCCCTCACGCTGAAATAATCGGTTTCGTCCACCGACACCTGTTCATTGAACACCGCGTTGACGGACCCGAACAGCTCGCGCCAGTCCTGGCGTCCGATGTCGTGCCTGAAACCGATACCCGCGACGCCCACGTAACCGATGTCGTCCTCCTCTTCCACCGGGGCGAGCGCGGACACGGTGCCGAACGGCGTCGGGACCAAAAGCTGGGCCAGCTCGCCGTCGGGGGCGAAGTTCGCGTTTGTCTGATAGGTAATGCCGGCGCCGAAGTGCGCCGTGAACACCGTCGGCCGGGTGCGGTTTTCGATACGCTGACTCAGCCGCGCCGCTTCGGCCTGGTCCCCCGGGGACAATCGTGCCGTATCCAGCTTCGCGAGTTCGACCCGGGCTTCCGTCAGGTTGTCCAGCCGGTAGAGAACGAAGGCGTAGAACAGGCGAATGCGGTGCAGGCTCGGATTCAAAAGCAAAATGCGCTCCAGGGTGGCCCCCGCGTTGCGCAGATTGCCGTCGGCGACCTGGGTCTGCGCGTAGCGGTAATTGAGCTCGATGTTGTCCGGGTCGCGCATGACCTCGGCCAGCGAAACCGGGCCGCCCTTGATGTGCTGGTAGCGCGCCGCCCGTCCCTCGGCGCTGCGGCGCTCGTCGGCCTCCTGGATGCGGCGCAGCGCGTCTTCCTGCGCCTGGATGCCGAGATCCGTCTGCTGGCCCCAGGCGGCCACGGAAAACAGCGGTAAAACCAGCACGATAGCGCGCGCGAACGGTCGTAGGTCTTGCATGGCGTTCCCCCGAATCCGTGAACCCGGTTCCCTGAATACTTACCAGTTTGGTTTATATAAATCCGTCAATCAACTGAAATTGCGAAATAATTTAATTCCTCTGTGCCGCAACCGAGCGCTGATGGACGCCCACGGGTGCTACGAGCTCTCCAACCGGGACAAGATTCTCTGCGCCGGCAGTGTGCGCACCGAGGACGGCGAATCCGCCGCCGGCGGCCTGCCGGTTCCGGAGGCGGAAACCCGCGACCGGGCGGAACGCCCGTTCCACGGCAATCCCGCCAGCCGCGCGGGACTGCGGGTGAACGTGGTCATCGGGCGATGGAACCGCACCATATTCGGCGGCGAGTTCTGCGATTAGCCGACCGCGCCTGCGTTATCATTGGGATTCCGCCGCCGGCCCGGGCAGCAAAAGCGGCACGCGGCGCGAAACGAATTTCCCGTACGGCGGCCCGGCGACCGTGCCGCGGCCCTGGAGGTCATTCCGATGCGCGCAACAGCAGTCGTCTTTGCCATCCTTGTTCTGGCCGCCGCTGCGTTCATGTACAAGGACCGGCTGATGCCCCGGGACGCAGCGGTGCCGCCGGCCGCCGATACTGGATCCGGGCCGGCACCCGTTGACCGGGCCGCGGCCGCGGCCGCGGTCGGCGATGCCCCCAGCATCGAGAAGGAAGCGGAATATTACATATCCAAGCTTACGGAGTCCGACCCTGATCCGCTATCGGTGGAAAGCGCCGATCATTTCATCACCAAGGACCAGATGATTGCGCTGCTGCCGGCAGACGCGTCTGAAGTGACCACCCGCGAAGCGCTTGAGGCGGATCCCTCGATGTCCCCGGATACCCCGATCACCGTGGTCAGAGAGGTCGAACAGGTTGAGATAACCACGCCGGAAAGAATAATCGCCGAGGCCGAGGGCGATCTCGATCAAGTCGTCCGCGTGCTCGAAGACGGCAAGGTCAAGGAATCCACAGCGCGGGAAGTGCTCGAGCAGTACCGGAAAAACCCCGACAAGGAGATCACCATCGTCAAGGATGTCGAGTATTACGAAATCACGACGCTGCAGGAACTCGCCGAGAATTCGTCCATCGAAGCCGACGAAAAAATAAAGGTCATTCGAAAGCCGTATCGCCTGGAGTCAGCATCGGTGGCGGACCTGCTCGAAGAGCGGGAGAAGCTGTCTCCGGACACGGTGTTCTACGTGCGCACGGTGAGGCCCACGGACAAGCACGGCATCTGGGGCATCGTCCATGATGGCATTATCAAGAACTTTGCCCGGGGCATGGCCCTCCGGCGTGGCGAGGAAATCAACACATACCGGGTCGAAATCCCACGAGATGCCGACGAGAAACTTGAGGACGAGTCAAGCTCATTTCTCGGGAGAATGATCTATGACAAGACCATGCGGTCTTATGTCTACAATTTCAAACAGAACCGAATGGGACAGAATCCGGATTTTGTGGCCCCCGGACAGGAGATCGTCATCATCAATTTCGAACCCGATGAACTCATCCGGATTTACAAGCACTTCACCAGTCAACAGGGATGATGCCAATGCGCCGGGAGTCACCGAGATCCCGCCGTTGAATTCACGGATGAAGGACCCGGCTGTTTGAGGAACAGACGCCCCGCAATCGTCACCTACGCGACGGATTCGACGCCGTGAATGCCGGGTTACCCGATTCTCCCCGGGCCTGGCACGCGCGGGTCTGGTCCCTCGCCTGGCCCATCACGCTCTCCAACATGTCCGTGCCGCTGGTCGGCGCCGTGGATACCGCCGTGGTCGGTCATCTGCCGGATCCCGCGTACATCGGCGCGGTGGCGGTCGGCGCCATCATTTTCAATTTCCTCTACTGGGGTTTCGGCTTCCTGCGCATGGGCACCACCGGCTTCGTCGCCCAGGCGCTGGGTGCTGACGACGTGGAAGAGCTTCGCGCCGTTTTTATCCGCGCCCTGATCACCGCCGCTGTGCTGGGCGCCGCCATCATCCTGCTGCAGTATCCTGTCGGGCGGTTTGTCTTCTGGGCCTTCGATGCCAGCCCGACGGTGGAGCAGCTTGCCGGCGGTTATTACGGCATTCGAATCTGGAGCGCGCCCGCCGCCCTCGCCAACTACGCAATCCTAGGGCTTTTCATCGGCTCCCAGAATACCCGCGCGGCGCTGGCAATGCTTTTGATCCTGAACGTCACCAACGTCGTTCTGGACTTTGTCTTCGTGGTGGGCCTCGGCATGGCGGTCGAAGGCGTTGCCCTGGCGACGCTCATCAGCGAACTGACGGCAGCCGCCGCGGGCCTGCTCATCGCGGCTCGAATACTGAAACGGCACGGCGCGCTCGGACCCCTGAACATGCCGAGGGTTTTCAACGCCGCACGGCTGCGGGCGTTGGTCAGGGTCAACGCCGACATCTTCGTACGCACCCTCTGCCTGATTTTCACTTTTTTTTATTTCACCTCGGTGGGTGCCGGCATGGGTGACCTCACCCTGGCGGCGAACGCGGTGCTGATCCACTTTCTTCACTTCATGGCCTTCGGGCTCGACGGTTTTGCGCACGCGGTCGAGGCGCTTGCCGGCAATGCCTACGGACGGCGTAATCCGGCGGCATTTCGCGCCGCGGTGAAAAGCGCCGGGATCTGGGCGTTACTCGTCGCCCTGGGTTATTGCCTTGTGTACGCGGTGTTCGGCAAAAGCCTCATCGGACTTCTGACCGGCATAGACGCGGTGCGCGAACGGGCGGCGGACTTCCTGCCCTGGGCCGCGGTCTCGCCGCTGCTCGGCGTCTGGAGTTATCTTTTCGACGGGATATTCGTCGGCACGACCCGCACGGCGGAGATGCGCAACGGCATGATTATTTCCCTGGCCGCCTACCTGCTCGCGGTCTGGTTATTGCTCCCGGTATGGGGCAACCACGGACTGTGGATGGCCCTGATGATATTCCTGGTCGCCCGCGCGCTGACGCTGGGGGCGTGGTATCCGCGGATCGAGCGATCCCTTCACGACGCTGCATAAACCCGATCAAACGCCTTATCGCCCGGTCCCGAATCCGGGTATGGCGGGATACGCGGGCGTGATCCCGCGCCCGAACCAGGCAGGCGTCCGTCCGACCGTGTCTCCGTGGCTGAAAATGACCGGACGCACCGCAAAAGACCGGGGACCGAGCCCCGGTCTTTCACGGCCTGCAACCGGAACTGCCGGCCCCTGAATGCGCCCGGAACAAAAAGCCTAATGGCCTCCCAGGTGGTTCCATTCCGGGAGCAGGACCAGGCTGTTCGGGTTATAGCCCCGCGCCTTCAGGGTATCCATGGAAGCGACGACCTTTTCGGCCTTGAGGTCGACGACCGTGATACTGCCGTCACTCATCCCGGGCAGGTTGAGCAGGGCATTCTGCACGAAGGCGTATTTTTCATCCCTGGTAATGGCAACGTGATGAGCGCCTTCGGCAGCATCCAGGGTCTTCAGCAGCCTGGGCTTCATGGGACCGTCAGTCATGTCGAAAATATGAAATTTGCCCGGATTTGCCGTGGTCAGGTACATGCGAGTGCCGTCGCTGTTGAAGTACATCTCTAACGGCATGCCGGCGTCAACACTGGAAAAGTCAAACACCTGCGATACGTCGAAGTCCTGCTTGCCGGGATTCCAGGCCGCTGCCCAGAGTGTTGCGCCGAACATGTTGGTGGAATACGCCACCGGCGGATTGGCACCGGGAACGAAAAGCAGTTCCACCGGCGCTTCCCCGGACGGAGACGGCTTGTTCGAAACCTTGTGCTGGCCCAGCACCTTGTTGGTGCTGGCCTGAATCACGGTCAATACCTCACCAGGATCCTTGAGATCCGGGCGCACGGTGCTCGTCACCAGCACCCGGTCGATGCCCGAGTGCACCGCCAACCCGTGCGGATAGGTGCCGGGAATGGAAATCGTGGTCTTGATCGCGTCGGTGACAACGTCACCGACGACCACGCTGGCCGAACCCATACAGGTCAGGTACCAGGTACGGTTGTCTTCGGAAAAAATAACGTCCTCGCCAACCTTGCACTGGGGTACCTCGATACGCCTGAACCGATACGGGTACCGGGTCATGTCGATGACGTGAAGCTCGGATTTACCGAGCGCCGTCAGGTACGCTTTCTGCATCGTACGGTCGTAGAAAATATGATGCGCCACCAGCTCGGCCGGCAATGGAATCGTCACCAGCCACTTGCCGAAGTTCTCGGATTCGGGATCCAGATCCACGATGGCGATGCCCTCTTCCCGCTCCTGGGGACCGCTAAGCTTGAGCGCCTTGAGGGATTCGGGCGTCTTGCTTTCGTAGTTCATCATCCCGAGGATCTCGGCACCCGCGGGATACGCAAGCGACAGCAGCGCGAGTATCAAGGTAGAAGATAGGACTCTTGGAACTTGCATACGAATATCTCCAAAAAAAACCGATGTTTTCCGGGGACGTTTGCCCCGTGGGGCCATTCAGACTACACGCGCTCGGTTTCCAAACGATGTCGAAAACTGAAACATGATTGTTACAAACAATTGTTGCAGGAGGGTATCACACGTTCAAGCCGGGATACGCCCGAAATGGCTCGCCCTCGCGGTAATGCTTTTGCCGTCGGGTGCGGGCGCTCACGCTTTTGGCGAGCGTTACGATCTGCCGGTGCCGCTGTGGCTGTTTCTGGCCGGCGCGGGCGCCGCCGTTGCGCTGTCGTTTGTCGCGCTGGCGATCGCATTCCGGGCCGATACCGCGCCGGGCCGGACCCCGCACCTGGAACTTCATGGCTGCTTCGAGACCGCGCCGGCACGCTGGCTCACGCGTCTGCTGCGACTGCTCTCCGTATTGGTGTTCGGTTTCCTTTGCTACGCGGGGCTGTTCGGCTCCCAGGTGCCCACCCACAACATCGTGCCCACATTTCTGTGGGTCGGACTCTGGGTGGGTATGGCGTACATCGTTGCCCTTGCAGGCAATATCTGGCCCGCCATCAACCCTTACGGGGCGATGTTCGACTGGATACGACATGCCCTCAAGGCCTTTTCGGCGGGTTCGCGGCGGAATGCGCATCGCACTTACCCGGAGGGCCTCGGTGCCTGGCCGGCGGTCATCGGGCTGCTGGCCATTGCCTGGCTGGAACTGGTTCCCGAGGGCGGCGAGCAGCCGGCCGGGCTCGCTGCCGGACTCATGGCATACGGCGTCTATTGCCTGGCGGGCATGGCGATTTTCGGCAGGATCTGGCTCGAGCGCGCCGACGTGCTGACCGTGGCGTTCGGGGTACTCGGCCGCTTTGCTCCCGTCGGTGTTGACGCGAGCCGCTCATGCACGGGGGGCCACCGGCGCTGGGTGCTGCGCTGGCCGGGGGCAGGACTGCTGCGGACCGAACCGGTGTCCGCGTCCATGACCGTTTTCGTGCTGGTGATGTTGTCGAACGTGACCTTCGACGGGTTCCTGGAAACACCGCTGTGGAACCGACTGCTGGACCTTATCGCCACGAGTCAGACGCTGCGTCCGCTCCTGCTGAGCCTCCAGTCCGAAGGCGTGAATCTCCTTGGCGCCATCAAGTCGCTGGGGCTCATTCTTTTCCCGATTATTTTTCTCGCGAGCTATCTGGCCTTCTGTTTCCTGATGTCCGTTGCAAGCGGCGGGGCCGCTGGATCCTGGTCAATGGCGCGGTGGTTCGTGCTGACCCTGGTGCCCATTGCCATCGCCTATCACCTGGCGCACTACGCATCCTTTTTCGCACTCGCCGGACAACTCCTGGTGCCGCTGGCTTCCGATCCCCTGGGACGCGGATGGAATTTGTTCGGCACGGCGAATGTGCACGTGGACCCGGGCGTCATCAGCGCAAAGTTCGTCTGGTATACCGCCGTTGTTACGATCGTCGCCGGCCACGTGATTGCCGTCGTGCTGGCGCACATACAGGCCCACGCGGTCATAAAAGACGCCCGGGCTGCCTTGAAGAGCCAACTCCCCTTGCTGGTGCTGATGGTCGCGTACACGACGCTCAGTCTCTGGATTCTCTCCCAGCCGGTGGTCGAAACATCCGCTATCGGGTGACAATGGTCAGCGCGGGCACGAGCGCGCGGACGACACGGGTCAAGCCTGTTCGATTTCGATGAGCGTTCCGCAAAAGTCCCGGGGATGAAGGAACAAAACCGGCTTGCCGTGGGCGCCGGTTTTGGGCTCGCCGTCTCCCAGCACCCGGGCGCCCCGCTGCCGCAGCCGCTCCCGCGCCGCGTAAATATCGCCGACCTCGTAGCACAGGTGGTGCATGCCGCCTCCGGGGTTACGCTCGAGGAACCCGGCAATGGGCGAATTTTCCCCCAGCGGATGCAGCAGTTCGATTTTCGTGTTGCCGAGCTCAATGAAAATGGTGGATACGCCGTGTTCCGGCAAGTCCACGGGCGCGGACACCCGGGCGCCCAGCGTGTCCCTGTATGTCGCGGCCGCGCTTTCAAGGTCGGGCACGACAATGGCAACGTGATTCAGTCGGTCAATCATGATGTACCTGTGAGGTTTCGGATATCCGCTTCGAAAATCAGTAATCCGGGGGACGTACAGATCTATTTCGCCGAACGCAGAAACTGATCCACCACTTCCCGGGCTGCCTGTGTGGGCGATATGGCGCCCGTCACCACCGCATCTTCCAGCTCGGCAAGACGCGCCTGTACCACGCTGCTTTCCGCGAACGACTCGGTCAGCAGATCGCGGATCTCGCTCCACATCCATTCCCTGGCCTGGGCAGCGCGGCGCGCGGCAATTTCGCCGGTGGCCGTAAACCGGTCGCGAAAGCGTTCCACCTGCGACCAGGCCCCGGCAATGCCTTTGCCCGTCAGGGCGGAACAGGTATCCACCGGCACCGTCCAGCCGGAGATCCGGGGCCTGAACAGCCGCAGTGCATTGGCGTACTCCGCCGCCGCGCGGCCGGCGGCCGGCTCCAGTTCGCCGTCAGCTTTGTTCACCAGAACCATATCCGCAAGTTCGAGGATGCCCCGTTTCATGCCCTGCAACTCGTCGCCGCCTGCCGGCAGCAAGAGCAGCAGAAACAAATCCGTCATCCCGGCCACCGCGGTTTCCGTCTGGCCGACGCCGACGGTCTCCACGATGATCACGTCCATGCCCGATGCCTCGCAAAGGAGGATCGCCTCGCGGGTGTGGCGCGTCACCCCGCCCGGCGTCGCACCCGCCGGCGACGGGCGAATGAACGCGCCCGGGTTTCTGGAAAGGGTTTCCATGCGGGTCTTGTCGCCCAGCACGGAGCCACCGCTGAGTCCGGAAGACGGGTCCACCGCCAGCACCGCGAGCCGGTGCCCCTGTTCGACGACGTGGTTGCCGAACGTCTCGATGAAGGTCGACTTGCCCACCCCGGGCACGCCCGAGATACCGACACGAATCGAATTGCCGGCGCCGAAGCCGAGCGCGGCCAGCAGGCGCTGCGCGTCCCGGCGGTGTTCGTGCCGGGCGGATTCCACCAGCGTGATCCCCCGCGCCAACGCGCGGCGGTCGCCGCCGCGGATTGCGGCGGCAAGAGCGTCGATGTCGGCGGCGGAGGTAATATGATTCACCAGTTGAAATTTTGCCCATTTTTCGTGCAGGCAGAACAGGGGGTCGCGAACGATTCCCGGGTCTCCGGCGCGGCGCCGGATCCGAT
>Ga0299906_10005285_pt1 | contig 10534 bp, 15 predicted proteins | sample RVTome_14_FD_200259 | JGI IMG/M metagenome (GOLD analysis project Ga0299906, IMG submission 200259) | Soil microbial communities from uranium-contaminated site in the Upper Colorado River Basin, Wyoming, United States - RVT145D125 (version 2) ... | reverse complement strand
AACCGTACACAAAGATGTAGCCAAACCCGTCGCCTGGATAAAACGACTTGTCTGGATTGTTTCTAACAAAACCATTCGAGTATGATTTAGAGGCAACAGTCTCAACCCATATCTTGCAGAATCCCCAGTAGTGAGTCTCTGTGATTATCTCTGGGCCGCCGCCGGAAACAATCCCGGTGTACAAGATTTCTGGGCTTGATTCGGCATATACCGGTGTGATATAACTGCAAAACAGAATCACAATTAGCGGAATGATTTTTTTCAACAAAATTAAATGAATACTGGCTAAAAAGCATCAGTTCAAGGGAAGGTTGATTATGTTTTTAGAGGATGTAACTATCTGGATTGACTGGCCAGCAGCACCCACATAAAGCTCCGTGATTTTCCTGGGAGTAATTGTATTGTTTGAAAAAATATTTCCATCAGAATCGGAAACTGTAAAAGCAAAAGGACTGCCGTCGACAAATACCTTCTCAATTATGATGTCTTTTTTCCCATAGTTTAGAAGCTCCAAAGTTATGCTGCCAGGTGATGCGTTTTTGGAAATTACTGAGAGCAGCTCCTGTACCTGAGAGCCCTTTAGCTCTATTACATCTGTAACGGTTCGCTCAGCATCGATTGTTTTTTTTGAGGCACCGCTTAGGGCAAAATATGACACAGTGGCAATTACTGCCAAAAGCATAACGGCACTTACGGCCTCAGAAATTCCACGTCGGCGCAATAACTGCAAAGAATTTTGTTTGTTTTAAGGATCTATTATGCTTCCAGAACTTCGATACTAGTTACATGATGTCTTGACAAATTGGTGTGCACATCAGCCAAGGATTCGTCACGGAAAACAAGATTGCATCTAAAACACTTCCATACCTTGGCGCTCATAGTACTATATAGGCTGCTTAAAATTTAAAGATGTTGGATGTTTTGTCCATTTTTTTGTCAAATCCGATCAAAACATCCAAAATCTTCATTTTTTCTGTAACAACGGGCTAATTTTGAAGGCTCAAAACCAATTTAGTAAAGGCGCAAGACAGGTATTGTCGTGGCAGACGTTTTAGCGGTTTTTGCAGGACTTTCATATCTTGGAGTCATTTTGCTGCTTTTTTTGGTAAATATGGCTCCGGTTCTAATGCCGCCCACCTGGTTGATTTTGGCGTCATTTTACGTGCTGGACGACTCGCTTAACCCGCTTTCTTTGGCGCTAGCTGGGGCTACTGGAGCTACGGCAGGGCGGTTCCTTTTGCTTTACTGTAGCGTGTATTTTCGAAGGTTCATGAACCAGGAAAGAAAATCAAGCCTTGAGAAAATCACAAACTATCTCAAGTCAAAAAAATTCGGGTTTTTCCTAGTGACGTTTTTGTTTGCGGCAACACCGTTGCCTAGCAACATGCTCTTTATCGGATATGGATTGATGAAGGCAAAGACTCTCCAGATTTACATCGGGTTTTGGCTTGGCCGGATACTGTCTTATTATGTGATGATATCGATTAGCAAGATTGTCCTGACTCCATTTGCCCAATTATTTGAAGACAGGCTTTTGGGAATTATAGTTGCAGACGTACTAAGCATTGCAGTTCTTGCCTTTTTTGCCTCAATAAACTGGAACGTCCTGATAACAGAAAAAAAGCTGCGGTTCGTCAAGCCAAAACTCTGGAGACTCTAATCACAATCGCTTTACCATTATGACGTCGTCCTTGTATTTGCCGTTCTGAATTACTCCTCTTGGTATTCTTCCCGTCTCTTTGAATCCAATTTTTTTGTAAAAACTTTTTCCTATCTTGTTTGTATCAAAGACGTAGAGCTTGACTAGTTTTAGGCCAAGTGTTTTCTTTGACTCGCAAAGACACAGCTGAACTAGCTTTTTGCCAATACCTAGTCCCCTTGCCTCTTTTCTTAATCCTATCCCGAGTGTTCCGACATGTCTTGATACATCGTAGCTGTCCTGTGTCACCTCGCAGCTTCCAACAAGAACTCCGTCCACTTCTGCTATGATCATTATTTTTTCTTTTTTTCTAATTGAGCTTAGGGCGTCAGCGAGCCATCTCTTTTCTTCTCTTAACGTTACTTTTGCTGTCTTGGCAATCTCGGCCCGTTCTTCAACTAGGGAGTTTATCAAATTCATCAGCTCTTTTGCGTCTGAGGTCTTTGGGTGCCTCAAAACGACATTTTTTCCGCCAATTACCGGTTCTTTGAGTATTCTGCCAGTCGATTTTGTGCGTGTTTTTGCCATTTTTACCAATTTTCCCCGTATTATGAAATTGGAATGATACGGCACAAAAAGCTATTTGTACGAACAAAATTTTTGAAAAACCATGAGACGCCTGCAATCGCTCCAAAACGAGGTGCAAAAAAGAATTCAAAATGATCCTGCACACGACTTTGAGCACATACTGCGCGTCTGCAGAAATGCAAAAAAGATTGCAAAACACGAAAATGCAGATGTAGGGCTTGTTATGGCAGCTGCGTTATTGCACGATATTGTATCGTATAAAAAATCAGACAAGAGATCAAAGAATGCATCGCTGCAAAGCGCGCAAGCTGCAAAAAGCATACTAAAAAAATACGACTACGCCACACCTGAAATAAAAATAATTACTGATGCGATTCGTGATCACAGCTTTTCGCAAAACAAAGTGCCAAAGACTCTGGTGGGAAAGGTACTACAAGATGCCGACAGGCTTGATGCCCTTGGGGCAATTGGAATCGCAAGGGCATTTAGCGTAGGCGGGGCGGAAAACCGGCCAATCTACAACACTGCAGATCCGTTTTGCAAAAAAAGAACCCCCAACGACAAGTCTTGGACGACTGATCATTTTTTCCGCAAGCTGTTGCTACTCGAAAAGAAAATGAACACAAAATCTGCAAAAAAAGAAGCTCAAAGAAGAACCAGACTGATGATAAAGTTCCTAGCAAATCTAAAAAGAGAAATCTAGCCGTAGTCTATGTATCGGGCGTACCTTTTTTCTATTTCGGGATTTTTTCCCTCAAGAATTTTTTCTATTTCCTCAGTGTGCCGATTTTTCATGTACGAGTTTATCTCAGAGAATTGTTCAGTGCCGGGATATGATTCATAGAGCCTTTCTAAAACGGCAAGATATTCTATTGTCTTTTGGCGAAATTCTTCTGCGGTTGGCTTTTTGATTTGGTTTAGCCTAAACCATACGCACGCCCAGCTTGCTCCCACTACGTGCGGCAGGAGGTCGTAGGCCCGTTCTATTTCAAAACGCTCTTCTTCTTTCATTTTTGAAGCAGCTGTTGCGCCATCATTTTTGCAAAATAGGTAACAATCATGTCGGCTCCTGCGCGCTTTATCGAATACAAAATCTCTGTCATGACATCTGTCTCGTTTATCCAACCTTGTTTTGCAGCTCCCTTGACTAGGGCGTATTCCCCAGAGACACTGTATGCAGAAATAGGAATATTGAATCGCCGTTTTGCTTCCGCAATCAGATCAAGGTATGCCAGGGCCGGCTTTACCATTACAATGTCGACTCCCTCGTTTACGTCAAGCTCAATTTCCCGCATTGCCTCTCTCGGGTTTGTAAACGGAACCTGGTAGGTCTTGCGGTCCCCAAAGTGTGGCGCGCAGTCAGCCGCATCTCTAAACGGCGTGTAAAAAGCTGATCTGTGTTTTGCAGAATGCGACATTATGCCGACTTCGGTAAACCCGTTTTCATCTAGTCTGTGTCTGATTGCTTTTACCTGTCCGTCCATCATTGCGGACGGAGAGACAATGTCTACTCCAGCAGCTGCCTGGCTTTGCGCAATTTTAGCCAGCGTTTCGATACTGGAATCATTATCAATTACATTTCCCTTTGCTATGCCGCAGTGTCCTGATGTGGTGTACTGGCAAAGGCAGACATCTGCCATGATTACCATACTGTCGCCAAAGTTTTTTCTGACTTGGGAAATTGCCTCCTGTACTATTCCATTTTCTGCAAATGCGGATGTTCCTTGCTCGTCTTTGTGTTCTGGAATTCCAAAAAGCATGATTGCAGGAATGCCCAGATTCTTTATCGACTCGACTTCTTTTGTTAATTCCGATAACGGCAGTCGCTCTATTGCCTCCATTGACTGGACCTGGGTTCTGGACTTGAGTCCTTCCTGGACAAACACTGGGCAGATCAAATCATTTGTAGAGAGTGTTATCTCCTGTACTAGGTTGCGCATCTTTTCATTTTTGCGCAGCCTTCTCAATCGCTTGGAGGGAAAAGAGCCTAGCATGGTAAAAATCGACCTTGTTGCAAATATAATCCTAGGCGCGCAAAAATCTACTCTTTTTTCTTGTAATCGAAAAGCTTTGCAGCTGCCTTTAGAAGCTCATCATCGGACTGCTCAGATGCCCGTCTTAGGTTGTTCATCGGCTCTGAGATGATTCCCTCAACTACTGCCTTTGTCAGCTCGTCAATAATTTTGATTTTTTCTGCGTCTTTTTCGCCAAGCATCTGCAGTGCCTTTTGCAGCTCCTTTGATCTTCGCACGTCAATGTCCTTGAATATTTCTTTTACAACGGGTTCTACTTCGAGTCTTTTCATGTGGGCCTGAAGTACCTGCATCTCTTCGCTAATTATTTTTTCCGCGTTTGAGCGCTGGCTTGAGCGATACCTGATGTTTTTGTCCACCATTTCAGCTATCTGATCAAGGTTCATCATCTTGATGCCATGTATGGTAGCTACCTTTTCGTCCACAGTTCTTGGATTTGATAGGTCCAAAATCATCATGCCGTTTTTCTTGTCTTTCATTGCTTCGCTGATTCTATCAAATGTGACTAAAAAATACGGCGCAATGGTTGCAACAAAGACTACATCATAGTTGGAAAAGCTAGTCAGTATGTCTTCAAAGCTAATCGGGTTTCCTCCAACTGTTTCTGCAAACGCCTTTGAGCGCTCCATGGTTCTACTTGTGACAAAAAACCCATAGTCCCTTTTGATTAGCGACTTTGCAACTAGTGTTGCTGCCTCGCCAGTTCCAATTAACAAAATCTTTTTTGATTTTAGATCATCAATGTTTTCTTCTGCAAGCTTGACTGCCATCGAGCCAACTGATATTGTCCCTTTGTTGATTCCAGTTGAGTTTCTTACGCGAGTTCCAATTTTTATTGCCTTATCAAATAATGTGTTGATGTGCTCACCTGATGCCTTGAGCTGCCGTGCAGTTGTGATTGCCTCCTTTATCTGGCCTAGGATTTGTTCTTCGCCAACTACCATGGAATCAAGTCCGGCAGTTAGTTTTAAGAGATGCTCAAAGACATCAACGTCTTCTGAGGTCTCGAAATTTTCCTTAAAGGCACTCTGCTCAAGACCGGAAAGCGATGCCCAAGTTTTTTTGATCTTTTCCAAATTAAGCTCATCAGTTGAGCCAAAAATCTCTACTCTGTTGCATGTCTGCAAAATTACAAACTCTCTGAGGCCGGAATGCTTTCTGAATGACTCGTACGCGGACTCTAGGTCCTTGAACGTGAATTTTTCTAAAACGTGGACTGGCGATCTCCTAAACGTTACGCGCGCATTTATTATGTCACTCATTTCCACTCACCTAGAATTTTCATAACCTCCCTTTGTGCACTTGGCAAGTTATCTTCTTTTAATAACTGTTTTATCTTTTTGTTATTTAAAACGGAGTAAAGGAATTTTTTTCTCCCAAGTACGGTTGGGATCTGCGACTTTGCGGCATCACGCGCTATTTTTTGCAGCTTGATCTGGTAGATGTCTTCTTTGTCGATTATCTGCCGGAATAGTTTTTCTGCTCTTAGCTTTAGCTTTCTTGCCATTGCGGGGCTGCGGCCCCCAGTGGAGATTGCAATCTGGACGGTATCCTCTATATTTATGACAGATGGGTGCGCAAAATCGCTTACATCGGGGTCGTCTGCTGCATATGCATAGCAGCGCATCTTTTTTGCTTTTTGTACTATCTTTCTATTCAGCTCCTTATCATCGGTTGCAGCCATTACCAAAATCGGCTCGTACCCTAAAAGAAAATCCGCGTCTTGCAGCTTGATTTTTTTGAATTTTACTTTGCCAGCTTTTGCAAAATCTAGAATCTGCTTGCTTGCCTTGTCAGAAATTACCAGAATTTCGCAGTCCTGCGTCAGAAGCGAGTTGACCTTCTTGAGTCCCTCCTGGCCTGCACCTACTACAATGACTAATCTGCCCTTTAGGTTGAGGTCGACAATCACGATCAGGGCAGCTTCTAAATTGTATTTATAGGATTCCTATATTTCTAATTCAAATTTTGTTGTGATGATTACTGGGATAGTAACAGTTTTCTATTCCATGTCTTATTGCTAACTCGTGGAATTTCAAATCCTAAAAAACCCGATGAGCATTCTTGAGGTTCACCTAAAAAAAGGCGAAACAATCACTGCAGAAGCAGGAGCACTGGTGTTCATGAAAGGAGAAATCGAGGTAAACACAAAGATGCGCGGCGGCTTTCTAAAGACAGTCAAGGTTTCATTGTTAGGACAAGAATCGTTTTTTGTCAACCATTATACTGCAAAAGAAGAAGGATGCGTTTTGGGTCTTACAGGTCCACCAGTCGGAGATATAATAGAAATTCCAATTAGTAGTGATTCTGGTTTTATTGTGCAGTCTGGCGCATACATCGCATCTACTCCTGGAGTTGATATCGACACAAAATGGCAGGGCTTCACAAAGGGGATATTTGGAAGCGAGCTTTTCATGCTAAAGACAACCGGGGAAGGAAAGGTATTTTGTAACGCATATGGCGGAATAATACAAAAACAGATTGCATCGGGAGAAAAAATAGTTCTAGACAACTATCATCTTGTTGCACTGAGTCTTAACTCTGACTACAAGGTGACCAAGTTTGGGGGACTGAAAAGCACGATTCTTGGAGGCGAAGGACTAGTCACTGAAATTAATGGTCCGGCAACAGTATACTTTCAAACAAAAAACCTCAAAGAGTTAATTGACTTGCTTGGGGTGCGGCGACCCAGTGAAACCCAGGGACATAACTTTAACATCGGCGGATTCAGATTAGGTACATAAGATTTTCATCTAATGTGCATTCTCTGCTCATTCCATACTTGTATTTATATAGAAAATTGTCTATTTCAAACATGTGCAGAAAGCACACAAAGAAAAACTAAACCCAGAAATTGAAAAAAAAGTGAAACTGATTGAATCTGGTAAAGCAAAGGGCAAGACTTACACGCCAGATGAATATCTAAAACATGTTAACAACGTTTTAGATGAATAGGCTTTGTGGCTAATTCAACCATTTGATGACACTATAGACAAGAAACTAAAGAAATTCAAGTCAAACCAAGTCTTTTTGTCTTATTGCTTGAAAGCCAAATTTGTTACAAAGAATTTTGATCCTTTTCGGTGTGTGGATGAAAGCCTTTTCAAATAACAATATCTTCGGTGGCTTTTTCTCTTAATACTGACAAATGAATCTCAAGCGCCTTAAGGTAGTTTTTTTTAACAGTTTGCAGATTTTGCCCCGAGCTATAAACGCCTAATGCAGAACATGCAATAAAGTAAGAACCATCGTTTTCTTTAATTATTTTAGTTTTGATACCCTTTATCTTAACAGACATCTGGTAGTCAAATACTCGTTTTAATTATTGAAGTTTCCTCATTTTGTACTTGATGACTAGCATATTTTTATACAAATTTTGTATATGTAAAACGTGGACACTAGACATGATTTGAGAAGGCCCAACTGTCCAAATGCAGAACCTCAAAAGTTTGTGAGTCACTCAAATGGAACGGTGTTTTATTTGTGTAAAAGCTGCAATTATTTGGGAACAATTGAGGCTTTTACAAGCTATACCTATTCAGAAACTCTTCGGGATTCATGACTTTGACATCCTTGTGAGGAAAATCCTTTTTGTTTCGGGTAACAATAACATCACATTTTGTTTTTGCAGAGTAATACTGTATTGCATCTTCGTAATCTTTGAATTTGATGTCCTGTTTGGCTTGCTCTAGTACTGATTCATTCAACTCAATTATGTGATGACCATTGATGAGTTTCCACACATTGTTTCTTGCTTCTTTGTCTGGTTCTATTCGTATCCTGCGAAAGTATAGGATCGGGACGGTGAATGCTGAAATATAGCCATTGTATTTTTCTTTTCTAATACCAGCTATCACCTCAAGGCTGTTGTTCCAACCCTGACGCTTTTCAGAAATATCAACAAAGATGTTTACATCAACAAAAACGTTGGGCCTTGTACTAGCCATAACGTTCAGCCGTTATGCGTCTCACTACTTCCTTATCTTGAGAAGGCGGATTATATGGCTCGGTGCCGACCAGTGCCAACAATTCTCGATCTATTTCGATGTTAGGATTTCTCCTCATTAGCTCCTGCTCGAGTTTCTTAATTCTGTAGTTTTCAGGTTCTTTCTTTTTTTCAATTCGATTTATCTTGCTATAGAGATCTCTGAGGTGATTCATTTCTTTCTTAATCTGTTTTTTGATGTATTGAATGTCTTCTGCCATAAGAATAATTAGATAGTCATTCTCATTTAAATAAATTTATGGCTGTATACGCCACTCAAAAACAATTTTTAGAAACCTTTAAAGCTGACCTTCTAATACTGGCCGCGGAACCAAAAATTGAACCATTAGAGGTCCACTAGAGGTGCTAAAACCCCTAGGCCCGCTACATTTTTAATAAAAAAGTAAATTCTAAGAACACATGACTATGGATGCGCTAGACAAGGAAATCCTAAATGAGATCCAGTGGTCATTTCCGCTAGTCACAGAGCCGTACAAGGAGCTTGCAAGGCGATTCAAAATATCTGACGATGAGATGAAAAAAAGAATCCTGCAACTAAAGTCAGTAGGAGTTTTACGACAGCTTTCGGCAATCTTTGATACGAGGAGGCTTGGGTATAAAAGCTCCCTTGTTGCAATGGCAATAAGGCCAGACAAGCTGGACTCTATTGCAAATCTGATAAACCGTCATCCGGGCGTTTCTCACAACTATGAGCGAAACCATGAATACAATCTCTGGTTTACCTTGGCGACGCCGCCTGGAACTGATCTTAAGACAGAGGTGGACAAGTTTGCCAAGCTTGATGGTATAACAAAGATCCGATTATTGCCGACAATAAAGCTGTTCAAAATCGGAGTAAAGCTTGACATGGTTGATGAAAAAAAACACGAGGTCGCACCAACTGAGCAAAAAAAAGAAGTAAAGGAAATCAAGTTCAATCCAACCGAAGAAGACAAGGAGTTCATACGACAGCTCCAAAAAGACCTGGAGGTAACTGACAGGCCGTTCCTGTCTGCAGCGCAAAGCCTCGGCATGAGCGAAGACTTAGTCTTTGAAAAATTACGATACTATGAAGAAATCGGCGTAATGCGGAGATTTGCCGCAATCCTAAGACACCGAGATGCCGGATTTATCGCAAACGGAATGATTGTCTGGCGCGTACCAGAAACAAGAATAGAAGAGGTTGGGGCAACACTTGGGGCATTTCCACAGATTAGCCACTGCTACCAGAGGCCCGTGTATTCGGACTGGCCATACAATGTCTTTTCCATGGTACACTGCAAGTCAATTCAAGAGGCAGAAGACATGGCAAAAGAGATTCAGGGCCACATCAAAGTTGACGACTATAGGATTCTGTTTAGCTCACGCGAATTCAAAAAGACGCGCGTAGAATATTTCGTAGAGCACGAATTTAACATAGAAGAAACGATTCCAGCATAATATTTTTTGAAAAATTATCCGGATTCAAGCTAGTGAGCGTTTATGACCTCGATAAAGTTCCTATAGTATTTTTGTTCCACAAGGTCGCCAAGCTCGGTTTTTATCTGCTCTAAAATCTCACCAGAGGCGTCTCCGTAAATGTCTTCTAAGGCCTTCTTGAGGTATTCAGGCCTCTCAACACACTCAGTGATGTGGCATCCATAGTCTTTTTGCAGTCTTGTTAAGACAATCTCGTATGACGACCTACCGATCTTTAGGAGCACATTTTCAATGACATAAATGAGCATCGTCTTTTTTGAATCTTCTAGTCCCACGACGCTCTAATATCTCCAATTCTATTTAGTATGGTGGAAAAATATCCATCTCCTGATTTCTTTTTGGGAACAATTATTGAGAATTATGGTTCCAAAACGGAACTATTCTGGTTACAATAATACAATTTTTTTTTCGAGTTATTCTACACGGATCAAAACCCATAGTCAGAGTCGTCTGGCTGCCATTTTGGTGTGGGTTTTTTGGCTCTGAGCTTTAGAATTTTGCCAAAGGATGGAAGATTCAGCCTTTCAAAATAAAACCACACATTTAGTCCGCGCTTTCTTACAAAATTATTGTACAAAAACAACGAGGCTCCGCCCGATATGATCAGGCTAAGAATTGTATAGTCTTCCCTTAAGACTGCCTTGGCTTTGACGTCATGCGTTGCAGCAAAGGCGATATGATCTGATGTGTATTCGAGGCCCTCCCAATGGTCAAATACGTCTCTGATCAGAAAGAAAAATCGATCCTTTGGGGCAACGCTCAAAACCACCGTCTGCCCATAGGGATAAAATCCAGACCCCTGAGCATTTT
>Ga0299906_10005284_pt1 | contig 10536 bp, 10 predicted proteins | sample RVTome_14_FD_200259 | JGI IMG/M metagenome (GOLD analysis project Ga0299906, IMG submission 200259) | Soil microbial communities from uranium-contaminated site in the Upper Colorado River Basin, Wyoming, United States - RVT145D125 (version 2) ... | reverse complement strand
CCTCCCAATTTCTTTACCCACTTCCTCCTCGAGGATCTCCGCGGCCCGGCCGCTGCCGTTAAAGCGGCGGAAGCCGTCGACGAGAAAGGCCCGCTGGCCGTAATCCGAAGAGGATCCCTTCCCCTCGTGGACTGGGCGGGCATACTCGGCGGAGTTGAAAACGACGATCTCCATCTTGCCGGCAGTGAAGGTGAGCCCCTCGGCCGTTTTGCTCTGCCCGGGTTTGAGCCAGCCGAGCAGCCGCCGCAGGTGCCCCGTGCGCACCGGCACCGGGTAGCCGCCCGGGCTGACGCTGGAGGCCTTCGCACCGGGGCCGGAAAGGTAGCCGTGCGCCACCCGGAACACGCCCTTGCCGACGCGGGAAAGGCCCCGCTCGACGGCGGCGGGAAAGCGCCCGGCGAAATAGGAAAGGCCCTGGATCACCACCTTGTCGCCCTGGATGTCGGCGCGGACGGAGAGCATCAGGCACTCTCCGCGTCGTCGTAATGGGAAGAGACGGCGGCGCCGAAGGCGAAGTCGTCCGAGGTGGCGGCCTGCGCCCCGTAGAGGATGCGCTCGATGAGCTTCTCGGCTTCCTTGGCGTAATTTTCCTGCGTGCGGCGGAGCTTGAAGGCATCCAGCCCATTCGAGTCGTCGATGGTTTCGGCGATGCGGTTGAAGCGCACCTGGTAGAGGTCGGCGGCGGCGAGCGCCTTCTCCGCCCGCTTGACCAGGGCGGCGCTCGTCGCGTCGGTCGAGGCGTAGAGGCTGGCGCCGACGCGCCCCTGCAGCAGGGCCGACTGCTCGCCGATGATCTCGGTCGCCAGTTCGCCGAAGCCGGTTTCGTCCACATCGAACATGGCCGGCTTGAAGCCCATTTTTTCGAGGTCGCTGGTGGTGATCTTCGGCATGCGGGCGGGCTCCGGGTCGAGGGTCTGAAAAGGGGGAGGAAGCGTCCCTCCTCCCCCATGCTCAGGCTATCGCCCCGGTCAGCTCAGGGCGCACTTGCGGACCTGCTGCACCTCGCCCACCGCGGCGTTGTACTCGCCGACGTAGGCCACATCGGTGCCGCGCATCAGGATGTCGCGGTCGGTCTCGGCGGACAGATCGCTCCAGATGCCGCGCTTGAGCTTGCGGCCGGGCAGCACCACGTAGTACTCGGTGGTCAGCAGCTTGGTGCTGTACTTGCGCTGCAGGGTGTGCACCAGCTGGTTGTTGTCCTCGTTGGGGCTGTTGAAGGTGAGGCTGAACGCCTTCTCGATGCGCTGCTTCAGGGTGATGTTGGCGCGCAGCTCGAAGGTCTCGTTGCCGGTCAGGGTGAATCCCTTGGCGGCGCAGTCGACCAGGATGTCGGCGCAGGCGTTGTTGATGGTGGTGATGTCGTCGGTGGCGAAGGCCTGCGCCTGGGCGGCGGCGGCGATCAGGGCGTAGTGGTCGGTGGCCATCTTGTCGAAGTACTTGCTCTTCGCCTCGATCGCCGCCTGGTTGAGGTTCCAGTACTGGTTGTAGTTGATCCAGTCGTCCATGATGCCGATGGCCGCGGCGATGATCATCTTGCTGACCGTGCTCTTGCCGTCGGAGATGCCGTACTTCTTCATCCGCTCGCCGCTCTGCACTTCGGCGAAGGTGATGGAGTTGGTCACATCCAGGATGTCGAACTGGGTCTGCTGGCTGCCGCGCATGTCGACGAAGTCGAAGAGCTCCTCGAAGCCGAAGTTGAGCAGCGGATCGACGACGCCGGGGTAGAAGACGCCGGCGGTGACCAGTTGGCGGTTCATCACGTTTGGCGCATCCGACGGGCCGGTGGCGCCCTTGGCGGCGAGCAGGGTGAACATCTTGGTCACCAGCTCCTGGTCGACGCCCATCTCTTTGGCGATCTCCACCGCCAGCGGGGTGTTGGGCATCTTGTTCTTGAAGAAGGCGGTCAGCACGCCGCACAGCTTCTGCCGGCGCTCCTGCACGTCCATTTCCTTCATCGCGTTGCAGGTCTCGGCGGTGAAGAGTTTCAGCGTTCTGTGGGGCATGGCGGGATCCTCCCTGTAAATGGTGAAGGGGCGGCCGGTTCAGGCCGCCCCGCGTGATCAGATGACCGCCCGCAGGACGGCATAATCGACCTTGTGGTCGGCGGCCGGATCGCCTGAGAACGTGACGGTGACGGCATCGGTGCCGGTGATCGCGGTGAGGATCGTCCTCGGAGTCGAGCCTTTCTGCGACAGCGTGGCGACGACGATGTCGCCGGCCACGGCACCGGTGACGGTGATCGTCTCATCGGCATCCCCGCCGGCGGTGGTGAAGCGCCCGGCGGCGATGACCGAATGGCTCGGCACGCTGGCGGCCCGCATCTCCGGGGCGAGGACGACGAAGCCGGTGGCGGTCGGGTTGGCGCGGCCCTCGGCGGCGTAGCCGGCCAGGATGCAGCCGATGGCATAGACGTTGGTGAACTTGGCGGCCGCCGGATCCCAGTAGATTTTCTGGCCGCCGGTCCAGACCTCAGTCGAAACCTTGGTGTACTCGATGAGGCCGCAGCAGACGAAGACGTTCTCGACGTTTTCGGCCACCGAGTTCATCGCCAGCAGAATCATGCCGTTGAGGTAATAGATGGTGTCCGTGACCGTGGCGCCCGAATGGGTGTACTTGATGGTCCGGATGTGCTCCAGCCCGTCGCGCACCTTGATCGCGCCGGCCAGGCCGAACAGCGGCAGCCCGGCGACGACCGGATCGATGACGCCGGCCCAGGCGAGCCCGGCACACAGCAGCACCAGGGCTACCGTCACCAGGGACATCAGGGGGTTGAACGAAAATCTTTTCATGGCTCTATCCTCCGTGGGAAATTGTTTTGTCCCCCTCTCCCCGTGGGAGAGGGCCGGGGTGAGGGCTTAGCGCCCGACGGTACCGAACAGCTCGTTGTGCGCCGGGTCGGTGAAGTCCTTCTTGCCGGTGGCCGTCTTGGTCTTCTCCTTGCCCTGCTCGCCGCGCTTCTCGCGGTCGCCCTGGTCCTTGCCGGCGAAGACGGCATGGGTGGGGAATTTCTCCCGGGCCCGGGTCTCGTACTTGTCGCGGATCATTTTGAGCCGGTCGATCGGCAGGCCGGTGAGGAAGTCGGCTTCCTTCTTCTGCGCGTCGGCGTCGGTCGGCACCTCGTCGATCAACGCGCCGAACTTTACCGCGTCGTCGACCAGCGCCTTGCGGAACGCCTTGCCGTCCTCGACGGCGGTCTTGAGCTCGGCGCGGACCTCGGTCTCCTTGGCCGCAATGGCGCCCTTGACGGCCTCGACCGCCTGCTCTTCGGTGGTGTCGTCGGCGAAACTCTTGCCCAGAATTCCGCCGAGCAGTGCCAGCAGTTTCTTCATCTCTCTGTCTCCTTTGTCCTGGTGGTTTGCCTTAGCGGCTTTCTGGGCGGTGGCGCCGTGCTGCGCGCCGAGCCAAACGAGCGATCCTTCGAGGGCCTCGCCCGGGGTGGTGTATTCCCAGTAGAGGGCGGGGCCGGCGGGGTCCTTGCGGATGGGGTTGAGGCCGGCTGCGGCGAAGCCGATCGAGCAGTGGCGAGTGATGCCGCCGTCGATCCACTTGAGCCATTCCTCGCTGCTCGCCGTCTTGAGGGTGTAGAACCAGGTCCACAACACCTTGACGCCGGTCATCCCTTCGGGCAGGCGGCACTTCTCGCTGGTGAGCGTGGTGAACTGCTCGGGCGTCATCGCCTCGGTCGAGGCGTCGAAGAAGAGGCCGGTGCCGGTCTCCTTGCGGTTGTGGCCGACCAGCAGCGACTTGCCGACGATGGTCGCCGCGAACTGGTCGAGCATCTCATCGGGGAAGCGCTCGTTGTCCCGGTCGATGCAGTTGTGCGCCAGCAGCAGCTTGCGCACATAGACGGCCTCGGCCGTGAGCGGCGTGAGCGCAAAGCGGTTGATCTTCTCCAGCATCTCCGGCGAGACTTCGGCGCCGGCGCCGGCGGCCATCTTCAGGCCGAAAACCTTCTGGCGGAGGGCGTCAGGCATCTTCGGCTCCGATTTCCTTGCCGGCGCGGAACCAGATCCGGCAGGGCTTGCCGCCCCGCATGGTCACCAGGGACGAGGCGCCGGCCTTGTCGAAGGCGGGTTTTTCCTCCTCGGCGGGCGGGGCGCCCTTCTGCCCCTCGACGCCGCTGCCGGCGAACTCCTTCGCGGCTGGGGCGGTGGCCGTCTGGCCGATTTTCGTGGTGCTTCCTTTTTTCGGGGGCATGGCTACCTCCACGGTTTCAGCGTTTTTCAAGTCGTTGCGCCGTTGTTACCAGAATTCAAGGTCATGATCTGGCAGGGGATGACACTATTTAAGCCCGCCGTAGCCTCGGCGAAGGCGGGTCACGCCTCTGACGCCGCCGGCCGAATGCTGCACCGGCAGCGCGGATGCGTGTCCTGCCCCGGTACCGGGCAGCTCGCCAGCGGATAATCCCCGGCCAGCGCCACGCAGATCGGGCAGGCATCCGGCGCCGGCGTGAACTCGACCCGCTCCACCTCCCAGGCGGACCACTCGTCGAGCTTCGCCTTCTCGGCGGCCATGCTCATCTCGGTGCGGGCGAGCCGCTCCCAGCTCGCGTTCTGGTCGCTGAAGAGCTTTTTCAGCCGGGCGGCGACGACCATCGGGTTGCTGCCGGCGATGGCGTGCGCCTCCATCTCGGCGAGGATCTTGTTCTGGATGGTTTTCGTCGCGCCGTTCTTCACCAGCTCGAAGCCGTTCTTCACCAGCTCGTCGAAAATTTCCTTGTTCTTGATCAGGTCGAGGATCGGACGGGCCTCCCCCACCATCCTCGCCGCCTGGATCAGCCCCAGGCTGTAGGCCTGGCCGTAGTACCAGACGACCGGCGAACCCTCCGCGGCCGGGGCGTACTCGCCGATGAAATCCTTGAGGGCATCGAGCGCCCGGGCGCGCTGCAGGGCGTCGAAAGTGAAGGCGTCTTCCGGACCCTTGGCGCTGCGCACGCCGGCGGCCAGGTCGGTGTCGGTGAGCTTGGCGATGGTGTAGATGCGGCCGCGCAGATCCTCCCAGTCGGCTTTCAACCGGTCCTCGTAGCCGGTTTCTACGGCGTCGAGCTCCGGCCACGGCTCGGGTCGGTGCAGCTCCTTGGCGCCGTGGATCATCTTGCCGGCGCCGGCAAAGTGATGCCCGCAGCCGCAGCCGGGGCCGCATCCCTTGGCCGCCTTCTTGGGCGGGTTGACGGTGATCGCCTCCCGCTCGCCGGCCGTGCTCTGCATCTGGTCGGCCTGGGCGTTGAGGAAGCGGGCCTGCGCCTGGGCGACCATGTCGCGCAGGTTCGGCGTCTCGAAGACGATCCCCCAGTCGCCGGGCTTATCCGGGCTGGTGGTGACGCTCTTCCAGGTCCGCCCGCGCAGCCGCAGGAAGACGGAGAAGAGGCGGATCAGCTCGGGCAGCATCGCCAGCTGACGCACCTTGGCGTCCTGCAGGGCGGCCTCCACTTCCAGCGTGGCCATGCGCTCGGTGGTGCTCCAGTAGATGCCGAGCATCCAGGCCGGCAGATTGGTCTTGCTGACGATCTGCTCGAGCACGTGCCGGGCGGGGACTTCGAGTTCGAGGATCTGACCCTCGTGGCCGATGACCTTGATCTCCATCTCGGCATCGGTGCTGAGCGCCGTGACGAAGTCGGCGGATTTCCCCCCGCGCTTGGCCCGGATGGCGGCGGAGAAGTCGGTCTGGATTTTCTGCCGGCGGCTCTCCAGGGCGTCGCCGCCCAGATCCTTCTTGTTGGTCTTGTACTTGACGTGGTAGGAGGGATCGCCGAAACGCTCCCAGACGTTGCTGAGGCTGTTCTGCATGGTCATCAGCAGCTTCGCGCAGAACTCCATCGAGCGCATGATCGACACCCCGTAGGGGTCGGTGTTCTCGTTGTTGATGGAAAAATAGAGTTTGTTGGCCGGGTTGAGCTTCTCCTCCCAGCCGCTGCTGAGATAGACCGGCTGTCCGTAGGTGGCGGTGAGGATGCGCTCGACCACCGTGCCGGGCGAGTTGTAGCGGGCGCCCGGCGGGGTGAAGCCGCTGAAGTGGCGGTACCACGGCTCGGTCTTGCCGGCGGCAGTGCGCCGGAAGAGGATCTGCTTGCTGTCCGGCACGCGCAGCTCGGCGATGTCGTCCATCGCGGCGGTGGCCACGAACTCGGGCAGAGCGAAGCCCTGCTCGAACATCTCGTTGCAGAAGCACTCGAGAAAGGCGTGGATCCCTTTCTGGTGATCGTTCACCGGCACGTTGAGCACGAAGTCTTCGAGCTCGCGCACCAGGGCGGCGTTGTCGCCGATCACGCGCACCGTGCCGTTGAGGGAGATCAGCCGGCGGATCGCCGAGTCGATGACCGGGATCCCCTCGCGCAGCGCCTCGTAGAAATCGCCGCTGACCTTGCGCAGGTGGTAGTCCTGGAACCAGGGAGTGAGCGGCCCCTGGGCGGCGGTCGGCGTGTACTGCGGCCGGGTGGCGATGTCCTCTGCCGCCGCCTTGGCCCGGCGGATGTCGAAGCCGAAGAGTTTCATGTGTTCTCCTTACCCGCAGGCAAAATGGTCCTCCACCTCGACCCCCAGCACGCCGGCCAGCTCGCCGACGCGCTGCGAATCGATCAGGTGGTCGTTCTCCTTGTTATAGACGCGCTGGCGCTCGCCGATCCGGCAGGTGTGGTTGGTGTAGGCGGTAATGATCTCCTGGTCGGGGGGATACTCCACCTCCTGGCGCTGCACCTTCTTGCTGATCAGGTCGGTCGAGAGTTCCTTCAGGGTGATCTTGGCCGGCTTGCCGGTGCGGGCGTCGGTGACCGCCTCGCCGTGCTCGTCGACGTTCTCGGACGTCGACTGGAACATGAAGCCGCGCAGCCGGTGCTCGTAGCCCTTGGCCTCGTACTGGTCGCTCTGCAGCACGTGGGCAACGGCGCTGCCGGCATTGCCGAAGTCCGTCCCCCACTGGGTGCAGGCATAGACGTCGTCGACGGCATCGAGAGCCTGGCACTGCTGGTCGTAGGTGACCTGCTTGAGCTGCAGCCGGGCCACCAGCCGCCGGCGGCGGCCGATGACGTTCCAGACGGTGATCTCGGTCGGGTCGGGCGAGAAGCCGAAGTCGGCGCCGCCCCGGGTCATCCCCGGTACCGCGGGGAAGAAGGAGCGGATGAGGTTCCGGAAGGGGCTCTCCCCCTCGCTGTCGGCGGCGAAAAAGCTGCCGGCGCTGAACAACTCGTCGAGCAAGATCGTCTTGTCGGCGAGCGGCCCCTCGTCGCCCATCAAGAACTTGCAGGTGTACCCCTCGGCGATCACTTCCCCCTTGCCGGTGTCGACCAGAATCTTCAGCGCCCGGTACTCGGGGATGTCGCGCACGCAGAGGCGGAACTGGTGCCAGGGGAAGACCGTGTTCTCCGGGTCGCCGTGCTCGCCGAGCACGTTGTGGCGGTAGCCGGGGGAATCCTCGCCGCCGTACTGGTCGATGAAGAAGCGCTTGCGCTCCGGGCTCCAGAAAGGGAAGGGCATCATCTCCTTGCCCCAGCGGTAGAGGCTGAAGCGCAGGTTCGCCCCGGGCCCCTTCGGCTCCTCGCCCTCGCTCTTGCCCTGGGCGCGCATGGTCAGCTTGTAGTACTCGCTTTCGCGGTCGCCGTCCGGCACCGAGTAGATGCGGGCGACGGCGGTCGGCTTGAGTGAGCGCCAGAATTCGGACCACTGCTTCTTGTTCTTCGCCTTGGCCGCCTCATCAAACATGCCGAAGGTCGCCGCGTGGACGCCGCGGAAGGCTTCGCCGTCGAAGCCGGCCGGGCGGAAGTCGATCTTGAACTCGGCCGCCGAATAGAAGGCATGGTGCGGCTGCTTCTTCCACTTGACGCGCAGCGCCTCCAGGTCGCGGTTCCAGCGGAACTGGCTGTCCATCCCCTCGATGATCTCGTCGAGGTGGGTCTGCTGCGGCGCGGCGACCAGCCCGGAACCGTTGCGGACGGTGCAGAAGTAGTACATGGCCAGCGCCACGATCTCGCGCGTCTTGCCGACCTCGGCGCCGTCCTGGTGGACGACGCTCCCCTCATCGAGGAGCGAGCCGAGCTGGTAATCGAAAAAGGAGTAGGGGGCGGCGTGGTCCGCGTCGGTCGGCTCGCGCAGAAAAGCCTGACACCAGAGCAGGCGGTTGGCGCAGATGATGGCAAGCTGGAACTCCTCGAGCGACGTGAAGGGGGGCGGGAACTCGCCACGGGCCGCCTGGTGCCACGTCCAGTTGAGGTCGCAGAGCGTGGCGTCGAAGATCTCGGCCGGGACGATGATCCCTTTTTTCAGGTCGTGGACCGAGTCGAGGGGCTGCACCTATTCCCCCTTCTTTTGCTTCGCCTGCGCCAGCGCCCCGGACGCGCCGCGGAAGATGTCGGCAAGTGTGCGGCCGGTCTCCTCGTCGGTCTTCTTCTTCTCGACGGCGGCCGGGGTCACCATGAAGTCGGGCATCGTCACGCCGGCGGCCTTGAGCAGGTTGGAGAGTGGCAGCAGTGAAGGGTTGGGCTTGATCTCGTAGCCGATCACCTTGCCGTCCTTGTCGATCTTCTCGCTCTTCATATAGACGCCATATTCGAGGATCGAGGCCTGCAGCTCGTCGATTACCTGCAGCGTGCCGCCAAGCTGCAGGGTGACCACCTGCTTGAGCTCGGTCAGATCGCCGTTCTGCATGGCTGCGGAGAGGGCGTTCAGGGTGGTGAGGAAGTATTCCTTGTCGATGCAGTTGCCGCCGGGCGAGACGTCGCCGTCATCGACCAGGGAGCAGGGATATTTCTGGCAGGTGCTCTTGCAGGGTTTGCCGAGGCCGAGCAGGCGCTTCTTGGCGTGCAGCCCGTGCTTCCAGGCGTTGCCGCTGCATCTCGCCTTGCCCTCCTCGGTGGTGGGCCCCGTCGATTTTGCGGAGGCGGCCAGGCGCTGCTCCAGGGCGGCCGGCGTCATGGTGTAGCGCCGCTTGACTCGCAGGCGTTCCATGACCGGGTCGGGCTCGTCCTCGTCGGCCGTCTCGATCGCCGTGCGCAGGCGCGCTTCCAGCGACATAAGATGCTCCAGCTCGTCGGCCAGGCCCCTCTCGCCGGCATCGATGCGGCGCTTGAGGTCTTCCTTTTGCGCCGGGATCAGCCGCAGGGCGGTCTGTTTGTCCTGAATGTCCAAAATAAAAGCCCTCCAGGGTGGATGCTTTTCCACGCTCTAGAGGGCTGGATATCAGAAAACAAGGTCATGATCTGGCAGGGGAGGACATTAATTATTAGCCGCTCCGGATTATCCGCCGCACCTGGCGCACTCGCAGGCGGTACTTGATCGCCAGCTCCTCGTAATTCGTGCCGATGAACTCATTGCGGATCCGCTTGTTTCGCTCGGACCGGTAAAGGTCATCGAGGCCCGGGAAAGTCACCCGCGTTCTACCCACCATCTCGGCGATCACCTGGATGATCTGCGGCGCGAGCCGTCCGAATTCTCCGTGCAGCCGGTCGAAGAGCTGCGCCACCACCTCCGTGTTGTCGCTCCTGGTCATCAATCCTCCTGTTCGATTTCATTGAACCTCTTATCGGGAATCGCCGTCCTCCGGAGCGTCCTCTCGGAAATGGCGACGTAGCCCATGGTGGTCTTAACATCCTCGTGCCCCATCAGCACCGCCAGCTCGATCAGGCCGACGTACTGCACCGGGTGGCCGCAGCGGCTGCACTTGTCGTGGCCGCTGTCGTAGAGGTCGGTAGCGAAGGTCGAGCGCATCTTGTGGCAAAAGGCGTCGGCGCTCTCGATCCCCACCGTGGCGGCGTACTTCTTCAGCACGTTGAGGATAGATCGCTCGGAGAGCCGCCGGCCCTTGCCGGAGCGCAGGGCAACGAAGAGGGCATCTTCGCTGCCGGCCATCTCCCGGCGCAGCAGCAGCCACTCCCGCAGAGTCTTCGAGGGGTTGGTGCGCAGGGTCAGGGTGCGGCCCTTGCCGCCCTTGCCGTCCATCACCTGCAGGCGGATGTAACCGCCGGTGTCGACCAGGTGCGCGCAATCGAGCGCCACCAGCTCTCCAACACGCAGGCCCGAGGCATAGAGCGTCTTGAGGATGGCCAGGTCGCGCAGACCCTGGGTGGTGTCCCGCGCCGGCGCGGAGAAGAGCATGCGCAGCTCCTCGGTGGAAAACTTCTGCGGCAGGCTCGGCTGTATCTTCGGCGAGGGGATGCCCTTGGTCGGGTCGGCGGCGATCAGGCCGGCGTATTTCAGATAGCCGAAGAAGGAGCGCAGCGCCGAGAGCTTCGAGGCCCGGGAGCGGTTGGAGATGTTGCCCTGCTCGTAGAAGAGATCCCGCAGCCACTCGCCGATCACCTCCCGCGTCACCCGTCCCGGGTTGATCTCTTTCCCCTGCACCTCCAACCAGTGAAAGAAGGAGCGGATCACTCGCTCGTACTGGAGAACGCCGCGGGGCCGGTGCCCTTTCTGAATCTGCAGGAACTCCATCCAGTCGAAAAACAGGCTGTCGAGACTCATTTCCCCCCGCCCCCCCCGCTTTTCGAAAAGGGTTTTAGACAAGGGCAGCGATCATAGACGGGCACCGGGGGGAGCGATCCGGATTTTT
>Ga0299906_10005283_pt1 | contig 10537 bp, 8 predicted proteins | sample RVTome_14_FD_200259 | JGI IMG/M metagenome (GOLD analysis project Ga0299906, IMG submission 200259) | Soil microbial communities from uranium-contaminated site in the Upper Colorado River Basin, Wyoming, United States - RVT145D125 (version 2) ... | reverse complement strand
CGCTCCCGGAGGAAGAGGAAAGAGAGCACGGCCAGGGCGAGGGGTGAGACGGCGATGATCCAGCCCGTGTTCGTGGCGGTGGTGGTGACGATGCCGGCGATCTGGACGAGGAAGTGCAGCGTGAAGATCGCCCCGCCGACCAGCAAGGGGCGCAGGTCGGCTCGGGCGAAGCGGAGCGGCACGCGCTTCGCCAGGAGCACGGCGAAGAGAAACGGCAGCCCGATGGCGAGGCGCAGACCGAACACCTCCACCGGCCCGATCTCCGCCACGAGGATCTTCGTGGCCACGAAGGTCCAGCCCCAGATGACGACGGCGGCGAGGAGGAGTGCGTGGGGGAGCATGGGAGACTCGCAGGGCCGCGCCGATCGGCGAGGCCAGGCGCCCGCGACGGCAGTCGGGTGCCCTGCGCGCCGAAGTGTATCTCCGCGGCTCAGCTCGGCGGCGCCTGCCTTCGCTCAGATCGCTCGCTCCCTCCCGTGCTGGCGACACGCGAGGGGCCGGTCCCCGGGACCTCCAGTTGGCCCGACAAGGAGCTCGTCGCGGATCGCCGTTGACCTCGTGCCTTTGACAGAACGCGGCGCGGCTGACGGTCGACCGTGCGAGCATATGAGGCTGGGTAGGCGGGCTGGAGGCGCAGGCCTCGAATGGCCGGGGACCGAGCGAGGAACTTGCAGACCCGCCGTTCGAGACCTGGAACGGTATCGGGACTCCTGTCAGCCGAGCTGATTCGCGGCAGAGCGGGACGGAATTCCGCCGCTCGAGGGAGCACCCTCCGTCGCCTGAAGCGCGACGAGGTCGCGGTTCTCCCGGTAGAGCATCCATCCGACGGCCAGCCACGCCGCGACGATCGCGAGGTTGATCGTGGCGAAGCCAGCGACGCCGAGCCCGACCAGCACGGTGCCCACGAAGACCGTGCCCGCCGTCAGCAGGTCGCCGATCCGCACGAAGATCGTGTCCGTAGCCTGCTTCGCCTTGTACTTCTGCTCGCGAGTGGTGGGCAGCCACAGCATCTGCTTGGCGGTGTTCATCACGGAGTAGTCCGTGGCGTTCTCGGCCGTCTTGGCCCAGCGGGTGACCGCGAAGCCGGCGCCCAGGCCGATCAGCCCGTAGGCGCCGAAGGCGATGATCGGCAGCGCGAAGATCACCCCTGCGATGCCGAGGAACTTGACGATTCGCGACACGAGCAGGATCTGGATCAGCGCCGCCGAAACGTTCACGGCGAAGAAGAAGTTGCCCCGGAACGAGCCCACGTACTGGTCGCGCAGCGCGCCCTCGGGAAGGGTCAGGGCGTGCGCCGAGATCAGGCGGTCCAGGATGTACTCACCGTTGGTGTTGACCCAGTTCGAGAGCATGAGCGTGAGCGCGATCAGTATCAGGTAGCGGCTCCCTGCGATCAGCGCGAAGGCACCCTTGCCGCCGAGCTTCGCTCCCGTCGCCGCGACCGACGCGGGCTGGCGCTCCTCGCGGCGCTCGACGAGCCAGTAGAGCAGCACGGACAGGACCAGCGCGCCGGCCCCGAGCTGCATCATCGAGTACGGGTCGACACCCGCCTCGAACAGGCTGGCGGCGATCCTCGGTCCCAACGCCGCTCCCGCGGTCATGCCGACGACGATGATCGGGAAGAGGCGCTCTCCCTGCTGGCGGGTGTAGATGTCGTTCGCGTACGACCAGAACTGCGCGACGACCGAGTAGCTGAAGATGCCGATCCAGACGAAGAACGCGATCCCGGTGTAGGGGACGCCGGCCCTTCCGGCGACGAAGAACAGCTCGATGCAGGCCACGAAGAAGGCGTTGAAGCCCAGGATCAGCCTGACCCGATCGACACGGGACGCGAACCAGCCGTAGAGAGGGATGAACCCGGCCAGGAGCAGCACCTGTCCGGCCGACGCGAACGACTTCAGCTCGGCTCCGCCGATGCCCTCGATGTCGCCGGTGTTGATGATCAGAGGCTCCCGGACCGTCTTGAGCACGTTGTAGCCGGCCTGGATCGCGAAGATGTTCGCGAACATCAGCAGCATCGTCAGCGCTTCGGCAGCCCGCACCTCTCCGAACGGGCGAAGCAGGCGCTCGACCAGGCCTGAGGATTCCTCCGACTGCGCCGTCCCGGGCACGAGACCCTCCCCCAAAGGTGTGTGCCTCATTGTACGCGGCCGCGTCCGATCGGAGCGGATCGGAGCGGAGGCTCGGGGGACCGGCGAGGCGCACGCATGCTACAGTCGGCTCGTTCCCGGAGCCGACCGGCACTCCACTCATCGATGCGCGTCTCCTTCATCGTCGCGGCGGATCGCGACGGCACCATCGGCCGGAAGGGCCGTCTCCCGTGGCGCCTCCCCGCGGACCTGCGCCACTTCAAGCACACGACCATGGGAAAGCCCATGATCATGGGGAGGCGGACCTGGGAGTCGATCGGCCGGGCGCTGCCCGGGCGGCGCAGCATCGTGGTGACGCGCCAACGGGAGTTCGAGGCGCCGGGAGTCGAGCTGGCGGCGACGCCGGAGGCGGCTCTCGCTCTGGCCGAGCCCGCCCACGAGGTGATGGTGATCGGCGGCGAGGCAGTGTACCGGGCGCTGCTGGAGCGGTGCGATCGCATCTACCTGACGCGCGTCGAGGAGCACGTCGAGGGGGACACCCGTTTCCCGGAGCTCGACCCGGGACGCTGGCGCGAGGTGGAGCGGGAGGAGCGGCCGGCCGATCCGGCGAATCCCTACGCGCTCACCTTCCTCGTGCTGGACCGGGCGTGACCCGGGCCGAGAAGGCCCGGGGCGTCCAGCGGATGCTGAACCGGCTCTACCCGCTCCCCGCGGTGCCGCTGCGGCACCGGGATCCCTTCACGCTGCTCGTCGCCGTGGTCCTCTCCGCCCAGACCACGGACGCCCGGGTCAACCAGGTCACCCCCGGGCTGTTCCGCCGAGCGCGCACGCCGCGGGGGATGGCGAGGCTGACCGCGGCGGAGATCCAGAGCTACATCCGGACCTGCGGCCTCGCGCCGAGCAAGGCCCGGGCCATCCGCGCGCTTTCGGAGCAGCTCGTCGCGCGGCACGGAGGCCGCGTGCCCGACTCCTTCGCGGAGCTGGAGGCGCTGCCCGGGGTGGGGCACAAGACCGCGAGCGTGGTGATGGCCCAGGCCTTCGGCAAGCCGGCGTTCCCGGTGGATACGCACATCCACCGGCTGGCGGCCCGATGGGGGCTGTCGGACGGGTCCCGGGTGGAGAGGACCGAGGCGGACCTGAAGAGGCTGTTCCCGGAGCGCGCCTGGCACCGACTCCACCTCCAGATCATCTACTTCGGCCGCGAGCACTGCCCCGCCCTGCGGCACGCGAGGGAGGCGTGTCCGATCTGCTCGTGGGCGGCGAGTCGGGGCCGGCGCGCGCGGCGCTCGCGTCCGGCGACGCGGAGGATCTGAGCGAGGGTCGATCAGCGAGCGTCCAGCGCGCTCCGGAAGTCCTCGACGAGATCCTCCGTGGTCTCGATTCCGCAGCTCACCCGTACGAGATCGTCGGTGATGCCCATGGCCTCGCGCGCGGCGGGAGGAAGTCCGGCGTGGGATGTCTGGCAGGGAAGCGTCACGAGGCTCTCCACGCCGCCGAGGCTGGTGGCCGGATAGGCCACGTTCAGCTTTCCGAGGAGCCGCGCCGCCTGCTCGGGGCCGCCGGCGTGACGGAAGCTGAGCATCCCGCCGAAGCCGTCGAGGAGCCTCCGGGCGTGGGCGTGGTCGGGATGGGTCTCCAGCCCGGGATAGTTGACCTGTCGCACCCCGGGGTGCCCGGCGAGGAAGGTCGCGAGGGCCAGCGCGTTCGCCTCGCAGGCGCGCATCCGCAGCGCCAGGGTCTTGATACCCCGGGCGAGGAGATACCCGGCGTGTGGATCGAGAATCCCGCCGAACAGGTTGAGCGCCTTGCGCGCGGCGCCGATGCGGGCCCGGTTCCCGACGAGGCAGCCCGCGACGATGTCGGAATGGCCGTTGAGGTACTTGCTTGCGCTGTGGAAGGCCAGGTCGAGGCCGTGCTCGAGCGGCCGGAAGTTGACCGGGCTGGCGAAGGTGTTGTCCACGAGGGTCACGATGCCGCGCTCCCTTGCGAACCGCGCCAGCTCGTCCAGCGGGGGCACCCGCATCAGGGGGTTGCTGATCGTCTCGCACAGGAAGACCCGCGTCTCGGGACGAGCCGCCGGAGCCCAGGTCTCCGGGGCCTGCGCGTCCACGCTGGTGTAACTCCAGCCCATCCTCTCGGCGTGGGCGAGGAGGAAGCTCTGGGTCCCGCCGTAGAGGCAGTTGCCGGTGATCAGGTGGTCGCCGCTCCTCATCAGGGACGCGAGCGCCGTGGTCACGGCCGCCATGCCGGACGCGGTCGCCACCGCGTCCTCGGCGCCCTCGAGCGCCGCCAGCTTTCCGTGGAGGTACTTCTGGGAGGGGGTGGTGCTCAGCCGGATGTAGGCGAGGTCGTCGTACGGCGTCCCCGGCGGCGCGGCAAAGACGGTGCTCTGAAAGATGGGGTAGACGAGGGAGTCGGCGTAGCGCGGCCGCGGCTCACCGCCGTGCACCATCAGGGTGTCCCGCCCCGGCTTCTTGTCGGTCATCGCGATCGCTCCTCGGGCAGCGTCGGCAAGGATAGAGCGCGTCCGGCCGGACCGTCCAGCGATTCGTTCCGGCCCAGCGTTGGCTTTGCCCCGCGACGGTGGCATGATCGATCGGTAGCCCCGAGAGAGGAGCCGTCCCTATTGATCAAGATCCTCGTCAGCTCCTGCCTGCTCGGAGAGCCCGTCCGCTATCACGGCGGCGACGCGGCCTGCGACAGCGGGATCCTCCAGCGGTGGCGGGAGGAGGGACGGATCGTCTCGGCCTGCCCGGAGACGGCGGCGGGGCTGCCCGTGCCCCGCCCGCCGGCGGAGATCACCGGGGGTGACGGCAGCGCCGTGCTGGCGCGCCGGGCCTACGTGGGAGACCGCAGCGGCGCCGACGTGACGGACGCGTTCATGCGCGGCGCGCGGGCCACGCTGGACCTGGCGGTCGCGAACGGCGTCCGGCTCGCGGTGCTGAAGGACGGCAGCCCTTCCTGCGCGACGACCTACCTCCACGACGGCTCCTTCCGCAACCAGCGGGACGCCGGCAAAGGCGTGACCGCGGCGCTCCTGGAGCAGGCGGGGATCAGGCTGTTCAACGAGCACCAGCTGGAGGAGGCCGCCGCCTACGCGGCCTCTCTGGAGCCCGGGTCGGGCCGAGGAGCAAAAGGCAAGACCTGACCCCCCGTCAGGCGTCCTGGGTTCCTTTGGCCTGGATCTTGGCCCAGGCGTCCCGGAGCGTGACGGTGCGGTTGAAGACGGGTGCGCCGGGGGAGCCGTCGGGGTCGGCGCAGAAGTAGCCCTGGCGCTCGAACTGGAGCGTTTCTCCCGGGGCGACCGCCGCCAGGCCGGGCTCGGCCCGGCAGCCCTTCAGCACCTCCAGGGAGTGCGGGTTGAGATCTGCGAGCAGGTCCCCGGAAGCGCCCGGCTCGGGGGCCGCGAACAGGTGCTCGTAGATGCGGACCTCCGCGGGGATCGCGTGGGCGGCGGAGACCCAGTGCAGGGTGGCCTTGACCCGCCGTCCGTCGGAGGCCGCGCCGCCCCGGGTCGCGGGATCGTACGTGCAGCGCAGCTCCCGCACCTCGCCGACGGCGTCCTTCACGACCTCCCGGCACGTGATCAGGTAGGCCGAGCGCAGCCGAACCTCCCGGCCCGGGGCGAGGCGGAAGAACTTCTTCGGCGGGTCCTCCATGAAGTCCTCGCGCTCGATCAGGATCTCCCGGGAGAACGGGACCCTGCGGGTCCCCGCTGCGGGGTCCTCGGGGTTGTTGACCGCGTCGAACTCCTCGGTCTGCCCCTCGGGGTAGTTCTCAAGGACGACCTTCAGCGGTCGCAGCACCGCCATGCGCCGCGGCGCCGTGCGGTTCAGCTCCTCCCGCACCGCGTGCTCGAGCTGCGCCATCTCCACGACGTTCGCCCGCTTCGCCACGCCCACCCGCTCCGCGAAGCTCCGGACCGCCGCGGGGGGGTAGCCCCGGCGGCGCATCCCCGAGAGGGTCGGCATGCGCGGGTCGTCCCAGCCGGTGACGCGCTTCTCCCGGACGAGCTGGAGCAGCCGGCGCTTGGAGAGCACGGTGTACGTGAGGTTGAGGTGGGCGAACTCGATCTGTCGGGGTCTCGCGGGCACGGGGAGGTTGTCCACGAGCCAGTCGTAGAGCGGGCGGTGGTCCTCGAACTCCAGGGTGCAGAGCGAGTGGGTGATGTGCTCGATGGCGTCGGACTGGCCGTGGGCGAAGTCGTAGGTCGGGTAGATGCACCAGGTGTCCCCGGTCCGGGGGTGTGGGGCGTGGAGCACCCGGTACAGCACCGGGTCGCGCATGTTGATGTTGCCGGCGGCCATGTCGATCTTCGCCCGGAGCACCCGGCTCCCGTCCGGGAACTCGCCGGCCTTCATGCGCCGGAACAGGTCGAGGCTCTCCTCCCGGGGGCGCTCCCGCCAGGGGCTGTTCTTCCCCGGTTCCGTGAGCGTCCCCCGGTGCTCGCGGATCTGGTCGGCGCTGAGGTCGTCCACGTAGGCCTTGTCGCTCTCGATCAGGTGGATCGCCCATTCGTAGAGCTGCCCGAAGTAGTCCGAGGCGTGGTAGAGGTGCTCCCCCCAGTCGAAGCCGAGCCAGCGCACGTCGCGCTCGATGGCGTCGATGTACTCCTGCTCCTCCTTGAGCGGGTTCGTGTCGTCGAAGCGCAGGTGGCAGCGCCCCCCGTGCTCCTTCGCGATGCCGAAGTTCAGGCAGATCGACTTGGCGTGGCCGATGTGGAGGTAGCCGTTGGGCTCGGGGGGGAAACGCGTCACGACGCCCGCGTGCTTCCCGGAGCGGAGATCCTCCTGGACGATCTCCCGTATGAAGTCGAGCCCGCTGGCGGTCGGCTCCGTGGTGCTCATCACCCGGTCATGGTAGCCGAGAAGGGCGTCACGCGCCTTTCAGGTTGCGGAGGGTCTCGACCGCGCGACGCAGCCGCCGCCGGCAGACCTCCTTGCCCAGCACCTCCATGGTCTCGAACAGCGGAGGCGTGGCGGCGCGGCCCGTGACGGCGACCCGGAGGGACATGAAGATCTCCCTGGGTGCCCAGCCCAGCTTCTCCCCGAGCTCCCGGACCGTGATCTCGAGGGGCTCGGCGCTCCACGCCAGCACCGCGTCGAAGCGCTCCTCGAGCAGGGCCTTGAGGGCCCTGGCCGTCTCCGAGGCGGTCCGCTTCCCGGGCACGAGCGCCTTCAGCGCCGCGTCGTCGTACGTCACCTCCCCGACGAAGAAGAAGCCCGCGTAGGCGACGAACTCGTCCAGGGTGTCGATCCGCTCCCGGGTCAGGGGGAGCACCCGGCGCAGGTAGTCGTCGGAGAGCGGCCCGCCGCGGATCCGCGCGAGCAGCTCGTCCTCGGAGAGGGCCCGCAGGTACTTCCCGTTCAGCCAGCGCAGCTTCTCGAGGTCGAAGACCGGCCCGCCCAGGGAGACCTGGCTCAGGTCGAGCGCCTCCACGAACTCGTCCAGCGTGAACTCGTCCCGCTCGTCGGGCATGGCCCAGCCCATCAGAGCCAGGTAGTTGAGCATCGCCTCGGGAAAGAAGCCCGCCTTCCGGTAGTGGTTCAGGCTGACCGGGTTCTTGCGCTTGGAGATCTTGGAGCGGTCGGCGTTGCGCAGCAGCGGCAGGTGGCAGAAGACCGGCCTCTCCCAGCCGAAGGCCTCGTAGAGCTGGAAGTGCTTCGGCAGGGAGGAGAGCCACTCCTCGGCCCGAATCACGTGGGAGATCTCCATCAGGTGGTCGTCCACCACGTTGGCCAGGTGGTAGGTGGGGTAGCCGTCGCTCTTCAGCAGCACCTGGTCGTCGACCTGCGTCCAGGGGATGCGGATCTCGCCCCGCAGCAGGTCGTTGACGACGCTCTCGCCCTCGGTGGGCATCGCGAGCCGGATGACGTGGGTCTCGCCCAGCTCGCGGCGGCGCTTCGCCTCGTCGCGGTCCAGGGTCCGGCAGTGGCCGTCGTAGCCGGGGTTCTGCTTCGCGGCGCGCTGCTGCTCCCGGAGCGCGTCGAGCCGCTCCCTGGTGCAGAAGCAGGGGTAGGCCGCTCCCTGGCTCACGAGGCGCAGCGCGTGCTCCCGGTAGATCACGCTGCGCTCGCTCTGGCGGTACGGCCCGAAAGGTCCGCCCACGTCCGGCCCCTCGTCCCACTTCAGGCCGAGCCAGGCGAGGGCGTCGAAGATCATCGTCTCGGCGGCCGGCTGGCTGCGCTCGCGGTCGGTGTCCTCGATGCGCAGCACGAAACGTCCTCCGTGCTTGCGGGCGAGAGCGCAGTTGTAGAGGGCCACGTAGGCGGTGCCGACGTGGGGGTCGCCCGTGGGGCTGGGGGCGACCCGGGTGCGCACGGGCTTCGTCATCGCGGGGAGGTCCTCGGGGGGCGTCTCACGGGTCCACCAGGCCGAGCCGGTCCAGGATCCGCGGGAAGGCCTCGCCGCACGGGCGCTCCAGCTTGAGGGCGATCAGCTCGTCGGCCCGGGTCCGGCCGAGGTTCACGGCGGCGATGGGGAGGCCCCGCTCCGCCGCCCCGCGGGCGAAACGATAGCTCGACCAGACCATGAGCGAGGTTCCCGCCACGAGCAGGCCCCCCGCCTCGGCGAGGCGGGCGAAGCACGCGTCGACCCGGGGTCGCGGGACCGACTCGCCGTGCAGCACGACGTCGGGCTTCAGGATCCCGCCGCAGCTCCGGCAGTCCGGGACGTGGAAGGCCTCGAAGCTGCCCTCGAGGTCCACGTCGCCATCCGGGGCCGAGGGGGCGGGCCCCGGCGCGCGCTCCGGGTTGTGCAGCAGCAGCTCCTGGTGGAAGGTCTCCCGGGAGAAGCGGGCGGAGCAACCGAGGCAGACGACGCCGTCGAGCCGGCCGTGGAGGTCGATCACGCGCCGGCTCCCGGCCCGCCGGTGGAGTCCGTCCACGTTCTGGGTCACGACCCAGTGCACGAGGCCGGCGCGTTCGAGCCGCGCCAGGGACGTGTGGGCGGGGTTCGGCACCGCCTCCCGGACCCGAGGCCAGCCGGCGAGACTGCGGGCCCAGTAGCGCCGGCGCACGTCGGGGCTCCGGAGGAAGTCCTGGAACAGGAGCGGCGGGCTCCGCTTCCAGCTCCCGTCCGCAGCCCGGTAGTCGGGGATCCCCGACTCGGTGCTGCAGCCCGCACCGGTGATCGCGAGCACCGGAGCCCGGACAGAGAGGAACCCGGCCAGCGCCGCGAGCTCGGGCTCGGGGGGCGGAACCCCGATCTGCGACGCGCTCAGGCCTGCGGAGCTGGACATCGGAACGAGTCTACCCGCCCTACTCCGCCACGATGGTGGCCGTGAAGCGCTCTCCCTCCGGGTCGGGCTGCCGCGCCTCGGTGGTCAGCGCGGGGGCGTTCGCCGCGTCGCAGACGTCCCGCTCGACGGCGCCGAGCCGCTCCAGGTCGGCGGCGCTCGCCGCGAGAACGACGCTGGCCAGGGGCTTGCCCATGCCGAGGGCCGCGGCGGTGCGGGCGCGCCGGATCGCCCCGATGGCGTCCGCGGCGATCCCGAAGGAGTCGGCGTGGTCCGGGGCGGGGAGGGCCAGCTCCTCGGCGCTCGGCCAGGGGGCGCGGTGCACGGAACGGTGTCCCGTCTCCTCGGCGAAGGACCAGGACCAGACCTCCTCTACGATCGTGGGGAGGATCGGCGCGAAGAGCCGCAGCAGGACCGACAGGCCGAGGCGCAGCCCGGCCAGGGCAGAGGCGCGTCCCGCGGCATCGTCCTCGCTCCGCGCCCGGCGCTTCACCAGCTCGATGTAGTTGTCGGTGAAGTGTCCCCAGAAGAACGTCTCGGTCTCCTCCAGGGCCTTCGAGTACTCGAAGGCCTCGAAAGCGCTCGTGGCCCGCTCCACCAGGCCGCGCAGCTCCGCGGCGAAGGCCCGATCCAGCTCGCTCGCCACGGGGCCGCGGGGGCCCTCCTGCGACAGCACGAACTTCCCGGCGTTGTAGAGCTTCGTGACCAGGCGCCGCCCGATCTGGAACATCTTCTCGTCGAAGGCGGTGTCGGCGCCGAGGCGGGCCCGGGCGGCCCAGTAGCGCACGGGGTCGGTGCCGAACTCGTCGAGCAGGCCGATCGGCGTGACGACGTTGCCCCGGCTCTTGCTCATCTTCTTGCGCTCGGGATCGAGGATCCAGCCGCTGATCACGACGTTGCGCCAGGGCAGGTCCTCGTGGTGGAGCATCGCCTTGACGATCGTGTAGAAGGCCCAGGTCCGGATGATCTCGTGGGACTGGGGGCGCACGTCCATGGGGAACAGCCGCGCCATCCGGTCGTCTGGCTGCCCCCAGCGCGCCGCGATCTGCGGCGTCATCGAGCTCGTGAACCAGGTGTCGAAGACGTCGGGCTCCCCCTGGAACCCTCCGGGCCGCCCGCGCTGCGACTCCTCGAAGCCTTCGGGGGTGTCGCTCATGGGATCCACGGGCAGGCGGTCCGGGTCCGCGAGGATCGGGCTCTCGTAGTCCGG
>Ga0299906_10005282_pt1 | contig 10538 bp, 8 predicted proteins | sample RVTome_14_FD_200259 | JGI IMG/M metagenome (GOLD analysis project Ga0299906, IMG submission 200259) | Soil microbial communities from uranium-contaminated site in the Upper Colorado River Basin, Wyoming, United States - RVT145D125 (version 2) ... | reverse complement strand
GGACCTGCAAGAACGCCGAGTGTGGCGGCCGGAACGGCTACCGCTTCTCGGTGCTCACCGGCACGATCTTTCAGGACACCAAGATCGACCTGCGCCGCTGGTTCTTGGTCGGCTACCTGATGCTGACCGCGAAGAAGGGCATCAGCGCCTTGCAAATCCACCGCGTGGTCTTCGGCGAGGACTCGGGCTCGGATCACCATACCTCGTGGTACATGTGTCACCGCTGGCGAGCGGCCATGAAGGGCGACCTGCACCCCCTCTCGGGTGTCGTCGAGGTGGACGAAACCTTCGTGGGCGGCTCGATCAGCAACCGGCACGTCAGCAAGCGCAAGCGCAGCAATCCCCGTGGCTTTCCCGACAAGGCCCCGGTCGTCGGCGCCATCGCCCGCAAGGGCAACGTGGTCTGCAAGGTGATTCAGCGCGCCTCGGCGCATGAGCTGACCGGCTTCGTCAAGGACGTCGTCTCGCCCGACGTAGAGCTGATCGCCACCGACGAGAACGCCTCGTATCACCGCCTCGGCCCCAAGGATGGCTTCCGGCACGAGAGCGTGAACCACTCCAAGGACGAATACGTGCGCGGCGTCGTGCACACCGCGAACCTCGATTCGTTCTGGTCCCTCTTGAAGCGCGGCATCATGGGGAGCTTCCACCATGTCAGCACCCGCTACTTGCCGCTGTACCTCAACGAATTCTCGTTCCGGCACAATCACCGGGAGCACCCCGACATGTTCGGGGAGCTGGTAACGACGTGCGGCTAGTGGTCGCATCCCGATAGCCATGCTACTGTTCCCCGGTGGGAGTGCGCCGGGGCAAGGTGAGGCCGACGCGCAAGCGCGTGACGGACAAGACGCGCGCCAGCGACGACGAGCTGCGCGAAAAGCTCGACAAGTTCGACGTGCGCGTCCTCGACAGGGCGCTGGAGAAGGCCATTAAGCCTGCTCCTCGCTCTCGCTGAGACCTTTAGCCAGGTGCCGCATGAAGTACCGGACGGCGTGGAGTATCTGCTCCGTCTTGTCGTCGTCGTAGGTCCGCTCGACGTGCATCGTCGGGTTCCGCCAGGCATGCTGGACGGCGGTTAGCTGCGCCTGTGCGTCAGCGATGAATTGGCGTTCTTCGCCCTGGAAGGCCCTCGGGTCGTCGTGACGCAGTTCCAGCCGGGCCTTCGTCTTAGCCATGACGTTCTGCCAACCCGCATGCGTTCCGGTCACACCGACCTTTCGCCCGAGGGCCCGCAAGGACACCTCCATGACCCGCATGAGGTGGAACACGGTCGCAGTGTTGCGACCGAGTGCGTAACAATTGCCGGCCTCCTCGATATCGTAGGTTGCACTTGGAAAGGCACGGGTGACCTCTTCGCCGAAGAGGTCGGGCTGTTGCCAATAGTCTTGGCGGCCGCTGTCAAGCCGTAGGCAGACCACTTCGCTCAACTCGTCGTGCATCCGCTCCATGAGGGTGCCGAGGCGCTGGGCGAACTCTCCCAAATTGGTCGTCGGACTGGCCCAGGGGGTAGCTTCCTCCGCGATACGAGTCGCCAACTTCACTGAGGCCCGCAAGCCCAACGCCTCGCAGACCGCCTTGGCTTCTTGAATGTCGAGCTGGTCTTGCTCTCGAAGGATCATCCGGAATTCGCGCCCTTCGAGACTCACCGCAAACATTTGGATGCTACGCAGCGTGCGCACCATCGCCACCAGGGCCGGGGCATCTATGGGCAGCATGTCCAGCAAGTCCCAGATGCTCCAGAGACGAGTTCTGAGCGATCGAGCATGCGTCACCTCCCGAGCAGGGGTCATCGCGCACCCCCGGCCCGAAGGCCAGATACCAGGTCCGGGTGTCTACAGCCACCCAATTGCCGTAGGCCATTGCGAACGAACGTTCATTCAGGTAAGCCGTTGTCGTGACCGCCAAGGCCGCCAAGGCACGTCCGGCCGCGGACGTCGCGCAGCCGACCCGTGAGGCAATCCTCGACGCCGCCGAGCGTCTCTTCTCCGCCCACGGGGTGGACGGCGTCGCCGTGCGCGACCTGGCGCGGGAACTCGGCCTCACCCCGTCCAGCCTCTACAACCACTTCCCGGGCAAGCAGGCGCTCTACGAGGCGGTGCTCGAGCGCGGCCTCGAGCCCATCGTGGCGCTGATGGCCAACGACCAGGCGCGCAGCCCCGTCACGCGCGAGAGCGTCTCGCGGGTGGTCGAGGCGCTGGTGGCGCACCTCGCCGAGCACCCGCACCTGCCGCGGCTCCTGCAGCGCGCCATGCTGGAGGAGACCAGCAGCGTGCAGGAGCTGATCGGGCGCTGGCTGAGCCCGCTCTACCGGGACGGCTTTGCGGTCGTCGAGAAGCTCGCGCCCGACTCGGGCTGGGAACCAGACGAGGTCCCACACGTCGCCATCGGCCTCTTCGGTCTCGTGTTCGCGTACTTCGTGAACGCCGAGGCCCTGCAGCGCCTCGCTGCCTGGCAGGGCGATACCACCAGCCCGGAGGAGTTGGCCGTGCAGCGGCGCTTCCTCGAGCGCGCCATACTCCGCATGCTCTCACCGCGGCTGGCGCAACGAACCCAACGGAGGACGAACTGATGGCCGAAGTGGCCGCGAAGCAAGATGAAGTCGCCGGACACGGCGCCAAGATCACCGACGAGGGCATCGCCCGCATCCGCAAGCGCATCGGCCAGGGTTTCCCGGGCCGCCGTCCGTGGCGAACCGATGCCAGCGCCGACGCCATCTACCACCTCGCGTACGCGATCGGCGATCTGAATCCGCTCTACGTCGATCCCGACTACGCGAAGAAGAGCCGCTGGGGCCGCTTGGTCGCGCCGCCCATCATCGTGCAGAGCATGGACACGTTGCGCGCCGTCGGCCACAGCGGGCTGCCCGAGGGCCTGCCGGGTGTGCATTCCATCTGGTCGGGGTGCCACTACGAGTGGGAGCGCCCCGTGCTCGAGGGCGACCGTATCCGGCACGAGTGCTATCTGAAGGACGTCGTCGAGCGCGAGAGCCAGTTCGGCGGCGGGCGCTCGCTCGCGCAGACCTACGAGGCCAAATACTGGAACCAGGACGACGACTACGTCGGGCTGCGGCAGGTCACGTATTTCCGCTTCGAGCGCCAGGCGACGGCCGAGACGAAGCAGTACGGCGACATCTCGCTCGCGCAGTGGAATCCCGAGCAGATCGAGGAACTGCTCGACGAGTACCGGCGCTACGAGCGCACCACCGAGCGCTTCTGGGACGACGTGCAGGTCGGTGACAAGCTCGGTCGCGTCTTGAAGGGCCCGCTCACGCCGACGTCGGAGATCGCCTTCGAGTCGTTCTTCGGCGTCTACCTGGTCGGCAACATCGTGGCGGCCCGCCTGCGCGACAAGCACCCGGCGCTCATGATCCCGAACGAGCAGGGTGTGCCGGAGCCTCCGCAGCGCGTGCACTGGGACAACCACTTCACGAACCGGCTCCTCGGTCTTCCGGGCGCCTACGACCTGGGTCCCGTCCGGTGCTCGTGGATGATCCAGGCCCTCACCGACTGGATGGGCGACGATGCGCGCCTGACCAAGATCACGACGCAGTACCGGAAGTTCAACTACATGGGTGACGTGAGTTGGGCCGAGGGCGAGGTCACCGACAAGTTCGAGCGAGACGGCAAGGCCTACGTGCGCTGCAAGGTGTGGACCCGCAACCATCGCGACGAGATCACCGCGAAGGGCATCGCCGAGGCCGAGCTGCCGCGGCGCGCCCGCGCCTAGCACTCTCCTGGCACCGACTTGGCCGGCCGGCTCCCGTCACTGGGGTCCGGTCGGCCGGCTTCTGGTCCCGCCCAGGAGGCGCGTCACCGCTTCGCGCACGAACGCCCGTTGGCGCCGCACCGCTGCCGCATCGGCCGGATCGATGGCCAGCACGCTCTCGACGAGCGGGGCGTTGGCGAACCACCCGAAGATCAGCAGGTACAGCGCCAGCGACAGGTGTGGGAGGTCGGCGGGGGCCCACCCCGTGTCCGCGTCCTCCAGCAGCGCGCGCCCCTGCTGGTAGAGCGGCCGGAGCAGGTCCGGAATGGCGCGGGGCAGGTGGCGGCGGTCGTCGATACCCAGGCGCTGGATGAGGCGCGGCAGGTGCGGGTGGCCGGCCAGGTGGCGGATGAGTTCGTCGGCGAGTGCAGCCGACGGTCCGGCATCGGGGGCGCGCGCCACGAGTGTCAGCACGGGCGCGAGCTCGTGGGCCAGCACCGCTTCGTAGAGCGCTCGCTTGCTGGGGAAGTGGTGGTACAGGCTGGCCTGGTTGCGCAGGCCGGCGGCGGCGGCGATGTCGCGCATCGACACGCCGGCATATCCGCGCTCGGCGAAGAGGGGGCCGACCACCTCGAGGATCGTGTCGCGTGTGGAGGGGCTCGCCCCGGCGCCGGATCGGGCCATTGCGTTTGCTGCTAGCGGCCGGCCGGTTTGTTTGTCAACGCGGCCTCGGGATAGGAAGCCGGCCATGCCGAGAGCCGCCGTGTTGTACGAGTACGAGAAGCCGCTGCAGGTGCGCACGCTGTCGCTTCGCGATCCGCACGACGACGAGGTGGTCGTGCGCCTGGCGGCGAGCGGCGTCTGCCATACCGATCTCACGGTGCGCGCCGGGGGGCTACCGCTGCCGCCACCCTGCGTGCTGGGACACGAAGGCGCCGGGGTGGTGGAAGCCGTGGGCAAGGGAGTGCGGCACCTCGAGGCGGGCGACCACGTGGTGCTGTCGTGGTCGGCGAACTGCGGTCGGTGCCACTACTGCGTACGGGGCCGGTCGCACCTCTGCGAGGGCGTCATGGACGGCTTTCTGCGGGGCGACGAGTACGTCTTCGAGGACGCTGGTACGCGGATCGCCCGTCTGGCCGGCGTGGCGTCGTTCGCCGAGCGCACGGTCGTTCGCGCCACTGCGGCCATCAAGATCCCGGCCGACGTGCCCCTCGACCGGGCCTGTCTGGTCGGCTGTGCGGTGATGACCGGGGTGGGGGCCGCCATCAACACCGTGTCCATCGAGCCGGGCGAGTCGGTGGCGGTGTTCGGTTGTGGCGGCGTCGGGTTGAACGTGCTGCAGGGGGCGCGCCTGCGCGGCGCCAGCCCCATCATCGCCGTCGACCGCGTCGCCGCGAAGCTCGAGCTCGCCCGAACCTTCGGCGCCACGGACATGGTGCGTGCGGGACCGGACGTCGATCCGGTCGCCGCCGTGCGCGAACGTACCGCCGGCCTCGGCGTGGACTATGCGTTCGAGGTGATCGGCTCGCCGGCCGTGGTGGCGCAGGCGTTCGCGGCCGCCAAGCGAGGGGGGACGACGGTGGTGGTGGGCGCGCCGCCCGTCACCGCCGAGCTGCGGCTGCCTGCGGCCTCGCTGGCGCTCGAGGAGAAGTCGGTCGTCGGCTCGCTCTACGGGTCCGCGAATCTCGGCCGCGACATCCCTCGCCTGATCGAGCTCTACCAGCGCGGTTTGCTCCTGCTCGACGAGCTGATCGACACCCGCATCGGGCTCGACGACGTGAACGAGGCACTCGACGCGCTGGCGCGCGGCGAGGGGGCCCGGCGGGTGATCGTCTACGAGTGACGGCGCGCGTCAGGTCGCGTCCACCGAGGTGAACAGGACGAAGCCGGTGTAGGGTCGCGGCCGCCAGCCTCGCAGCGAGCCGTCGAGGCGCTCGCGCCGGATCGGGGTGTAGAGGAGGACCGTCGTGTCGCGCGGCCGTCCCGGCCACCGGCCGATCCGCTTCGGGAGGCCGACCAGACGTCGCTTCGGCGGGGAGAGTTCGAACGGCGACTGCAGCGCCAGGACGGCTTGCAAGGTCCAGCCGTGCCGTTCGCAGGACGTCGGGCAGTACGAGCGGATCTTGCGCAGGACGACGGATGGCCGCGGCACGCCGCGCAGGACGACCTGGTCGGTGAGGCCGTACCACTCGAGGTACTTGCCGAGCAGGGGATTGGACAGATGTCCCGGGCCGACCTGCCCGACGATCAACAGATGGCGCTGTGGTTCGTCGTAGTCGGCGGCCCGGGCGCGCAGGTCCCGAGCGAGCGACTTGAAATCACGCAGGATCTTCGTCCGCTGAAAGAAGCGATCGGGCGTCTTCAAGTAGCGCGCTGCGGGCGGCACCTGGCAGGCCAGGATCAGGGCCGTCGTCGCGGCGATGGGCACGACGCGCCGCCAGCGGGCGAGGCCCGGGAGGCGCTCCAGCAGGTCGGTGAGTTCCGCCAGCGCGAGGGCGACGAGGAGCACGACGCCCGGCAGCAGCAGCAGGCCATGCCGGGGATGGTAGAAGTGGTGCTTCCAGTTCATCAGCGCCGCGATGACGAACGGGCTCGCTACGATCCCGGCAGCGACCGCGGCGGTCACGGGCCAGAGGGGGTGGCGGCGCAGCAGCATGCCCGTGGGAACCAGCACCAGGGAGACCAGGACCGCCAGCCCGAACCCTCGGTCGTGTGTCGTGAAGAACGTCAGGGTCTGCCGGGCGACGAGTGTGCCCGAGAGATGCGAGGTGCCGCGAATCGACTGCGTCGAAGCGGCCGTGTCCGCGTAGTAGCAAGCCAGGAGTGCCAGCAGGGCGCCGATGCTGATCGCCAGTCCGCGCAGTGTCGCCCGCCGTGCGCCGGCGTCGGCGTGGGCGAGGCGCAGGCCGAGCAGCGCCACGTACTGCCAGACGAGCACGAGCAGACTGAAGAGTCCGGTAAGGACGTAGACCAGACTCGCGACCGTGAAGCCCAGCCAGCGCGCCGTCCCCGAGGGCTTCGTGACGAGTGCGCTGAAGGCGGCGAGGTTCAGGACGCCGACGAGCAGCCACAACGAGTAGAATCGGGCCTCGGCCGCATAGAGCACGTGCGGTAGCGAGAGCGCCAGCAGCAACGTCGCCAGCGCGGCGACGCGCTCCCCGAAGAAGCGGCGCGCGTACCAGGCCAAGGCCACGAGCGTCGCGCAACTGAAGAGGAACGAAGGGAGTCGGTAGTAGGCTTCCAGGGCTTCGGGATCCGCCGGGACCGGCACCAGGCGCAGCCACAGGTGGGTGGCCAGATAGTCCAGCGGCACGGCGCCGGCGTTGCCGGACCCGGCGGGGATGCCGCGGCGTACTCGCTCGACGACCTCCCAGGCCGTGTCGGCGTCGGCCGTGCTGATCTGAACGAGTTCGTCCCACCACAGACTCGGCGTGCCGAGGTGCCACCAGCGCAGCACGCACCCGACCACCACGGCGATCACCACGACCATGCGTTCGGGCGATCGGAGGAGGCGCACGACGATGATTCCAGCAGAACGCCGCGAAGAGGTACAGCGTCCGGTGGGCTCGTGGCCTCAGCTTGCGATCTTGTACTCGGCGCTGAGCAGTGGGAGCCGCAGCGTGAACGTCGAGCCGATGTCCGGTTCGCTCGCCACGAGGATCGTGCCGCCGAGCAGGTCGACGAGGCGCTTCACGATGTGCAGGCCCAGCCCCACGCCGTCGTGGCGCCGGGTCGTCGACGTGTCGATCTGCCGGAACATCTCGAAGACCACGGGGAGCTGGTCGGCGGGCATGCCGATGCCCGTGTCTCGGACCTCGATCGTGAGGAGCCCGCGGCGGCTCGCCGCCACGACCTCGACCATGCCTCGATCCGTGAACTTGAGGGCGTTGCCGACGAGGTTCTTCAGGATCGTCTTGACCTTCACGCGATCGGCCACCAGTGTCCGCGTCTCGAGCCGGTTGTGGAAGCCGAGGGTGACCTCCGGGCGCACGAGCGCCTCGACCTCGCTGCGCAGCTCTTCGAAGAGGTCGTCGAGGTTCACGACCGTCGGATCGACGGTCTCACGGCCGGCATCCATGCGGTTGATGTCGAGGGTGGCGTTGACGAGATCGAAGAGCTGCATGGCATTGCGGCGTGTACTCTCGAGGACGTCCTGCTGCGAGGACGTGACGCTGCCGAACTCGCCGCCCGTCAGCAGGTCCGTGTAGCCGAGAATGATGTTCAGGGGCGTTCGCAGCTCGTGTGACATCGTCGCCACGAAATCCGACTTCAGGCGGTTTGCCGAGGTGAGGTCGGTGATGAGCCGCGAGTTCTGGAGGGCGATGGCGGTGGCGTGGGCGATGCCCAGGGCCAGCCGCCGCTCGCGCGGGAGGAACGGAGCGCTGCGCGCACGATGGGCGAAGAGCAGGACGCCGATCAGCTCCGAGCCGCTGTAGAGCGGAGCGAAGAGACCCGTCGCGACGTCGAAGCGCCGCTGAACGTGAGCGGGCAGCAGGCGTTCGGAGTCCTCGCCCGTGCCCGTTTCGACGAGTTCGCCGGGCCGAAGCGAGCGCAGCAGCGGCGAGCCTTCGGCCGGAAACTCGATCTGGGCCAGCTCCGTGCGGACGTCGGGCCCCAGGCCGAAGCTGGCGCCGAGGCGGAACCCGCGGGGTCGCTCGAGCCACGTGAAGGTGGCCGTCCAGTCGCAGCCCATCACCTCGGCGGCGAGCTGCGTGACGGCACCCAACATGTCGGGGCGATTCAGGTTGACGCTCAGCACCTGGCCCACGTTGGCGAGGGCGGCGGCGACTTCCGCCTCCTCGCGCAGCATGGCGCTGCGGACGTAGGTGGTGAGGCGGTAGCTGCTGAGGAAGCGTGCCCCGAACACGGAGACCGCGGCGCCGGTGCTCACGCCGAGCAGCGGCACGATGGCCTCCTCGGCCGGGGCCAGCCGCAGCGCCACGAGCCCGAAGCTGCCCGTGGCCGCGAGCGACATGAGGAGCTGCCCGTGGCCTCGCCACGGGAGGAGGACGGCGGTGCCGGTGAGCAGGCAGACCTCGATCATGGCCAGGTCGCGGATGTCGAGGCCGATCAACGTGGCGTCCCAGGCGACCCGCATCACGAGCATCGAGGTGAGGCCCATGGCGACGCCCTCGGTGGCCCGCAGGAAGCGCACGCTCTGGCAGAGCAGGATCCCCAGCGCGCAGAGTGCCGCGTGGAGCAGGTAGGTTTGCAACAGCAGCGTGCCGCGGCTCGGGTTCTGCGCCCAGGCCACGGCGTCGACGATGGCGATGAACGACAGGAACAGGAAGAGCAGGAAGCCGAGACGCTTCAGCAGGACCCGATCCGTCTCGCGCCGGTACTCGACCACCAGGTCCTGGCGTTCGACGTGCGCGGCTTCGAGGCCGGAGGGCGGTAGGGATGGTTCGGGACGATGAGGCACGTGACAAGGCGTCCTCGGCGAGGCTCCTCGGTAGCGGCAGCATCGAGCGTGCCAGCCGGCGAGGGCCGGCCCGCGGCGCTATTCTCGTGACCGCGTGCGGCGGCCATGACGAAGCTGCGCCGAAAACGGCACGGGATTCACGCGCGAATGTGCCGGAGACGGCGCACCGGTGAGTCGGTGGCACACCGGAGCGCCGTGGTGTCAACGAGCGCTTCATTTGGGTACAGGACGCCCATGCACGTTGCACCGCTCGCGCACCTGCGCGTCGTCGATCTGACGGACCTGCGAGGGGCTTTGACCGGCCGGCTGCTGGCGGATCTCGGTGCCGACGTCCTCAAGGTGGAGCCGCCGGGCGGCGACCCGGATCGGGCCCGCCCGCCGTTCGCCGGCACGACCGACGAGGCGGAGCACTCGCTCGCCTTCCTGTACCGGCATGCCAACAAGCGCGGGTGCAAGCTGGATCTGACCACCGACACGGGCCGGCGCCGGCTCGAGGTCTTGTGCGCGGCGGCCGACGTGCTGGTCGAGAACCTCTCGCCGGATGAGCGGGCCCGGGCGGGCCTCGACGTCGCGCGCGTGCAGGCGCGCCACCCCCACCTCGTGCACGTGGTCGTGGCCGACTTCGGTCTGAGCGGACCGCGATCGGGGTGGCGACTGGAGGCGCTTCCGGCGTTCGCCGCGTCGACCGCGCTCCATGCCTCCGGCTTTCGGGACCTGCCGCCGTGCGGGCTCCCCGGGCACCCCGCACACGACTGCGCCGCGGCCTTCGCCTGCGCCGGGGCGCTGACCGCGCTGCAGGATCGGGCCCGCACCGGGCTGGGACAGACGGTCGAGGTGTCAGTGCAGGAGGCCGCGCTCGCGGGTCTCGCGCCATGGGCGATTCCGCTGCCGGACTATCATCGGCTCTATCCGGTCATCCCCGCGGCGCAGAGCCGCAACGCCGACGGCAATTATCTCGTCGTGCCCGTGGCCGACGGATGGGTTCGTGTTCTGCCGGCGACGGCCCGCCACTGGCGCGCCTTCACGCGCTTGCTCGGCGAGCCCGAGGCCCTGGCCGGCGCGCACTGGGAAGCGATCGTGCACCGCATCCTGAACGCCGGCGTCATTCGACTGGTGGCGAGCGAGTGCCTGGCGACCCGCGCGCGCGCGGAGGTCGTTCGCACGGGGCTGTCCATGGGCGTCCCGATCGCCCCGGTGGCCACGCCAGCCGACTTCGTCGCCTCTGAGCAGGAGACGGCCCGCGGCTACTTCCGTCGCCCCGACTTCCCGGTCGTTGGCGGTGCCCCGTTCGCCGTGGCGCCGTTCGTGTTCTCGGAGACCCCGGTGGTGTTGCGCCGACCCGCACCGCGCCTCGCCGACGACGAGAGCCCGTGGCCGGACGCGCGCTCGATTCCGCCGCGCGCCGCGGGCG
>Ga0299906_10005280_pt1 | contig 10540 bp, 12 predicted proteins | sample RVTome_14_FD_200259 | JGI IMG/M metagenome (GOLD analysis project Ga0299906, IMG submission 200259) | Soil microbial communities from uranium-contaminated site in the Upper Colorado River Basin, Wyoming, United States - RVT145D125 (version 2) ... | reverse complement strand
CTCCCTGGGCGTCCGGGGCACGGTCGCGCCGGCTCATCGGGGGGACGCCCGGAGGGCGGGATCGGGAACTTCGTGGCCGTATCGCATGGCGCGGCCAAGGTACGGGAGGGGCCTGAACCGATTCTATAACCTCGAATTAATCGTTTCTTAAGGTTCCCGCCCCTAGGGTTGCCGGAACCCCGCACCGGGTCCGCTGGGGCGGGACGCCCTCCCCCCTCCGCCGCGGCCAGGTCAAGGATCGGAGCCAGCCCATGTTCTTTCCGTCGTCCCATCCCTGGGTCGAAGGCGAGACGCTTGGGGAGCACCTCGAGCAACGGGGTGTGAACCGCCGTGATTTTCTCGCCTTCTGCGCCGAGTTCACCGCCATCCTGGGCCTCAGCAGCGCGTTCACGCCGCGCATGGCGGAGGCGCTCCAGCAGCTGAAACGGCCAACCGTGATCTGGCTGCAGCTGCAGGAGTGCACCGGCTGCGTGGAGAGCGTGCTGCGCACCGCCGAGCCGAGCATCGGTGATCTGGTACTCGACCTCGTCTCGCTCGACTACCAGCACACGCTGATGGCGGCCGCGGGACACGCCGCCGAGCGCGCGCTCCAGGCGTCGATGGAGCAAAACGCCGGCAGCTATCTCCTCGTGGTGACGGGGTCGATCCCTCTGGCGGACGGGGGGATCTACACGACGATCGGCGGCCGGACGGCGCAGACGATCATCGAGGAGGCCGGCCGGGGCGCCGCGGCGGTGATCGCGGTGGGCGCGTGCGCGCACTTCGGCAGCGTGCAGGCCGCCCGTCCCAATCCCACCGGCGCCGTGGGGGTGGATCAGATCATCACCGACAAGCCGGTAGTGAACATCGCGGGCTGCCCACCGATCGCGGACACGGTGACGGCCACGATCGTGCACTACTTGACCTTCGGGCGAATCCCGGACCTGGACCACGACCGGCGGCCGCTGTTCGCCTACGGCGCGCGCATCCACGACCAATGTCCTCGCCGTGCCAACTTCGACGCCGGACAGTTCGTGGAGGAGTTCGACGACGAGGCGGCCCGCCGCGGCTGGTGCCTGTACAAGGTCGGGTGCAAGGGGCCGGCGACATTCTCGCCGTGCCCCATCTTCCAGTGGAATACGCGGACGAGCTGGCCGATCGGCGCAGGGCACCCGTGCATCGGGTGCACCGAGCGGAACTTCTGGGACACGATGACGCCGTTCTATGAGCGGATGCCGGACGTCGCCGGCTTCGGCATCGAGCGGCGAGTGGACTTGATCGGCGCCGCCCTGGCTGCCGGCGCCGCAGCGGGCGTCGCGGCCCACGCCGTTGCCACCGGGGTGCACAGGGTCCGCCAGCGCCGCGCGTTGCCGGTGCTCGATCAACCGCCACAGGGAAAGGAGGGCGACCGTGGCTAGGACCAAGGTCGTCGTCGACCCGATCACCCGGATCGAGGGACATCTCCGGATCGAAGTCCAGGCCGAGGACGGACGGATCGCCGACGCCTGGGCAACATCCACGCAGTTCCGCGGGATCGAGATCATCATGCAGGGACGCGATCCACGCGACGCCTGGGCCTTCACCCAGCGCATCTGCGGCGTGTGCACGGTGGTGCACGCCGTTGCGTCGCTCCGGGCCGTGGAAGACGCCCTCGACATCCGCATCCCACCCAACGCGAACATCATCCGCAACATGATCCACGGGATGCAGTTCGTGCAGGATCACGTGATCCATTTCTATCACCTGCACGCCCTCGATTGGGTGGACGTGGTGAGCGCGCTGTCGGCGGATCCGGCCGGTACGGCCCGGATCGCGCGTCAGGTCTCCCCGTGGCCCAACAACTCGGAGACGTATTTCCGGGAGATCCAGGACCGGCTGAAGCGGTTCGTGTCGGGCGGGCAGCTCGGGATCTTCACCAACGGGTACTGGGGGCACCCGGCGTACAAGCTCCCGCCGGAGGTGAACCTCCTGGCCGTGGCGCACTACCTCGAGGCGCTCGATTGGCAGCGCGACGTCATCCGGCTGCACACGATCTTCGGGGGCAAGAACCCGCACCCCAACTTCCTGGTGGGCGGGATGGCGTCCGCGATCAACCTCGAGGACACCGCGACCATCAACGCCGAGCGTCTCACGGACATCCACGACATGATCAAGCGGGCCCGGCGGTTCGTGGAACAGGTGTACTGGCCCGACCTGCTGGCGATCGCGGGCTTCTATAAGGATTGGGCCGCAATCGGGGGCGGGACCGGCAATTACCTCGCGGTGGGCGAGTTCCCGGAGCGCGACGTCCGGGACGTCGACTCCCTCTACTTCCCGCGCGGCATCATCCTCGGCAAGAACCTCGAGGAGGTCTGGCCGTACGACCACGAGAAGGTCCGGGAGCACATCAACCACTCGTGGTACGAGTACGAGGGCGGTGACGACGTGGGACTCCATCCGTGGCAGGGCGAGACCAAGCCGCGCTACACGGGACCCGAGCCGCCGTGGGAGTTCCTCCAGGACCACGACAAGTACACGTGGATGAAGGCGCCGCGGTACGAGGGCCGGCCCATGGAGGTCGGGCCGTTGGCACGCGCCCTGGTCGCCTACGCGTCGGGCCACGAGGAGGTACGGGAGCTGGTGGGCGAGACGCTGGGCCGGCTCCAGGTCGGACCGAGCGCGCTGTTCTCCACCCTCGGCCGCACGGCGGCACGCGGCATCGAGACCGTGCTGCTGGCGCGCCGGTTGGAGAAATGGTACAACGACTTCGTCGCCCGGATTCGCGGCGGCGACGTGCAGACGTTCACCCGCGACAAATGGGATCCACGCACGTGGCCCGCCACCAGCCAGGGGTACGGGTACCTGGACGCGCCCCGCGGCGCGCTCGGACACTGGGTGCAGATCGCCAATGGGAAGATCTCCCGTTACCAGTGCGTGGTACCGAGCACGTGGAACTGCTCGCCGAGGGACGGTGAGGGCCAGATGGGTCCGTACGAGGCGTCGCTGGTGGACAACCACCCGCTGGTGGATCCCGAGCGCCCAATCGAGATCCTGCGCACGATCCACTCGTTCGACCCCTGCATGGCGTGCGGCGTCCATGTCCTGGACGCCCAGGGCAACGTCGTGACGAAGGTGCAGGTCCAGTGAAGACCCCGGCCGGGGCGCCGCCTCAGACGCGTACCACCGCGGGCGCGGAAGGCGATTACCGGTGGGTCTATCTCTGGCACTGGCCCATCCGCGCCATGCACTGGGTGGCGGCCTTGTGCATTCTGGTCCTCGTGATCACGGGATTCTACATCGGCAAGCCCTATTTCATGACGGGCACCGACGCGGCGGCAACCCCGTTCATCATGGGCTGGATGCGGTTCATCCACTTCGCCGCCGCCGCCGTTTTGGTGGCCACCGGGATCGTGCGGATCTACTGGCTGCTGGCGGGCAACAAGTACGAGCGCTTCACGGCGCTGTTCCCGGTACGGCCGCGCGACTGGGTGAACATGCTCCGCACCATGATGAAGTACCTGATGATCCACCCGGAGCGCGGCCCGCACTACCTGGGGCACAACCCGATGCAGCAGTTCAGCTACACCGGGGTGTATCTCCTGGTGCTCGTCCAGGTCGTCACGGGATTTACGATGTACGGTCTCGCCAACCCCGGCGGGTTCTTCGCCACCGTGTTCGGGTGGGTGGCACCGCTGTTCGGCGGCATCCAGATCGTCCGGTTCGTGCATCACGTGGTCACGTGGGCATTCATCATCTTCGTCCCGATCCACGTGTACCTGGCGCTCCGGTCCGACGTGATGGAACGCGAGGGCAGCATGTCGTCGATCTTCTCGGGCGGCCGATTCGTGCGGAAGGACGCGCACTACGAGGATGACTGAGGCCGAGGTCGGCGGGACCATCGTCATCGGCCTCGGAAACCCGCTCATGACCGACGACGGCGTGGGCCTCGCGGCGCTCCATCTGCTCGAGACCGCGTGGTCCTTCGACCCCGAAGTCCAATTCCTGGACGGCGGCACATGGGGTATGAACCTGCTCCACCCCATCGAGTCCGCGCAACGTGTAGTGCTGCTGGATGCGATCGATCAGGGGGCCGCGCCCGGCGCCGTCGTGGTCCTCGAGCGGGATGCCCTCCCCCGGTTCTTCGGCTTGAAGGTGTCACCGCACCAAGTGGACCTCAAAGAGGTCCTGGCCGTGGCCGAGCTGCGGGGCACGCTCCCCGAGCGCATCGTGGCCATCGGCCTCCAGCCGGCGCGGATCGCGCTCGGGACCGCGCTCAGCGACGGGCTCGAGCACCAGCTCCCGGCCCTCGTGGACGAGGTGGTGGCGCGACTCGAGGCGTGGGGCCACCGGTCCGCTCGCGCCGTGCCGGTGAGCCCGTGAGAGTCCCCCATTGCCTCCAACGCGCGCACGACGAGATGCATCGCGACCTCGACGCGGCGACACGCGCTCCCGGTAAGACCGGGAACGCGGCGCGGACGGTGGTTCGCATCCTCCAGCCACATTTTCTGCGGGAGAACGATTTCGCCACGCCGCCCCTCGGACTGCTGCGCCGCCTCGCCGACGGCCGATTCGCCAGTTCCATGGCCGAGGTCGTCGTCATGATGGAGCGCCTCAAGACCGAGCTGCCCTTCATGCACCAGGAACACACGGCGATCGCGGGAGCGCTCGAGGAGTTCCGGACGGCGGCGTCCGACGAGGGGCAAGCGGAATGCGTGCAGCTGGCGGACCGCCTGCTGCGCCACGCGGCGGAAGAGGAGGAGATCCTGTACCCGGCGGCCATCGTCGTGGGCGAGTACGTGAAGCTGAGACTGGAAACAGAGGAGCGCCGAACGCACGTCGCGGGGCGGTAACCGTGGGTCTGCCATTCACCGCCGATCAATTCTTCGGCGTCTTCGAGGCGTACAACCTGTCGGTCTGGCCAGCCCAGATCGGGCTGCTCCTGGCCGCGATGGGCATCGTCGTCTTGCCCCAACTCCGGCGGGGGAAACCGGACCGCATCGCCGCCGGGCTCCTGGGCGGGCTGTGGTTGTGGACCGGACTGGTCTATCACCTCCTGTTCTTCGCCGACGTGAACCCCGCCGCCTACGCGTTCGCCGCGCTGTTCGCGTCGGAGGGGGCGCTCCTCGTCGCATACGGCCGCCGGCTGAGCTTCCGCGCCCGCTGGGATGCCGCCGGGATCGCGGGCGGCGCGCTGATCCTGTACGCGCTCGTCATTTATCCGATCCTCGGCTTCGCTCTCGGGCACCGCTTCCCCGCGTCGCCGACGTTCGGCGCTCCGTGCCCGCTCGTGATCTTCACGCTCGGCGTGCTGCTGTGGGCGGAGCCCCGCGCGGCCCTTCCGCTCCTGTGGATCCCCGCGGCGTGGGCATTGATCGGCGTGACGGCGGTCGGGGCGTTCGGGATGGTCGAGGACATCGCCCTCCCGGTCGCGGCCGCCATCGCGCTGATCCTGACGATCGCGCGGCGCCGCCGACCGTCCCCCGCGCCGCACCTCGGCCAGCCCGAGGCTCATCGAACGTGACCAACGACCTGCTCACGCGCTTCGCCGAGGAGCACCGAGCGACGCTTCGCGCGCTCGAGCGCCTGGAAGCGGCGGCGGAAGCGCTGGCGCAGGGCGATGCTCCTGCGTCCGCGCTGCGCGCCGTCGGCGAGGTGTGCGCGCATCTCACGTCCGCGGTGCGACGACACTACGACAACGAGGAGCGGGCGCTGTTCGGACAGATCGCCGAAGAAGCGCCGGTGACGCCCTTCGTGGACGAACACCGCACGCTGCGTCGGCTCGAGGCCGAACTCGAGGCGGCCCTCAATGGTCCCACGCCGGATCAGGACGTTCCGCCCGTGGCGCAATCCCTGGTGGCGCTGCTGCGAGCCCACATCGAGCGGGAGGATCAGATCTTGTTCCCCATGGCGCGCGAGATCCTGGGGCCCGAAGGCCTCGCGGAGGCCGCGCGCCTGCTCCGCTAGCCCGCGGCGCCCGTACCTGCTCACCTTGGCCCACGGAGCTGGAGCTCCGAGGCCATCGATGCGTAGCGGGTGGAGCCGGTCGCGGCCACCGGCCGGCCCGATACAAACAGATGGACCGAGCCGTTCGGCGCGGCCGCGAGCGCCGCAGTCGACACACTGAGGTGTGGAAAGGGCTGCCGCGGCGTCGTCCAGGCCGTATCCCGGCGGGCGTACCACAGCTCGCTCACAATCTCGTCCGCCGACGTGGGGTGAGTAACCCAGCGCATGAAGGTCGCGTGGAGCACGCCGCAGCGGTCTGCCACCGCCCGCAGCGTGTGGAATCCACCGGCCGGCTCCAGCGGCGCCGACGGGAGCCAGCTCTCGCCGCCGTCGCGCGACACGGCATGCTGAACGAATTCCCCCTGAAGCGGGGACTTGTTCTGCGACCACACGAGGTGCAGGGCGCCGTCTGGCGTGGCGTGCGGCGTCACTTCCACCGGCCGGCGCGGCGGGCCCGGCCGGCTGACCCCCCGTGGCGGCTCCCAGCTCGCGCCACCGTCGAGCGAGCGGATCAGGAATACGCTGCCGAGGTCCGCACGCACGGTCTTATCCGCAGCAATGTAGGCAATGTAGACGTGCCCGTCTCGCGTGGCAGCGACGTTGGTATAGGCAACGGTCCGCGACATCATCACCACCTCGCCGCGACGCCAGGAGCCGCGATCGCGCACGAGGTGCACGAGAAGATCGGGCGGTAAGCGCTGACCTACGACGCCGAGCTCCGGGGTGTTCATCACGGCCAGGTGCAACCGACCAGCTGGATCGCGGGTGAAGCTCGAGAACAGCCATACCAGTATCCGGCCCAGGTAGATCTGCTCAGGAGCGGTCCAGCCGTCCGCAGCGTCGTACGCGGCGTACCAGAGACTCTTCAAGGTACGCGTGAAGGTCCCGAGCTGGTTCCATTCCTGGGCGGTGCGAGGAGGCGCGCCGGCCGGCTCGGCCCACACCACGTGGAGTGTGCCGGCGGTGTCGAGCACGGCTCTTGGAAAGGCGAACGCGAAGTCGCCGGCGGGCCTCCCGATGCTCCCTCCCGCCAACGTCAGCGCCACGAGAGGATGCGCGCTTACCGGTGCGTCTTGATCGAGGGACGGAATGTCGTTGAAGACCACGAACCCGCGCCCGTCGCGGACGGTCAACGACGGCCGTGTGACCGCGCTCGCAGGGGCACCGCCGATCGCGTGCGGGGCCGACCAATCCGAGTAGCTACAGCCGGCCCCCGTCGCTCTGACCGGGTGGGCGGTTTCCGCCTGCGCCCAAGGGGATCGTTCCGGAGGGTACGGCTCGGCGAAGAGCGTCGTAGCCAGGAGCAACGGGGGCACGGCGTTCAGGAATGCCCTGGCACACCTTGCCGTACGACGGCTTTCAGGTCTCGTTCTCACTGTCGTAGCCATTTCTTGATGACTTCGACGACCCGGCTCGTGACGTCGTCAGTCGAACAACCGCCTGATCCCCTCCCCATACGGCGGCTTCACGATCCCCCGGTCCGTCACGATCGCCGCGATGTACTCGGCCGGCGTGACGTCGAACGCGGGATTGAAGACTTCCGCCCCGGGCGCGGCGTCCACCTCCGCCGCGTCCCGCTCCTCGATCGGGATGTCGGCGCCGCGCGACACCGACAGATCGAACGTGCTGCGCGGCGCCGCGATGTAGAACGGGATGCCGTGGGCGCGCGCCAGCACCGCGAGCGAATACGTACCGATCTTGTTGGCCGCGTCGCCGTTGGCGGCGATGCGGTCGGCGCCGGTGATGATCAGATCGATGGCTCCCTTGGCCATGAGCGACGCCGCGGCGCTATCCACGATCGACGTGACGGGGACGCCAGCCTTGGCCAGCTCCCACGCCGTGAGCCGCGCGCCCTGGCGCAGCGGCCGCGTCTCGCCGGACACCACACGAATCCCCTTCCCTTGCTCATGGGCGGTGTACAGCGCCGCCACGGCCGTCCCGATGCCGCCGGTGGCGAGCGCGCCGGCGTTGCAGTGCGTCATAACCGTTGCGCCGGCCGGGATCAGCTCGGCACCGTACCGTCCCATCGCCGCGCACATCTCGGCGTCCTCATCCCAGATGCGTTGCGCCTCGTCGCGTAGCGCCAGCACCACCGCGGCAGGCGCCTTGCGGCCGCGCCACACCGGCTCCGCCGCCGCCCGCATGCGGCGCACCGCCCAAGCGAGATTGACGGCCGTGGGCCGCGCCGCGGCGAGCCGCGCGGCGGCGTCTTCGAGCCACTCGGGCGTGAGCGTCCCCCCCTTCGCTTCGCGCGCGGCGGCGGCGGCCAGCCCCATCGCCGCCGAGATGCCGATGAGCGGCGCCCCCCGCACCCGCAGCATCCGGATAGCCTCCACCATCTCGTCGATCGTAGCCGCCTCGCGATAGACCTCCTGTTTGGGCAGGAGCGTTTGGTCCAGGAAGCGGACGGTGTGGTGGGGGGTCCAGGAGATGACGTCGAGGTTCATTTATGGGTCTAAGGTCTTAGGTCTAAGGTCTTAGGGTCTTAGGGTCTTGGGGCTTAGGGCTTAGGGCTTAGGGCTCGTCACTGGGCGAGTCACCGGTCCCTCCACCGATCTCAAGCACTCTCGACCAGGAGCGAAGACCTCAGGACCCTAGAACCAAGACCTAAGACCTAGGCGCTCAACACCTCCACCACCACCCCATGCACCCCCGCCCCCGCGGCCACGCAGGAATCCGCTCCCACGGCCGAGCCACCGGTCCAGGAGGAGATCACCCCTCCCGCCCCCTCCATTATAGGCACGAGGGGGAGCAGGTCCCACTCGCTCATCCTCGGGTCGACCATCGCGTCGGCGTTCCCGGAGGCCACCAGCAGGTAGCCGTAACAGTCGCCCCACGTGCGGAATAGTCGCACCCGTGACCGGAGCCGGTCGAACGCCGCGCCGTCCTGGTAGGCGGCGATGCTGGCGATGTCGGTGGTGAGCAGCACCGCGTCCTCGAGGCGCTCCGTCGCCCGCACGCGAACGGGCCGCCCGTTGAGCCGGGTGCCCTCGGCCGTCCCGATCATGAGCTGCCGCAGCACCGGTTGGCTGATGACGCCGAGGACCGGCTGCCCCTGGTGGAGCAGGCCAACCAGCGTGCCGAACAAGGGACACGCGCTCGTGAACGAGATGGTGCCGTCGATCGGATCCAGCACCCACACCCATTCGGCATCCTCGTGCTCGCGACCGTACTCCTCGCCGATGATGCCGTGATGCGGATACCGCGTCGCGATCAGCTCACGCATCGCCTCTTCCGCCTCGCGGTCCGCCTGCGTAACCGGCGACGCGTCGCTCTTCGCCTCCACGGCGAGGTCGCGGCTGCCGAAGTACGGCCGGACGATGTCGCCGGCGCGTCCCGCGAGCACCGTCGCGAAGTCGATGAATTCGGTGAGGTCGATGGACGTCATTTCGCGATTCCCTGGGTGGCGGTGTTCGGTTCGGCCGCTGTGATCCGTTTTGACCGGTGACCGGTTGCCGGTTACCGGTTTCAGGCGACGGGTTACGAGAAGGTGCCGGAAATCGAGCTCAGTCGTTCGCCCGGTCACCGGTAACCGGTGACCGGTCACCGATCACCTACCATTCACACCAGCAGCGAGATCACCAGCACCACCCCAATTCCCACCACGGCCACCAGCCCCGCGAGCAAACCGACCACCGCTACCGTCACTCCCACGACGAGCCGCCGGCTCGATCTGTGCGCGGCCTCGGGCGCCACGACGTGCCGCGCGAGAAGCCTCGCGTTGCGTTCGTTGGCCCTCCACGCGACGTCGAACACGTCGCCGGCCAGGGGGACGGCGCCGAGCAGCCCTTCGACGGCGATGTTGGCCAACATCTGGAGCAGGACGGCACGGGGTGCGCCGAGCCGGGCAGCCTCGACGATGATATACCCCGACGCCGCCACGCCGAGGATGTCCCCGAGGCCCGGGATCAGGCCGATCAGCGGATCGAGCCCGAACCGAATGTTCGTGCCCGGAATCCGGAACGCCGCGTCCAGCAGCCGCGCCAATGCGCGGATTCGTGCCAGCCGGTCGGTGGGGCCCGTGGTTGCCATTGCTCCGAGCGGAAACTTAATTGAAAACGGAGACCATCGAGACATGACCCAGCCCCTCCGCGTCGATCCCGCCTGGGTGCGCGCCCGGCTCCAGGCCGCCGACGGCCGAATCCTGCTCGTGTGCGCGTACGAGCTGCACGCAAAGTGCGAGCGCCTCCGCCTGGAGAACGCCATCTCCCTCACCGAGCTTCGGGCCCGGGAGGACGCCCTGCCAAACGACACCGAGCTGATCTTCTATTGCCAGTGACGGGACGACTACACGGCCGCCGGTCGGGCGGCGACGTACGTCGAGCGGGGGTTCTCGAATGCGAAGGTGATGCGTGGTGGGGTGCGGGCGTGGAGGGAGGCGGGGTTTGAGTAGGGGTTAGGGTGCAAAGGCGTCACCCCCTAACCCCTTCCCATGCACTCACCGGCACCCCAATGCTCCAAACCATCAACCCCACCACCGGCGAGCCGCTCGAGACCTACGAGGAGCACGGCCGAGAAGAGATCGACCGGCGGCTCGCCAAGGCCGCGGCCGCCTTTCCGGCGTGGCGCGAGCGGTCGT
>Ga0299906_10005279_pt1 | contig 10540 bp, 7 predicted proteins | sample RVTome_14_FD_200259 | JGI IMG/M metagenome (GOLD analysis project Ga0299906, IMG submission 200259) | Soil microbial communities from uranium-contaminated site in the Upper Colorado River Basin, Wyoming, United States - RVT145D125 (version 2) ... | reverse complement strand
AGGTCCGCTCCCGGCAGGGTGCGGAGCCGGATGTCCTCGCCGATCACCCGTGCCAGCAGGCGGTCGACGTTGGCGACGAGGGCGTTCAGGTCCACGATGCGGGGCTCGAGCACTTGCTGCCGGCTGAACGCGAGCAGCTGGTGGGTCAGTCCGGCCGCGCGCTCCGTGGCGGACCTGATCTCCTCGAGGTCGGCGCTCTGCTGCTCGGTCGGTGCCATGTCGAGGCGCAGCAGCTCGGTGGTCGACAAGATCACGGTGAGCAGGTTGTTGAAGTCGTGAGCGATGCCGCCGGCTAGCCGGCCCACGGCTTCCATCTTCTGCGCCTGCCGGAGCTGCGCCTCGAGGTGGGCCCGCTCCGTGATGTCCTCGCCTATGCTCAGCGTGCCGATGGGTCGGCCCTGAGCGTCCCGCAGCACGGTGTTGTGCCAGGAGATCATGCGTTCCTCACCCGCCTTGGTGAGGATGGCGTTGGTTTTGTGCGGGTGGAGCTCGTGCTCCAGCAGCTCCCGGAAGGCCTCGGTCATCTGCGGGCGCTGCGCCTCGGGAAGGAACTCCGTCCACTCCCTCGCCAGCATCTCGTCGCGCCCGTATCCAGCGAGGCTCGCAAGGAAGGGATTCACGTACTCGACCCTGCCGTCGGCGTCGAGCGCCAGCACGATGAGGTTCACCGTCTCGAGCAGGGTCCTCAGCCGCAGCTCACTCGTGCGCAGGGCCTCCTCGGCGTTCTTGCGCACGGTGACGTCGAGCGCCACGCCCGCGAGGCGGTAGACCTCGCCCTTCTCGTCCGTGACCCCACCCTGGTGAGCCTGGATCCAGCGGATCTCGCCGTCGGGCCGGCGGATGCGGTACTCGGAGCGGCCGGCCACGCCTTCGCGCCGGCTCGTCTCGATGCTTTCGAGTAGACCGGGCACATCCTCCGGTAGGACCGCGTCCATGAAGGACCGGGGCGCGTCGTAGAGGCTCTGGCAGGTGCGACCCCAGACCTCCTCGTAGGCCGGGCTCACGTAGAGCATCTCGGTGAACCCGGTATCGGCGAGGAAGTAGACCTCGTGGATCGCCTCGGTGACCTGCCGGAAGCGCTCCTCGCGGTTCTTCAGCGCCTCGACCATCGCCCGTCGCTCCGTGACGTCCTCCTGGAGGGCGAGGAAGTGCGTGACGCGGCCGTCCGCGTCCCGTATCGGCGAGATCCACACCGCGTCCCAGTACAGCGTACCGTCCTTCTTGCGGTTCCGGACCTCCCCGTGCCAACGCTCCCCGGCGCGGATCGTCGTCCAGAGGTCCCGGTACGTCTCCGTAGGAGTCTCGCCCGACTTCATGATGCTGGGCGTGCGGCCCAGGACCTCCTCGGCCGTGTAGCCGCTGGCCTCGGTGAACCTGGCGTTGGCGTACTCGATGGTCCCGGACAGATCGGTGATCAGCACCGACGCGGGACTCTGGTCCACGGCCATGGATAGGCGCCTGATCCACTCGGCGGCCTGTTCCCGATCGGTGACGTCGCGATAGTTGGCGACCACGCCATGGACGCCCGGATCGTCGAGCAGGTTCGTGAACACGCCCTCGACGATCCGCCAGGAGCCATCACTGTGCCGCAGCGTCGCCAGCAGCGGGATCTGCTCCCCGGGACGCTTGAGGCTTTCCTCGAAGGTCGCTTTCATGGATGAGCGCTTGTCCGAGTCGACGAGATCCAACGCCGACCTCCCGACCCTCTCCTCGGGCGCAAAGCCGAGGATGCGGGTTACCGCAGGGCTGCAGTACAGGATCGTCATGTCGTGGTCGAGCACCGCGATGGCCTCCCAGCTGTTCTCGACCAGCGCCTTGAACTGGCGCTCGCGCTTGGCCATCGCCTCTTCCGCGTGCTTCCGCTCGAGGGCGTACCGCAGCACCCGGTCGAGCGCCTCCCACTCGAAGCGACCCTTGACGAGGTAGTCCTGAGCACCCGCCCGCACCGCCTCGAGTGCCACCCGGCGGTCGTCCTGGCCCGAGATCACGACGATCGGCTCGCCGGAAGTCTCGTCGTACGCCCGCTGGAAGGTCTGCAAGCCCTGGCTGTCCGGCAGCCCCAGATCCAGGAGGATGACGTCGACCTCACGTCCGCGCATCCGCTCGATGGCCCCGTCGAGACGATCGACGTGCTCGAGGTGGAAGGTGCCGCCTCCGCCTTGTTGCAGCATCGCGGCGATGAGCTTGACGTCGCCGGGGTTGTCGTCGACGAGGAGAACGCGGATGGGGGCGGTGGCGGGGTGCTGCTGAGCCATGTCCTCGATCGTGGCGGGTCGACCGCGGCCGTGCGAGAGCCACTGCCGTGAGAGTCTTGCTCGGGAGGGCACCAGGGATTCCCGACCCCGGGGCTGCCCCTGAACGCCCCATCCGAGCTCACAGTGGTCGGATGCTACATGTCACAATCTGGTCATCTCACAATAGGGTCATCGAAGCGGTTTCGCGAATGCGCCTCGACGAGCGGCGGACCCGCCGGTGGATCGTCGGTGCGGGCCACGGACACCGGAGCAATGCACATGGCCGCTATTCCGACAATCGATGTCATCGTCGTCCTCCAGATGCGGGGGACCCGGCTGTCGGACCCGACAGCTACCGCCTCGGGAGGCGCTCCCGCGAGAAACCCCGCGGGCGCTGGAGCAGCGTCACGGACCCGCGACCGTGAACCCCTCCCGTTCGGCCGCGGACGTCAGGCGCTCATCGAATGAGACGAGCGTCCCCGTGGCGGGAGATCCCGACCACTCCAATGCCGCGGCGAGCTGAAGCGCGTCCGCGGCCCGCAGAGCGTGCACGCGGAGCACGCGCAGCGCCTGGGCCCGAAGGTGATCGCCGGGGACCATCTCATACCAACTCTTCCAGAGCTCGTCCAGGCGACGCGCCAACGCCAACTCCTCGGCGGCCACCAAGCCGCCTTCTTGCCGCAGCCGGGCGAACGCGGACGCGCACTCCACCGGCGTCCCCCACCAGACGACGACGTCAGGATCCTCGGCCAGAAGCGACTGCGCACGGTGGCTCGCCGGCTGCTCCAGCAGAAGAGGTACCACGGCCGAGGCATCCCAGAATCGCATCAGCGTCCTTCGGCGCGCTCGTCGAGCAGGAGCTCCAAGGAGCGCCCGCGGGGGTCGGCGGGGCGCTTCGTTTCGCCGTGGGCGCCGGGCGCGTCGGGCATCGCGTGTGTCGGCGCCCGCATGCGCCCTTCGCGCACCAGCAGGGACGCTCGCCCGGCAGGGGCACCCGCCGCATCCACGCCGGTCAAGCGAGCCACCGGCCGTCCGCGCTCCGTGACGATGACCTCCTCGCCGCTCTTCACGGCGTCAAGGTATCGGCTCAGCTGGGACTTGAGGATGCTGATGGAGGCTTCTTTCATGCCATGACCATAATAGTCAGGAACAGGTAGTCAAGGAGGTCCAAGCGGAGCCGAGGAGCGGGGTGTTGACTACTGACCGATTGGCAATAATACTGACTATCAGTCACTAGAACGCGACACGCGGGGCCTAAGGCCATGAAGGCACACGACGACACGACGGCACACCTGCCCCTGCAGCCCGACGTGCTGCAGATCCTGCTCGCCCTCGAGAACGGCGAGCGTCACGGGTACGCCGTCCTGAAGGAGATCGACCGCGCGACCGGTGGCACGATGCGGCTGGCGGCATCGCCGTTCTACCGGAAGCTGAAGCGGATGCGCGAGCAGGGCCTCGTCGACGAGGCGGACGAGCGGCCGGCTCCGGAGCTCGACGACGAGCGCCGCCGTTACTACCGGCTGACGCCGCTCGGGCGCGCCGTCCTGGGAGCCGAGGCGCGCCGGCTTGTCGACCTCGCGGCGCACGACCAGGTCCTGCGGCTCGCGCGCACGGCTCCGGAGAGCTGAGCGGGTGGAGGTGCCACGGCCGGCGGGGCGTATCACGCGGCTCTGGGTCGCCGTGGTGGTGGCGCTGTACCCCCCGGGCTTCCGGTCGGCGGTAGGGAGGGACCTCTCGAGGCTCCTCCTCGACGGCGCTCGGGATGCGCGCCGGATCGGTCGGGGCGCCCTGGGCCGCTTCCTGCTCGCCAACACGGCGCTCGGAGTGAGGGACGCGGCGCTCGAGTGGGGCGCCGTGATCGCAGAGGGGTGGACCAACGGAAGGAGGGAGGCGGTGGCGACGTCCTGGCTGTACTCGTTGCGGCTCGCGGCGCGGGGCCTGCTGAGGCACCCCGGCTACAGCGTGCCGGTCCTGATCACGCTCGCGCTCGGTATCGGCGCGAACACCGCGACCTTCACCGTGCTCAACTCGGTCGTGCTGAGGCCCCTGCCCTACCCGCGCGCCGAAGCGCTCGTCCGGGTGCATCCGACCGACGTGGATAGCGACCGCCGGCTCGCGGCGTTCTCCCTTCCGGACGTTCGCGACTGGGAGGAGCGGAGCACGACGCTCGAAGCCCTGGGCGCCTACACCATGCTGAACTCGGACCTGGTCTACACGGGCGCTGACGATGCCTTGGAGGTGGAGACAGCGTACGTGACCGCCGGCTTCTACTCCGTGATGGAGGTCCGGCCTCTTCTGGGTCGCCTGCCGACGGCCGAGGAGGAGATGGGCGACAACCGAGTCGTCGTGGTGAGCCACGCGTTCTGGCAGCAGCACCTGGGATCGGATTCGGCCTTGGTCGGCATGACGCTGCCCCTGTCGGGGGAGGCGTACCGAATCGCGGGCGTGATGCCGCCGTCGTTCGACTTTCCCTCTCCGAGGGTCGGCATCTGGGCCTTCCTGACCGTGATCCCTGCAAGCTCGACGCCGTACCACCTCCGCCAGGTCCGTCTGCTCGACGCGGTGGGCCGCCTGGCGGAGGGGGCATCGCTCGAGCAGGCGCGCGAGGACCTCACGTCCGTCGCGGTCGGGCTCGCGAGCGAGCTCCCGGAGTCGAACCAGCGCCTGCGAGCCGCGACGGTCGTGCGGCTGCAGGAGCGGGTCGTCGGCGACGTCGCGCGCGCGCTGGCGATCCTGATGTCGGCCGCGCTCCTCATCCTCGTCATCACCTGCGCCAACCTCGCCAACCTCGCGCTCGCCAGAGAAGCGCGCAGGGCGCCCGAGCTCGCGGTACGCGCCGCGCTCGGCGCGAGTCGTGGCCGGCGAGCGGGGCTCGTGCTGGGCGAGAGCGTGATCCTCTCCGCGTGCGGGGGCGCGCTGGGGCTGGCGCTCGCGGCCTGGGGAACCAGGGCCCTGGTCGCCACCAGCGCCGGGGCGCTGCCCAGGGCCCACGAGATCGCACCCGATTGGCGGGTGGCGATCTTCACGCTGGTCGCGTCCTTGGTGACCGGCGCGTCCTTCGCGCTCCTGGCGAGCGTGGCCGCGAGCCGGGCGGACGTCTCCGGCCGCCTGCACGCGTCCGGACGAGGGGCCGCCGCGGGAGGCATGCGGGGCGCGCTCGTCGTCTCGCAGATCTCGCTCTCGGTGATCCTCCTGGTAGGCTCGCTGCTGCTGGTGGAGAGCCTCCGGGCGCTCGCTCGCGTGGACCCCGGGTTCGACGCCGAGGGCCTGATCGTGGCGGAGATGACCTTCTCGTCGAACCGCTTTCCGGAGCGGAGCGACTATCTCGCCCGCTTCGACGCGACGCTCGAGGCGCTCGGGGCCGTCCCCGGCGTCGGCAGCGTCTCGACGATCCGCCGCTTCCCGTTCCGCGGCACGGGCGAAGGCGCCCGCTGGACGCCTCCCGGCGCCGCCGAGGGCGACGAGGGCGTGCCCGTCAACCTCCTCCAGGTCAGCGGGCGCCTCTTCGAGACGATGGGAATCGCCATGCTCGAGGGCACCGACTTCGCCCAGGGCGGAGACGAGGACCGGCCCGTCGCGATCGTGGGCCGCTCGGTCGCGCGGACCGCGTTCGGGGGCGGGCCGACGGTCGGCCGGACCCTCATGGTGGCCGGATACGAGCTCGAGATCGTGGGCGTCGTGGAAGACATCCGTCAGAGCGACCTGCGGGGCGACCCGCCAGGCGTCCTCTACCTGCCGAACCGGCTCAGCCCCCGGCGCGCCGCCGCCTTCGTCGTGCGCCCCCGGCCGGATGTGGCAGTATCGCTCGCGGAGGTGCGCGCTGCCGTCCGGGCCGCCGACGCCCGGCAACCGATCACCGAGCTCGCGCTCGCCAGCGACATCGTGGCCGAGCAGCTCATGCAGCCGCGCTTCTACACGCTGCTTCTGGCCGTCTTCGCCGGCCTGGCGCTCGCGCTCTGCTCCGTCGGCGTGTACGGCGTCGTCGCGTTCGGCGTGTCGCGCCGCACGCGCGAAGTGGGCATCCGGATCGCGCTGGGCGCCGAGCCTGCCCGGGTACGCTCGCTGGTCGTGCGTCAGGGGATGCGCCCGGTCCTCGCCGGCATCGCGGTCGGGCTGGCGCTGACGCTGACGGCGAGCCGCTCGCTCGACACGCTGCTGTTCGCCGTGCCCCGCTTCGATGCGGGCGTCTACCTCGCGTCGGCGGCCCTGCTGGGCGTGATCGGCCTCGCGGCGTGCTGGCTGCCGGCGCGCCGCGCCGCCGCGGGGCGCGCGGCCGAGGCGCTCGCCAGCGAGTAGGCGGAGACGTTCCCGGAAACGACGGTGCCCCCCGGGCCGTACCGATCCTTCCACACTTCTCGAACACTTCGCGGCTGGCCCGGGGCATCCGCCGACTGAATCTTAGAGGTCGAGGTCTCCTCCGGGTGAGATCTCCCTACATGGAGGCGTTGAATGTCGGAGGGTGGGGACGGGGCCGGCCTCGCGAGAGGCGGCGGCCGCCGCTGGAAGCGGCACGCGTTCGGTCCCGCGTGGGGGAGGCGACTGCCCGTCGCGCTGCTGCTCCTGAGCCTGGGCATCGCGGGGCTGGGTGCGGTCGACGCCTACCGCAGCCAGCACTCGCACGCGGCCACGACAGCCTCCCTGCTGCGCGACTACGGCGGCTTTGCTGCGTTCACCTATCAGCAGCGCTCGGGGCAGCTGCTCGCCGAAGCGCTCGATCGGCGCCTGCGCATCGCGCGGAGCAATCAGATGTTCCTGCTCGGGCTGGCTACGGAGCAGTGCCTGCTTCTGGTGCTCGGCGAGCCGGCCACGGAGCCGCAGTGCCGGTGCGCGCCCTCGATCGCGGGCGACTATGCGTTCTTCGCGCGCGTGGGCCAGGACGCGGCGTCGGCACGTTGGGCGGGCCGTGCGCCCAAGCCGGCGGCCGCGGCGAGCATCGTCGCGGCCGTGCAACGGCACGCCCGCTCCTCCTACGGGCGTGGCTGGCCGCACGCCATCGCCGACCTCGGCGCGAAGGACGGAGGCCTCGTGGCGTACACGCTCGTACAGATGCCGGTGGTCGACACCTCCGTGACGGCGCGGCGCGATTCGCTCATCTACGGCTTCGAGGTGGACCCCAAGCTGTTGGCCGGGCTGTTCGCCCGGGCGCTGGGCGACGAGGTGCTGCTTCCGCCGAGCCTGACCCGCGACCGGCCCAACGGCGAGGTGATCTCCGTCGAGGTCGTGGGCCCGAAGGGGGACGTGCTCTTCGACTCCGACCCCGAGGCCAAGCTCGCCTTTTCGTCCGAGACGGCCCAGGGCGAGATGTTCGGCGGGGGCACGATCCGCGCCTCCATCCTTCCGTCCGTGGCGGACGACCTCATCATCGGCGGCCTGCCGAGGGAGCGCACTCCCCTGCTCGTGCTCGTGTTCGCGGTCGCGGGCGCCCTGGCCGTGCTGGCCATCCTCCAGCTCCGCCGCGAGGACCGCCTGGCGCTCCTGCGGCAGGACTTCGTGGCGAGCGTCTCGCACGAGCTGCGCACGCCCCTGGCCCAGGTCCGGCTGTTCACCGAGACGTTGCGCCTCGGCCGCACGCGGACGGAGCAGCAACGCGAGTGGGCACTCGAGAACATCGACCGTGAGACGCATCGCCTGTCGAATCTCGTCGACAAGATCCTGCACTTCTCGCGATCGGGGCACGGCGCACACGGGATGCGGCGCGAGCCGGGCGATCTGGCGGATACGGTGCGGGAGGCCATGTCCTCGTTCGAGCGGCTGATCCCGCCGGGGAAGGCGTCACTCGAGTCGCTCCTACCGTCTCGCCTGCCCGCGGAGCTGCACGCCGACTCCATCCGCCAGGTGGTGCTAAACCTGCTGGACAACGCCATTCGCTACGGGCCTCGGGGCCAGGTGGTCAGGGTGCGCGGAGAGCGGTCGAGCTCGTCCGTGCGCATCTCGGTCGACGACGAGGGGCCCGGCGTGGCCCGCGCCGACCGGGAACGGATCTTCGAGCCGTTCCTGCGCGGCGAGCAGACGATCGGCTCGGTCGTGGTGGGCAGCGGCATAGGGCTGGCCGTCGTGAGGGAGATCGTCGCGGCGCACGGGGGGGAGGCGTGGGTCGAGGACGCGCCGAGCGGCGGCGCGCGCTTCGTGGTCGAGCTGCCGGCGCTCCACACCGCGCGCGCCGAGGACTTGGATGGGCGCGTCGCCGGCATACGAAGCGCGTCGGGCGTGGCTTGAGGCCGCACGCACGTCCGTCGGCTCCGGGGTGAGCCCCCGCATCCTCCTGGTGGAGGACAACGAGGAGCTCGCCGCGGGCATCCGCCACAACCTGGAGCTGGAGGGCTACGACGTCTCGTGCGCGGCCGATGGCCCCGGCGGTCTCGACGCCGCGCGTACCACGGCACCGGACCTGCTGATCCTGGACGTGATGCTCCCGGGCATGGACGGCTTCCAGGTGCTGAAGACGCTGCGAGCCGAAGGCTGCACCGCGCCGGTGCTGATTCTCACGGCCCGTGGCGAGGAAGCCGACAAGGTGCAGGGCTTCCGGCTGGACGCGGATCAGTACGTCACGAAACCGTTCGGGCTGCTCGAGCTGCTCGAGCGCGTGCGCTCGCTGCTGCGCAAGCGCGGCGAGGAGGCACTCGCGTCCGGGATCGTCTACAGGTTCGGCGAGATAGAGGTCGACACGCGCGCCCGGACGGTGAGGCGCTCCGGCACGCCGGTGTCGCTCACCCCGAAGGCGTTCGAGCTCCTGCGCGCGCTCATCCGGAACGAGGGCCGGGTGGTCTCACGGCACGATCTGCTGCGCGAGGTGTGGGGCCACCGCGCCGCGATCGTCACCCGCACGGTCGATTCCCACGTGTCCGAGCTGCGCCAGAAGCTCGAGGCCGACCCGGCCGAGCCGCAGCATATCCACACCGTGTGGAAGGTGGGGTACCGGTTCGAGCGGTGAGGACCGGCCGTAACGCGACCCATGAGGCGGCTGGCTGATGGAGCCACACCGCCATTGTCGAGGGATGCCATTCCGTAGGAGGGACCCCGGGCGTAAATTGATGGCCACGCTTCGAGCGCGGCCGACTGGCCGCCCACCTCGGAGCCCCTCGAAACCGGAACCACAGATGCGGGGGCACCGCTCCCGGCTGTCCTTGCCCGCCGCCCTGGCTCTCCTCCTCGGAGTCGCCGGGGCTTCGTCGTTGGCACAGGATCCGGCGGGTGGCTCCGCACCACACGAGCCAGGGGGCCAGGCGGTCCCCTGGTCGGCGAGGGCCGTGCATGCGCCGACGTTGGGCGAGGCGGTCGAGCCGCCGAGGGGCGCGGTCGGTCGGTCGCTCGTCAACGAGCGTACCGGACCGGGAGAGGGTGGCGGAGCGCGCCCGTCCCGGGTACGTCCGGCCGCCCAGCGCACCGCTTCGACCGGACCCGCGCCAGCGCTCGCCGCTTCGCCTCCCCGGCGGAGCGGCTTCGGAGCCCGGCTCCTCGGACTCGAGCGTTCACCGGCGAACGCGCCGCCCAGGTCGTAGACCGCTGAGCCCCCGCCCCTGCTGTACGGGGCGGCGCACACGCGGCTGATCGGGACCCCCTCCCGCACCACGCGCGGAGGCACTACGACCTATCTCGGCCCCCTGTGGGGGCGAGGACGCATATCATGTTGGCCTTCACTGCGCTCGGCGCCGTGGTCCAATCGACCTCGGACGACGGGCTCACCTTCCGCGAGATCCTGTCGGGGCTTCCGACCGATCCCGCATCGATCTTCACCCTTCTCGTGCTCTTCGGATCCGTCGCGATCGTCGTCTGGTTCGGGGGGCCCCGCGCCGGAAAGGGAGGGCCGGGAGGGTGACGGAAGGAGAAGAGGACGGGCGTCCGGCGACGGAGCGCCGGGCGCCGGGCCTCCATTATCGGATCCTCGCGGGGCTGCTCGCCGGCGCGACGGCCGGCGGGATCGCGAACCACCTTTGGCGCGACGGGCCGGTCCTGAGCTGGGTCGTCGACAATGTGGCCCAACCCGTCGGGCAGGTCTTCCTGCGGCTCCTCTTCATGGTCGTCGTGCCGCTCGTCTTCACCTCGCTCGTGCTCGGCGTCACGGGGCTGGGCGACCTATCGAGGCTCGGGCGCATCAGCGCGCGCACCTTCGGCCTCTTCCTGCTCACGACGGTGGCGGCAGGCACGCTCGGGCTCCTCCTCGTCAACGCCGTCGGACCGGGCCGCGCGATCGACCCGGCGGTGCGGGCGGGGCTCATGGAGCAGTTCGCCGGTCAGGCCGGCGAGCGGGTCGAGGCGGCGGCGGCCACCGGCTTCGGCGTCCACACGTTCGTGAACATCGTGCCCAG
>Ga0299906_10005278_pt1 | contig 10542 bp, 8 predicted proteins | sample RVTome_14_FD_200259 | JGI IMG/M metagenome (GOLD analysis project Ga0299906, IMG submission 200259) | Soil microbial communities from uranium-contaminated site in the Upper Colorado River Basin, Wyoming, United States - RVT145D125 (version 2) ... | reverse complement strand
CAGGTCCTCGGCAATCAGCTCGGCGCGCTCGGGGTCGCGCTCGATGACCTTGACATGATGGTCCGGCTCCAGGCGCCGTGCCAGGCTGGCTCCGATGTAACCGCCACCGGCGATGATCACCCTCCTGATGGGGCTGTCACTGGGGCGCAATTCCTTCATTACGGTGCGGATGTGCTTGCGCGCGGCCAGGAAGAACACGGTGTCGTCTTCCTCGATGACGGTGTCGCCGTCAGGGATGATCAGGCTGCCCTTACGGTACACCGCTGCGACCCGCGCATCCGTGCCGGACGGCATGTGGTGTCGCAGGGTGTAAAGCTTCTTGCCGACCATCAGGCCGCCGGCATCCGCCTGGGTGGCCACCAGCTGGGCACGCCCATCCGCAAAATCCAGCACCTGCAGGGCGCCGGGGTATTCGATCAGGCGGGCGATGTGCTGGGTGATCAGCTGCTCCGGGCTGATCAGCACGTCGATCGGCGTATGTTCGCGCGAAAACAGTTTCTTGTGATCGGTGTATTCGGCGGACCGGACCCGGGCAATCCGGGTCGGGGTGTTGTACAGCGTATAGGCCACCTGGCAGGCAGTCATGTTGACCTCGTCGGAGTTGGTGACCGCGATCACCATGTCGGCGTCCTCGATGCCGGCCCGCACCAGTACCTTGGGGTGCGAGGCATGCCCCAGCACCACGCGGATGTCGAGCTGGTTCTGCAGGTGCTTCAGGCGCGCGTTGTCCACGTCAACGACGGTAATGTCGTTGTCCTCGCCAGACAGGCTCCAGGCCACGGTCGTGCCAACCTGGCCGGCGCCCAGAATCACAATTTTCAAGTGGCTTCTCCCTCTCGCCCCACCGTTTTTGGGTCTATGCCCAGCGAGCGCAGTTTACGGTACAGGTGAGTCCGCTCCATGCCAACCGATTCGGCCAGTTTACCCACGCTGCCTCCGGCCTTGCCCAGCTGGTAGCGCAGGTACTCCCGTTCAAACTGCTCGCGCGCCTCGCGCAGCGGCAGGTCGAAGGAACTGGGCCGGGCCGCGGGTGAAGCCGCCACGTCGGATGCATTCTGGCGCAGCGCATCCTCCACCTCGTGCATGCTGACCTCCCCTTCGCCTCCCAGTATCAGCAGGCGCTGCACGAGATTGCGCAATTCGCGGATGTTACCGGGCCAGCTATGGTTGCGCAGGCGGTTTAACGCGGAAATCGAAAATGGCCGGTAGGGCAGATCGTCCTGGTTGGGAAACCACTCGGTATAGAAGCGCACCAGCTCCGGCACGTCTTCCGGCCGGGCGCGCAGGGCGGGAACATGCAGCGGCAATACGTTCAGCCGGAAGTAGAGCTGATCCTGGACGGTGCCCTGCTTGACCAGGTGCTCGAGCTGCTCAGGCGCGCCGGCGATGATCCGGCACGTGATCCCGACCGGCGCCTTGCCGCCTTCCCGCTTGAACTCCCCGGCTTCCAGCGCCAGGGCCAGCAGCGTCTGGGCCTCCGGGGTCAAGAGCTGGATGTCGGGAATGTACAGCGTACCCCCGGCGGCGGTCTCGAACGCGCCGGCTGCATCGCCGCTGCCGAGCAAATACGCCCGGCCTTCGGTGCCGCCCAGGCGGCAATGGTCGAGCACCACCAGCCGGCCCCCGCGGCCGCTGCTTTTATGGATGAATGCGGCGATGGTTTCGCGTCCGCTGCCGGGCTCGCCGGTAATCAGCACCGCCGATCCGTGACGGGCTGCCTGCTCCGCCTTCTGCTTGAGCAACTGCATCTGCGGGCTCTGCCCCAGGGGATCCACGTATGGACTACCGCTGCGGGATCGGCGGGGCCTTTCGCTGCCTGTTGCTGCGCCCAGCGCCTGCTTCACGGTGGCCAGGAGTTTGGCCAGCGACAGCGGCTTCTGGATGAAATCGTGCGCGCCCAGGCGGGTCGCCTCCACCGCGGTCTCAAGCGTGGCGTGCCCGGACATCACGACCACCGGGCAGGACAGGCCGCCGCCCTCCGACCACTCCTTCAACAGGGTGATGCCGTCAATATCCGGCATCCAGATATCCAGCAACACCAGGTCGGGGTGGGCGCTGGCGTAAGCAGCGCGGGCGGATTCTCCGTCCCGCGCCGACGTGACGGTGTAACCCTCGTCCCGCAATATCTCACTGACCAGCTCGCGTATGTCCGGCTCGTCGTCTACGACCAGTATCTGGGCATGTGGCATGGTGTTCGGCCTTCGCTTGGCGGCTGTCCAGGACGTACCCGTTGCCCCCGGCCCGGGGCGGGCGCGGGGCGCCGCGCTCAGGCGCGGTGGCAGGTGTTGTATAGAAACAACAGAATACCGGAATTTTCAGTTGCTGCCTAGCTGGCCGCGACGCCGTTATGGGCCGCTCAGCCGGTTTCGCGCTGCGGCAGGTTGCGGCTGCTGCTATGGCCCAGCGGCAGTAGCACCAGCGCTTTTGCGCCGCCCTCCGCGCGGTTGCTGATGGTGATGCGGCCATCATGGTCTTCAACGATCTTGCGGCAGATGGCGAGACCCAGACCACTGCCGTTTGCCTTGCTGGTGACGTAGGGTTCAAACGGATTTTCCAGCACCGAATCCGGGAACCCGCGGCCCTGGTCGGCGATCTCGAGTTCCAGCCAGGCGCTGCCGTTGCGTTGCACCTGCCGGGAACGGATCCGGATTTGCGGCGTCTGGCCTTCGCGGGTGGCCTCGTTGGCGTTGCGAATCAGGTTGTGCAGCAACTGCCGGATCTGGCCACCATCGGCCGCCAGCCCGGGCGGGCCGGGGCACAGCTCGAGTTCCAGTTCCAGGCTGGGATCGCCCTCCCGGTACAGCGCCACCACGTCCCGGACCAGGCTTTCCAGGTTCAGCTCGCTGCGTTGAATATCCGGCTCACGCGCATAATCCCCGAACGCGTCCACCAGCGCCCGCAGCGCCTCGACCTGCGACACGATGGTGCTGGCGGCGCGGTCGAGCATCTCACCGTCGCGCGCTTCCAGCTTGTCCATCAGCTTCATGCGCAGGCGCTCGGCGGCCAGGCGGATCGGGGTCAGCGGGTTTTTGACTTCATGCGCCAGGCGCCGCGCGACTTCAGCCCAGGCCGCGTCACGCTGGGCCTGGTTGAGTATCGTGACATCATCGAACACCACCACGTGTCCGCCTTGTTCATCAGCAGCCGCAGGCAGGCGCGAACCGCGCACCAGCAGGACCAGCGGCGCGCCTTCCTGGGCCAGGCGAATTTCCTGCTGCCATTCCGCCCGCCCGCGCTCGACCTGCCGGGCGACGGTTACGGCGAACGGCTCCAGGAAGGGCGCCTGCGCCGGAATGTCGGTCAATCGGCGTTGCAGGGCATACCCGGCCGGCAGCGACAGGATTTGCTCAGCCGCCTTGTTGGCGCGGACGATGCGGCCTGCCGCGTCCAGCGTCAGCACCCCGGCAGAGAGGCTGCCCAGCACCGTCTCCAGGTAATCGCCCTGGGCCTGCAGCTTGGCGCGGCCGGTTTCCGCTTCCCGGCTGGCGTCACGTAGCGCCTCGGTCATCTCGTTGAAGGATTGCGCCAGGAACCCGAGGTCATCCCGGGAGCGTGAATCCACGGCATGTTCCAGGTCGCCCGCTGCGACGCGCCGCGTGCCCTCGGCCAGGTGGGAAATCGGCGATACCATGCGTCGCGCCGTGTTCAATGCCGCGAGGATGGCGAGCAGCACCGTCAGGGTGACGACCAGCGTCAGGATCAGCAGGAAACTCTGCTTCAGCCGCGACTGCAGAAAGCGGATGTTCTGGTAGCGGTAGTACTCCCGCTCAATGCGGTTGGTCAGCGCAGTGACGTTGTCTGGCAGCGGGTAGATCGCCTGCAACAGCAGGTCGGGATCGCCTGCGGAGGCTGCGTTGATGGACTGCAACACGCGAATTCTGAGGCTGTCGCCTTCCGCCGGCTCGGCCGCGGCAAATTCGCCGCGTTCAACGGCCTGCAGCAGCGCGTAGTCGCCGGGGCGGGAAGACAGGTCGGACAGGGGATCGAAACTGGCGGTGGAAACCACCCGCCCAGCGGCCGTCAGCACCGATAACTCGATGGGGCCGGACGCGCTGACACGCTGCACCAGCGCTTCGCGCTGCCGTTCGGGCTGATCGTCCAGGCCTTCAATATCCAGGCTGGCGCGGCGCAGTTGGTTGCGCACCTCGAGCTTGCGGATGTCGAGGAATTCCTGCCCCAGGGCCAGGGAGTCAGCCAGCGCATTCTCCACTTGTACGTCAAACCAGCTGTCCACCGTACGGGTCAGGAAGTAGGCGGAAAAGAAATATACGATCAAGGCGGGCGGCAGGGACAGTAACAGGAAATTGCGTACCCAGCGCGCTGCGAGGCGGGCGCCTGGCGCTTCGTTCCTGATTTTGCGCAGCAGCGACAGCGAACGCGCGACGATGGACAGGGCCAGGGCCAGCAGCGCAAGCCCGGTCAGCACCAGCACCCAGAGGTAGTGGCGGCTGAAGCCGGCCGCGCCTTGCCCGGTATCACTGACCAGCAACAGCGAAGCAAAAATCACGGCCAGCGCGGCCACGATGGGCAGGATGCGCAGCAGGCGCTTCTTCAGGCGCTGATTTCGAAAGGCCATGTTGACCACTGCGAGTCGTGCCGCCACTGGCCTGAGAACAGCGCGGGCAGGCGCATGGGTGACGGCAGGCGCGTTTCGTCTATGCGCGTGCGCACGCGAAACTCGTACAGTCCCGGCGCCAGGGGGCCGGTGGCGAAATCCAGGTCCAGGCTGGACAGCGCACCGAGCGCATGGCGCAGGCGGGGGAAATCCTGCCGGCTGCCATCATCGAGACGGGTCAGGCGATAGGTCCGGGTCAGCGGCAGGTAACGAATTTCGAAGCGCTCGGCCTGGTCGGCCAGCAGGGTCAGGGTCATGCTGTTGCGCAGTTCCATGTCCAGTTGCACCACCAGCGGCACGCCGTGCTCGAGCGTTTCCACCGCCTCGCTGCTGAGCGAAAGCTCCTGCGTGCAGCGGGTTGCAAGGCTTTGGTAGGCGGGGCGTATTTGCACCTCCAGCATGCGGAAGCCGTAGTCACCTTCGGGTTGCGCGCAGCCGGACAGCAGCAGCGCGCAGCTAAGCACGCTTGCGCAGAACGGCATAGTAGAAACCGTCCATCCCGTCCTGGCCGGGCAGGATTTGCCTGTCCACTTCCCCGGCGCGCCCCGGGAAGTCCGGCGCCGCATCCGGGTGCCGTGACAGAAAACCATGAATTTGTTCGTGATTTTCACACCTCAATACCGAACAGGTTGCATAGACAAGGATACCGCCAGTGTCCAGCAGGGGCCAGAGCTGATCCAGCAGGCGTTGCTGGTCGGTGACCGCGCTGCAGACCTGGCCGGGCTCGCGCAGCCACTTGATTTCGGGGTGCCGCCGGATGACCCCGGTGGCGCTGCACGGCGCGTCCAGCAGAATCCGGTCAAAGTGGCGTTGATCCCACCAGTGCTCAGGCTGGCCGGCGTCGGCCGCGCGCACTTCACCGCGCAGGCCAAGTCGCTCCATGTTGGCCCTGATCAGGGCACAGCGGCGGTCGGCGCGGTCCAGCGCCAGCAGGCTGATGTCCACCTGCCGCTCCAGCAGATGACTGGCCTTGCCGCCGGGCGCAGCGCAGGCGTCCAGCACACGGTTGCCTGCTTGCGGATCCAGCAGCTCGACCGCGAGTTGCGCAGCCGCGTCCTGCACCGAAACCCGGCCGTCGGCAAAGCCCGGTATCTGCAGCACCGGTACGGCAGGTGCTATGGATATCGCGTCCGGCGCCTGGGCATGCAGCCGGGTCGCAAAACCCGATGCTTCCAGCAACCCGCGCATGGTTTCGAGGTCGCTGCGCTGGCGATTGACGCGCAGCCACAAGGGCGCGGTCTGGTTGTTTTGATCCGCAATGCTCTGCCAGGCGTCGGGCCAATCCTGCTTGAGCTGTTCGAGCAGCCATTCCGGGTGCGCGTATTTTTCGGGTGCCTGGGCGAGGCCCGCCAACAGGTCTTCCTGCTCCCGCAGAAATCGCCGCAGCACGGCGTTTACCAATCCCACGCCCCAGGGTTTGCCGAGTTGCCGGGCAACCTCCGCGGTGGCGTGGACCGCTGCGTGTTCCGGGGTGCGGTCCTGCCAGAGCTGAAAGAGTCCCAGCAGCACCAGGCGGTGAATGTCGCGATCACGCTGCTTCAGCGGCCTGCTGATCAATTGCCTGGCCAGCCATTCCAGCGCGTTGAGCCAACGCAGCACCCCGTAGGCCAGGTGCATGGAAAACGCGCGGTCCCGATCGGCAAGCCCGGAGTGAGCGGGAGGGATTTCGCCCAGGGCCTGGCGCTCGTCAAGTACTGCGCCCAGCACGCTCAGCGCGGCCAGCCGGGCGCCGCTCTCCTGTTGTGCGGTCATGGGGTCGGGGTCAGCGGGTGTGCGTTGAGATAGTCACCGGCCGGCATGCGCTTGCCGCCCGGCGGCTGCACTTCCAATAGCCGCAGCACACCGCTGGAGGTCGCAATATCAATGCCCCGTGCAGTGGCCGCGACCAGCGTTCCAGGTGGCGGGCCGTCGACCGCGGGCACGGCCTCGACGGCCCAGATGCGCAGGCGCTGACCCCCAATCTCGCACCAGCACACCGGCCAGGGGCTAAATGCCCGGACCCTCCGCTCCAGCACGATCGCCGCATCATGCCAGTCTATCTGCGCCTCGCTTTTGGTCAGCTTGCGTGCGTAAGTGGCGCGTTCATTGTTCTGCGGCGAGGGTGGCGGCAACGCGCCATCCCGCAATTTCTGCAGGCATTCCATGAGTGCCGATGCCCCCAGCTGCGCCAGCCGGTCGTGCAGCGTGCCGCCGGTGTCCCGGGCTGTGATTTTCGTGCGCCGCGCCAGCAGGACCGGGCCCGTATCCAGCCCTTGATCCATCTGCATGACGCACGCGCCGGTTTCGGAATCGCCCGCTTCGATGGCGCGCTGAACCGGCGCCGCGCCCCGCCACCTCGGCAACAGCGAAGCATGCACATTCCAGCATCCCAGGCGCGGAATGTCCAGCACGGAGCGGGGCAAAATAAGGCCGTAGGCCACCACCACCAGCAAATCAAGATCCAGTTCGCGCAAGGCCGCTTGAGCCGGTTCGGCAGCCAGGCGGGCAGGCTGCAAGACCCTTATGCCATGGCGCGTTGCGGCACGCTTGACCGGAGTGGCCTGCGGCTTGCGGCCGCGTCCGGCCGGTCGATCCGGCTGGGTCAGCACGGCCAGCGGCGCATAAGCCTGCTCGATCATGGCTTCAAGCACTGGCACCGCGAAGGCGGGCGTGCCGGCGAACGCGCAGCGCAAATGAGGCAGGCCGGATTGTGGGTGCATGGCGACCCGGCTCAGATCAGGGAACCGACCAGTGCTTCCTGGTCCGCGTTGCGACGCGACTTCTCCAGCTTCTTGCGCACCCGCTGCTGTTTGAGCGGCGACAGGTAATCCACGAACAGCTTGCCGGCCAGGTGGTCCATCTCGTGCTGCAGGCAAACCGCGTGCAGGCCTTCGGCGTCTTCTTCAAAGACCTGCCCGTTCGGGTCACACGCGCGCACGCGCACGCGGTCGGCGCGCTTGACCTCGGCATAAATGCCGGGCACAGACAGGCAGCCTTCCTCGCATAGCTGCTCGCCTTCCCTGCTTAGGATTTCCGGATTGACATAGCATCTGGGCTGGTCGCGGTCCTCGCTGATATCGAGCACCAGCAGGCGGATATGCTGATTCACCTGGGTTGCCGCCAGGCCGATGCCATTGGCCGCGTACATGGTTTCGAACATGTCGTTTACCAGTTGCCGAAGCTCGCCGTCAAAGCGCTCCACGGGCTCTGCGACCGTGCGCAACCTGGGATCCGGGAATTCTAGAATCTCGAGTTTGGCCATAAAACCTATGCCTGTTAAACAATTTAGATGAACTTTCTGACAACATTAATTATGATAGCCAATAGCGAACATGGTTCGCCACTAAGAATATGACCGCATCGGTCAAGATGGCTGGATGCCTGTTTGATGGGGGAAGGAAAGTGATAAGGAAACTCATTTACCTCATTCTCGTGACGATGTTGGCCGGGGCTGCGATGGCACAGGACGTGTCCGTGCGCGCCGATCATCCGAAAGAATATGTCGTGGTCCGGGGTGACACGCTGTGGGATATCTCAGCCCGCTTCCTCGACCAGCCCTGGCAGTGGCCGGCCATCTGGCACGCCAACCAGCAAATTCAGAACCCGCACCTGATTTACCCGGGCGACCGTATCTCGCTGGTTTACGTGGACGGGTCGCCGCGCCTGATGGTTGACCGCGGCAGGCCCACGGTGCGCCTGTCTCCAGAGACCCGCGAACTCCACCGCGAGGCGGTCAGCGCAATTTCGCTGGACAACATCAAGCCGTTTATTCGCAACGCGCGGGTGATCACGGCGGAGCAGTTTGAAGGCCTGCCCTACGTGGTCGCTAACATGGAAACCCGCATCAACGCCACCGTGGGAGATCGCACCTACGTGCGCGGACTCTCCGGCTCGGTCGGCGATGCCTTTGCCGTGATGCGCCTGAACCATATTTATTACCGGATGAGTGGCGAGACCCGGCGCGCGCAGGATCCGGAACACGGCGTGCAGGTTCCCGTGCACCTGGAATTTCCTTCGGGATTCTGGCGGCCGGTCAACACCTGGGGCAAGAAAACCGAAATCATCGGTTATGAACTGTACGAGGTCAGCATCGGGACGCTGGTCAAGACCGGCGACCCGGCAATCATTGAGGTTGACTCGGGCCGCACGGAAGTGCGGGAAGGCGACCTGATCATGCCGCTGGACGGGCATGCCTTCCCGGGCCAGTTCATGCCGCGAGCCATGGCGGGTATGCCCGATGACCTAAAGGTGCTGGCCATCGAAGGCGCGCACTACGGCGTTGGGCACTACCAGACCGTGGTCATCAGCGGTGGCGCGAGGCAGGGCATCGAGGCGGGCCACGTGTTCTCCGCCTTCCGGCCGGGCGTAACCATCCGCGATGATGTCAAATATCCTGCAGGAACCATGGCGGATGCCGGTACCTGGAACGGGGACAAAGTGACATTGCCGGACGAGTATGACGCGCACATCATGGTGTTCCGCGTTTTTGACGAAGTCAGCTACGCGATGGTCATGGACGGCGCGCGCCCGGTGCGTGAGCATGACGTGCTGAAGCACCCGGACGAAACACTGTAACAACAGGCACCGGCAACGGGCAAAACGGGGTGCCGCAGGGCACCCCTTTTTGTTTCTGCGCCCGTTTCGGGCAGGCGCTGCCAGGACTGCCGGGCTGTGGCCAGCACGGAAGGAGAAGAAAACGGATACACAAACGCGCAACTGGCTGGTGGCCATACGTTCGCCGGGACTGGCCGGAAGCCGGCTGATTGAGGCCGCAACGGCGGCCGGCGGCATCGCGAAGCTGGTGGGCGCCGGGCGGGACCGGTTGCGCTCGCTGGGCCTGGCGGCGGAAACCATTGAGGCGCTCAAAAGCCCCGATACTGCGGGCATCGAGGCTGATCTCGAATGGCTGGACGCCAAGGGACACCACCTGGTCTGCTGGGACGATGAGGTCTACCCCGCCTTGCTAAGAAGAATTCCCTCACCCCCGGCGGCCCTGTTCGTGGACGGCGATCCGGATGTGCTGTGGCAGCCCCAGGTCGCGGTCATCGGCAGCCGTAACCCGACCGCTGGTGGCCTGGAGCATGCCCGGGCGTTCAGCGCTGAGCTGGGCAGGGCCGGCATGACCGTCACCAGCGGGCTGGCCAGCGGCATCGATTCGGCCGCGCACGAGGCGGCGCTGGACTGCGGCGCCTACACGGTGGCCGTATGTGGAACCGGCCCGGACACCATTTATCCTGCGGCCAGCCGGCGCCTGGCCGAGCGCATCCGTGAGCGCGGCGCGCTGGTCACCGAGTTCCCCACCGGGCACCCGCCGAGACGAGCCCATTTCCCCGCGCGGAACCGGATTATCTCGGGCCTGAGCCTGGGCGTGTTGGTGATCGAAGCGGGCCTGAACAGCGGCACCCTGATCACGGCGCGGCAGGCCGGCGAGCAGGGGCGCGAAGTGTTCGCCCTGCCGGGCTCCCTGCACAACCCGATGGTCAAGGGCTGCCACCGCCTGATCCGGGAAGGCGCACGCCTGGTGGAAACCGTGCAGGATGTGCTTGCCGAGCTGAGCCCGCTGGCCGGCGAACTCGCAGGGGCCTTGCGCGCCGAGATGGAGGAATCCGCCCCAGACGGCGCCGCTGAAAAGCGGATACCGGCGGATGCGGGCCTGCTGCAGGATCCGGAGTATCGCACGCTGTGGGACGCCCTGGAGCACGACCCGCGCACGGTTGCTGAACTGGTGGAAATCACCGGTTTTCCGGTGCGGGCTGTTTCATCCATGCTGTTGATGCTCGACCTGCAGGGCAAGGTCGAGGTTCATAGCAGCGGCCGCTACAGCAGGGTGAATGTGCGCGCCCGCTCTTGAGCGCAGCGCGTGCCGGCCCCAACTGTGTCACCTCCACGTTTGCCCGGGCCAGGTGGGGCGGAAATAGGGCTGCAGCATTGACGGGTCTGCCAATCTG
>Ga0299906_10005276_pt1 | contig 10543 bp, 6 predicted proteins | sample RVTome_14_FD_200259 | JGI IMG/M metagenome (GOLD analysis project Ga0299906, IMG submission 200259) | Soil microbial communities from uranium-contaminated site in the Upper Colorado River Basin, Wyoming, United States - RVT145D125 (version 2) ... | reverse complement strand
ACCGGCCCGTCGGGCAGCCGGTTGAAGATGCGGACGAACCAGTACGATCCCAGGACGGCGAACGCGACCAGGGACGCGGTCCACAGGGCCGGCATCGCGACCCCGGTGGCCGTCCGCAGCGGCGGCAGTCCTCCCGCGACGGCGGTGACGACCAGGAAAGGCGTCAACGCCCACGACGTGCCGCGGGGTTGCAGGAGCCGGTGCGCGTCGTACACCATCTCCTCGAGGACGAACACGAGGTAGAAACCGGCGAGGGCATAGACGAGGAAGCCGACGAGGAGGGCGAGCACGTACAGGTCGTGGAGGCTGAACGCCAGCCGCGTCCATGCCGTGAGGGCATAGAGCGCCAGGACCGCCACACCGCCGACGAGGAAGGCACGCTGCCCCATCCCCGCCCAGAGGCCGATCGACGACACGAGGTACATGAGCGCCAGGAGCGGCCCGAGGCGCTCGCTCGCCTCGATGGACCCGTGGCACACGGTCGAGGCCTGGCCAAGCGCCGTGCACGTGAACGGCGCGACCGCCAGGAGGGCCAGCATGCCGAGACCGGCGACCGTGAAACCACGCGCTTGCCGGGCGCGGAAACCGCGAGGGTCGCTGCCGCCGTCGCGGAACCGCTGCAGGGTCGGGTCGTCCGCCTTGCGCCGCGCGCTCAACGTGTGGCCGAGGCGGGGCGAGGTTGAAATCGCCTTCCTTCCCGAGCTGGACCTCGTGCCGTGCTGCGCGGAGCGCAGGGCCCTGGCACAGCAGGGAGGTCACGTGTGGGTCACGGCCCACGACCCTGCCGCGTCATCCGCCGCCGAGCCCGTGGCCGACGAAGACAACGCACGCGTTGCGTCGTGGGAATCGGAGCGCAGCGACGGCCCCACTGGATCGAAGGGTCGAGTTTTCAAAGCTCGCGCGGAGTGCTGGCCGAAGGCCAGGGCCCTGGTTCCGTGTCGTGGGGTCGGCGCCTGCGCCGATCCCACAAGATCGAGCGATCGACCTTCTCGAAGGCCGCTCGCAGTGCTGGGGCGCGGTGCTGCCGCGCCGCCCTGCAATCCCACGGTTTCCTCGGCGGCGGTGACGCAGACGGAACCGTGTTGCATCACCGACGGCGGCCACCAGGACGTTGGCTCTTTCGACGGCGGCGACGCGGAGGGGCACGTGCGCACGACCGACGTCAGTACGTGTAGAAGCCCTTCCCCGTCTTCCTGCCGAGATGCCCCGCCTGGACCTTCTGCACAAGAAGCGGGCACGCCCGGTACTTGGGGTCCTTGAACCCCTCGTGCAGGACGTTGAGGATCGCGAGGCACGTGTCGAGGCCGATGAAGTCCGCGAGCGCGAGGGGGCCCATGGGGTGGTTCATGCCGAGCTTCATGATGGCGTCGATGTCCTCGGGCCTCGCCACGCCCTCGTGGAGGCAGAAGACCGCCTCGTTGATCATCGGCATCAGCACCCGGTTGCTGATGAACCCCGGGAAGTCCTTGCAGGCGTGGCATTCCTTGCCCATGCGGTGCCCGACGCCGAGGACGATGTCCCGGGTCGCCTCGCTGGTCTCGGCGCCCTCGATGACCTCGATGAGCCTCATCAGCGGGACCGGGTTCATGAAGTGCATGCCGATGAAGCGGTCCGGGCGCCCCGTCGCGGCGGCCAGCAGCGTGACGGGGATGCTCGACGTGTTCGTGGCGAAGACGGCCTGCTCCTGCACGATGCCGTCCAGGCGACGCCAGAGGTCCGTCTTGACGGCGACGTCCTCCACGACCGCCTCGATGACGAGCTGCCGGTCGGCGAGGTCCTCGTCGCGCGTACTGGTGCGGATGCGGCCCCGGGCGGCATCGGCCTCGTCCGGTCCGAGCCTGCCCTTCTCCACGAGCTTGGCGAGGCTCTTTGCGATCCCCGCCATGCCGCGCTCCAGGAACTCCTCCTCGAGGTCGACGAGGACGACGTCGAAGCCGGCCTGGGCGGCGGTCTGGGCGATGCCGGCGCCCATCTGGCCGGCGCCGACGACGCCGATCTTCTGGATGGTCATCGCGGCGCGCATGCCGGCGCCCGTTCAAAAGGGACCGCGTCCACGGGCCCCACGCCAAGGGGTCGCGGGGCCGGCCAGGCTCGCGGGGAGACCGGGAAGGGCTCAAGGGGCCATCAGGACGCGGCGGCGGAAGCGCACGATCAGCAGCGTCACGACGAGGGCCACGACGACGAGAAAGAGGAACGGGACACCGACGGCGAGCCCGAGAAGCAACGGCGGCGGCAGGCCGCCCAGGGCTGCGCCGCCGACGAACACGAAGAGCAACGGGATGAACATGAACGGCATGAAGGCGAACCCGAGCCGCTGCTGGCCGCTCTTGACGGTGGGGGCGCGCAGGGAGACGAGGATCGCCAGCGCGACGAAGAACGCCGCCGCGAGCGCGCCTGCGAGCACGGCCGCAGGCATCAGCACCGCGACGGGCAGCAGCGCTTGGCCGCCGAAGAACGCGAACGCGACGATGCCGCCGGCGGACGCCGCGATGCCCGCGACCGCGGCGGCGTAGAGGACCTGGGCGCCGGCCTTGCCCCACAGGATCTCGCGGTCGCGCAGCGGACCGGCGAGCAGCGTCTCCAGCGTGTGGCGCTCACGCTCGCCGGCAACGGCGTCCACGACGGTCGACAGGGGTGCAAGCGCGCCCGCCATGGCGGCGAAGGTGCCCAGCGACGCCACCAGCCCCCAGGCGGCGGCCGTGACCCCGAAATCCGCTGCCGCCTCACCAAGGGAGAAGGTGCCCAGGAGGGCCCCGAGCGCCTCGAAGAAGAGCCCGGTTCCGACGCCGGCCCAGAACATCCCCGTGGGGCGCCCGCGCCAGTACTGCTCGCGCCACTCCTTCCACAGCATCGTGCCGGCGCCGCTCATCGTCCCCGCTCCAGGATGCGCAGGAAGGACTCCTCGAGGCCGGCGCGGACGCGGCGGACCTCCTCGACCTCGGCACCGGCCTGGACGGCGGCGGCCACGAGGGGGGCGACCGGGGCGCCGTCGTCCATCTCGATCGTGATCCCGTGGTCCCCGCGCTCGACGGCGCGGACGCTGGCGCGGCGCCGCAGGCCCGAGACGAAGCGCGCGGGGAACGTGCCGACGAACTCGACGCGGACGGTCTCGGCGCCGTGCAGGCGGTGCGGTGGGCCTTGGGCGACGCGGCGGCCCGCGTCCAGCACGGCGACCTCGTCGCAGAGGGCCTCGGCCTCGGCGAGGTCGTGGGTGGTCAGCACCACGGTGACGCCCTGCTCCCGGGCCCGGTGCCGGACCAGCTCCCGGGTCTCGGCGGCGGCCCGCGCGTCCAGGCCCGACGTGGGCTCGTCGAGGAAGACGAGCGACGGGGTGTGGAGGAAGGCGCGCACGACGCCGAGGCGCCGCTTCATGCCGCGGCTCCACGTCCCGAGCCGGTCGCCGCGGCGTTCCCACAGCCCCGCGGGCCCCAGGAGGGCCTCCATGCGGGAGCGCGCCTCGTCGTCGGCGAGGCCGTGGGCCCGGGCGTGGAACAGGAGGTTCTCCTCGGCGGTGAGGCGCTCGTAGAGGCCGTCATGCTCCAGCAGGACCCCGGTGCGGCGGCGGACGGCGTCGGGGTGGCGCGCCACGTCGAGGCCCAGGACCTCCGCGGTGCCGCTCGTCGGGGGCAGGATGCCGAGCAGGATGTGGAGCGTCGTGGTCTTCCCTGCGCCGTTGGGGCCGAGGAGCCCGAAGACGCGGCCGGCGGGGATGTCGAGGTCGAGCCCGTCCAGGGCCCGCACGGCGCCGTAGTCGCGGCGGAGGCCCCGGAGGCGCACGGCGGACGGCGGCTGCGCAGGCGACGGACGCGCGGGCGCCTCGGCCACGGGTCACACCCGCAGCGTCAGGGACACGGCGTTGCCGCCACCGAGGCAGAGCGTGGCGAGGCCCCGTCCGCCGCCCCGGGCCTTGAGGGCGTAGGCGAGGGTGGCGAGGATGCGGGCTCCGCTTGCGCCGATCGGGTGGCCGAGCGCGACGGCGCCGCCGTGGATGTTGAACTTCGTGTCCGGGACCCCGATCTGCTTCTGCACGGCGCAGCTTGCGGCCGCGAAGGCCTCATTGTGCTCGAAGAGGTCGATGTCGTCGATCGTCAGGCCCGTCCTCCGGAACAGGTTCCGCACGGAGACGATGGGCGCCTCCATGACCCACTCCGGACGGGTGCCGCTTGCGTCGTAGGCCTCGATGGTGGCGAGCACGGGCAGGCCGTGCTCCTCCGCGTGGGCGCGGCTTGCCACGACGGTGGCGGCCGCCCCGTCGCTGATCTGGCTCGCGTTGGCCGCCGTGACCTGGCCGTCCGGGCGGAAGACGGGACGCAGCTTCCCGATGGACTCCGCGGTCGTTCCGGCGCGGATGCCCTCGTCGTGGTCCACGACGACGGGGTCGCCCCTGCGCTGCGGCACCACGACGGGGACGGTCTCGTCCCGGAAGGCGCCGGAGTCCCACGCCTCCTGCGCGAGGTGGTGGCTGCGGACGGCGAGGGCGTCGGCGTCCTCGCGGGAGACGTCGAAGCGCTCGGCCACGATCTCGCCGGTCTCTCCCATGTGGATGCCGTTGTGGTGGTCCCAGAGGCCGTCGTGCACCATGTGGTCGACCAGGCGTCCGTCGCCCAGGCGGATGCCCTCGCGGCTGCCCAGGAGCAGGTGCGGGGCGTTGGACATGGACTCCATGCCTCCGGCCACAAGGAGGTCCCGGTCGCCGGCCTTGATGGCCTGCGCGGCGAGCATGATGGCCTTGAGGCCGCTGCCGCAGACCTTGTTGACCGTGAAGGCCGGCACCTCGGCGGGGACCCCGCCGCGGAGGGCCGCCGTCCGGGCCGGGTTCTGGCCCAGGCCGGCCTGGAGGACGTTGCCGAGGACGACCTCCTGCACGTCGGCCGGCGCGACGCCGGCGCGTCGGAGGGCTTCCCGGACGGCCACGGCGCCGAGGTCCGTCGCGCTGAGGGGCGAGAGGCCGCCCTGGAACTTACCGATGGGGGTGCGGCAGGCGCTCACGAGCACGGCGTCCGTCATCGTCGGCGCCCAGGTGGGGGTCGTTCAAAAAGGGTCCCCGTCGGGGCCGCCCGGTCGGGGCCGGAAGGGTCCCGGGCGTTCACCACACGGGCCATACGCCTGCCGGCATCCACTTCCCCACGCCGCGTGGAGCGGCAGGGACGCACCATGGATTCCGGCCGGACCGCACCTCTTCTCGTCGCGATGCTGCTGCTCCTTCCTGGGGCCACCGCATCGGGCGCGGAGGCCTGCCCCGGAGCGGAGCACGGGTCCGTCGGGGCCACGCTCTGCGCCGGGGCGGGGGCCGTCACCCTCCAGGCCGGATTCACGTGGGCATTCACGGACAACGGCACGGTGTGGGCGCACTTCGCGGCCAACGACTCGAGCGCCGCGTCGTGGTCGTGGGACTTCGGCGACGGCGGCACCGGAACGGGCCCGGCGCCGGTCCACGCCTACGCGGCCGGCAACTTCACCGTGACGCTGCGCGTCGAGGACGACCTGGGCCGTTCGGAGGAGTCGACGCGGAGCGTCGAGGCCCCGGATCCAAACGGCGCCCCCGTCCTGGACCCGATCGGGTTCCGGAACCTCACGGTCGGCGCCCTGTTCACCCTGCACCTCATGGCCTCCGACCCCGACGGGGACCCCCTGTCGTACGATGCGGACGACCTGCCCTCCGGCGCGACCTTCGACGCCGGCAACGGGACGTTTGCCTGGAGCCCGGCGGCCGCCGGCGTCCACAACGTGACGTTCCGCGTGTCGGACGGCAGCCTCTCGGACAACGAGACCGTGTCGCTGCACGTCCGCGCGGCGGACGACGGCGCGGGCGGAGGCTCCGGAGGGACGGGGGGCGGCGGCACGGACGGCGACGGCCAGGGTGGGACGGGGGGTGGCACCGGCGGCGCGGGCGGGGCCGGCGCCACGGTCTCCGGCGGAGGTCCCGCCGGCGGCGCAGCGGGCGCCTCGGCGGGTGGATCGGAGGGTGGATCCGGAGGGCCGGGCGGCTCGGGCGGCGCCCGCTCCGCGGACGCGGACGGCGACGGCGCGCCGGACCTGCACGACCTCTGCCCCCACACGCCGGACCCTGACCAGGCCGACCTCGATGGCGACGGCGTCGGCGACGCCTGCGACAAGGACCGGGACGGCGACGGGATCCCCGACGCCCGGGATGTCTGCCCCCGCCATGCGGACCCGGAGCAGGCCGACGCGGACGGCGACGGCACCGGCGACGCCTGCCGGCCCCCGCGGGGGCTCGAGGCGACGGGCAACGCTTCCGGGGACACGAAGTCCGAGGCGGACGTCTTGCAGAAGGACGGGCGGGAAGAGGACGGCGAAGGCGGCGACGCGGCGGCGACCGACCCGGGGGCCGACGAGGCGGAGGCCGCCCCCGCGCGGGGTCCCGGCGGGCGCCTCCAGGACACGCCCGAGCGGCCGCCCTCCATGGGCCCGGTCTGGCTCCTTGCGGTCCTCTGGGTCGCGCTCGCGATGGCGGCGGTCCTGATGGTCGCCGGGGTCGTCGCGAGGCATCGCCGCTAGCGCCACGGATCCCTGATTTTAGGGGGATGGATGCTACGAGATACGTAGCTGTACGCAGGCTGGCGCTCGATGGCGCAGCGATTGCCCAGAAATGCTTAATGCCCACCCGGTAGCTGGGGCACCATCCGGGCGCGATGCCGCGTCCGGCGCGGGTGGACATCTTGGCACACCGACTCCGGGTCCTAGGCTTGGCCGTGGCGGCCGTGGCGGCGGTCGCTTTGGCGGCCGCAGCCCTCCTCATCAGCGCGGACGAGGCGGAGGCGAGCCACCTCCGCGGCGGGTACATGACGTTCGACCACGTCGACAACGAGACGGTCCGCATCCGGGGCACGACGTACTGGCGCCTCAGTTACGGCTTCGGCATCTGCCCGGCGCCGTGCGCGCCCGGCCAGGTCATCACGTCCAGCTACACCCAAGGCTTCATCCAGACCGGCATCCCGAGCGCGCTCGCCTCGTCGACCTCCAGTTCCATGCCGGGCTGCGACACCCCCTCGCCGACGTACAAGTGCTTCGACGCCCGCGTCCTCACGGTCAACAGCGCCGAGGACTGGTTCGGTGTGGAATGGATCCCTGAAGGGGGGACGTCGACCGGCCCGGCGGGCGTCATCGTGGATTATCCGAGCCCCGCCAACGCGGGCCAGCCGTGGCACGCCATGTACCAGCCGGCCTGCTGCCGGACTTCCAACGGCGCCACGTACGGCGGCAACACCTGGTACCACATCAACAACCCGGACATGGACGAGCTCCTCTGGATCAACGTCACGGCGGGGTACAACGACGCGCCGATCATCTCGCTGCCGCCCATCGTGGACTGCGAGGTGCCGGTCGTATGCAAGATCCCCATCCCCGCCAGCGACCCCAACAAGGACCCGCTGTCGTTCCGCCTCGGCACCTACACGGAGGCCACGGGGGCCCCACCGCCGATCGCGACGGCGGGCCCAGCGACCGGCGGCTCGGTCGGCTGGGACTCGCCCGGCCCGCCGGATGCCCCGAACGCCCTGAGCGTGGACCCGACGACGGGCATCATCACGTGGGACACCACGGGGGCGACGACAGGTGGCACGTGGCCGCCGACCAGCACCGCGCACACGATCTACTCGCTACAGGTCTCGGTCGAGGACGGTGTCAACCAGACGCGGGCCGTCATCGACTTCTTCATCCGGCTCGTGCCCGAGTATCCGGACAAACCGTTCTGGGTGACGCCGCTCACGCCCTGCACGAAGAGCTTCGTCGTCCTCGCCAGCGACACCCTGACGTACGACGTCCAGGCCAAGAGCAACGACACGTCGCGGACGATCACGCTCTACGACGGCGGCATGCCCCCCGGCGCCTCGATGAGCTACACCACCGGGAACCCGGCGACCGGCACCTTCGTCTGGACCCCGAACAAGGACGACCGCGGCACGTACGTCATGGTCTACTGGGGCAAGGACGACCGCGGAGCCCCGACCGGGCTCTGCATCGTCTACGTCCAGGTCGTCACCTCCTACCCGGACTTCGAGTGCGTGCTTCCGTCCCCACCCAAGCACTGGACCGCGCTCATCCTGGACAAGAGTTCGGAGCCGTGGAACATCACGACGTGGAAGTGGGACTTCGGCGATGGCACGACATCGACCGTGAAGAGCCCGGGCATGCATCTCTACCCCGGCGACGGGACCTACATGGTGACCGTCACGGTGAAGGACAAGTGGGGCGTCCAGATCCAGATCACGAAGCCATGCGTGGTGCCGCCGGACCAGCCGCCGGTGGCCGAGTCCGCGACCCGCGTCGTGCAGGCGGGCCAGGCCGTGACGATCCCCCTGAAGGCCAGCGACCCCGAGGGGGACGCCTTCAAGTATTACGTCTCAGGCGTCCCGCCAGGCGCGGTCCTTGACGAGAGCACGCAGACGCTCTACTGGAAGACGTCCCCGAGCACGCCCCCCGGCGTGTATGCAGGGACGTTCTACGTCAAGCAGACCGCATGGGACCTGCTGTCGTCGAACACGGCGTCGTTCGTGATCGAGGTCGTCCCCCCGGCCGACCCGCCGCCGAGCCAGCGGGACTCGGACCATGACGGCGTGCCTGACCTGGACGACAACTGCCCGCTGGACCACAACCCCGTCCAGGAGGACGGCGACGGCGACGGCCGCGGCGACGCGTGCCGGGACGAGGGCGCCGGTGGCGGGGCGGAGCAGGCCGTGCGCCTGGAACCGGGCGACAAGGAGTCGTTCGACGCGGACGGGGACGGCGTGATGGACCACGTGGACACCTGCCCCGCCCTCGCGGACGCGGGCCAATCGGACCTTGACGGCGACGGCATCGGCGACCTGTGCGACGAGGACATCGACGGCGACGGCGTGCTGAACGCCCCGGACAACTGCCCCCGGGTGCCCAACACGGCGCAGACGGATTCCGATGGGGACGGCATCGGGGACGCCTGCGACGCACCCGTCGCCCTGGACGGGGATCAGGACGGCGTCGTGGATGCAGCCGACAACTGCCCCACCCTCGCCAACCGCCTGCAACGCGACACCGACGGCGACGGCGTGGGCGACCTGTGCGACCCCGACCTCGATGGGGACGGCGTGCCGCAGTTGGACGCCCTCGGGGCCCGCCTGGACAACTGCCCCTACGCACCCAACCCTGACCAGGCCGACGGCAACGCCGACGGCCTCGGAGACGCCTGCCAGGACGACCCCGACGACGACGGCGTCCCCTCCACGTTCGACGGCCTGCCCCTCGACAACTGCCCCGACACCACCAACCCCGACCAAGCCGACAGCGACCGTGATGGCATCGGCGACGCCTGCGACAAGCCCCTCGCCGTCGATCCATCCCCGCAAGAGCCCATCGTGGCAGCCGAGCCGGATCTGCGGCAAGGAGCCAGCATCGGCGGCACCAGCCTCATCGGCGTCCTCGTCGGCCTGGCCGCCGTGATGGTCGTCGGGGCCGTCCTCGTGGCGCGTCACCGTCGGCGGTCCTGAGCGGACCGCATCCGGCGGCGCTTCCCCCAAAGGCACGGTCGCCTGACGTCACAGGCTACGACCATCGTCGTAGAGCGGGGCGGAAGCGTAGCATCCTCGGGAGGGGCACCGTGTTTCCTGGGGGCCAAAACGCCGTTGCGCGCAAGGAACGCCCAGAAACCCTTATGGTCGGCAACAGGGCTCGCCGACTGGTCGGCGGCGTGACCGCGAGGTCGCGGACCGACCCGGTGTTCCCCATGTCCTCCCGATCGGCGCTCCCGCTTGCCATCGTCGCCCTCGCCGTCCTCGCCTTCGGCGCGGGGGTGCTGCTCCTTTCCGAAGATGCGGAGGCCAGTCATTACCGCGGCGGCACGATGACCTATGAATCGATCAGCGGGACGACGGTGAAGTTCAAGGGCACGGATTACTGGAAAATGAGTTACGCGGGGGGCCTCTGCGGCAGTCCTTGTTTCGTGGGCAAGATCGTCTCGCCGGCCGGGCCTCCGGGATTCTTCAACGACGGCGCGGGCAGCAACCACAACGTGGCGCGCCGCGTGATCGCCATGAACACCGCTCAAGACTGGATCGGGTTCGAATGGGTAGAGCCCGGGACCACGAACAGTTCCGCGCCCGCCGGAATCACGGTCACCTACCCCTCGGCGACGAACTCCGGCTCGGCGTGGATCGCCAACATGAACAGCAACGCGCGCATCAGCAACGCCGCGCCATGGTACCACCGCAACAATCCTGACCTTTCCTTCCGGTGGTCGTCCGGCGTCATCGCCGATGGTAACTCCGGCGCAACGACTGCCTTGCCGCCGATCGTCGACTGCGACATGCCCGCTTTGTGCCAGTTCAGTGTGCCGGCCATCGATTTCGACAACGACACGCTGGAGTGGCGGTTCGCCACCTCGGTCGAGACCGGCGCAGGCACGTTCGATCATCCCGGCCCGCCCGACGCCCCCAACGCCGCAACCGTGGCGTCCGCGACGGGGCTGTACGAGTGGGACACAACAGGCGCCAGTACCGGTCCATGGCCCCCCACCTCTTCGCAGAACACCGTCTATTCCACGCAGGTCATC
>Ga0299906_10005275_pt1 | contig 10544 bp, 4 predicted proteins | sample RVTome_14_FD_200259 | JGI IMG/M metagenome (GOLD analysis project Ga0299906, IMG submission 200259) | Soil microbial communities from uranium-contaminated site in the Upper Colorado River Basin, Wyoming, United States - RVT145D125 (version 2) ... | reverse complement strand
CCGTCTGCTGAACGGCGATACTGGAAGCGTGCAGCGTTTCGTTGAGCGCCTCGACCAGCGCCGGCATATCAGCGTAACGATCATCCGGCGATTTTTGCATAGCTTTTAAGATAATGGCCTCCAGTTGGGGCGGGCAATCGGGATTGAGATCTCTAGGTGCGGGGGGCAAATCACCGAGATGGGCCAGGACTTGCCGGGTTGGATTCTTATGCAGAAACGGCAGGCGACCGGTGATCATTTCAAACAGGATCACCCCCAGCGAATACATATCGGCCCGCGCATCGATGGTCTCAGCACGGGCTTGTTCAGGGGCAATATAGGCCGGCGTGCCCATCACGACATCGCTTTCGGTCAAGGGTACCTTGGGGTCTCGGGGCCGGACCTGGCCAAAATCGGCCAGCAGGGGCCAATCGTGACTGCGCATCAGGATGTTGGCGGGCTTGACATCGCGATGGATCAAGCCGTATTGGTGCGCCGCATGCAGCGCCTCGGCAATCGGGATGGCCAGCCGAACGGCCTCGGCCCAAGGTAAGGTCTTAGATTGCAGATATGAGGCCAGAGTGCCGCCCTCAATGTACTCCATGACGATATATGACCAGCCATCGTCATGGTTGTACTCCATGACCACCAAAATATTAGGATGCCGCACCTGGGCAATGGCTTTGGCCTCACGCTCAAAGCGGGCCAGCATTGTATCATCATAGACATGCAGAACTTTGAGGGCGACCCAGCGTTCCAGATTATCCTGATAGGCCTTGTAAACCGTCGCCAGACTGCCCTGGCCGACAACCTCGGCCAATTCAAACCGGCCCAGTTTCCGACCGATGAGCCTCAGAGCCGCATCGGTTGGGTAGAAATGAGTCACCGGGTCTGATCTGGCCTCTGCCTCGACCTGCCCCAACTCGGCTCGCAACGCCACAAGTTTTGTCTCGATGCTTTCGATTGCCTCGATCAGTTGGGCGTCATCAGGCTGGCCGTCTTGTCTCCGTTGTTCTTTAAGATCTTGCAGTCGAAGCGTATGATTACGAATCAGTTTTTCGATGTCATCCCGATGCGCCATTTCCCTCCCTTTTAATCGAGGAACTACTTAACCGGATGAGTGCGCGTTTCTCCAGAGGCGCCCCGGCGAAATTCACCTCCTCACCCAATCAAGCACGGATTCTGACAAACCGATCAACAAAATTTGTTGATTACGATAGCCTAGCAAACGACAACCACAACTCCAAATCCCACCCACAAAATCCCACATTCCCCAGCTCACATCCCCTATCCCTCTCTACCCCTCCGCCGCAGCCAAGAACACTAACGACATGTGACTGCACCGAATCGAGTCGCCGTCTTTAAGGGCCACTGCCTCGCCCGGCGTGATCTTGACATTGTTGACGTAAGTTCCGTTCAGACTGCTCATGTCATCGATCAACCATTGGTCGTTCTGTTTGAACAGGCGCGCATGGCGCCGAGAAATTCCGGCTTTGGCCGCGCCATAAGGACCCAGATCAAGATCAACCACGGCCCCCCGATGAGTCCGGCCGATGATGAGCTCGTCTTGATTTGGAATTCGCAGCGTGATTTTTTGGTCCGGCAAAAATAGCCGGGTATCCCAGGACGGAGCCGGGCGAGGGTCGGGTGGGGACTTCTTGGAAATAGCCTCCCGGATTTTACCACCATCCTGAAGCGGTTTAGCCAGGGTTCTAAGCGAGGAGGGAGGAGCGGAGGCATAAAAGGCAGGACGCTCAACGGATGAGGCCAGCACATCTTTCAAAGCGTCGACCAGGCCCTGCATGCTGGCATAGCGGTCTGACGCCGTCTTTTCCATGGCCGTGAGAATCACGTGTTCCAGGCCGGATGGACAAGCCGGATTCAACTCGTGGGGCGACGGTACGGGCTCGTTCATGTGAGCCAGCAAAATCTTGTTTGGGTTAGGGTAATCAAACGGCCAGCGTCCGGTCACCATCTCGAACAAAACCACGCCCAGAGAGTAGATATCGGAGCGATGATCCACTTCCTCACCCCGGGCCTGCTCCGGGGCGACATAGGCCGGCGTGCCAATCGACATCCCGGCTCCGGTTACGGATACATCCGCATCGACCAATTTGACCAGGCCAAAGTCGGCCAAAAGCGGCCAATCTTCCTGGGGCATGAGGATATTGGAGGGCTTGACATCGCGATGAATGACCCCCTGAGCGTGCGCGTAAGCCAGAGCCTCGCCAATCGAGACGGCCAGGTTGATCGCGTTGACCCAATCCATGAGCTCGCCGCTCAAGCGATCGGCCAGGGTACCCCCTTCGACATACTCCATGACGATGTAGGGCCAATTGCCCTCTTCCCCGTAACCGTAAACAATGACGATATTACCGTGACGCAGCCGGGCGATGGCCTGGGCTTCCCGTTGGAAGCGGATCAAGGCTTTTCGCTCTTTATAGTAGAGCACCTTAATAGCCACCCAGCGTTCCAGTTCCGGTTGCAGGGCCTTGTAGACGGTAGCCAGACCCCCGGTCCCGACCATTTCAACGAGCTGATAGCCCCCTAATGTTTTCCCGACCAGATCCATGATCTAAATTCCATCCCAACGTTTGGATCGATGAACAAAATCATCCAGAAATTTATCTTGACAGGATATGAAAGCGCGGTAAGAAGCAAGCTAGCTGTTTCCCAGGGCGTTACCTGGAAATATCAGGCTGAACCTGTAAGCACCAAAATAGGATCGCAATAGAGAATATATCATTAAAATCCAAATGGGTCAACGTGGGGATTTATAGTGATGCTGTTATTTGCCGGCGGGTGTAATGAGAAAAAGAAACGACAGATGGCTACAAGAAACAGTATCGCCATCCTGCAACGGGGCCGGCTGCCCCGGCGTGACCTTCACATCGTTAACAAACGTTCCGTTCAGGCTGTCTAAATCGTCGATGAGCCAGGCCGCATCTTGCCTGATCAGACAGGCATGTTGGCGAGACACACCCTGATCCGCCGCGCCGTAGGGGTTCAAGTCGATATCGGCCTTGGTGTCGCGATGGGTCCGCCCGATGATGAAACGCTCCTGATCCAGGTCCGGGACGTGGACAGTCTTGCGCTGGTCCAACAGAAACAGCCGGGCAGTTGATCGGCGGGACGAAACCGCGGCCGGCTCCGCCACTTCACGAGGCGGATCGACCTTGGCCGGATCGAGCGCATCGGTCCTGAAATCCTCCTCCACCGGGCCCGGTACCGGGCCTGGTACCGGGCCCGGTACCGGGGCCTGGTGGGGTGTGGGCCGCTCCTGAGATGAAGCCAAAACCTCTTGCAGGGCATTGATCAGCGCCCGCATGCTGTCGAAACGATCCTCAGGCGCTTTCTTCATAGCGGTCAGGATGACTTGTTCCAGGCCCATTGGACAGTCGGGATTGAATCTGCGGGGCGAAGGTGGGGGATCGACCAGATGAGCCAGCAGAATTCTGTTGACATTGTCATGCTCAAACGGCAGCCGTCCGGTCACCAGTTGGAACAGGATGACGCCCAGCCCGTAGATATCAACCCGGTAGTCGATCTCGCCCCCACGGGCCTGTTCCGGCGCAATGTAGTTGGGCGTCCCAAGCACCGTCCCCCGGCGGGTGAGGGCCACATCCGAGTCGATGACTTTGATCATGCCGAAATCGGCCAGCAGGGGCCAATCTTCACGCGCCATCAAAATATTTGATGGTTTGATATCACGATGGATAATATTTTGGCTGTGGGCGTAGCTCAAAGCATCGGCGATGGGGATGATCAGCTTCACGGCTTTGGGCCAATCCATGGGCTCACCGGTCAGGCGATCCTTCAGCGTGCCACCCTGAACATATTCCATCACCTGATACGGCCAGTCGCCTTCCTCGCCATATTCATTGACGATGAGAATATTTCGATGGCGCAGCGCCGCGACCGCTTTGGCCTCGCGCCTGAAGCGCACCAATGAAACATCTTCCTTATAATGCAGCACCTTGACCGCGATCCACCGTTCCAGGTCTGGCTGATAGGCTTTGTATACAACGGCCAGGCTGCCCGCACCAATCGCCTCGTGCAGGGTATAACCACCGATCACTTGACCAACAAGGTCTGTCGTCATCATTTAGCCAGCTTTCAGTTCAATCTGTTTGATACCAAATTAGTATATCATATCTTAATCCAAAAACAAGCTCAACCAGGTACCGATATCCTACTCGATATTTGCGCCTATCCGGCCTCATGGCATAATAATGACCTATGGCTCGACACAAAATTTTGCTTGGCCTGTGCCTATCGATCATTATGCTGGCAGGCTGCCAGCTTGACGCCGAACGATATCCTATTATCATCGGTCTGCAGCCCGCCACGCCCACCTTTACCCCCAGTCCGACCCGCACCGCTACCTCTACACCCACGCCGACGCCATCGCCCACTCCAACGAACACGCCCACGCCGACGATTACGCCCACGCCCACGGCGACGCCGTTCCCCAGCGAGCGCCTCGGCCTGGCCCAACGAGCTTACCAAAACGGCGATTATGAAACCGCTCGCCTGCATTACCATGCGCTCTTAGCGGAGCCGGGCCTCGATCCCCATGAGCAGCGGTTGGCCCTGCACTGGCGTGGCCGCAGCGAGCTAAAGCTAGGGGATACGGCCGCGGCCATCGCTACCCTGAAGATGTTCCTGGGCGAATATCCCAGTGATGAATTGACCCGCGCCGCGCAGTTCAACTTGGGTGTGGCCTATGAACAGGCCGGCCAATATGATGAAGCCATCAAAGCCTACCGGGGCAGCATCATCCCCGACGACCCGATCAACGTCTACATCTACGAACGGATTGGCGATGCCGGGCTCAAGACCACGGCCTATACCGACACGGTCACCGCCTATCAGGCCGGCATCGCCAGCACCGACGACGAAGGCTTTCAAGTTCATCTGCGGGAAGGGATCGCCCAGGCCGAACTGAAGCGAGACGATCCCGCCGCCGCCATCGTTCAATACGAGGCCATTCTCGACGTGGCCAAAATCGAGGCCTATCGGGCTAAAATTCTGCGTCTGGCCGGCGAGGCCCACCTGGCCGCCGGCGAGCCTGAGCGCGCCCATGAGCGTTTTCTGGAAGCGGTCGACCGTTATCCTGAGGCCTACGACAGCTATCTGGCCCTGGTCGAACTGGTCGACGACGAGGTCCCGGTCGATGACTTTCAACGCGGCCTGGTCGACTATTATGCCCAGGCCTACCAACCGGCCATCGACGCCTTCGAGCGCTATTTGAACTCCGCCGGAGTGGTAACGACCACGGACACCGCCGCCGCCCTGGTTCCGGTTCCCCCCACCACGAATCTTACGAGCACCGCAACAATCAGCCAGGTTGTGCCGCCGCCCGTCGTGGCCGGCCCCACCCCCTTGCCCAAAGCCGCCGATGCCATTTGGACCATGGCCCGCTCTCAGCAAGCCGCCGGGCAATACCATAACGCCATCAACACCTTCCAACGCTTGATCGACGAGTATCCTAACCACCCGGATGCGGTGGAAGCCCACCTGCAAATCGGGCAGACACTCGTCAGCCAGGATCGCATCGGCGAGGCCAAAGTGGCCTTTCGCGACTTTGCCGAGCGGTTTCCAAACCATCGCCTGGCTGCCGAAGCCCTCTGGCGCGCTGCCCGGCTCGAACTGGAGGGGGATTTGCTGTCCGCCGCCCATGCCAGCCTGCGCGATCTGGCGACCCGTTACCCCGCCAGCGAATACACCATCGATGCCCTCTACTGGGCCGGGCAGAGCGCATTCAAGCTCGGCCATTACGAGGATGCCATCGCCGCCTGGACCGACCTGACCAGCACCTACCCGACCAGCGAACTGGCCAGCTTCGGCAGCTACTGGCGCGCCAAGTCGCTGCTCGAACTCGATCGCGCTGATGAAGCCAACACGGTCTTGACCCAGCTTGTTCAGAACAGCGACGATTATTACGTCCTGCGAGCCCGTGATCTGCTGACCAACAGCCAGCCTGAACCGGTCCCCCTGATCTTGCCGGCCGAGACTGAATTGGCTCTGGAACAGGCGGAAGCCGAAGCCTGGCTGGGGCAATGGCTTGGTTTGGCCGGCGCCGAAAATCTGGCCGCGCTCAGCTCACAAGTTCGCGGTGATCCGGCCTTTCAGCGCGGCGCGGGCCTGCTGGATCTTGACTTGCGTGATGAAGCACTGGTTGAATTCGAGACCGTCCAGGACAATTGGCGGGACAACGCCCTGGCCATGTACCAACTGGCGATCTATTTTCGAGATCAGGGCCTCAGCCGGTTGAGCATTGTCGCCGCGGCTCGCCTCAACTTCCTATCCCCGGCCCGCTCGGTTGAAGACGCCCCGATGTTTATCCAGCGCCTTTATTACCCGGTCTATTTTGAGGATGTCATCTTTGCCGAAGCCGCCACCTACAACCTCGATCCGGCCCTGGTCCTGGCCATCATGCGCCAGGAGAGTCTCTTTGAACGCTCGGCCCACTCCGTCGCCGGGGCGCGCGGCTTGATGCAGGTGATGCCGGGCACAGGCGAGTACGTCGCCACAAGGGCTGATTTTGGGGCTTATGAGGCCGATCAACTCTGGCTGCCCTATTTGAATATACGTTACGGCACCTGGTATATCAACCAGCAGTTGGGTCTGTTCGATAACAATCAGTTTGCCGCCCTGGCCGCCTATAACGCCGGACCGGGCAACGTACTGGACTGGATCAAGACCTCGGATGATCTGGACATCTTTGTCGAATCGATCCCATTTCGCGAGTCGCGGGTTTATATCAGGCGAATTTACACCAACCTCAGCGCCTACCGCCGCATTTACGGCGCGCCCACGCCGGTCTCCAGCAATGATTGACTCAAGGCATCAGCCTCCATCACCAGAAAATAGTTAGCAATAGTCCAGTAGTCCTGTAATCTTATTGTTCTATCCCCCTTAATTATGGTATAATTGTTTAGTCTTAAACTGTTCCTCTGGTGGTGATGGGGATAATGAGTTCAGCGCCCCTCCTTTATAAAATTCAAAGACCTCTACATTACGAGAGGCGTTCTCTCCGACAACGTTGCGATTTGATTTTTGACGGGATTGTCATACGTGCTCAATTTTCTTGGTAATCCGGCCGTAACCGTAGCCTATTATTTATTTACGCTCTTTGGCATCGAAGCTGCTCTGGTCATTGCCTGGGGGCAGTGGCAGCGCAGCGACTCCTTCCGGGCCCGGCGCTTGACCGTTGTCTTTGGCAGCCTGACCCTGCTGCGCCTGATGCTCCTCATGCTGGTGCTGGTTGGCCGCAGCGCGCCTGACATCGCCTCGGTCTGGGTGCCCCCCTTCGAACGCGTCATGGCGATCACCAGCCTGGGCTTCCTGATTTGGGGCTTCACCCCCTTGATGCGCGAGAAGGGTTTTGCCGCGACCACGCTGCTGGCGACCAATACCGTCTTCGCCTTCATCTTTTACTTTTTGGCCGTAGGTTTCTGGACCCGAAATAGTTTGGGCCTCAACAGCCTGGATTTCAACCAGAGCAGTTGGGAATACTTTTTCGTCGGTTGGCAGGTGCTGCTGGTCCTGTTTGGGGCCATCAACTGCGCTATGAAACTCGATGAGGAACGCACCTACGCCCTCTTTAGCTTCCTGACCCTGCTGGGCGGCTATGTGATTCACGTTTTTCTGGCCGGCAGTTACCCCCAACCCCACGACCCGCTGTGGGTGCGCCTGGGCGAACTCATCGCCTACCCGCTCCTGGCCGTGGCCGTTTACCAGGGCGCGATCCAATCCCTCACCGCCCGAACCCAGGAATTTCAAAACCTGAGCCAATCGTCGCTCGATCAGGTCAGGGGCCTCATCACCATCTTCGAGGCGACCCGCGAGCTTGCTTCTTCACTGGAGTTATCCCACGTCCTCGACAGTTCGGCCCAGAGCGTGGCCGAGGCTATTGGAGCCGATCAATGCGCCATCACGCTGCCTGATGATGGGGACGATATATCGCAGCTGCGGCTGGTCTCTATCTTCAATCCCAGCCGTAAGGGCCGCGGCGAATCGGTCAGCTTCCCGCTGAATGACCAGCAGGCCATCAAGCACGCCCTCAAACGCAAATATCAGGTCCAGATCGACGAATACCAGGACAACAACCAGATCCGCATGCTCTTCAGCCTGATGGGCGCGCACGATGTCGGGCCGTTGATCATCCAACCCTTGCTAAAACAGAGCGAGCCAATTGGCGTGCTGATTTTGGGCAACGCGATCTCCAAACGGGTCTTTACCGAGACCGAAGCCCAGCTTTGTAAAACCCTGGCCGACCAGGTTTCAATCGCCATCGATCACGCCAAAGAGTATGCCCTGGTCTCGGCCAAAGCTCAGCAGCTATCCTGGACGCTGCGCAATCAGGAATTAGAGTCGGGCAAACGGCGGGCCGCGATGGAAGCCGAACTGAAGCGCAGCCGGGAAGAGGTCACCCTGTTCGCCCAGCGGCTGTCGGAGTATGAGGCCACCGAAAAGACCAAAACCGAAGCCCTGCAGCAAACCAGGAGCCGGGTCGTGAAGCTGGAAAAAGCCATCGAGCGGGCTAAAGTCGAAGTCGAAAAATCAAACCAAAAAGACAAACAAATTACCACCCTGGCCACTGAGGCCGGGGAACGCAAGCAGCGCCTGGCCACGTTGCAGCAAGAACACGAGCAGCTATTGGCTAAAATCGGACTGCTCGAGCAAGAGGCCGCCGAAGCCAAACAACTGGGCGAAGCGCTGACGACATCCAATGCCCGCGCGCGTAAACTGGCCCGCGCCCTAAAACAAGCGCGAGCCCGGGCGCAACAAGCTGCGCCGGTTCCGGTGGCCTTATCCAGCGCCGAGGCCGGCGCCGCCCTGGAAGATTTGAGCTGTGGCGTCATCATTGGCGATGCCAGTAATCGCATCAACCGGGTCAACGCCGCTGCGGTCGATATGCTGATGCGCAAAAACAACAACCTGGTTGGCAGCGACCTGGTCTCGATTAGTGAGGACGAACACTGGACTCAAGCCATCGAAAAGCTCATTGCCCAGAATGAGCCCACGGTCACGACCACCTTCAAGGTCGATGAAAACGTGCTGCGGGCGACGATTAGCCCGATGGCCTCGTCCGATGGGAATGGCCGAGAGGGCACCGTCACCATTCTGTATGACATTACATCCGAAGTGGAAAGCCAGCAGGCCCGAGACGAATTTGTGGCCTCGCTGTCCCAGGAACTGCGCACGCCCATGACGTCGATCACGGGCTATACCGATTTGCTGCTGGGTGAGTCGGTGGGCGGCATCGGCGAAATGCAGCGCAAGTTCTTGCAGCGCATCAAGGCCAATATCGAGCGCATGGGCGCCATGTTAAACGACCTGATCGGCGTAACCGCTATCGACGCCGGCCAGTTGGAAATTCGACCGTCCGTTGTCGATATGGCCGAAGTCATCGAGGATACCATCATCGGGGCCAGGGCTCAGTTGGAAGAGAATGAAATCACGCTCAACATGAACCTGCCCGAAGATATGCCCCCGGTCGAAGCCGATCCCGACTCGGTCCGCCAGATTATGAGCAACTTGCTCGGCAATGCCATCAAATCGACCCCGGCCGGCGGCACGATTGAGATATTTGTCTCCAAGTATGAGGACGGCGCCGAGATCACTGTGGAGGACGATATTGCGCCGTTCTTGCAGATTTCGATTCGCGACGCCGGCGGTGGCATCGCCAACAAGGATCTCGATCGGGTGTTTGAACGCATGTACCGGGCCGAGCGTCCCCTGATCGAGGGCTTGGGGGAAACCGGCGTCGGGTTGGCGATTGTCAAATCGTTGATCGAAGCCCATGGCGGGCGCATTTGGGTGGAAAGCGAAATTGGGGAGGGTTCCGTTTTTCATTTCCTCTTGCCGATCAGTGACCAGTTTGATGATCCCTGGCTTGAAATCGACATTCCCCCCCTTGACCTCAACTCCGACTCGCTCGATTCGTATTGATCTGAATTCTGGGCAGCTTGAGTTGCGGCCTGAAACCCAACCATTTCCAGAAACCATAGCCCTGCATTAGCAGCCGGGTTCGCACGTCCGTCGCGAATCCAGGTAACCAATGAGGTAAGACCTTGTCCAGCCCAACACCACCAGCATCGAATGGAAACGAGAACGGTTCATCCTTTCAGCGGGTGGCCATTGCCGCCGGAACCCTGATCGTGGTCTTGCTGACGGTCGTGATCGCCTTGTTCCTGGCCGCGGAAGATTTCAACCAACCGGAAACGCCAGAACAAACACCTATCGCCATCGCCAGCCCAACCACGCCGAGCGTCACGATCGATACACCCACCGCCCTGGCGCAGCCACCGACCGCGATCCCATCACCGACTGATCTACCGACGGCCACCCCCACGCTGACGGACACCCCGGAACCGACCGTGCCGCCGCCACCGCCGCCAACCAGTACCGACACCCCGCCGGCGCCGCCAACCGAGACCTCGACCCCGGTTGTCATTATTGTCACCGCGACCCCCGTGCCGGGCGCAACAAGCTCGGCCACCGGCCCTTGCCAGCCGCCGCCCAACTGGGTGGCCTACGAGGCTCAGTCGGGGGAT
>Ga0299906_10005274_pt1 | contig 10544 bp, 8 predicted proteins | sample RVTome_14_FD_200259 | JGI IMG/M metagenome (GOLD analysis project Ga0299906, IMG submission 200259) | Soil microbial communities from uranium-contaminated site in the Upper Colorado River Basin, Wyoming, United States - RVT145D125 (version 2) ... | reverse complement strand
TCCTACGACGGCACGCGGAAGCTCCTGTTCCGGCTCGTGGACGGGGCGAGCGTCGAAGCGGTCTACATCCCGGAGCAGAAGCGACGGACCATCTGCATCTCGACACAGGCCGGCTGCCCGCTGAAGTGCGGCTTCTGCCTGACGGGGATCGCGGGCTTCACCCGCAACCTCGACTCGGGGGAGATCGTCGGCCAGGTGTCCGCCATCGTGGACAGCTTTCCCGCCCCGGGCCGACCCGGCGAGCCCCGGCCCTGGAACGTGGTGGTGATGGGGATGGGCGAGCCGTTGCTCAACGCGGACGCGACCTTCAGGGCGCTGCGGGTGCTCATGGACCCGAAGGGCTTCGCGGTGCCGCCCCGCAAGCTCACGCTGTCGACGGTGGGCATCCTGCCTGCCCTGGAGCGGATGATGCGGGAGCCGGTCCGCCCCAGCCTCGCGATCAGCCTGCACGCCGCCAACCCTGAGCTGCGCCGGCGGCTGATGCCCATCGAGGAGAAGTACCCGATGCGGGAGGTGGTGGAGGCCGCCTTGCGTTACCCGAACCCCAGGGGCGGACGCGTCACCTTCGAGTACGTCCTGCTGAGGGACGTCAACGACTCCCCCCGGGACGCCCGGGAGCTGGCTGCCCTGCTCGGCGGAACCCGGGCCAAGGTGAACCTGATTCCGCTCAACCAGGCACCCCAGATCCCGTTCCAGACACCGACCGCCGCGGCCGTCGACGCCTTCTGCGGCGTCCTCGTGAACGCCGGCGTCCGGGTGTCGGTGCGCCGCTCCCGGGGTCGCGACGTCCTCGCCGCCTGCGGTCAGCTCCACCTCGACCGGGCGCGCGTCGTGCCACACCCGAGCAGCCGCTTCGCCTCCCCGCCTCCCGCGTGAGCCCGGGCAGCCGCTTCTGGGCCGGCCTGGGCCTGGCCGGGCTCGTGGCCCTGCAGCTCCTCCCCGGCCTGGGAGCGAGCCCGATCATGCGGGCCGAGATCTACTTCCTGGACGGCGCCCGGGCGATGCTGGAGCGGGGCGACCTCAGCGTCCCCTACTTTCGGGGGGAGCCCTTCTTCGACAAGCCCCCGCTGACGTACTGGCTGATCGCGGGAGCCTTCCGGGCGCTCGGGGCGACCGCCCTGGCCGCCCGGCTGGTGTCGGTGGTCGCGGCGGCGGGGACCGTGCTCGTGACCGTGGCCCTGGGCCTCCGGCTGCTCGGTCCGAGGCCGGCTCTCGCCGGCGGGTTGATCCTGGCGACGAGCTTCGCCTTCACCTCCTTCGGGCGGCTCGCCATGTCGGACATGCTCCTGACCCTGCTGTCGACGGCCGCAGCGACGCTGGCGCTGGTGGCCATCGAGCACCCGCGGGGCGGTCCGGGGCTGGCCGCCCTGGGGGCGGTCCTGGGCCTCGGCTTCATCACCAAGGGCCCCATCGGGCTGCTCCTGCCCGGTCTGGGGATCCTGGCGCTCGCGTGGCAGCGCCGCGGCGAGTGGCCGAGGCCCGGGGCGTGGCTCGCCGCGGCAGCGCTGCTCTTCGCCGCCCTGGGGCTGAGCTGGTACGCGCTCGCCTGGTGGCGGCTCGGTGGGGGGCCCCTCGCCTATTTCTTCCTGAGCGAGAACCTCGAGCGCTTCGCGGGCTCGCGCTACGACGCCGGACAGCCAGTCTGGTTCTACCTGCCCACCTACCTGGCCGAGGGCCTGCCGTGGTCGCTGTTCCTCCCGCTCGCCTGCTGGCGGCTGCTCGGCCGGGACGGGATCCGCTGGCTCCTCGTCTGGTCGGGGGCGATGCTGCTGCTGCTGTCGGCGTCCCGGGGCAAGCTCGACTACTACCTGCTGCCGCTCTTCCCGCCACTCTCGCTCGTGCTCGGGGAGCTGTTCACGGCCCACCCGTGGCGGCGCGCGGAGCGGATCTGGGCCGGGGTCGTGCTCGCCGTGTGTGCCGCCGGGCTCGCCCTGGCAACAGCGGTCCCCGGTCGCCTGCCGGCCGAGTGGCTCCCGGGAGCGGCCGCTTCCGGCGCCGCCGCGGGAGCCGCTCTGGTCGGCTCGGCCCTGCTCGTCCTCGCTGCCCGGAATCCGACTCCGGTCCGCACGCTGTTCCCGCTGGCCGCGGCCAGCGCCGCCGCCTTCGCTCTGGTGTGCGGGCTGTTCGTGCCGGCGTTCCGCCGCTCGCAGCCGAACGCCCAGGTGGTCGCGGACGTGAGCCGGGAGCTGGCGTTCCGGCCGGACGCGAGAATGGCCCTGTGCGACGACCCCCTGCTCGTGGCCCGGGACGTGCTCTTCACGAGCCGCCTCGCCGTGGAAGAGCGCTGTGACCTGTGGGCCCCGGCCAGCTCGAGCGAGCCCTTCCTGATCCTGTTGCCCGAGGAGCGGCGGGAGGACCTCATGTCGGTACCGGCGGTGCGGTTCGTCGGCCGCTACCGCTACCTGCCCGCAACGGCCTTGACCCTGCGCGGGCTGCTCGCCGGCCAGAAGCCGGCGGAGCTGGCGCTGATCGCGAACTACCCCACTCGGGATCCGATCTCGTTGCGCCGGAACAGGAAGGACCGACGCCGGGCGGTGCAGGAGCGCCAGTCGACCCGCGGAGATGACGGGTCGGTTCCGTAGTAGACTATTCGCCAGCAAGGGCTTCCTGGCAGCGGGATCGCCGGTGTCTGGGGGTCTTGTCGTCGATTCGTGGCGGTGTAGCTCAGTTGGTTAGAGCACGCGGCTCATATCCGCGGCGTCCGGGGTTCGAGTCCCTGCACCGCCACCATGTTCTGGCACACGGGTATCCGGACGGCTGGCAGGCATCATGATCACGAGCTCGACGCTCATTCGGGCCGCTCGCGAGGCCTTCGCGGGACCTGGGATGCCCGCGGCAGGCTCCCGGGTGCTCGTGGCCCTGTCGGGTGGCCCCGACTCGGTGGCGCTGCTCGACGCGCTCCACCGCCTCGCCAGGGAGCTCGGCCTGGACGTCGCCGCCGCTCATCTCGATCACGGCCTGCGGCCGGACTCCGACCGCGACAGGGCCTTCTGCGCCGAGCTGTGCGGCGAGCTCTGCGTGCCTCTCCACACGGGGAAGGTCGACGTCCGGGAGCGGGCGCGGCGCACCGGCGAAGGGCTGGAAGGGGCGGCGCGGGAGGCCCGCTACGCCTTCCTGCGCTCGGTGCGCGAGAGCTGCGGAGCCGACGCGATCGCCGTGGCCCACACCCGGGACGACCAGGCCGAGACGCTGCTGCTGCGGCTGCTGCGGGGCGCGGGTAGCGACGGGCTGGCCGGCATGCGCGTGCGGTGCGGAGACGTCGTGCGGCCGCTGCTGGAGGTCGGCCGGGAGGACGTGCACCGGCACCTGCGTGAGAGCGGGCGTCGCTGGCTCGAGGATCCCTCGAACGCCGACCTGGGATTCGCGCGCAACCGCATCCGGCACGAGCTGCTCCCCTACCTGGAGGCGCGCTTCAACCCACGGGCCCGCGCGGTCCTGGCGCGTACCGCCGAGTTGCTCGCGGACGAGGCGCGGGAGCTCGAGACCCGGATCGACGAGCTCTACGGCCGGTGCGCGCGGCCGGAGCGGGGCGGGGTCCGGCTGGAGATCGGGGCGCTGCGGGAGGTGCCGCCGGCATTGGCAAGGCGCCTGCTGCGGCGGGCCGTCGAGGCCGTGGGAGGGCGCAAGGGCCTCTCCCGGCAGCACGTCGAGCGCGTCCTGGCGCTGGCCCGCCGGCACCGGCCCGGGCGCCGGCTGCCCCTGCCCGGAGGCCGGGTGGCGTGCTTCAGGGCCGACTCGCTCTGGCTGGGCCGGCCCCGGGCGCCGCGCCCTTTCGCCCTCGACCTGGCGATTCCCGGACGGGTGGAGCTGCCTGACGGGCGGTCGCTGGTCGCGCGCCCGTACCCCGGTTCGGATCGCCAGGGCGACGGGGTGACGGCCTGGCCGGGCGCGGAGGGGCTGACGGTGCGGACCCGCCGGCCCGGAGACCGGGTGCTGCTGCGGGGCCGGGACGTGAGCCTGAAGCGGTACCTGCTGGAGCGGCGCGTCCCCGCGGACCTCCGGTCCGAGCTGCCGCTGGTGGCTTCGGGGCCCCGGGTGCTCTGGGTGGCCGGCGAGGCGGTGGAGCGTGCCGGGGCAGGGCTGGGCGTGCGAATCGAGCTGAGCCCGCCGGAGCCGGCGGCCGAGGGCCAGAGCAGATGAACGCGGTCCCCAAGGTGCTCTTCAGCGAGGAGGCGATCCGCTCCCGGATCGGCCAGGTGGGCACGGAGATCGCGGCGGCCTTCCCCGGCCAGGAGCTGTGCGTGGTGGGCCTGATGAAGAGCTGCCTGGTCTTCATGGCCGACCTGATCCGGGCCATTCCCCTCGAGCTGACCTGCCATACGCTGCGCGTCGTCCAGAGCGGGGAGGGCGAGGCGTCGTCGAAGGTGGAGATCGTCTACGCCACCGAGGTTCCCTACCGGCGGCGAAACGTGCTCCTTCTCGACGACGTCATCGACACGGGGGTGACGCTGAGCTTCCTGATCGACCACATCCGGCAGCACGACCCCAAGCAGCTGAAGGTGTGCGCGCTGATCGACAAGCCGAACCAGCGGAAGCTCGAGCTGAGCCCCGACTGGTCGGTGTTCTCGGTGCCGGAGCCCCTCGAGGACCGCTTCATCGTAGGCTATGGATTGGAGAGCGCGGAGCGCTACATGGGGCTTCCGTACCTGGGTACGATCCCGCGCACGCAGGATGGAGATGGGGGGCCTGATGATCCTGCGCAAGGCCCGAGTCGGAGGCAGTAAGTGAACGCCACGTTCAAGACCGTGATGCTCTGGTTGTCGCTCCTCGTAGTGATCTTCCTCGCCTGGCACTTCGCCCAGATCCAGCGCAAGGAGTCTCCGCTCAAGTTCAGCGAGTTCATGGCGCAGGTGGAGGCCGGGCAGATCCTCGAGGTCACGATCACCGGAAACGAGGTGAAGGGGCGGACCATCGCCCGCGAGCAGTTCCGGACCGTCGCACCCACGGGGTACGACCGGCTGCTCGACACGCTCCTCGAGAAGAACGTGAACGTCAACTACGAGCAGGACCAGACTCCGACCTGGGCGAACATGCTCATCTCCTGGGCCCCGCTGATAGTGCTGGTGGGCTTCTGGATCTTCTTCATGCGCCAGATGCAGAGCGGCGGCAACAAGGCGCTCTCCTTCGGCAAGTCCAAGGCCAAGCTGCTCGCGAACCAGCAGAAGAAGGTGACTTTCAAGGACGTGGCCGGCGTGGACGAGGCCAAGGAGGAGCTGCAGGAGATCATCGAGTTCCTGCGGGAGCCGCAGAAGTTCCAGAAGCTGGGAGGCCGGATCCCGAAGGGGGTACTGCTGATGGGCCCCCCGGGTACCGGCAAGACGCTCATGGCCCGTGCCATCGCCGGCGAGGCCAACGTGCCGTTCTTCTCGATCTCGGGCTCGGACTTCGTGGAGATGTTCGTCGGGGTGGGGGCGTCCCGGGTGCGGGACCTGTTCGAGCAGGGCAAGAAGAACGCCCCCTGCATCATCTTCATCGACGAGATCGACGCCGTGGGCCGCCACCGCGGGGCGGGCCTGGGGGGCGGCCACGACGAGCGGGAGCAGACCCTCAATCAGCTACTGGTGGAGATGGACGGCTTCGAGTCCAACGACGGCGTGATCCTGATCGCCGCCACGAACCGCCCCGACGTCCTCGACCCGGCGCTGCTCCGGCCGGGCCGCTTCGATCGGCGCGTGGTGGTCTCCCGTCCGGACGTCCGCGGCCGGGAGGGGATCCTCCGGGTCCACACCCGCAAGATCCCCGTCTCCGAGGACGTGGACATCGTGACCCTGGCCCGCGCCACACCGGGCTTTTCCGGGGCGGACCTGGCGAACCTGGTCAACGAGGCGGCCCTGCTCGCGGCCCGGAACAACCAGCGCTTCGTGACCATGGCGGACTTCGAGTCCTCGAAGGACAAGGTGCTGATGGGCGCGGAGCGCCGCAGCATGATCATCACCGACGAAGAGAAGAAGGTGACGGCATACCACGAGGCCGGGCACGCCCTGGTCGCGGCGACGATGCCCCACGCCGACCCGCTCCACAAGGTGACGATCATCCCCCGGGGGATGGCCCTGGGGCTCACGCAGCAGCTCCCCTCCGAAGAGAAGCACAACTACACGAAGGAGCAGCTCGAGGACCGGATCGCCGTGGCGATGGGAGGGCGCATCGCCGAAGAGGTCACCTTCGACCAGATCACCACGGGCGCGCAGAATGACATCAGCCAGGCCACGGAGATGGCGCGCAAGATGGTCTGCGAGTGGGGTATGAGCGACGCCCTCGGGCCGCTCACCTACGGCAAGAAGGAAGAAGCGATCTTCCTGGGCAAGGAGTTCAACCGTCACCAGGACTACAGCGAGGCCACTGCCCTCGAGATCGACGCCGAGGTGAAGCGCATCATCACGGAGCAGTACGCCCGGGCCAGGCGCCTCCTGACCGAGAAGCGCACGCAGCTCGTCGACATCGCCGAAGCTCTCCTCGAGCACGAGGTCCTGGACGCGAACCAGGTCCGCCAGGTGATGGCGGGCGAGCAGCTCGAGGTTCCCCCTGCGAGGGTCGAGGTGGGTCCCCAGGACACGCAGAAGAAGACCGACGCGGGCGACGAGCGGACGGGCGGCATACTGCCGCCCCCGGTGGTCGCTCCCAAGCCGACGTCCTGAGCGCGCGGGGGCCCGGTCTCCCGTCGCGGTTGGGCGAGAGGGGGGGAGTGAGGATTCCAGCGGTCCGGGAGCCTCTTTCCCCCGAGGTCGGTCCGCGCTTCGTCGGCCGAAGGAGCCACCGCCTGCGCCTGCGCGGGCGAGAGACCGTCCTGGGCGACCGGACCTGGATCATGGGCATCCTGAACGTGACCCCCGACTCCTTCGCCGACGGGGGCCGCTACCTCGACCCCGGGGCGGCGGTCCGCCGGGGCCTGGAGCTGTTCGCGGCCGGGGCGGACGTCGTCGACGTGGGCGGGGAGTCGACCCGTCCCCAGGGCAGCGAGCCTGTGGGCGCGGAGGAGGAGATCCGTCGCGTGGCGCCGGTCATCGAGGAGCTGCGGTCCCGCAGCGAAGGCCTGATCTCCGTGGACACCACGAAGAGCTCGGTGGCGCGGGCAGCGCTCGACGCCGGGGCCGACATGGTCAACGACGTCAGCGGCTTCCGGTTCGATCCCGACCTCGCCGGCCTCGTGGCCGGGCGCGGGATCCCGGTCGTGCTGATGCACCTGCGCGGCGACTTCGCGACGATGCACGAGCGGAGCGACTACCGGGACGTCGCCGGAGAGGTGGCCGCCGAGCTCGGGGAGACCATCGAGGGGGCGCTGCGCCGCGGCGTGCGACGGGAGCAGATCGTCGTGGATCCGGGCATCGGGTTCGCGAAGCGGGCCCCCCAGAGCCTCGCCGCGCTCCGGGACCTCGGCCGCCTGAGCGCCCTGGACAGGCCGATCCTGGTCGGGCCGTCGCGAAAGAGCTTCATCGGGGCTGTGCTGGATCGGCCCGTGGACGAGAGGCTGATGGGGACCGCCGCGGCCGTCGCCGCGGCCGTGCTGGGAGGCGCCCACCTCGTTCGCGTCCACGACGTCCCCGAGATGCGGGACGTCGCTCTGGTGTGTGACGCCCTGCTCGGAGCGACGGCGTGATCCCGAACGGTCTGACCGCCTTCTTCTCCTCCCTGGAGCTGACCTGGCTCGACCTGCTGGACGTCCTGATCGTCGCCTTCATCATCTACCAGCTGCTGCTCTTCATCCGGGGCACCCACGCCGTGCAGATGGCCCTCGGGGCGCTCGTGCTGGTGGTGCTCTACTGGACCTCGCGTTGGGCCGATCTCCAGACCGTCAACTGGCTGCTGCGAACGTTCCTCCCCTACGTCGTGTTCGGCATCATCGTCGTGTTCCAGGCCGAGATCCGCAAGGTGCTGGCCCACCTCGGCAAGACGCCGTTGCTGGGCGCCTTCTCGAGCCAGAAGACCGAGGAGGTCGTCGACGAGGTGGTTCTGGCGTCGACGACGCTGGCGGCGCAGAGGACCGGAGCGATCATGGTCCTCGAACGCGAGATGGGGCTCAGGAGCTACATCGAGACCGGCATCACGCTGGACGCGGTCCTGACCTACGACCTGCTCGTCAACGTGTTCACCCCGGGCACGCCGCTCCACGACGGAGCCGCCATCATCCAGGGGAGCCGGATCGCCGCCGTTGCCTGCTTCCTGCCCCTGACCGTGAACCCGACGCTGTCCCGGACCATGGGCAGCCGGCATCGCGCCGCCATCGGTGTCACCGAGGACACCGACGCGATCGCCGTGGTCGTGTCCGAGGAGACCGGGACCATCTCCCTCGTGGCCGAGGGCCGCATCCAGCGGGATCTGGACGGCCGCACGCTGAAGCAGGCGCTCCTCGTGGCCCTGGAGGTGGAGGAGGCGGGCCCGGCGGAGCGCGTCCCGGTCGAGTCGATCCCGGTGCGGGACGAGTAGGTGCTGTCGAACCTCCCGCTGAAGATCGCGAGCCTGGTCCTCGCGGGTCTGCTCTGGTTCGTGATCGCCGGGGAGAAGACCGCGGAGATCGGGCTGGAGATCCCCGTGGAGCTCCGCAACGTGCCCCAGGAGCTGGCCCTGCTCGGGGACCCCGCGAATCGGGTCGAGGTACGGCTCAGGGCCTCCCCGGGGCTGCTCCAGAGCCTGACCCCGGGGGACGTGCACGCGCTGCTCGATCTGTCGGGGGTTCGGGCCGGGGAGCGGATCCTCCACCTCCCGCCCGAGGCGATCCAGGTCCCCTTCGGCGTCGAGGTGGTGAAGGTCGTCCCGTCGATGCTCACGCTCCACTTCGAGCCCCTGGTGGAGCGGCTGGTCCCGGTGCGGCCGCGGGTCGAGGGGGAGCCGGCTCCCGGCTTCGAGCTGGCGGCGGTCGAGACCCAGCCTCCGAGCATCCGCGTCGCGGGACCCGAGAGTCTGGTCAGGGCCGCAAAGGGCGCCACCACGGAGCCGGTCTCGGTAGCGGGGGCGACGGCCCCGGTCTCGGCCGTGGCGGCGGCCGGCATCGAGGACGGGCAGCTGCGGATCCTCGGGGAGCGCCACGTGCGGGTGACGGTGCAGGTCCGGGAGCGCTACGGGGAGCGCCGGATGGAAGGGCTCGCGATCGAGGTTCGGGGTGCCGCGGGAAGCGTACGGCCCGCCCGGGTGGACCTCTCGCTGCGGGGGCCCGAGGCCCTGCTGGAGGAGCTGACACCGGAGGGTGTACGCGCCTTCGTCGACGCGGCGCGGCCCGACGGGAACGGCATGCTGGACGTCTCGGTGGAGCTGACGGGCCCCTTCCACGTCCTGGAGGTCGTCGCCGTGGAGCCGGCGCGGGTGGCCCTGAGGTCCGGAGGAGGGGGATGAGCGCGTTGCGACTGGGGGTGAACCTCGACCACGTCGCCACGGTGCGGCAAGCCAGGCGGGCGACCCAGCCGGATCCCGTACAGGCGGCGGTGCTGGCCGAGCTGGGAGGCGCGGACGGGATCACCGTCCACCTCCGGGAGGACCGGCGCCACATCCAGGATCGGGACGTGGAGCTGCTGCAGAAGACGGTAAAGACCCGGCTCAACGTCGAGATGGCCGCGACCCAGGAGATGGTCCGGGTGGCCCTCACGGTGAAGCCGAGCCAGGTGACCCTCGTCCCCGAGCGCCGCGACGAGATCACCACCGAGGGGGGGCTCGACGTCGCTCTGAGCGGCGTGACCCTGAAGCCCGTGATCCGGACTCTCGAGGACGCCGGCATCCCTGTGAGCCTCTTCGTAGACCCGCAGCTCGACCAGGTCAAGGCCGCTCACAAGCTGGGCGCCGAGGCCATCGAGATCAACACCGCCGCCTACACCGAGGCTGCCGTACCCGAGAGCGAGCTGCGTCGCGTGGCCGACGCGGCCCGGCTCGGCCGCAAGCTCGGCCTCGAGGTCCATGCGGGTCACGGCCTCGACTACAAGAACGTCAGGGCGGTGGCCGCGCTTCCGGAGATCGCGGAGCTGAACATCGGGCACTCGATCGTGGCCCGGAGCGTGCTCGTCGGGATCGAGGGCGCCGTGCGGGAGATGGCGTCGCTCCTGGTGCTGGCGCGCCGGACGGCGTCTGATTGACCGCCCCCCGCAAAGCCCGTATTCTACGGACCGCGTGGAGGTTGTAATGGCTGTCATCGGCCTTCTCCGGCGCCGCGCCAGGCGCGTTCGGGGGGATTAATGCTGAAGGCCTTCGGGCTGACGGACGTCGGTCGAAGACGCAAGCTGAACGAAGACAACTTCCTGGTCGACCTCGAGACCCAGCTGTTCGGCGTGTGCGACGGCATGGGTGGGCACAACGCCGGCGAGGTCGCCTCCAAGATGGCCATCGAGACGGTTGGCTCTTTCATCTCCCGCTCCCATCGAGAGAAGGAGATCACCTGGCCCTACGGCCTCGACGTCAACCTCTCGTTCGACGGCAACCGGATCAAGACCGCGATCAAGCTCGCGAACAAGAAGGTTTTCAAGGCGGCGGACAACCGCGACGAGTACACGGGGATGGGCACGACGGTGGTCGCCGCCGTGGTGACCGACAACGTGATGACGATCGGCTCGGCCGGAGACAGCCGT
>Ga0299906_10005273_pt1 | contig 10544 bp, 12 predicted proteins | sample RVTome_14_FD_200259 | JGI IMG/M metagenome (GOLD analysis project Ga0299906, IMG submission 200259) | Soil microbial communities from uranium-contaminated site in the Upper Colorado River Basin, Wyoming, United States - RVT145D125 (version 2) ... | reverse complement strand
GTTCAACGGCAACACCTATTCCACCCACCTGTATCCCCAATACCAGGCCTTGCGTGCCGCGAACGTCTTCGAGGGTCTCGCGGCCGGCGGGCGCTGGCCACAGCTCGTCAGCCAGCGCGACAGCGCGCCGGCGAGCCGGACGGTCTTCTTCGCGAGCCATGACTATTTCCGGACGCTCGGCATCCGCGTCCGGGGTCGCGGATTCCAGGAGGCTGACGACCGGCGCGGCGCTCCGGTCGTAACCGTGATCTCCGATAGGTACTGGCGTCGCGTGTTCGAGGCCGACCCGGACGCGATCGGCCAGACGGTGCTCGTCTCGGGCGTGCCGGCCACCATCGTGGGCATTGCGCCCCGTGGGTTCCGGGGCCTCGACCTGACGGAGGCGCCGGATCTGTACCTGCCGTTGCACACGATCGCCGACGTGGGCGATCCGGTCGCCAACTACTTCGACGAGCCGAATCCCCCGGCGGTCAGCTCGGGCACCATCTGGGTCAGCGTCGTCGGGCGGCTGTTGTCGGGCGATACCGCCGCCGCTGCCGGGGCTCGTCTGAGTCGCGTCGCCGACGGCACTCTGGCGCTGGTGGGCGTCGAGGCGACGGCGATCCCTGAGGTTTCCAGGGCCGGCGTCACGCAGTTCACGCGCCTGCGCCTCGCCAGAGGGATCGTTCTCGAGGCGGCGGTGCTGACGCTGGCCGGTGCAGCCCTCGCTTTGCCGGTGGCGCTCTGGGTGTTCCAGGCGATCGCCAGGTTCGCGCTGCCGGGCGGCGTGAACATCGCGGATCTCGACCTTGGACTCGACGGCCGCACGATGGCCGCGACGGTGGTGTGCGGTGTTGCCGCCACGCTACTGGTGTCGGTAGTGGCAGGTACGTTCGGCCTGTCGTCAAACCTCGGCGACGTGCTGAGGGCCCGGGCCGGAGGCACGCCGCGCGTGACGAGAAGGCGTACGCGCGCCGTGCTCGTCGCCGTCCAGGTGGCCGTGTCGCTCGTTTTCCTGACCGGCACAGCGTTGTTCGCGCGGAGCCTCGTGTCGGCCCTCACACTCAATCCCGGATTCGACGCCCGCCGGATCGTCATCGGTGAGGTGTCTCTTTCCAGATACGGCTACACGCCCGAGCGGGCCACGCTGTTCCTCGATCAGTTGCGGGACGGTCTCGATTCCGAGCCCGGTGTCGATTCCGCGTCGATCATGCACTGGCTCGAGGGCATGAGCCCTGTTGGTCAGGTCGCGGTGGACGGGGAGCCGCGCAAGTTCCCGTCTTCCGTTTCGTGGATCGCCGTCGACCACCGTTACTTCGACACGATGGGGATGCAGATAGTCCAGGGACGCGACTTCAGACGTGGCGACACTCGCACGGCGACACCGGTAGCCCTCGTGAGCGAGTCGCTGGGCCGGGAGATAGCCGCGGACGGGGACCCGCTCCGTCATCGGATTGCGACGAGCGTCCAGCACGCAGCGGGTCGCACAGTAGCGGAAATCGTGGGGGTGGTACCTGACGTGATCACGAACGTTCGCGACGTCCGGCCGCTGGTCGTCTATCACACGATGCGCCAGATAGAGCCCCGGCAGGGCGGAACGGTCGTTCTGCGCGCCGGCGGGGATGCAGGCGCTGTTGCCGGTGCGATGCTGGCGTCCGTCCGTGACCTCGACCCTCTCGTCTCACCGGGTCCGGTTCTCACGATCGAGCAGCGTCTGCGCGATCAGATGAGCGCGCAGGATTTCGGCATCTTCGTGCTCGGCACGCTGGGCGCCATCGCCATCCTGCTGACGCTGCTGGGCGCCTACGTTCTCGCCGCGTCGATGAGCGCCGTGCGCCGGCGGGAGTTCAGCATCAGGCGGGCGCTGGGCGGCACGCGGACGCACCTGGGAGGTCTCGTCCTGGCGGACACCATGCGCCTCGTGGGCGTCGGCCTCGTCGTCGGTCTTGGCCTCGCATGGATCGGCGCCGGCACGATTCGCAGCTTCCTGTTCCGCGTGGAACCGCTCGACCCGACGGTGCTCCTGTCCGTCTCGGCGGCCATCCTGGTCGTGACGCTGATCGTCAGCCTGAAGCCCGCCCTCGACGCCGCGAGAGTGGACGTGGCACCACTTCTGCGCGAAGAGTAGCCTTCACGAAGCGGTCTTCACGACGGGCGTGTCTGGTGAGCGGACGACTACAGGAGAGCCCGGGTCTCCTCCACGAACGTCCGTGCGGCAGCGACTTCGGCCTCCGCACGGTCCCTGGCGATGCGCTCGCTGGCGTCGTAGTCTGCGAGGCCGCGGAACGTCTGCAGCCTCGCGAGCGTTGATACGGCTCCCGCCTTCAGCCGGCCGGTCTTCTCGTAGTGCTCCATCAGGAGCGCCACGACTCCGCGATGCGTCTTCGGCTCCAGTCCCGCGAGGAGCAACAGCGCGCGCGCGTGATGAAAGGCCGCGAAGTACGCCCGGCTGACGGCGTCGTTGAACAGGCCGAGACCCAGGAGGGCCTCGGCCGCCTCCAGCGAGTCGTCTCCGAGGGCGGCTTCGGCCCTGGCGTTTGCCTGCCGGTTGTCTCCGGTCACAGCGGGATGCCCTCGCGGTCGATGTCGAGCGCGATGCGCCGTTCGGCCCTGCGGCGAGCCTCCTGTTCCGCGGGGCTCCAGACGAGCGGCGAGAGGAGGGGCCCAGCGCAGCCGGTGTTGCGCCAGGCGTCGAACGCGAGATCGATTGCCGTCGTGCGCTCGGCTTCGGTCAGTCCGTCCACGACGACCAGTACGTCGGCGTCCGAGTCCTCGTCCGCGTCGCCCCGGGCCCGCGAGCCGAAGAGCCGCATGCTCGAGAGCCGCGAACCGAACGTGGCATCCAGGAGCCTGCGGTACTCCCGCAGTGGCGCGTCGATGCGGGCCGCTGGATCCATGCCAGGAGTGTAGCCCACGCGCTCCCGCGGCGTGCCCGCGTGGCGCGACTTTCCAGGGGCGGTTCGCAAGCTGTCGCTGGCCGCCTCATGCAGGTCGCTGGTGTGAAACATGTTATGCTCGAGAGATGAAGACGGTCACGGTCCGGGACCTGCGGCAACGGTGGCCCGAGACAGAACGGGCGCTCCAGAAGGAGCACGAGATCGTGGTCACTCGCGATTCCAGGCCGGTCGCGAAGCTCGTGCGCTACGTCGAGCCGGAGAAGCCCCGGAAGCGGTTCGACCCGGTGGCTCATGGCAAGTGGCAGCGGAAGCTCGGCGGAGGGAAGACTACCCACTGGGTGGACGACGGCCTGGTGGCGGAACGCGACGAGCGCTAAGAGCTCCGGTGGCCGGCACCCGTGAGGCGATGATCTACATCGACAGCAGCTCCCTCCTGAAGACGTTGTGGGCGGAACCGGAGAGCCCGGCCGTGAGGAGCGTCATCGCGACGGAGTCGCACGTGGTGATCTCGGCCCTGACCGAACTGGAGACGGAGGTTCAACTGCGCGCGAAGTGGCTGGGTGGCGCTGTCACGAAAAGGCGTTACGACGCATATCAGGCCATGCTGACCTCGTTCCGAGACACGGCTCCGTTCGACTTTCGCAGCCTGCCTGGGAACGTGTTTCAGAGGGCCATCCAGCGTCATCGTTCCGGAAGGCGGCATTGCCGCTCGCTCGACCGCCTGCACCTGGCGGCGATGGAGGAACTGGGTGTGAGCCGCCTGCTGACCAACGACGCGAAGCAGGCCACCGCGGCGCGCCTGCTTGGTTATCAGGTCGTCTCGCCGGCCGCGGAGCTCTGACCCAGACGACCGTGATCCTGGCCTGGCTCGCGCCTGTGTGGGGCGAGATCGCATAACGGGGATTGCGTCAACTGGCGCGAAGAGGCCGTTCATGGCGCCTATCGTCTCCAGAGGCGTCCACCTGGATCTGAAAGGACGATCCCCCGATTCCAGCGCCGCTGTCGATCCAGTACGTTCCGGTCGGAAGCAGAACCGCTTGAGGTCCGTTCAGGAAGCCATACCCGGGAACACTGTAACGGCCCACATAGGCGCCCGGGTCGAAGGTGATGGTGAACGGCCCTTGCGCATGCGCTGGATGGGGCACTGCGAGCACGCTGACCGAGAGGATGACGGCGCAGACGATTCTCATGAGGTCCTCACTTGGCCGGGAGTGCCCCGGCGATCTTCCGCACTGAACGCCGCAGGCCTCGTGCGGCGGCGCTCCGGCTGGCCCAGGCTGACTGCCCCACCACTGTTTAAACACTACCGGCTGAAGCCGGTAGATTTCATGACCGACTGAAAGGCGGGCTGCGGCTGAAGCCGCCTGACAGTGGCCCGGCTCCCGCGCCGGCTCAAGGCTCGGTCGGCGCGGTGACCTTGAACCCGTCCACGTCCTCCTCCCAGCGTTGGTTCTCGATGTAGTCCCGGATCGTCTTCTCGTCGACCGCGCCGACGCTCGCGCAGTAGTAGCCCCGCGCCCACAGGTGCTGCCCCCAGTACCGCTTGCGCAACGCCGGGAACTCCCGCTGCAGCATCCGCGACGACCGCCCCTTCAGGAATCGCACCAGCTTCGACGGCGACAGCTGCGGCGGCGCCGCCACCAGCATGTGGATGTGATCCGGCGACACCGCCCCACGGATGATCGTCACCTCCCGCGCCGCGCAGATCTGCCTCAGCAGGTCGCGCGCCCGCTCCGCAACGTCTCCCCGCAGAATCCTGTACCGATACTTCGTGACCCATATCAGGTGGTACTTGATGTCCGTCACCGCGTGCGCGCTTCCGCGATATTCGACCACGCCAGCCTCCGCTCCCCGGATGAGGAGGCTGAAAGCTTACCGCCTGAAAGGCGGTGGGATTAGACCCGGCACCACGAGCTAAAGCGGATTCGAGTTGAAAGATGGCTCACTGGCCGCGCAGCGCCTCGCCCGATTCGACCGGGAGGCGAAGACGCTCGCGACCCTCAATCACCCCAATATCGCGGCCATCTACGGGCTCGAAAGGAGCGACCGCGCGACGGCGCTCGTCATGGAGCTGGTCGAAGGGCCGACGCTCGCGGACCGGATCATCGAGGGCCCGATTCCCCTCGATCGAGCGCTCGCCATCGCGAGGCAGATCGCCGAGGCACTGGAGGCGGCCCACGAGCAGGGGATCGTCCACCGGGACCTGAAGCCGGCGAACGTCAAGGTGCGGCCCGATGGCACGGTGAAGGTGCTCGACTTCGGGCTGGCGAAGCAGATGGAGCCCGCCTCCGCGCCCGCTTCGGCGGGGCAAGCCCAGTCGATGTCACCCACGATCACGACACCCGCCATGACGCAGGCGGGCCTGATCCTCGGCACGGCCGCCTACATGTCGCCGGAACAGGCGCGTGGCAGGCCCGTGGACAGGCGGGCCGACATCTGGGCGTTCGGGTGCGTCCTCTACGAGATGCTGACCGGCGCGCGCGCGTTCACCGGGGAGGACGTCTCCGAGACGATCGCGCGCGTCATCGAGCGCGAGCCCGACTGGGGGATGCTGGAGCGGGCGGCGCCCCCGGTCGTCGTGCGGCTGGTTCGCCGTTGCCTGCACAAGGACCCTCGTGAGCGCCTGCGCGACATCGGTGACGCGCGGTTCGAGATGCAGGAGGCGTCGACGCCGCCGCCGGCGAGCGCGCTGTCGGCGGCGGCGCCCGCGCATACCCGTCGCCTCCTGCCGCTGGCCGTGGCCGCAGCCGCCGGTGCCCTGCTCGGTGCGATCGGAGCGTAGCTGGCGTCCTCGCCGTCGGGCTCCGGTGAGATCGCGGGGCGGTCCCCCGAAACGGGCCCGCGGGTCAGCACGGAGATCAACCTCCCGGCGGACGCGCCCCTGGCGCTCGACTCGGAGGCCGCGGCTGTCGGCTTCGACTCGACTTTTATCGACGTCTCTCCGGACGGACGGACCGTCGTCTACGTCGGCGTGTCGGCCGGCGTGAGCCGCCTGTACGCGCGCGATCTCGACAGCCTCGAGGTTCGCGCGCTGGCAGGCACCGACGGCGCGATCCATCCGTTCTTCGCCCCGGACGGGCGCGACGTGGGATTCCTGACGAACGACCGGATCAAGGCGTACACCTTCGCGACCGGCACCACTTCGACGATTGCCGACGCCGCCACCCCCGTCGCGGCAACATGGACGACCGACGACAGCATCGTGTTCGCGTTCGAGGAGGGCCGTCGGCTGGCCCGCGTCAGCGCGCAGGGCGGCACACCCGTGGTCGTTGCCGAGGCGCGGGAGGATTTCCGGTACGGCCGTGCCCTTCCGGACGGCACGCACGCGTTGGTCACCCGGCTCGGGCAGGGGATCAGCGCCAACTACGCGCAGATTTTCAGCGAGAGGCCGAAGTGCTCGCCTCCCTGAACCATCCCAACATCGCTCAGCTCTACGGCCTGGAGGAAGTCGAGAACCGGAAGGCTCTTGTCATGGAGCTGGTGGAGGGGTCGACGCTCGCAGACCGTATCGCGACGCGCCCGCTCCCGCTTGCCGAGGTCGTGCCGATAGCGAAGCAGATTGCCGAGGCACTGCGCGCGGCGCACCGGCGAGGCATCATTCATCGCGACCTGAAACCCGCGAACGTCAAGGTTGGTTCCGACGGCGACGTCAAAATACTCGATTTCGGCCTCGCGAAGGAGCTCGGTCCGGCCGAGTCGACATCTGCGTCGATCTCACACGTCGTGACGCAAGTGGGCGCGCCTCGCACTGTCGCAGGCGGCATCCTCGGCACGCCAGCATACATGAGCCCGGAGCAAGCCCAGGGTCGAGCTGCCGACAGCCGCTCGGACATCTGGGCCTTCGGCGTCGTCGTGTACGAACTGCTGACAGGCCGGCGCTTGTTCGAGAGCGATTCTGTGGCCGGGACTCTGAGTGCCGTGATGGACCGGGAACCTGATTGGAGTGGGATCGCCCCGGCAGCGGAGTACCTGCTCAGATGGTGTTTGGAACGCGACCCGAGACGACGGCTGCAGGATATCGGTGATGCCAGCCGATTGCTCGACGATCCCCTCTTTCCACCGGTAGAGAAGCCACCCGCTCCACGCACGCCTTCGCCAAGGCCGTCGACTGCGGCTGATGACGCGGCTCCGGAGCGAATCTTCCGTGTCACCCATCCGTTCCACCCGCTGACCGGCCGCGCGTTCGAGCTGGTGGCGGTTCGCCAAACCTGGGGCGAGTACCGGGTCTTCTACTACGACGAGGCGGGCGCGTTGGCGGCGTTGCCGACCACGTGGACCGATGTCGCCGAGCCCGACCCCTTCGTCGCGATCGCCGCCGGGCGCGCGTACTGTCGCGTGGCGGACCTGCTTCGACTCGCGATGCTCGTCGGCGAGGGCGAGCGATGAGCCTGGTGCGGCAGCTCAGCGCGCGAGTGTTAAGCGAATTCTGCCGCGTATGTAAGAGGAAATATGCCGAGATGGGGCCACGGACGAGGCGCCCGATGACGGGTCAAGGACGCGCATGCATGAGTAATAGCGGCCTCATGCCGGTAGAGTCGCGGCAGTCGGCGCTTGACACCATGAGATGTGATGTCGTAATTTACATTACACATGACGACACGATCCCGGCCGCCCGCTCGCGATTCCAAGGTCGAGGCCTTGCGCGCCGAGGGGGCGCTGTATCGGCACGCGGCGCAGGTCACCGATCCGGTGTTTGCCACGCACGAGTTTTTCGATCCGCGCGACGTCGTCCAGGTCAAATACGAAATGATCCGCCGCGTCGAGATCGAGGCGCAGCCCGTCGTAACCACCGCCGCGGCCTTCGCCTTCTCGCGGCCCTCGTTCTATCAGGCCCAGCGGGCCTTTCAGCAGCGCGGCCTGGCGGGCCTCCTGCCCCGGAAGCGCGGGCCCCGCGGCGGCCACAAGCTGACGGTCGAGATCGTCGCCTTCCTGCAGGAGCTGCGCGACACGGAGCCGTCGCTGCGAGCGCCCGAGCTGGCGAGGCGTGTCGCGCAGCGCTTTGCGACCACCGTCCATCCCCGCAGCATCGAGCGCGCGCTCGGGCGGCAGGAAAAAAAACGGCGCCGGTAACGTCCGCGCCATCGCCAGACACCGTGCCGGACCAAGCCGCGGCCGACTACGAGGCCCTGCGGTGCGCCGTGCTCGACCGCGTGCGCGGCGATCGCGACTTGGGCCTCGTCTTGTTGATCCGCCGAGGGATGGGCGCGTGGATCCGGGCGTGGTCGGCCTGTGCGGCAACGACGCCAGACTGTGTCGCACGCGGGGCCGCGCCGGCGCTGCCGGTCGGCGTGCGCGGCGAGGTGACGCGGCTGCTCGTCACGATGGCCCTGACAGCGACGCACACGGAGGCGCATCCATGACCGGTGAGGCTCACAGCAAGGTGCAAGCGCGCCATCTGAAGCGCCACGCGTATCTGTACATCCGCCAGTCGTCCCTCCGCCAGGTCCTCGAGCATACCGAAAGCACCCAGCGTCAGTACGCCCTCCAGCAGCGCGCCATCGCGCTCGGCTGGATGCTCGATCAGATCGTCGTCGTCGACAGCGATCAGGGACTGTCGGGTGCCTCCGCGATCGATCGCGCGGGGTTTCAGACGCTGGTCACCGAAGTCGGCATGGGCCGGGCCGGCATCGTGATGGGCCTCGAAGTGTCCCGTCTGGCGCGCAATTCGACGGACTGGCACCGGCTCCTTGAGATCTGTGCTCTGACCGATACGCTCATCCTCGACGAAGACGGCATCTACGACCCGGCCCATTTCAACGATCGGTTGCTGCTTGGCCTGAAGGGCACGATGTCCGAGGCGGAGCTCCACGTCCTGCGGGCGCGTCTGCTTGGTGGCATGCTCAATAAAGCCCGGCGCGGCGAGCTGCGCTGTCGCATCCCGATCGGCTTCGTGTACGACGCGACCGAGCGCGTGGTGCTCGATCCCGATCAGCAGGTCCAGCAGACCATTCGCGTGTTTTTCGAGACCTTCCGTCGTACCGGCTCGGCGACCGCCACGGTGAAGCGCTTCCGCGAAGAGGGCTTGGCCTTTCCGCGACGGTACTGGCACGGTCCCCGGAAGGGCGAGGTGGTCTGGGGCCCGCTGGACCACCCGCGCGCGCTCTGGGTCTTGCACCACCCGCGCTATGCCGGCGCGTTTGTCTACGGCCGCACCCGCCAGCGCGCGGTCGATCGCAAGTATCACAAACTGCCGCGGGAGGAATGGACCGCGCTGGTCCGCGACGCGCACCCCGCGTACATCACCTGGGAGCAATTCGACGCGCATCAAGTGATGCTCCGTGACAATGCGGCCGTCCACGGCGCTGATCGTCGGCGGAGTCCACCCCGCGAAGGGCCAGCGCTCTTACAGGGCCTCGTGATCTGTGGCCAGTGCGGCCTGCGCATGACCGTGCGCTATCGGCACGCCCGCGGCACGCTCTTCCCCATCTACATGTGCCAACGCGACGGCATTCAACACGGGCATGCCGTCTGCCAGCACATCACCGGCGTGGCCATTGACGACGCGATCGGTGCGCTGGTGGTCGAGGCGGTCAGTCCGCTGGCGCTCGAGGTGAGCCTCGGCATTCAACAGGAACTCCACGCCCGGCTGGAGGACGCTGACGCGATCCGGCGCAAGGCGGTCGCACGCGTGCAGTACGAGGTCGATCTCGCGCGCCAACGCTTCATGCGGGTCGATCCCCATAATCGGTTGGTGGCCGATTCGCTCGAGGCCGACTGGAACGAGAAACTGCGGCAGCTCACCGAGGCGCAGGACCACTATCGTCAGCAGCACGACGCGGATCGTGCGGCCCTCACCGAGGAGCAACGCCGGCGCATTCTGGCGCTGGCGCAGGATGTCCCACGGCTCTGGCGTGATCCGTCGACGCCAGCCCGTGAGCGAAAGCGGATGCTGCGCCTGATCATTGAGGACGTCACGCTCCTCAAGGGGAAGGAACTGGTCATGCACATCCGCTTCCGCGGCGGTGCCACGCGGACCCTGACCGTGCCACGGCCCGTGCCGATCTGGGCCCTGCGTCGGACGAGCCCTGACGTCGTGGCGGAGATCGACCGGCTGCTGGATGAGTACACCGATGTCGAGATCGCTCGCGTGCTCAACACGCGAGGCTTTCACTCCAAGGCGGGAAAGCCGGTGGATATCATGATGGTGGCGCGCGTGCGGGAGCACTATCGGCTGACGCCCCGCTACGAGCGACTCCGTCAACGCGGCCTGCTCACACTCGCAGAAGTCGCCGCCGCCCTCACGATCTCGACGGCGACCGCGAAGGAATGGCGGCGGGCCGGTCTTCTCCGTGCGCACGCCTACAATGACAAGGGCCAGTATCTCTATGAACCGCCTGGGGCTGATGCCCCGAAGCGGTATGCCTGGAAAGGGCTCTCGCGCTGGGATCGCAAGCGACGATCTCCGTCAGATCCATCTCACGAGGTGCAGTGTGAAGCGTAAGCCTTGGATAGTCGCGGCCGTGTGCGCAGTGGTTGCGGTCGCAGCGCTCGCACGGCTATGGGCGGGCCCGTCATCGGTGCCCGTCAACGGCCCTGTCCTTCGTTCGCACGTATTCGTTTAGCGGGTTCTGTTTCCTGATGCCAAACCGTGGGGACACGGGTCCCGCCAGTTCAGGGGACGTGAGAGCGGCACCGTGTAGGTAGGAGTCGCGGCCGTCAGGTCGGAAA
>Ga0299906_10005271_pt1 | contig 10548 bp, 14 predicted proteins | sample RVTome_14_FD_200259 | JGI IMG/M metagenome (GOLD analysis project Ga0299906, IMG submission 200259) | Soil microbial communities from uranium-contaminated site in the Upper Colorado River Basin, Wyoming, United States - RVT145D125 (version 2) ... | reverse complement strand
TGGACCGCATCATCGCCGGCTTCGCGGGCGGCACCGCCGACGCGTTCACGCTGTTCGAGCGCTTCGAGGCGAAGCTCGACAAGCATCAGGGCAACCTGATGCGCTCCGCGGTCGAGCTCGCCAAGGACTGGCGCACCGACCGCATCCTGCGGCGCCTGGAGGCGATGCTGGCGGTCGCCGACCGCGAGCGCTCGCTCATCATCACCGGCATGGGCGACGTGGTCGAGCCCGAGTTCGGCATCGTCGCGATCGGCTCGGGCGGGGCGTTCGCGCAGAGCGCGGCGCGCGCGCTGCTCGAGAACACCGCGATGGGCCCGCGCGAGATCGTGGACCGGGCTCTCGCGATCGCCGCCGACCTCTGTATCTATACGAACCACCAGAGAACCATCGAGACTCTGGAATAGAAGGCTCCCTGGCATGAGCGGTATGACGCCGCAGGAGATCGTCCACGAGCTCGACAAGTTCATCGTCGGGCAGGCGAAAGCGAAGCGCGCGGTGGCGATCGCGCTCAGGAACCGCTGGCGGCGCCAGCAGGTGGCGGAGCCCCTGCGCCAGGAGATCACGCCCAAGAACATCCTCATGATCGGGCCCACCGGCGTGGGCAAGACCGAGATCGCCCGGCGCCTCGCGCGCCTCGCCGACGCGCCGTTCATCAAGATCGAGGCCACCAAGTTCACCGAGGTCGGCTACGTCGGGCGCGACGTGGACACCATCGTGCGCGATCTGGTGGAGATCAGCGTCAAGCAAACGCGCGAGCAGGCGACGCGCCGGGTGCGCGCCCGCGCCCAGGACGCGGCCGAGGAGCGGATTCTGGATGCGCTGCTGCCGGGCCCGCGGGGGGCGGAAGCCGAGGAAACGGCGACCCGGCAGAAGTTCCGGAAGAAGCTGCGCGAAGGCGAGCTCGACGACAAGGAGATCGACGTCGAGGTGGCCGCGACCCAGCCGCAGATGGAGATCCTCGCCCCGCCCGGCATGGAGGAGCTCACCTCGCAGATCCAGGGCATGTTCTCGAACCTCGGCGGCGCCCGCAAGCGGCTGCGCCGCCTGAAGATCCGCGAGGCGGCGCAGGTCCTCACCGACGAGGAGGCGGCGCGCCTGGTGAACGACGACGAGCTGAAAAGCCGCGCGCTCGCCAACGCCGAGCAGAACGGCATCGTGTTCCTCGACGAGATCGACAAGATCGCGAGCCGCTCCGAGATGCAGGGCGCCGACGTCTCGCGCCAGGGCGTGCAGCGCGACCTGCTGCCCCTTGTCGAGGGCACGACCGTGTCGACCCGCTACGGCATGGTGAAGACCGACCACATCCTGTTCATCGCCTCGGGCGCATTCCACCTCGCCAAGCCCTCGGACCTGATCCCCGAGCTGCAGGGGCGCTTCCCGATCCGGGTCGAGCTCGACTCGCTCTCGGTCGACGACTTCGAGCGCATCCTCACCTCCACCCATGCGAGCCAGGTGAAGCAGTATCAGGCGCTGCTCGAGACCGAGGGCCTGAAGGTCGAGTTCCGGCCCGAGGCGATCCGCCGCATCGCCCAGATCGCCTTCGACGTGAACGAGAAGACCGAGAACATCGGCGCGCGCAGGCTCTACACCGTGCTCGAGAAGCTGCTCGAAGAGATCTCTTTCGAGGCCGGCAAGCGCGGTCCGGACGAAGTCACCATCGATGAAGGCTATGTCGACGCGAGGCTCGGCGAGCTGGCGCGCAACGAGGATCTCGCCCGCTACGTTCTCTGAGTAGCGGCCTTCCGCTTCCCGCGGCTCAGGGACCGTCGGGCTCCTGTCCAAGCCGCTGTACCGCCCGGCGCAGGAGCTCGACCTGGCGCCTGAAGTTGTAGCAACCGCTGCAGATGGCGAAATGTACTCGCACGGCGAGGCGCTCTCCTAGGCCGAGACGGCGGTCCAGGCCCTGGGACACCAGCTGCGTGACTTCCTTGCAGGAGAGCATCATTTTGCGGACCAGTTCGTTTCCAGGCAGCGCCGCAGCGCCATGCGCGCGCGGTAAAGGAGCACCCAGCAATGCGTCGGCGTCACGCCCAGTTCCTTACAGATCTCGGCCGTCTCGAGGCCCAGGTGCTCGCGCATCATGAAAGCCTGCGCCGTCCTGGCGGGCAGCCGCGCCAGGCATTGCTCGAGCGCGATCAGGAACTGCTTCTGCTCGAGGGAACTGTCGGCGCCGGGCCAGGCCGCCGGCATCTCGGACCAGTGCCCGCGCTTGTCGAACAGGCCCTCGAGATCGGCGCTGTCCTCCTCCCCCGCCAGGGGCGCTTCCCGGCTCAGCCGCCGGATGGCGTCGACGATCTTGTGCTTGAGGATCCCGGTGAGCCAGGTGCGCAGGTTGGCGCGCCCGGCGAAGCCGGACTTTCCGGCGAGGGCGGCGAGCAGGGTCTCCTGCACCGCGTCTTCGGCGGCGTGGCGGTCGCGCAGGTGGAGCGAGGCGTATCTCAGGAGGTAGGGGCGCTGGCGTTCGACGAGTGCGCTGAAGTCCTCCATGGGCGGAGGATTCTACAAGCGGGTTGGCAGGGGCTTGAAATGGGCCGGGGCGCCCCGACATCCCCGACATCGGACCAAGCAAAGGAGCGGCAGATGGCACAAGTAACCCGATTTGATCCCTTCAACGAGCTGGTCGACGATTTCTTCAAGGGCTTCCTGGTGCGCCCGGTGGCCTTGGAGGGTCGCGGCGAAACGATGCCCCGCATGAAGGTGGACGTGGCGGAGAACAACGGCGCCTACGTCGTCACCGCGGAGATCCCCGGTGTCAAGAAGGAGGACATCCAGGTGACGATCGACGGGGCAGAGATCGGCCTCAGCGCCGAGGTGAAGCGCGAGAAGGAAGTCTCGCAGGACGAGCGCGTGCTGCATGTCGAGCGCGCCTTCGGCAAGCTCTCGCGCAGCTTCACGCTGCCGCAGGAGGTCGACGAGGCGAAGGCCGAGGCGAAGTATCGCGACGGCGTGCTCGAGCTGACGCTGCCCAAGAAAGCGGCCGCAGCGCGCAAGCAGATCGCGATCCAGTAAGCGGCTTTTTCCGTAGAATCAGGGGGCGGAAGCCCGCCCCCTGATGAACGCTCCCGACACCCACAGCCCTCAGGCCGCCGAGAAGGCGCGCATCCTCGCCGAGGCGCTGCCCTACATCCAGCGCTTCCACGGCAAGACCATCGTCGTCAAGTTCGGCGGCAACGCCATGACCGATGAGGAGCTGAAGTCCGGCTTCGCGCGAGACGTGGTGCTGCTCAAGCTGGTCGGGATGAACCCGGTCGTGGTGCACGGCGGCGGCCCGCAAATCGAGCAGCTGCTCGCGCGCCTGGGCAAGAAGGGGGAATTTATCCAGGGCATGCGCGTCACCGACCGCGAGACCATGGACGTCGTCGAAATGGTGCTTGGCGGCCAGGTGAACAAGGAGGTGGTCGAGCTCGTCAACCAGGCCGGCGGCAAGGCGGTCGGGCTGACCGGGCAGGACGGCGCCTTCATCCGCGCCAAGAAGATGCTGCTGCCGCCGTCGAAGGAGAACGGGCGCATCGACCTCGGGCAGGTGGGCGAGATCGACTCGATCGACCCCTCGGTGATCGGGGCCCTCGAGGCGGGCGGCTTCATCCCGGTGGTAGCGCCGATCGGCACCGGCGCCGACGGCACCACCTACAACATCAACGCCGACCTGGTGGCGGGCAAGCTCGCCGAGATCCTGCGCGCGGAGAAGCTGATCGTGCTTACCAACACGCCGGGCGTGCTCGACAGGGACGGCAAGCTGCTCACCGGGCTCACGCCGAAGAAAATCGACGACCTGGTGGCGAAGGGCGTGATCTCGGGAGGCATGCTGCCCAAGATCGGCTCGGCGCTGGACGCCGCGCGCAACGGCGTGAAGAGCGTGCACATCATCGACGGGCGCGTGCCTCACGCGCTGCTGCTCGAAGTGCTGACCGACCAGGGCGTCGGGACGCTGATACGCAGCAAGTAAGCAGTGAGAATCGCGCGGCTGCCGCCCTCCCGGCGGGTATGGATTTTCGATCTCGACAATACGCTGCACGATGCGCGCGCGCGCATTTTCCCGTCGATGCACCAGCAGATCAACGCCTACCTGAAGCGCGAATTCGGCATCGACGATGCAGGCGCCGACGCGATGCGGCAGTCCTTCTGGCGGCGCTACGGGACCACCCTGAAGGGCCTGATGCGTCACCACGGCGCCGACCCGCGCCGCTTCCTGCGCGAGACCCACGTGTTTCCGGAGCTCGCCGACATGGTGGTGCGTGAAAACGCCCTCAGGCACGCCCTGGCGCGGCTCGGCGGCAAAAAGCTGGTCTTCTCCAACGCGCCGCGGCACTACGTCGAGCAAGTCATCCAGGCCATCGGCCTGAGCCGCTTCTTCGATGCCGTCTACAGCATCGAGGACGCGCGCTATCGCGGCAAGCCGGCGCTGCACGGCTTCCACGTGCTGCTGCGCAAGCACGACCTCGACCCGCACCGCTGCGCTTTCGTCGACGACATGCCGGACAACCTGCGCACGGCGCACCGGCTGGGGATGTCGACGGTGTGGGTGAGCCGCGAGAAGCGCCGCCTGCCGTACGTCGACCTGCGCATCTCCTCGGTGGCCCAGCTCCCTGGTTTGGTGTTCCGCTACGGGTGAGCATAGAATCCGGCGCGTGCCCCGCCCCAAAGGCGAACGCCGGCTGGAGATTCTCAAGGCCCTCGCGCAGATGCTCGAGGCGCCGAAGTGGGAGCGCATCACCACCGCGGCGCTCGCCGAGCGGCTCGGGGTCTCCGAGGCCGCGCTCTACCGCCACTTCGCCTCCAAGGCGCAGATGTACGAGGGCCTGATCGAGTTCGTCGAAAGCTCGGTGTTCTCTCTCGCCAACCGCATCACCGAGGACGAACCCGACGGCCGCCGCCAGGCCGAGAAGCTGGTGGAGATGCTGCTCGCCTTCGCCGAGAAGAACCCCGGGATGGTGCGCGTGATGACCGGGGATGCGCTGGTCGGCGAGCACGAGCGGCTGCAGGCGCGCATGAACCAGTTCTTCGATCGCTTCGAGTCGACCCTCAAGCAGTCCCTGCGCGTCGCCGAGGACGGCGATGCCACCGGCCGGGCCAGCGCGCTCCTGCGCTACGCGCTCGGCTGCCTGCACCAGTTCGCGAAGAGCGGCTTCGCCAAGAAGCCCAGCGAGAGCTTCGCCTCCCAGCGGCGCTACCTGCTCGCCTAGGGCTGACAGACCCGGCAGCCCGGATCCCGCTTCACCCGGACTGAGCGCCAGTCCGCGGCTTTCGCATCGAAGATCAGCAGCCGGCCGTCGAGCGATTCGCCGACGCCCGCCAGCAGCTTGATCGCCTCCATCGCCTGCATGGCGCCGATCACGCCGGTGAGCGGCGCGAACACGCCCATCGTCGAGCACTGCACTTCCTCGACCTCGGCGTCCTCGGGGAACAGGCAGGCATAGCACGCTGCATCAGGCTTGCGCAGGTCGAACACCATGAGCTGCGCGTCGAAGCGGATCGCGGCGCCCGAGACCAGTGGCTTGCGGTGCTTCGCGCAGGCGCGGTTGATTGCATGCCGGGTGACGAAGTTGTCCGAGCAGTCGAGAACCACGCCGGCGCCCGCGACCAGCGCCGAGAGCTCGTCGCCCTGCACGCGCTTCTCCAGCGCCACCACGGCGACCTCCGGATTGACCGCGTTCAGCGTGCCGCGGGCAGCTTCGACTTTCGGCGCGCCCACGGAGTCGGTGCGGTACAGGATCTGGCGCTGCAGGTTGGTGAGGTCGACCTTGTCGGCGTCGACGAGCGTGAGGCGCCCGATCCCCGCGGCGGCGAGGTACAGCGCCGCCGGGCAGCCCAGCCCCCCCGCGCCTACGACCAGTGCGGCTGACGCGCGCAGCCGCTCCTGCCCCTCGATGCCGATCTCAGGGAGCAGGATATGGCGGCTGTACCGGAGAAGCTGCTCGTCGTTCAGTTAGGTTGGGTCTGGGCGACCGTGGGCGACTGGCTCTTCACCGGCTCGCCCTTGAGGAAGGCGATCGCCTGGGAGAGCTGGAAGTCGTCCTTCGAGCCGAGCTCGGTCGGCGGCTTCTGCTCTGCCGGCGCCGCGCCCGGGGCCGGCCTGACGCGCGTTGGCGCCTGCTCCTTCTCTTCCTTGATGCGGCCGTTCTCGAGATGGCGCTGCAGGTCTGCCTCGCGCACGCGCGTTATCGTGTCCGAGGGATCCTCGACCAGGATATCGGGCGTGACGCCGAGCGCCTGGATCGAGCGGCCGCCCGGCGTGTAGTAGCGCGCGGTGGTGAGCTTGATCGCAGTGTTGTTGCCGAGCGGCATGATGGTCTGCACCGAGCCCTTGCCGAAAGTCTGGGTGCCCATCACTTTCGCGCGCTTGTGGTCCTGCAGCGCGCCGGCGACGATCTCGGACGCGGAGGCGGAGCCGCCGTTCACCAGCACCACCATCGGAACGGTCTTGACCGCCGCGGGAAGATCCTTCAGCACGTCGTTGCCGCGACGCGCGTAGTCGTCGGGGCTCGCGTAGAACTTCTTGCGCGCGTCCTCGGCACGCCCGTCGGTGGAGACCACCAGCGACTTGGCCGGCAGGAACGCAGAAGAGATGGCTACCGCGCCGTGCAGCAGGCCGCCCGGGTCGTTGCGCAGGTCGAGCACCAGTCCCTTGACCGGCCCCTGCTTGAACAGGCCCTCGAGGTGCTTCACCAGATGCTCCGCGGTCGCCTCCTGGAACTGCGACACGCGCACCCACGCGTAGCCGGGCTCGAGGATCTTGGATTTCACGCTCTGCACGCGGATCACGGCGCGCGTGAGGGTCACGACCAGCGGCGCGCTCTCGCCCCTGCGCGAGATGGTGAGGGTAATCTGGGTGTTCGGCTTGCCGCGCATGCGCTTCACGGCGTCGTTCAGCGTCATGCCCTTCACCGGCGTTTCGTCGATCTTCATGATCAGGTCGCCCGGCTTGATGCCGGCGCGGAACGCGGGCGTGTCCTCGATCGGCGAGATGACCTTGACGAAGCCGTCCTCCATCCCGACCTCGATGCCCAGGCCGCCGAACTGGCCCTGGGTGCCGACCTGCAGCTCGCGGAACGCGTCCTGGTCGAGGTAAGCCGAGTGCGGATCGAGGCCGGTGAGCATGCCGTTGATCGCCTCGGTGATGAGCTTCTTGTCCTCGACCGGCTCGACGTAGTTGGTCTTGATGGCGCCGAACACCTCGGTGAAGGCGCGCAGCTCCTCGATCGGCAGCGGCGAGCGCATCGCCCGGTCGGCGATCGCCTGGAAGTTGAGGCTGATCAGTACGCCGGCGACCGCGCCGACGACGATGAGCCCGATGCTGCGAAGCCTGTTTTGCATGGTGTCGGTTATTTCAACTTGACCCACCGCAGCGGATCAAAGGCGCGGCCAAGGTGCCGCAGTTCAAAGTATAAACCCGTTTCCTCGTTGCCACCGCTCGCGCCGGTAATGGCGATCGGCTCTCCGACCGTGACATTTTCCCCCACCTGCTTGAGCAGCGCGTCGTTGTTCGCGTAGATCGACAGGTAGTTCTCGCCATGGTCCAGGATGATCAGGTTGCCGAAGCCGCGCATCCAGTCGGCGAAGACCACCCGTCCGCGCGCCACTGCCCTGACCGGCCGGCCTTCCGGGGCGCGGATGAACACGCCTTTCGATTCCGTCCCCGACGCTCCCCTTGGAGCGCCGAAGGCGCCGGTCAGTTCCCCGCGCACCGGAAGACGCAATTCTCCGCGCAGGCCCGAGAACGGCACGAGCGCCTGGCCCGGCGCGGGAACGGCCTCGACGCGCGCGATGATGCGGCCGATCGCCTCGACCAGCCGCGCCAGGCGCGCCTCGTCGGCGCGCAGCACCCGTATTTCCTTGCGATTGCTGCGGATTTCGACCGCCACGCGCTCCAGCACGCGGCGCCGCTCGCGCCGCTGCTCGAGAAGCTTATCGCGGTCGGCACGGCTCGCTTGCTCGACCGCACGCAGCCGCTCGCCGCGCTCGGCGGCGGCGCGCGCGAGGCGCTCGAGCCCGGCGAGGCTGTCGCGATACTCGGCGATCAGCGCGGCGGCGGCGCGTGATATATAGCCGAGGTAGTGCAGCGTGCGCCCGAACGCGGCGGGGTTGTCGCCGGAAAGCGCCACGCGCAGGGCGTCGGGGGCGCCGCCCGCCTGGCGCGCCGCGAGCAGGCGCTCGACCGCCGTTTCGCGCTCGGCCGTTGCGCGCTCGAGGTCGCGGCGCTCGGCCGCGAGGCGCGCCGCCTGGGCACGCAGGGCGCGCGCCTCGGCTTGCAGCGCGGCGAGGGCGCGGTTGATGTCCGAGATGGCGCGCTCCGAATCGCGCAGCGCGTCGCGCGCTTCCCGGCGCGCCGTTTCCCGGGACTCGAGCTCGCGGCCCAGGGAATCGATCCTCGAGCGCAGCTCGCGCAGCTCGTCTGCCCGCGACGCCGCCTGCGCGGCGCATGCCGCGAAGCTCAGCGCGAGGACGAGGATCCGCGTCAGACCTTGGTCTTCCCCTGCGCCGACACGGCGGCGATGCGCTTCGCGACTTCGTCGGCATCTCCGAGGTAATAGCGCTTGAGCGGCTTGAGCATCTCGTCCAGCTCGTACACGAGGGGGATCCCGGTCGGGACGTTCTCCTTGACGATCGCCTCGTCCGAGGCCTCGTCCAAGTGCTTCACCAGCGCGCGCATGGAGTTCCCGTGCGCCGCGATCAGCACGCGCCGCCCGGCGCGCACCGCCGGCACGATCGCGCTCTGCCAGTAGGGGATCACGCGCGCCACCGTGTCCTTCAGGCACTCGCTGCGCGGAACCGCGATGCCGGCGTAGCGCGGATCGCCGGCCTCGCTTCGAGGATCGCCGGGCTCGAGCGGCGGCGGGCGCGTGTCGTAGCTGCGGCGCCAAACGAGAACCTGCTGCTCGCCGAACTTGGCGGCGGTCTGCGCCTTGTTGAGCCCCTGGAGCGCTCCGTAGTGGCGCTCGTTCAGGCGCCAGCTCTTCTCGACCGGGATCCACATCCGGTCCAGCTCGTCGAGCGCGATCCAGAGCGTGCGGATGGCGCGCTTGAGCACCGAGGTGAATGCGAGGTCGAACTGATAGCCGAGCGCCGCGAGGAGCTTTGCGCCGGCGCGAGCCTCCTCGACGCCCCTCGCGGAGAGGTCGACATCGGTCCACCCGGTGAAGCGGTTCTCGCGGTTCCAGTCCGACTCGCCGTGTCGCAAAAGCACGAGCTTGTGCATCGCGCTCAATTATAATGGGCGCCTTCCGAAGCCAATCCCGCGCGCCCTTGGAATTCGTCCGCAACAACCTGCTGCTGTTCGCCGTCGCCATCGTTTCCGGGGCGATGCTGCTCTGGCCGCTGGTGCGCCGCGGCAGCGGGGGGCCCTGGATCAACCCCTCCGAGGCGACCCACCTCATCAACCGCGAGGAGGCGCTGGTGATCGACGTGCGCGACCCGGGCGAGTACGGCGCCGGGCACATCCTCGGAGCAAGGAACGTTCCGCTCGCGCGCATCGCCGAGGGCGCGGGCAGTGTCGTGAAGCGCAAGGACCGTCCCCTGATCCTCTACTGCGACAGCGGCAGCCGCTCGTCGAAGGCCGCCGCGGCGCTGAAGCAGCAGGGTTACTCGCGCGTGGCGAGCCTCTCCGGCGGCATCGGCGCCTGGCAGCAGGCCGGGCTCCCGATCGAGAGTTAGGAGAGGGCGACTTGGCCAAGGTGCTCATGTACGCCACGGCGGCTTGCCCGTACTGCCAGTCGGCCGAGCGGCTGCTGCGCGAGAAAGGCGCCCAACTCGAGACGGTGCGCGTCGATCTCGAGCCCGCGCGACGCGAAGAGATGATGCGCAGGAGCGGACGGCGCAGCGTTCCCCAGATCTGGATCGACGAGCGCCACATCGGCGGCTGCGACGATCTCTACGCCCTGGACCGCGAGGGCGAGCTCGACCCCCTACTCGAGGCATCCTGATGAGCAGCCAACCCCCGCAAGCCAGCTTCCAGATCGAGAAAATCTACGTCAAGGACCTGTCCCTGGAAATTCCGAATGCGCCACAGGTGTTCGTGGAGCAGTCGCAGCCGCAGGTCGAGGTGCAGATCGATACCGGCGCAGCGCAGTTCGCCGAGGCCTACTTCGAGGTCACCGTGACGGCGACCGTGACGGCGCGTTCGGGCGAGCGCACGCTGTTTCTCGCCGAGGCGGTGCAGGCGGGAATCTTCTCGGTGCGCAACGTGCCGCAGGACCAGATGAGCCCGCTGCTCGGCATCGCCTGCCCGTCGATCCTCTTCCCCTACCTGCGCGAGAGCATCTCGGATCTCGTCGGCAGGGGCGGCTTCCCTCCCGTGCTGCTCAGCCCGATCTCGTTCGAAGCGCTCTACGCCCAGCGCATGCAGCAGCAATCCGGCGACGGGCCGCAGATCGAGATCGCCCGGTAGCCCGATGAAGCGCCGCTTGCTGCTCGCTTCTCTCCTGCTGGCGGCGCACGCCGCCGCCGCCGCCGCGGAGTTCCGCGCGGTGGCCGAGGACGCCACGGTGCTCTACGATGGGCCTTCGCTCCAGGCGACGCCGCTATTCGTCGTGACACGGCTCTATCCGCTGG
>Ga0299906_10005270_pt1 | contig 10552 bp, 11 predicted proteins | sample RVTome_14_FD_200259 | JGI IMG/M metagenome (GOLD analysis project Ga0299906, IMG submission 200259) | Soil microbial communities from uranium-contaminated site in the Upper Colorado River Basin, Wyoming, United States - RVT145D125 (version 2) ... | reverse complement strand
CCTCGGCGGCTACCTGGCGGCGCTGATGGCCGGCCTCTACGACGACCTCGACTTCGCGGTGCCCCTGGCGCCGCCGGTCTGCCTCGGCGACCTGGCCTGGCGCTTTCACAGCCACAGCCGCCGCTTCGAGCGGCCGGCCCTGTCCCGGGACGAGCTGCGCGCGGCCTTCCGCGCCCACTCGCCCCTGGCCCATCCGCTGCGGGTGCCGCGGGAGCGCCTGCTGATCGCCGCCGGGCGCGGCGACCGCATCGTGCCCCCCGAGCACCCGGGCTCGCTCTGGCGCCACTGGGGCGAGCCCGAGATCCACTGGTGGAACGGCGGCCATCTCGGTCCCATCGGTCGCCGCCAGGTCGCCCTGCGCGTGCGCGGGCTGCTGGAGCGGCTCGCGATCCTCTGACCTCGACTACCATGCCGCCCATTTCGCAGGGAGGGAACGATGCGGATCTGCGCCCGCCTGCTCTCCGGCCTCGGCTGCGTGCTCCTGGCGACCACCGCCGGGGCCGCCTCGCTCAAGCTCGAGAACGGCGACACCCTGAACGGCGAGATCGTCGAGGAGCGCGACGACGCCATCGCGATCCGGCACCCGGTGCTGGGCCTGCTGGAGGTGCCGCGCGAGCGCCTCTTCGTGGAACCGCCGCCCAGACCGGGTCTCTTCGGCACGGGGTTCCTGGAGGGCTGGTCCCGGGCACTGAACTTCGGCGTCAGCGGCGCCAACGGCAACACGGTCAACTTCAACCTGGCCGGGGGCATCGACCTCAAGGCCGAGAGCCGCACGCGCCGCTGGGCGTGGACCGGTCGCTACATCCTGAAGTCCGAGGACGAGTCCCTCACCGACCACAACGCGCGCCTGGAGAGCCGCTACGACTGGATCCTGGCCGAGACCCGCTGGTTCCTCTTCCTCCACCCGGCCTACGACTTCGACCGCTTCAAGCACTGGAGGCACCGGATCACGCTCTCCGGCGGGCCGGGCTACGACATCGTGAAGAGCGAGCGCTGGGACCTGCGCACCTCGGTGGGCCTCTCCGGCCAGCGCGAGTTCCAGGGCCAGGAGACGAACCGCCTGAGCGCCCTCTGGGCGCTCAACACCGAGCTGCGCCTGGCGGAGAACCACTCGATCGCGGCCAGCAACCAGGTCTTCCCGGCGCTCGTCAACGAGCCGGGCGAGTACCGCAACCTCAGCACCCTCGGCTGGCGAGTCCGGCTCTCGGAGAGCCCGGGCCTGAACCTGCTGCTCGGCGTGGAGAACGAGTACGAGTCGGACGCCCCGCCCGAGGACGAGAAGAACGACCTCAAGTACTTCGCGACGCTGGGCGTCGACTTCTAGCCGGGCGTCACCGACTTCGCTCGGCTGCGCCTCGCTGCGCGCGCCTCCGCTGCGCTCCGGCGCCTGCCCGGAGCGTACGAGTCGCCTAGAAGGGCGGCGTCCCGCCGCCTCCCGGCACCTCGCCGGTGCCGGGCGGGGGCTCCAGGGCCTGGCCGCAGGGCGCCCCCGGCACGTCGCAGGGGCTGCGCGGCGGCGAGGCGAACTGGGCCGGCACGCCGGACCAGGGCGAGCCCGGCGGGCCGAGCGCCACGTCCAGCGGCGAGAGGTGCAGGTCGAGGGCGCCGATCACCGGGCCGAGGGAGCAGAGGTCCTCGTCGGGCGAGCCGAGGCGCTCGTCGTGGGCCTTGGCCACGTAGATGGGCTCGCGGCTGCGGGCGATCACGCACTCGCCGGGCTGGGCCTGCTTCTGCTCGGGGCCGCGGGCGACCGAGAGCGGGGCGTCCCACTCGCAGAGCATGGCGTAGCCGCCGGTCTTCTCCCGGAACACGTAGCCCTCGGCGTCGTTGCCGAGCACCTCGGCCTCGGCGTCGAGCACGGCGAGCCTGGCGTGGCCTCCGCTCTCGCGGGGATCGATCACGCGCACGGCGCCCTTCTGCAGGGCCAGCGAGTCGCCGGACTCCACCTGGAGCTCCGAGCCCTGGCCCACGTGGGCCAGCAGGTCGCCCACCAGGAGCCCCACCCGCGCCCCTTCGGCGGTCTCGATCTTGTCGCCCGGGTAGATCGGGTCGCGGCACTCGAGCTCGCGGGGCGCCTCGCCCGGGCGGGTGGCCACGGCCTTGCCGGCGAGCGTCGCCACGTGGCCCACGGCGTCCTCGCCCTCGTCGGCGCCCGCGAAGGGCGGGACCGCGAGCAGCAGCGCGGCGATCGGGAGGCAGCGGAGGGGGGTGGGGGCCTTCATGTCGTGCTCCTGTGGCAGGTCTCGCCCTCTACTCGGGTCCGAACTCGACGGTGAGGAAGGCACCGGCGATGTGGCGGTCGTAGTCGAAGGTCGGGATGTTCGAGTCGTGGTTGCTGTAGATGTAGCGGCCCGAGACCAGCAGGTTCTCCGTGAGCCGCTTCTCCAGCACCAGGGTCAGCAGGTAGAGGTCCTCGTCGCGGTCGACCAGCACCGCCGTGCCCGGGAGGACTGGCGGCGGGGGGGGCGGCGGGATCACCTTCTTGGGGAAGCTCGAGCGGTTCTCGTAGAACTCGTGGCGGTAGATGAAGCCCAGGTCCAGGATCACGTCCCAGGGAAGCTCCTGGTTCACGCCCGTGCCTACCGCCGGCGCCACGTAGGTGTACTCGCCGCGCTCGGAGTCGTAGTAGTTGGCGCCGACGCTGCCCCGGATCTCCGTGGTGTCCGTCAGCGGATAGCTGTGGTCGTAGCCGCCGATGTAGTTGTTGCCGTCGCGATCGACGGCCGAGGGCGAGAGCGTCGGCGTCTTGTTCACCGGGAAGAGGTAGTCGCGGTACTCGAAGCGGAAGTAGGCGCGGCCGTGCCCGGCCCTCTCGTAGGCGTGGTGCAGCGAGGGCGTGGCGCCCGCGATCAGCAGGAAGTCGTCGTAGTCGATCCAGGAGTAGCCGAAATCCGGCTGGAAGCGCAGGTAGGTGCTCTCGCCGATCAGCCGGTCGACGTAGGCGCCGACGCTCGGGAAGTGGGTGTCGAAGCGATCGAGGTCGATCTGCGCGTTGCCGTAGTAGTCGGCGACCACGCCCGTGGCCCAGCCCTCGCCGCGGAAGAGCTCGGCGCCCGTGCGCCCGAACCAGACGCCGCGGGCGTCGTCCTCGTCGATCGGGGGCACGCCCACGGAGCCGGGCGTCACGCCGCCGAGCAGGATGACGTTGGTGTCGTACTCCATGCCGGCGCTCAGGTGCGCCCAGAGGCCCCGGCGCCGGATGCTCGCGCGGGAGCCCTCCAGGGCCAGGCCCGCCTGCCGGGCCCACTCCGAGTCGGGGTCGAAGGCGATGGCCTGCTCGAGGGAGCGCTCGGCCTCCTCCCGCTGCTCCGCGAGCTGGAAGGCCCGACCCGCGTAGTAGCTGGCCGCCGGGTCGACCGCCCCGGGGTCGAGGGAGCGGGCCTGCTCGAGGGCCGCCACCGCGCCTTCCGCGTCGGCCAGCTCCAGGAGCACGAGGCCGCGGTAGAGGTGGGCCTGCGCGTTGCTGGGCATGGCCTCGACGGCGCGGTCGAGCTCGCGCAGGGCCGCCTGCTTGTCGCCGGCCTGGAGCTGCGCGATGCCGAGGTTGAGGCTCACCCGGTCGAGGGCGGGATCGAGGCGCCGCGCGTCCTCGAGGGGCGCGATGGCCTCGGCGTAGCGCTGCTCGCGGATCAGGCACTCACCCTCGAGCAGCGCCGCGCGGGCGCTCCCGGGATCGCGCTCGCGCACGCTCCTGACCACGGGCAGCGCCTCGGCGCAGCGCTCCTCCGAGGCCAGCTGCTCGGCGCGCAGCAGCAAGACCGCCGTCTCGTCCGCCGCCCGCGCGTGGCCGGCCAGCAGGAGGGCCAGGATCCAGGCGCCGCAGAGCGCTCGCGCGCCCGCCCTTCCCAGGGTTGCGGCGCTCATGGGCGGCGTCGCCTGCCCGAGGCGATCACCGCCAGGCCGAGTCCCAGGAGCCCGACGGTCCCGGGCTCGGGGATCGGGATCGAGGAGAAGCCCAGGCCGATGCGGAGCTGGGGAAGCACGAAGGTGTTGGGCAAGGCCAGGATCTCCTGGTCGATGAAGTAGTTGACGTCGAACGGATCCGTCACCTCGCCGGAGGCGAACGATTCCAGGGCCAGGAGCAGCGCAGGATAGTAGAGGTTCACCAGCTCGTCGCCGTCCAGGAAGCTCGTCTGGACGATGAACCAGCCGGCGTCGGCGTCGATGCTGAGGCCCACGTTCTCGTCCGGGTAGTCGAAGAGCTGGTCTCCGATCTCGAAGGGGTCCACCGTGACGAAGAGCATGAGGACCGAGCCGACCAGGTCGAAGTCCGCGACGTTCTGCATGCGCCACTCGGAGGTGGCGGTGTGGGGACCGGGACCCGTCGGCGGGAACGGCTCGATGCTGCTGGCCTTGAGGTCCTGGGAGAAGATCCCGAGGATGTCGGTGGCGGACCCCAGGAACTCGGGCGTGAAGATGGTGATCCCATGGTCCGCGGCGGCCGCGAGCGCGTCGGCCTCGGAGATGCCGAAGCCCTCGTGACCGTTGAAGGTGACGGTGACGGGCGTCGCATGGGCGGCGCTCGCGAAGGCCGCCAGGCCGAGGGTGACGGCGATGGCGCGGGCGAGTCGAAGGCTCTCTTGCATGGCGATACCCCCGATGGCGTGGGCGCCTGGCGCGAGGGCGCCATTCGCCTACTGGTGGTGAGTGGTCGGAAGGCAGAAAAAGGCGCGAAAAAAGGCCGCGCTGCCGGGGCCTTGGCGCTTTGGCCCGGAGCCGCCGCCGGATCCGGTGCCGATCTGCGCGAGGCTGGGGGCGGCCGACCGGGGCCGCTTCGACCCGGGTGCGAATCCTTACGGTGTCAGCGGATCGACGCTCAGCGGATCAGGATGCGGGCGGGGCGCAGGAGCGCCTGGTGCCGCTCGCCGCTGGGCTTCGGGACCGGGCGCCCCAGGGCGCGCCGGGTGCGCAGCCAGTCGAGGAGCCCGAGCAGCTCCCCGTCGTCCGCGCGCACGCAGCCGAGCGACACCGGCTTGCCGAGGAGCAGCGGATGGGCGGCGCCGTGGATCGCGTAGCCGCCGTCGCCGAAGGGCAGCTTCGCCACGCCGAGGGGCCCGTCGATGCGGGAGGGCTGGGGCCTCGCGCCGGCGCCCCGCGCCTGCGCCCCGGGCTCCCAGGCCGGATCGAGGATCACCGTGTAGAGCGGGTACGAGCCGGCCGGGGTCTCGTGCCGGGGTGAGCCGGTGGTGACGCGCAGCTCCGGGCCCGATTCTCCGCTCCGCAGGTCGCGCGCGCTGAGCAGGAAGCTCTCGCGATCCACCTCGATCACGATGCCCGGATCGCCGCCCGCTCCGAGCGCGAGGGACGCCGCGAGGCCGAGCCACAGGAGGCGCCATCGTATGCCGCGGATCGCCATACGGGGGGTGGGTGTCCGTCAGCGGGAGATAGGGGACGCATGAGGTCGCGCTTGGCGCTCCTGCTGGCCTCCTGCCTGCTGGCGCTGGCGCTCGGCGAGGCCGCGGTGCGCGTCCTCGGGCTCCAGGTCCGGCTCGGCGGCGGCATGCGCTACGAGCCGGCGCTCGGCTGGATCGCCGACCCGGGGCAGCGGCGCGCCGACGGCTTCGTGGATCCCGGCTTCCGGCACGCGGTCGAGGCGAACGCGAAGCCGTCCGGCGTGCGGCGCCTGGCCGTGCTCGGCGACTCGTTCAGCGTGGGCGCCGCGCTGCCCTGGCGCCTCACCTTCGCGGGCCTCCTCCAGGAGCTGCTCGCGCCCGAGCGGATCGAGGTGGTGAACCTGGCCGCGGGGGGCTGGGGCACGGCCCAGGAGCTGCGGGCCCTCGAGCGCTACGGCCCGCTCTACCAGCCGGACCTCGTCGTGCTCGAGGCCTTCCCCTACAACGATCTCTGCGACAACGCGATCGCCCTCGCGGGCTCCTGCAGCCAGCTCGACCTCTACCGGCCCTACGCGGTGCTGGGGCGGGAGGGGCTCCGCTTCCGCGCGGCGAGCCGCCTGCGCGGGTGGCTGCGCGCCTCGCGCCTGTTCGCGGTCGCGGAGAATCGCATCGAGGCCGAGCGGCGTGCCAGATCCTCCCGCGGCGAGGTGGGTGCCCGCCTCCCGTACACCTTCCTTCCGGAGGATGCCCAATCCGACGCGCTGCGCGACGCCTGGCGCGTCAGCGAGGCGCTGCTCGGCGAGCTGGCGCGCAGCCTGGGCGAGGCGGGCGTGCCCTTCTCCGCGCTGGTGCTGCCCCACCCGGACAGCCTGCAGCCGGGCTGGCGCGATGCCTTTGCCGACGCGGAGCTCGTCGCGGACTACGGCGAGCGCCGCTTCGCCGGGATCCTGCGCGACCTCGGCGTGCCCGTCGCCTCCCTGCGCGAGCACCTCGCGCGGGACCCCGGGCCCTGGCGGCCCGAGGACCTCTTCCATCCCCGCCCCGACGATCCGCACCTGAACGAAGTGGGTCACCTCGTCGCGGCGCGGCTCGTGCTCGAGACGCTGGTGGCCGGCGGCCACGTGAGCGCCGCCGCGCTCGAGCGCCTGGCGGCGCGGAGCCGCGGCGTCGCGGCCGACTGGATCGAGCAGACCGGGCTGCCGGCGGCGCTGCGCGGTCTCGACCGCACCAGCTACGGGGCGGGCCTCGCCGCGCGCTCGGTGCTGGCGCCGGAGGTCTCGCTGGTCTTCGCCGCCGACGAGGCGCGGGCCTTCGAGCTCTGCTTCCTGTGGACGGGACTCGCCCCGGAGGCCGCGCTCCAGCTGCGCTGCGGCGAGGACGTGCTGGGGCTCCGCACCGACGCCGCGGGAGCGCTCGGCCGCTGCGTGTCGCTCCACAGCGCGCCGGGGCGCAACCGCGTCGCCTTCCTGCTGCCCTCCGGAGGGGGCCCGGCCGAGCTGCGGCGCCTGGCGCTGCGTCCGGGCCGGGGGCGCCCCGACAGCTTCGTGGCGCCGTGCCGCGGTTGACTCCGCTCGCCTGCGGCTCGCTGCGCGGCCGCTTCGCGGCCTTGCCGCGGCTGGCTCCGCGGGCGATCAGTTCCCGGCGGCCGCGGCTTCCGGCTCGTGCCGCGTGATGGTGAGGCGCGCGCCGCCCGACGCCAGGCCGGCGCCCTCGCCCTGCCCGTAGACGGCGAGGGAGATCTCGCCCTTGACGAAGGCGGCGGCGCCCGCCGCCTCGCCCGCGGCGGCGGTGGCGGAGCGCCCGATCCAGGTGCCGAGCAGCTCCTCGCTGCGCTCGACCGGCGAGAAGACGCCCCGGGCGTCGGTCAGCTCGGCCTTGCCCGCCGCGAGGCCCACGCCCTTCGACTCGAGCGCGACGTCGAGGGTCTCGCCGTTGGAGCAGGTGATGGTGCCCATCCCCTCTGCGCTCTTGTAGATCGCCGCCCAGCCCTTCATGGTGAACTGCATCTTGCAGGAGATCCTGCCCTCGGCGCTCTCCTCCTCGGCCGAGCCCGGTGCCGCCAGCAGCAGCGCCAGCGCCACCCCCAGGAATCCGCGTTGCGTCATCGCCCTTCCCTCCTCGCCCGCTGGGTATACCGACGCTCTCGACGGCTGCTCCGAGGCGGCCAGGTCGTCAGCTGCCCCGCTCCTCGGCCCGCAGGGCGTCGAGATCGGACTTCGTGAAGATCGCGCTCACGGGCACGCCGGCGGCGGCAGCGCGGATCGCGTCCATGCCGCCCTCCTCGCGGTCCACGAGCACGACCACCTGCGTGATCTCGAGGCCCTCCTCCCGGCAGCGCTCGAGCGAGCGCAAGACCGAGCCGCCGCTCGTCACGACGTCGTCCACCACCGCCACCGGGCTCTCGGCGCAGCCCTCGATCCAGCGGCCGGTGCCGTGCGGCTTGCGCTCCTTGCGGATGCTGAACGAGTCGATGGCGGGCCCCTGCTGGAGCGAGTGGTAGGCGATGGCGGTGGCGATGGGATCGGCCCCGCTGGTCATGCCGCCCACGCTTCGCGGGCGGGTGCCGGCGCGGCGGAACTCGGCGCCGAAGACCTCCGCGATCAGCGGCATCGCCTGGGCAAAAAAGGTGGAGAGCCGGCAGTCGAAGTAGAAGCGGCTGCGCCGCCCGGACGAGAGCACGAAGTCGCCCTCCAGGAACGAGCGCTGCACCAGGATCTTGGCCAGGCTGCGCTTCGCGGCGTCCACGCCATGACTCTAGCCCGGGCGTCGCTGGCGCCACCGGCTCCCCCGGGGGATAAGAGCCGGGGTGTGAAGAATCGCGCCGGGCCCCCCGTCGAAGGCGGCCGGGGGCGGCTTTCGCGGAGGAGGCCATGAAGTTCGCGGAGGAGGCCATGAAGGGACGGGCGTTCGGGCTGCTGATCGCCTTGCTGCTTGCGGCCGCGGTGCCGGGCCTGGCCGAGGCCCGGGACGGGCACGACGGGGGCCATCGGGGACGCGGCGGGGGCCACTGGGGACACGGCGGCCGTGGCGGGCACGGCGGCTACCACCACGGCTACAAGCACCACGGCCACCACGGGGGCCACCACTACAAGGGTCCGAGCTACTCGTTCTGGTTCGGATCCGGCTACTGGTGGGCGCCCTGGACCTACGCGTACCCCTATACCTACGCGTACCCCTACCCGTATCCGTACTACGCCTACCCCTACGCCTACGAGAGCAGCGGGATCGTCCGGGAGCCCTCCGTCTACATGGAGCGGCCGCCCGCCAGCGTGCCGCCGCCCGAGGAGTCCTTCTGGTACTGGTGCGGGAGCCTGGGCGGCTACTACCCCGAGGTGGAGAGCTGCCCCGAGGGCTGGGTCAAGGTCCCGCCGAGGGCCCGCTAGATGCGCGCGCCCCACGCGATCCTGGCGGCGGCCGGAGCCCTGCTCGCCGCGGGCTGCGCCCACTACCCGACCGGACCCAGCGTGATGGTGCTGCCGGGCTACGGCAAGAGCTTCCCGCAGTTCCAGTCCGACGACTACGCCTGTCGCCAGTGGGCGGACCAGCAGTCCGGCGGCCCGCCGCGCGACGCCGCCACCGAGAACGCCATCGCCTCGGCGGCGGTGGGCACGGCGGTGGGCGCCGCCGCGGGGGCGGCCATCGGCGCCGCGGCGGGCGATCCGGGGGCCGGCGCCGCCATCGGCGCGGGCAGCGGCCTGCTGCTCGGCTCGGCGGCCGGCGCGCACCGGGCCGAGTGGGCCGGCGGCGCGCTGCAGGAGCGCTACGACCACGCCTACCTCCAGTGCATGTACGCGAGCGGCAACCAGATCCCGCTGCCGCGCGACTCCTTCGGAGGCTACGCGCCGGCGCCCTGGGCGTCGTCGCAGCCGCCCGACGCGCCCCGCGAGCCGCCGCCGCCGCCCGCCGGAGCCCCGCCGCCGCCTCCGCCCGACGCCTCCTAGCAACGAGGAGGCGCGAGCGGGCGCCTCGTGACACCCTCCGGGCCTCGCGCGCGGAGCGCCCTCTTTGGAGCCGACCCACCGCCTGGGACATCGGGCCCGGCAGGCCGCCGGGATCGTCCTGCTGCTCGTCGGCAGCGTCGCCTTCGCGCTGGCCGGCGCCGAGCTGCTGGCGCGCCTCCTCTGGCGGCCGCCCGTGCCGCCGCCCCCGACCCCGATCCCCGAGGTCTGGCGGGGGCTGCCCGAGGTGCGCGGCGTGCACTCCCTCCAGCAGCCGAACCTCCGGGTGCTGAACGGCGGCGTCCTCTTCGAGACGAATCGCGACGGCTTCCGCGGTCGCGACCGCCCGCGCCAGAAGCCCGCGGGCGGCTTCCGCATCGCGCTCCTCGGCGACTCCTTCGCCATGGGCTGGGGCGTCGTCGAGGCGGAGACCTACGCGGCCCGGATCGAGCGGATCCTCGACGCCCGCGACCCGCGGCCGGTCGAGGTGCTGAACTTCGCGTCGGCGGGCCTCGACACCGTCGGCGCCGTCGATCGCTTCTTCCAGCTCGCGCTGCCCTACGACCCGGATCTGGTGGTCTACGGCTTCACGGTGAACGACCTGGAGAACGCACACTACGTGCGCACGACGCCCACCTTCGCCCAGATCCAGGCCTATCTGGACGCCACGCCCTGGACCCTGATCCGGGTGCTGGCGCCCCGGCTGGGCCCCCTCCAGGAGATGCTGCTCGCTCCGCGCGGCACCTACGCCGGCGAGCTCGACGTGAACTACTTCGAGAATCCGCCGGTCTGGGAGCCCGCCCTCGCCGCCCTCGACCGGCTGGCGGCCGCCGTCCGCGAGCGGGAGATGTGCGGCGTGGTGCTGCTGCACGCCCAGCTGCAGTACCTGCACCTCCTCCACCCCTACCGGCGCCACTACGAAGCCTTCGGCGAGACCGCCGCCGCGCGCGGCTTCCACGTGGTGCCGACGCTGCCGGTCTTCGTCGGGCTCGAGGAGCGCGAGCTCTGGGCCGGGCCGATCGACATGCACCCGGGACCCGAGGCCCACCGCCTCCTCGCCGAGCGGCTGCTCGATGGGCTCGACGCCCTGCCCGAGCGCTGCTGGAGGCGCCCGGGCCAGGAACCGGGCTAGGCCTGGAGGCGGAGCTCGGAGAGCCGCGGCCGGCGCATCTCGCGGTGGAAGCGCCGCGCGGTCCAGGGCCAGGTGTTCGGCACGCCGTCCGCGCCCAGGTACCAGCTCCTGCAGCCGGTCACCCAGACCGTGTCCTTCATGGCCCGCAG
>Ga0299906_10005269_pt1 | contig 10552 bp, 10 predicted proteins | sample RVTome_14_FD_200259 | JGI IMG/M metagenome (GOLD analysis project Ga0299906, IMG submission 200259) | Soil microbial communities from uranium-contaminated site in the Upper Colorado River Basin, Wyoming, United States - RVT145D125 (version 2) ... | reverse complement strand
CGTTCTGATAAATCCGAACCATGCCGCTTCAGCACGCATTCAACCAGGGCGAAAGCGACCTGTCCGCTGGGACCAGCGACTGTTCGTCGATTAGCCGTTCCGCAGGACGCCATCCTTGGAAAATCCGGTGTATCTGATGGCGAATGGCCGCAATGTCGCGAAACAGATGTAAGCACCCCCTGAACAGCAGTGTTCAATTGGTCTTTGGTGATTACGCAGGTGATCAGTGCGCCCGGAATACGTCATTTCAGCTTGATCGGCTTAAGGTATAAATCGGGAACCGCGTTCTCGGCACCATTTCCTAGACTCTCCGCAGGGTGATTCCGAACCCGGCTTCATGCCTTGTATCGGGAGCAACCGTAGCCAGTCGAAGTACTACCAGGGGTTGATCAGCTCAATCTCGCAGCTTTCAAAATCGCCAACGTTGCGCGTTGCCAGCGCCCCACCGGTAGACCGGGCAATGGCTGCAATCTGCGCATCGAATTGCGATATCGGACGCCCCTGTTTGCGCCGGACAACTGCAATGTCTGCATAGATCGTCGCCGCGTCAGAGCCGAACGGGAGTACCCGATCGTTGAAGTCTTCGTCAAACATCGCCTGTGCGGCCGTCGCAATGCTGTTGCGACGTCGGCCTTTGGGCAATAGCCCAATTCCATACAGTATCTCCGCTTGCGTAACGGCCGTGACGAACAGTCTTGAGGCTGGTTGCGAAGCGACCCACTCCCGGACGCTGGCGGCCGGCTCCGCCTTCATGAGTTCCGACACCACATTCGTATCGAGTATGATCACGGATCAAGCTGCGGTGGCTCGCGCATGCTTTCCCGAGTCGGTAGCTCCAGTTCGACACCGCCGAAGGGCTGAAACCGGCTGGCAATCGCCTTGGCCAAATTAGCGGGCGCTGCGATATTGCGTGCCAGGGCCTCGCGTAGAATGCTTCTTGCTTCGTCTTCCATGGACCTACGACGATGCGCCGCACGCACACGCAATCGATCTTTGGTCTGGTCATCGAGATTTCTAATGGTAATGCTGGCCACGTCGATACCCATGAGTTGCGATCATTGATTGCATTATAATCAATGATTCGGCTCTGTCAACGTGTCGATTCGTCCTACGGGAGGCGCTGCGCTCATCAAATGCCGAGATCCCTCTCCGAGAAATCAAGAAGCTCGACTGCATAACGTTGATGCAACAAAGAACTGCTGCAAGAGTTGATAAACTGATCAACGTTCATTCGGTAGTCCTGCGTAACGACGGATCGCGCACTGCGAGCAATGTCCGGCTACCGGACACCAATCGGTCCGACATGATGGATGTTTCCATGCTGCCCGGCTGGCATGGTTGTTGCCACATTTGATCGTGCCCGCTTCAGGGCGAACAACTTGCCAACTGAACGGAGGAAACGCCATGCAAGTACGAGACATCATGACTCGGGACCCTGCGTGCTGCACGCCGGAGACCAGTCTTCAGGAGATCGCCAGGATGATGGCGGACAACGATTGCGGCGAGATCCCGGTGCTGGACGAAAGCAACTGGCCGGTGGGAGTCGTGACCGACCGGGACATCGCCTGTCGCGCGGTGGCGCAAGGCAAGGATCCGAAGCAGACGGCGGCACGCGACGTGATGTCGAGTCCCGCCATCACGGTGAATCCCGGAGACAGCCTGGCGGACTGCCGCGAAACAATGAAGCGGAACCAGATTCGACGTGTGCCAGTGATTGACGACAGCGGTTCGTGCTGCGGAATGCTCGCCCAGGCGGATATCGCCAGGTCGGCATCGGAGCACGAAATCGCAGAGCTGGTCCGGGACGTGTCGCAACCCTCGAATGAAGCCCCACGCATCAGCTGATGCCGGGATGCACACGGACACGCCTCAGGAACAATCGCGTTGCAAGGCCCTGGCGGTCTTCTTGCCCCGGGTAATTCCGTTCCGATACATTTCGGGATATGCAGCCGGCCGCAGAACGCGGCCGGCTGTCCTGCTCTCGGCGTACATCCAGGCTTACATGGAAGCGACCAGCGATGTGGCCACCGGCGCGGCTTCGTAGTAGCGGCCACCTTCTTCCGGTATTTTCCCCTTGCCCATGACGATCTCCAGCACGTGGCTGTAGGTCGTTCGCGAGCGGCCGGTATCGAAGTCCATCCGCGCACCGGCGCTGGTCCACGGACGCACAGAGCGCGTGCAGCTGAGAAGACCGCAGCTGTGTTCAACGTAATAAGTGCGTTCGTAACTGACTGCGCTTGCCGGCTGTCTGCCGTGAGTCGTCGTCGTTGTCTCACGATCGACAATTTCGAACCAGTCATACCCTTCGCGAAGAGTCAGCTCGGCGGCGTGCAGCAGCGCATAGTCCCTGGTGGTGTTCGGACCCGCCGAGGGCCGGCCGTTGAATACGATGCGATAACGGTTCTCCTCCAGTTTGCTGCTGTAGTGACCATAGTCGTCCGCGTTAGCCGCAGGCGCGTACTCGGGCGCCGACGCACAAGCGCCGATACCGCACAAAAACGTAAGCAATGCGATGCGTGAATAAAACATAAGTCCTCCTTGATTGAAGCGGTCAGGTTGCCGACTGTGCCCGGCGCCCCTTCCGTCAAATTGCCCGGTTGTCGCGTTGAACACGGGCAGGACTCGTCTTTTATTCCATCGATCCCCCGGATTTTTTCCAATCATTTGATATTAAACGAGATTCTTCCTCAGGGCTCAGCGGAGGACGAGCGCCGATCTGCGCCTCGATGGCAGCATCCAGGGCGGGAAACGAAGCTCTCGACGCTGCCTGATATTCGGCCTCAGAGGCGCTATCGGGCACAGTCCCGAACGCGGCCGCTTCCATTCGCCAGGTCCCGTCGCGGCGACATGCCAGCGCCTGCATGGAACCGGACTCCGCCGCCAGCTGCAATTGCCGGCACCAGTCGCCCTGCTCGTTCTCGAAGGTCAGCAGCAGGCGTGCCTCGGCGCCGCTCGCCAGTTCTTCCGGCTCGGTGCTGACTCCGGATTCCAGCACACGGTGTATTTCGGAGTCCTCCGGAATCGCTCCGGCGTAAAGCGCTGTGATGTCCGCATCCGTACCGGGCGCACGACGAACCAGATCGCCAAGCAAAAAACCGGCAGCCAGCGCCACGCTGGCCGCCAGCGCGACAGGTACCTGCAAATAACGGCGCGGCCCCCTGGGCGGGAATTGCACTACCCTTCCGGTCTGCTCCTTGTCTCCTGTCTGCCGGGCGTTCGCGTCCTCCAACAGGTCCAGCACGCCTTGCGGTAACGGCCGATCATCCACGACTTCGAATGCCCTGCGCGCGGCACGATTCGCGCTCTGCATTTCCTCGAGGCGCCGTGACAGGGCAGGATCCGCCGCAAGCCGTGCAGTCAGCCGGTCGGCATCAGCCTGCGGCAGCTCGGCGTCCAGATAGGCGCTCAGGACGGCATCGTCTGCTGTCTGATGCGTGTCGTCGGGTGGTCGTGACATACCTGCCTCCAGCCGGCGATGCCGCCGGCGCGTCAATTCTTTCAATTGCCCAATAGCCCGATGAGGGCCGTACGAGCGCGCGCCAGCCGGCTCATGACGGTACCGATCGGTATCTCGAGCACTTCGGCGGCGTCCCGGTACGAGAAACCTTCCACCGCCACCAGTTCCAGCACGGCTCGTTGTTCCGGCGGTATTTCGCCAAGCGCCGCCTGCACTTCCTCCAGCGACCTCTCGCCAATTGCCTGCTGTTCGCCGCACACCACCTGGTCTCCGGCGACGGCAGGGCCGCTGCCCGCGTCCTGTCGCACCTTGCGCGAGCGAATTTCGTCGATCCACAGATTGCGGCAGATTTTCAGGCTGTACGGCAGCAGCGGAGCATCGTCCGGCAATCCGCGAACCAGCAGGCGCTCGACGGTGGACTGGAGCAGATCGTCCGCGTCGGCCATGCTGCCTGTTAGACTCAGCGCGAAACGCCGGATGTTCGGCAGCACCAGCACCATTTCCTGCTTCCGTGCGGCAAATGTGTGACCTGTTTGTTTGTGCATACGGATAGACGTGTAGTCTTATTCCACCGGGAATAAAAGGGAGCATGAAAGCGTCGGCAGGGCAGGTATCGAGTCCTCGAGGTAAGTGCCATGACCAGAATCGCCGGGAAGGCAGTTTACACAATCGTCGCAGTGACGCTGCTTGCTTCCCTGTTGCTCACGCCGGGCTCCCGCTCGACGGCACATGGACAAATTGCGCTGCCGCCGATACAGGATCCCCTGAGGCGGCCGATCGACCGCGGTCTCGACCGCGTCGACCGAACGGGGACCCGGATTCAGCGCAGGGTTGACGAAGCGGAAGACGAAGTCGAAGAGACAACTGACGAAGTTGCCGATGAAGTACCCGTAGACACCGAACAGGCATCCGGCACTGTGGTGGACGAAGCCGGGCAAACGGTCCAGGGTGTCGCAGGTACGGTCGTGAAAGCGGCGGATGCCACAGTCAGTGCGGCGCAAGGCGTCGCGGGCAACGTCGAAAATCTCCTTCGTGCCTTTGTTCTCGATACCGATCCGTCCGGCTGGCCGATCGAGACGAGTGTCGTGGTCATGCTGCTGAACGAGCAGGAGCTCGCTGCAATCATGCGAACCGGAGTAAACGTGCTCTCGCGCCGCGAAATGCCCGCACTGGGTCTGACATTGCTTACCGTGCGTGACGCGAGCAGGCCGGCAACCGCCATCCGGGACGAACTTCGCCAGGCCCACCCCGGCGTGGCGGTGGATTTCAATCACGTCTACCGATTCGCATCGGACCTCAAACCCGAAGCGCAGGCCGCAACCGACGACGCGATGCCGGATGCCGTGCCTGCGTCGACCGACGGAACGTCGCTTCGGGTGGGCATGATCGACTCCGCCGTGGCAAGCGATCATCCCGCGCTGCGGGACAGCCTCGTCGTGAGCCGGGATTTTGCGGCGCACGAAGGCCAGCGGCCGCTCGGCCACGGCACCGCGGTCGCATCGCTCATTGCGCGAAGCGCGGCCGACGAAGCGGAAGTTTACGCGGCCTCCGTTTTTTTCCAGACGCCCGGCTTCGCGCCCGGCGCCACCACCGAGAGTCTCGTTGCGGCGCTGGACTGGCTGGCGGCGCAACAGGTCGACGCCATCAATATGAGTCTCGCCGGTCCGGCCAACACGCTGCTGGAAAAGACACTTGCGGGCATGACCGCAACCGGACCCACGGTCGTGGCAGCCGTCGGCAATAACGGCCCGTCGGGCGAGCCCCTCTACCCCGCCGCGTATGAGGGCATCATCGGGGTGACCGCGGTCGACCGGAAACAAAAAATCTTTCCCTACGCGAACCGCGGCGATCACGTCGACTTTGCAGCGCTCGGCGTCAACCTCAAGGTTGCCGACAGTGGCGGAAGCTGGCGTGTCGAATCCGGCACATCCATGGCGTCGCCGCACGTCACGGTAGTGGTTGCACGTGCGCTTCACTCGGGCGACCTGGCCCGGGAGGGGTTGATGGAAGCGCTGACCGCACACGCAGAGGACCTTGGGAAGAAGGGGTTTGATCGGATCTTCGGTTACGGTCTCATCGCCGAGGCGCCCGTGCTGCTCTCCCGCCACTAGTACTCTGACAAGGTGATATTGATGCATTCAGTTGGCCTGTCAGCGTTCCTGGCAAGGCGCGGCTCGCCGCGATGGCTTAAGCCCTTCGCAACAGCCGCAACGCGGCCAGGGGCGCTGACAGGCCAACCCTTCGGGCGCCCCTCTCGTGTCCCGCCGCGGCGTTGCGCCGCTTGACAAGGGCGCGCCATTGCCTGCGCGACGCGCCTGCCTTGCGGCGAAACACGAGAGGGGCGCTGAATGCATCAATATCACCTTGTCAGAGTACTAGGGACGTTGTCCACACTTGTGCAGAGCTTCCCTAGAAATCGGCGGAGACATTGAGCGTGTAGACAATCTCGTCGAAGTCCGCTGCGTCGAGGTTCGAGACGTGGTTGGCGCGAGTGACTTCCCCATTCAACGAAAAGTGCTGTGATATGGGAATCGCGGCGTTCACCCCCGCGCGAAAGCGCTGGTCGCTGCGCGGTGCGCCGATCGACTCGGTGATGTTCGCATAGTCGCGATTCTCGAACTGAAGATGCATTTTCAGGCGCAATGTCATGCGGCCGGCATCCAGTGCGTGCCCATATGCAACTTTGGCCGCGGTACCGTCGTAGTCGAACTCGTTTCCTGCCGCGTTTTCGCTGTCCATGCGGTAACCCAATGCGACGTATTGCTGCATGCCGTCAATCAGGATGTAAGCATCCGCGTGCAGCGCATCGTTGAAGGCATTTCGCTCGCCATCGCCGGCAAAGGTCTTTTCGGCGCGGGTATACGATCCGCGCAAATACAGCCTGTCGCCGATCATTCGTGACAGGCTCGGCGACGCCTGTCGGACGTCAAGAAAGCGTTCGCCATCTACCAGTGCCTTGATCTGATCGAATGAAACAGCACTGTCGAATCCGGCGAACTTGTAGCGTATCCCGGCACGCGCATGATGCACGCCGAGGTCGAAGTCGGAATACGTCCGGTACGCGGTATTCGCGTAGTCGTACCCCAGCCAGATTGACAGTGCGTTACCGAGCGGAACCGTACCGTCGAGGCCCAGGTTCAACAACAAGGCACTGTCGGCTTTGCCGGTGCTGGCGTCTGTTGCAGCGATGTTCACGTTGCTGTCGTAGCGATAGCCAGCGCCCGCGTTGAAAGCGGTTTCTGGCGCGCCCGGCTGCGCCGCCGCGGGCCAGGCAAAAAGCCAGACGGCTGACAGCAGCATGTGTTCCAAGCGAATCTTCATGATCATCCCCTTTGAAGCGGTTCCCTGGAGAAGAGCCGGCGGACAAGCTGCCGCCGGCTCCCTGCGACTCCGGTCCGGATAAGCCGGACTCAATCGGTTCCGGGCAGTGGCAACGACCCGGTGAGGTCCGTAATGAGATCGGCTTCGATCGCATTGCGAATGTCGTCCTGAACCGAAGCCTCGACGGCGCTTGCTATCTCCCCTTCGACTGCCGATTTGACGGTGGAGTCGACGACTGCGTCGACAACCTCGGAGCTGGCGACTTCGGCCATCGTGCCGGCGGCTGCGCCTGCTTCGGCTACTGCGCCCCCGTTTCCAGAGAGTTCCATCTTCGGAACGGTTGCGACGTCAGGGTCGACTTCGGTTCCCTCGACAGCGGACGTATCCGCAATCTTGCGCACGCGTCCGACCGAGGTTGCTGCGAGGTCCACGGCATCGGCGATGTCAACCTCCGGCACTGTGACGGTATCGGCGTCGACGGCAAGTCGGCTGTTTCCGGACGCCGATCCTGAAGCGCCCGTCGTGACTCCGGGATCGTCAGGCTTCGAACCGCCAGCACGAAGGCCTGCATCTGCCTTCGCGCCGGCTGTTCCATCGACCTCCGCGCCTGATCGTGTTCCGGCCTCCATGGATTGAGCAGCCTCCAGGGACGCACGGCCACTGACATTCGCAGTGATTTCAGCATCACCGTCCGCGGCCGCATTGCCTGTGTACAGATAAAAGGCGGCTGCCAGAATGCCGAGTTTTGCGAACATCGATTTCGTATTGCTTTGATGGGTCATGGTCGTATCCTCCTTGGTGTCAGGTACCGGGAGAACGGACGAGCGGCCGGATTTATTCCCGCATAATCAGACCAGGGCAGACAGGGGTGGAAATACGCCGCGGAAAAGGGCATAAATCGGCCCTTGGCGCGGGCAGGGGCCGGCGCACATCGCGCACTGGAGGAAATCGATGGAAAAGCTGCAGACGTCAGACAAGGCTGCGTCGCTCGCGGACCATGTACCCGACCCGCGCCGCCGCGCCCTGGCCGCATCACTGCTCGTCGGCGCTATTGCGGCGCCCTTTTTCAGCCTTGCGGCAAGCGATGCACGATCGATCGAAGTCTGGACGGGACCTTCCTGCGGTTGTTGCAAGGACTGGGTGAAACATCTCGAGGCAAACGGCTTCGACGTCGTCAGCCACGAAGGCGGCAACACAGACGCCAGGGATCGGCTCGGCATGCCGGTTCGTTTCGGGTCGTGCCACAGCGGCGAAATCGAAGGCTACGCGATCGAAGGGCACGTGCCGGCCGCCGACATTCATCGACTCGTGGAGGAAAGTCCCGACGCTATCGGCCTGTCGGTACCGGCGATGCCGCGCGGCTCGCCCGGAATGGACGGCGCCGCGTACGGCAACGTGCAGGATCCGTACGACGTATTGCTCATAGGCCACGACGGCAGCGCGAGCGTCTTTCAGTCGTATCGATAATATTACTGCCGGTGTGAAAATACCGTTGCGTGCTCCTACAGTTTCACTGCGCGAAGCCGCAACGAATTGCTGATCACGGATACCGACGACAGGCTCATCGCCAGGCTGGCAATCACGGGAGAAAGCAGCAGGCCGAATACCGGGTAGAGAACGCCGGCGGCAACCGGAACCCCCAGCGCGTTGTAGCCGAAGGCAAAGACCAGGTTTTGCCGGATGTTGCTCATGGTGCGCCGCGACAGCCGGAGCGCCCGCGAAATGCCGCGCAAATCGCCTTTGACGAGCGTTACGCCCGCAGACTCCATGGCAACATCGGTTCCGCTCCCCATCGCAATACCGATGTCCGCCTGCGCCAGTGCCGGCGCATCGTTAACGCCGTCGCCTGCCATTGCCACCACCTGGCCTTCTTCCTGCAGCCGTTGGACGATGGCCGCCTTGTCCTGCGGCAGTACATCGGCAACGACTTCGTCGACGCCGAGCTTCCGCCCCACTGCCTCCGCGGTCCGGACATCGTCGCCGGTCAGCATCAACACGCGGATCCCCGCTTTGCGGATCGCATCGATCGCCGCCTGAGTCGTTTCCTTGATCGCGTCGGCAATGACGAGCAACCCTGCTGGTCGGCCGTCAATAGCGACATAAACTGCGGTCGCGCCCTCGCTGCGTTCGGCTTCCGCAAGTTTCGCCAGTTCATCGACAGCCACGCCATGACGCTGCATGAGCCGCAGGTTTCCAACCAGCACCTCTCGTCCAAGTACCCTTCCCCACACACCGAGGCCGGGGTCCGAATCGAATTCGCCGGCATCGGTCAATGCATGACCTTTGTTCCGCGCGCCATCGACAATCGCTCGCGCGAGGGGATGCTCGCTCGCCGATTCAACGGAAGCCGCATGGTCAAGCACCTCTTCCTCGGCGAAACCGTCTGTGGCAATAACCCGCTGCAAGCCCGGTTTGCCTTCAGTCAACGTGCCGGTCTTGTCGAGGACAATGGTCGTGACCTTCTCGAGGCGCTCGAGGGCTGCCGCGTCCTTGATCAGAACACCTTCCTGGGCGCCGCGGCCGACGCCCACCATGATCGACATCGGTGTGGCAAGTCCGAGCGCACAAGGGCATGCGATGATCAATACGGATACGGCGACCAGCAGCGCGTGCGCCAGCGCCGGCGGTGGACCGAAGACTGCCCAGACGATCGCCGCGACCACGGCAATGAGGACGACTGCGGGCACGAACCACGCGGCAACCTTGTCCACAAGCCGCTGCACCGGGGCGCGGGAGCGCTGTGCCTGCGCCACCATGTGCACGATCTGCGACAGCAGCGTGTCGCCGCCGACGCGTTCCGCGCGCATGACGAAGCTGCCGCTGCCGTTCGTGGTGCCGGCGGATAACGACGCACCGATGCTTTTGCGCACCGGTTCGGGTTCTCCGGTCAGCATCGACTCATCGACATGGCTCGCACCCTCTATTACCACGCCGTCGACAGGAATGTTCTCGCCGGGGCGTACGCGCAGGCGATCGCCCACCCGGACGTCATCGAGGGACACGTCGCTTTCCGCACCGTTCTCGTCGAGTCGATGCGCTGTTTTCGGAGCGAGACGCAGCAGCGCGCGTATCGCGCCCGATGTTTGCGCCCGTGCCCGCAGCTCGAGCACCTGGCCCATCAGCACCAGCGTGACGATGACCGCCGCGGCCTCGAAGTACAGGGGCGGTGCGCCCGACTCCTCGCGAAACGATGCCGGCAACAGCTGCGGCAACAGGGTTGCAAAAACCGAGAATAGCCAGGCCGCGCCGGTCCCCAGAGCGATCAGCGTGAACATATTGAGGTTCCGCGTCACGATCGATTGCCAGCCGCGCACGAAAAACGGCCAGCCGCCCCACAGCACGACCGGCGTGGCGAGAATCAGCTGCGCCCATGCGACCGGCATGTGCCCGAACAGCCGCATCGGATTGATTGCAGGCCACAGTTCACCGAGCATCGACCACAGGAGCGGCGTGGTCAGCGCGGCGCTGATCCAGAAGCGCCGGGTCATATCCCTGAGCTCCTGGTTCTCTCCCTCGTCGGCGGCAGGCGCAAGCGGCTCCAGCGCCATACCGCAGATCGGACAGGGCCCCGGCCTGTCCTGCCTGATTTCAGGGTGCATGGGGCAGGTCCATATCACGCCGGGACGTGCTGCTTCCGCCTGCGGTCCCGCCGGCCGCCGATATTTATCCGGATCCTGGTCGAACTTCTCGCGGCAGACCGCGCTGCAGAAGTGATACGTCCTACCGTGGTGCGTCAGCGATCGCGCGCGGTCGGGATCGACGCTCATGCCGCAT
>Ga0299906_10005268_pt1 | contig 10553 bp, 7 predicted proteins | sample RVTome_14_FD_200259 | JGI IMG/M metagenome (GOLD analysis project Ga0299906, IMG submission 200259) | Soil microbial communities from uranium-contaminated site in the Upper Colorado River Basin, Wyoming, United States - RVT145D125 (version 2) ... | reverse complement strand
CACAAGGGAGGCCGCGCACCTGGAGAGCCGATCATCGGCTCACGTCAGGAGTTGGTTCGCATCATGCGGACTGACGAGTACAAGCGCGACAGAGCCGTGCGCGAAAGGGTGGAACGTCAACTAGACCAGTCTATGAAGACTGGCAAATACCTGAACAACTAGCACTTTCCCCACACCCACACCCCACTTAGGAGTTACCCCTATGGCAGTAGCAGTACCGTCACGAATTGGGCAGATCGCCGGAGCCGGCGATGTCGATGCCCTGTTTCTCGAAGTCTTCTCCGGCCTTGTGCTGGAGCGATACGACTTCACCCAACTCACCGATGATCGACAGATCGAGCGGAAGATCACGAGCGGCAAGTCTGCTTAACCCAAAAAACTGGGCAGACTCAAAAACCCTGTGAATTCGGTGGACACCCCTAGCGGGCAATACCGAGCGAAGCCTGATCTAACGACAGGAACGTGTAACGACTATGGCACATGCCAGTACGGGTCTAGTGACTCGGAAGCGCAGAGTGCTGCTAAAGGAATCATCGGATGCAAATTTGTCGCATCTGCCGGACTGAAAAGCCGCTGGGCGAGTTCTACTTCCGTAAAGAAGGGACGCCGCGCCGCCATTGCAAGAGCTGTCAGATTGAGAGGCAGCGATACCGCAAGAACGGAGTGTGTAACGCTCGGTATGACGAGATACTAGTACAGCAGAGCGGCGCCTGCGCTGTTTGTTGCTGTACTTTGAATTCCTCGCGCTACTCCAAGCTCGCTGTAGACCACGACCATCGCACAGGTAAAGTGCGCGGTCTGCTCTGCACGAATTGCAATACCGCTCTTGGTTTAATGAAGGATTCCCCCCGGCGCCTTCGCGCTGCGGCGGCGTATCTCGAAAAACATAGCAGCAAAGAGATAGTCTCCTCTGGCGAGTAATCGCCAGCAGCCTCCTAGAAGGCGGGCAGGCCGTAACGCAGCCTGTTGAAGATATGACGCAGTTCCCCCTGACCTGGTCGACGGTCGCGGCGTACCATACGCCGGGCGCCGAGATCGTTGGCGTGCCGATCGAGCACGCTGCGAAGGTCATCGCGATTCAGCAACTCCTCGAAGCCGACGTCTTCATCGACATCCTCGACGAGGCCATGAATCACTACGAAGTGCGCTCGGCTTACGCGCACCAGCTGGGCGAGGCCCTGGCAAACGCGAAGGACAAGAACTCGTTTCGTGCCGTCTTCGTGGGCGCCGCCGCCTCTCACCCGATCGACACCTCGGGCGACAACGACGGCACGCCGATTCAGCAGGCCGCCCTCTCGACCGACCCGGCGATTCTGAAGGCGGCTTTGTACGACGCCGCGCAGACTTTCGACGAGAAGAACGTCCCGCAGAGCGATCGCTACGCGGCTCTCTTGCCCTTGGCGTGGTACCTCATGCTTGAGGACGGAGAATTCATTCACCGCGACTTCGCGGGTGACGGTTCCAAGGCGCGGGCGACCATGCCCTTCGCGGCGGACCTTCAGGTTCTCAAGTCCAACAACATCCCGACCGCAGATGACTCGGCCGAGGCGACGGTTCCCGTCCCCCTCCGCGACGACTTCCGCGAGTGCGTCGGGCTGGTCTGGCACAAGAACGCGATCGGAACTGTCAAGCTGCTCGACATGAAGACGGAGAGCGCCTACGACATTCGTCGACAGGGCTCGCTGTTCGTGTCGAAGTACGCCATCGGTCAGGACTTCCTCCGACCCGAAGGCTGTATCTCGCTCGAAGACACCGCGATCGTGTAGTATCCGGGGCACCCTCAGACCTTGGGGGTGCCCCACCCCTCCCCTCTCAGGAATCTCCTAATGGCTCACTCAACGAACCCGACTCCCACGAACGAGCAAGAAGCCATCAACATCATGCTCGCGTCGATCGGCGAGCGCCCCGTGGACAACATCCACGATTCGCAACGCCTCGACGTGCTCAACGCGATCACGGCTCTGAATCAAGTCAACGTCCAGATCCAAACCCGCGGGTGGTGGTTCAACTCGGAGGTTCAGGAGTTGTCTCCCAACGTCGACGGTGAGTATGAAATTCCCGTCGGAATCCAGCGAGTAGTTCCCGCCTTCAAGAGTGAAAAGGCGAAATTCGTACAGAGGGGAAATCGTCTCTACAACACCCTCGACAACACTTACACCGGCAACACCGCCGACCTCTGCGTCGTGTGGGTCCGCCTACTTCCTTTTAACGACCTTCCCGAGACCGCGCGCAGCTACATCGCGCACCGGGCAGGCGTGAAGTTTCAGAAGCGCACCGTCGGCTCTCCGACTCTCTTCGAGTTCACGAAAGAAGACGAGGCGGAAGCGCTCGGCCTGTTTCAAGAAGAGTCCCTCGATCAAGAGGGAGCCAACGTGTTCGACTCCATCCACTTTCAAGGGATCATCAACGAGAGGTAGAGTTCTATGGCTGCTCCCTCTGACGGGTTGATTTCTAAGACGCTTGACTCTCTGGTCAACGGCGTCAGTCAACAGCCTCCGTCACTCCGCATCGACTCACAGTGCGCGGAGCAGATCAATCTGCAGTCGCGGGTCGTTGAGGGCCCTCGAACTCGTCCCCCCGCGGAGTACGTCGCGCGTGCCCACACCGCCGCCATCCCGACCGCGGGCTACCACGTTCACTTTCGCTCTAGAGACGAACTGACGCAGCACGTCGTACTGATTGAGGACGGGGATATCCGCGTCTTCAACCTCCTGACTGGCGCCGAGGCGACCGTGAACATCGCGGCGGGCGCGGACGCCTACCTGGCCTTCGCAGGAGCCGATGCTCAAGACGCCTTTGCCGTCATCTCTGTGGCCGACTTCACCTTCATCGTGAACCGAGAGGTCACGGTCGAAATGTCGGGAACCGTCAGCGCCGCCCGCACGAACGAGTTTCTCGTCTGGGTTACGGACGCCAACCCGCCGAATGACGAGCACAACTGGCAGCAAACGCTGGGCGCTGTGTCTCAGGACAAAGTCATCAACATGAAGGAACCCTTCATCGCGCCCGCGCTCGCGCAGTCCCTCATGAAAGAGCACGTAGCCGGCGGCACGCCGGCAAATGAAGGCATCTACCACGTCGACTACTTCCCTCTGTGGACGTTCGTTCGCCGCGGCTCCCTGATCCATGGGTTGCAGACCTCAGGGTCTTTCGCGCAGATCCACCGCCCGCATTACGCATGGAGCGACGATTCCTACGAGTTCATCTCCCAAACCACCTTCAAGTTCTCGGACCTCCCCGGCAGCGGGATCGACGGTTTCCTGACGGAGATCATCGGCGAGGACGGCAACGAGGACGGCAACTACTGGGTCAAGTACAGCGAGGACGATAACGCTTGGCTGGAGTCGGTCGGGCCGGAGTTGGACAACGACTTCGACGAGGATACGATGCCTCACGCCTTGACGCAGGTCGGGCCGGACGAGTTCGATTTCGGGCCGCTTACCTGGGCGTCCCGCGAGGCGGGCGACATCGACACCGCCCCGGAGCCCAGTTTCGTCGGACGGGAGATCAGCGACATCTCGTTCCACAAGAACCGTCTGGGGCTCTTCGCAGGCGAGAATATCGTCTTGTCCGAGGCCGGCGAGTTCTTCAACTTTTGGCCGACGACGGTTGCGACGCTCGTAGACTCAGATCCGATCGACGTAGCGGGAACGAATAACCGAATCGCCCCCATCGACTTCGCGATCCCCTACGACCAGAAGCTCTACACCTTCTCCGGCTTGGCGGCCGTGCAGAACATTCTCGTCGGCGGCGACGCGCTGACGACTCAAAACGCCGAGGTTGTCGAGGCAAGCGCGTTCTCGTCTTCGAGCAAGGTCCGCCCGAAGGCCGCAGGAAAAGGGATCTACTTCGCGGTCGAGCGCGACGCGTCCACCTCAGTCATCGAGTACACGATTGCGGACCTCGTTGCGGACGGTGTTGACATTGCCGCGCATGTGCCGACGTATATTCCCGGAAACGTCAAGTTCCTGGCATCGTCTCAAAAAGAGTCCATGCTCGTCTTGTTCTCGGAAGACACCCCCAACGCGCTTTACGTCTACTCCTACTTCTTCGACGGCCCGAGCAAGAAGCAATCTTCGTGGTCCCGCTGGGAGTTCGATCCGAGTTACGTGATCCTCGGCGTGGAGTGGCTCAGCGACAAACTCTACATCGTCGCAGGGCGCGACGACGGCGTTCATATCGAGCGCTTGGACATGGGACGCCTTCAGCACGGAGAGTTTGGCAACCGCATTTGCCTCGACTCCCTCTACGCAGCTACGGGCGTCTTCACTGTCGCCGACGGACTCACGCGCTGGACACTGCCGTATGAAGCTGTCGACGGAACTTTCCTCGCGATCCTCAGCGATGCAGATTTCGCAGCCGACCATCAGCAGGCCGTAGCAGTGACGTCCGACTCTGACCCTTTGGTCGTAATGGCCGAAGGGGACTTCTCGGCTGGAGTCGCCCATATCGGCCGCCTCTACAGCACGGAGTACGAATTCACGAAACCAGTCATCTTCGTCCAGGGCGGCGATACCTCCCGCGGCGTCGAACCTGTCACCCAAGGGCGCTTGCAGATCCGCAAGTTCAAGGTGTTGGTCCGCGCGTCGGGCGGCTTTGAAGCTCGGGTCACCAGCGACGAAGTCACGACCGAAGAAGAACTCCAGGAGCCTACTGAGTTCGTTTACCTGTACCCCGAGAAGGTCACGGGTCAAGGAACGTTCGGGGCAATGGTCCCCCGGCCGGCTGACCTTTTCTCTTTCGACGTAGGGATGGATGCCCGATATGCCCGCATCAAGATCACCTCGACTTCCTTCCGAGACCTCACCCTTATTGCGGCTGAGTGGCAAGGATTCTACACGGCACGATCCGCCCGCTTGTAGGGGCTGGCTTCTCCCGGCTCTCGCTGAGCATGTGAGTGAGATTGAAGCGCACGGCTGGCGAGTCCAGGACGAAAGCGAGTGCCGGATGGTCAACGGCCTCGACTGTTCGCAGAACTGCCTTCTATCGCTGGGAGCGCCGGGCGCTCAGAACTTCACCATCATGTCGGACATGGGGCCCGTAGGTATGATCGGCGTCGTCCCCTTCGAGGACGCTCTCGAGGCGGCCTGCGCTTGGTTCCTCTCGTCTGACCGCGTCTATCAAATCAAGCCAGACTTCCTTAACCAGGGGGTCGCGTGGCTGAACTACTTACAGAAGGACTACCCCCTCGTCGTCAACTGGGTCTTTCCCGGAAACACGGTCGGCCTCCGCTGGGCGGAGGGTCTCGGGTTCATCGTCGAAGCTCGTGAAAAGCACGGGATCATGGGCGAGTCGTTCCTTCGAGTGGTCCGGAGGTTCCCTCAATGAAATTCGTCGTCTTCGCGTTTGTTGCTATCGGCGCGGCGCTCCTCATCCCCAGCGCGGCGATGGCCTGCCCGGTGACGCTGAGCGTTCTTGGGGCGGCGGCCGGTTCGGTTTTGGCGTCAGCCGGCGGCGCCGCCGCGGGAGTTGGAGGCTCTGTCGCCCTTGGGGCCTCACTCGCTGCTGAACTGGCGGTTGTAGGCTTGGGCGTCAGCAGTGCAGTGATTACCCACACTGAGCAACAGAAGGCGGCAAAGAGGGAAACGAAGGCGGCCTTCGCAGAAGCCCAAGAACGTCAGAATCAGGCCGTAGGCGAGCTAGGTCGAGAGAACAAGGCCATCGCTCAAGAGCGCGAGGCTGACGCTATCGCGTCGGCGGGGGCGCGCGGCGTAACCGGAAACCTTCAAAACCGCGGCAGCGTGCAGCTCGCCGCTTTGCTCCGACAGAGGCAGCGCGAATCGCAGTCGAGCGCGAGCGGTATTTCGGCTCGTCAAGAAAGCGTCCTGGGCGCGACCCGCAGTGAGTTCGGCGCCATCCGCGCTGGGCAGACGGCTCGTATCAAGGCAATCCGACGTCCTAGCAACACCGCGCTCGCAATCAACATCGCCTCGGCTGGTTTGGGTTCCCTCGGCGGTTCGCGCCGCACCGGGTAGGAGTAGGTAGGCATGGCTGACGACAGTTTCACTCGCCGCATTCGCAGGACGGAGATCAACTTCCCCTCGATTCAGGGCGCTCCGCCGGGCTCCGACGTGAGCAACGCGGTGAACAACCTCCGGTCTTCTCTCCAGAACACGATCAACTTTTTCGACGCTGAACGCGCCCTCGAAAACGAAGAATTCCAGAAGCAGGTCGACCTCCTCCTCGAAGGCGACCGGGCGGCTGAGATCGAGCAGAGCGAGGAAGAGTTCCTCGAGCGTCACAAGGACGCCATCGGGAACAAGAACATCTACGCGGTGACGCGGGGCTTCCGTCGGAAAGTCGAAGTGAACCGCGGCCAAGTGCGGGGCTTGAAACTCACCCGAGAACTGCAAAACCAGGTAATTGCTGGGAAATTCGCGACCCCCGACGAATTCGAGACGGCCTACCAGGAGCTGACCAAGGCGGAGATCGCCTCGTTCCCTGACGACGGCTTCCGCGAGGTCGGGCTCTTTGAGGTCGCGGCGCCGCGCGTCGATCAAATGCGCTCTCAGGTTGCGAGTCATTACGTTGCAAATCAAATGAGCGCGGCCCGGGCCTCCTACGGCGAGTCGATCGGCGACCTCGTTGAGGAATGGCAGGGGAGCCCCGCAGCGGACGCCGACGAAAGGTTCAAGACCGCTTTTCTCGAACTTTCTCACGACCTTATGGACCAGACTCCTGGCGATCAGATCGGCCGGGAGGAAGTCGTAACCAACTCCCTGATCGGCATCGCCCAGGATGACGCCAATATTGAGTTCATCCCTGAGTTAGTCGATATCGCGATCGACGACGGACATGTCACCGACTCCGAAAGAGTCAAGCAGCTCCGTGTCCTCTCTGGCAACGCGAAGGATCGAACGCTGGCCCTGGCCGGTCGTGACGACCCGAAGCTCGTGGCGGCGGCCCGGAACCTCGTCGACGCCGCTCTCACTGAGACGGCCCTCAGCGGGAAGCCGAGCGACAAGACCATGAGGGCGATCAACAACAACCGCCTCGCGATCCCCTTGCTCAACACCGCTCTGTCCGCGCAGGCGAGTACCAAAAAGCTCTTGGAAAACGCCGACTTAACCTCCGTTCCCCCGACTCCATACGAGATCGTTGCCTTCAACGAGGCCGTCGCGAATCGCAACGCCGACGACTTGCGGACGATGTTCTCCCCTCCACGCTTGATCCAGCTCGCGGAAACCCCCGAGGGTCAGCAACTCCTGAATCAGCGGACTACCCGCATCGTCGACATCGAAGGCAAGACGCAAGAAGGCGCCAACAGGGCTGTCGATCAACTGGTTTTGGATCTGAGAAACGCTGGCGTTTCGGAAAGCGAAGAAGCCCGAGCGCTCCAGGACTACCACATCCTGCGCGACGAGAAGGCAAAGGCGGGCGGCACGTCCGGCAGAGCCTTCACCGAAGAGGATAGCTACTCGCTGGCCCAGACCGTCGCCGCGCGGGCCATCAAGAGTTCAGCGGAGCGCGCCGCGCGCGAAGCCTCGTCGCAGGGCGTCACCCTTCCGACCTCGGTTTCAGGCGTTGACGCGGCTCTACAAATACTGGAATCGCAGAAGCCGACTCTTCAGGAGAACCTCAAGCAGATCCACGTAACCCGGCAACAGGCCGCCGCCGGCCACGTCGCAGGCGAGGTTTCAGCCGAGACGATGCGGAGTCTCCAAGCCGAAGGCCGCCGTCAGCGGTCGGCACTCGTTGAGGCCGAAGAGCGCGCCGCGCGCCTCCGTGCGCACCGAGAGCACCTGATCTGGCAGGAGCGCTTGACGAGCAAGCTCACGCCAGACGAAGCGGTTAACGCCCTCTTTTTCAACGGCTCCGAAGAAGTCTCCCAGCGCGCCCTAGAGTCCGCCCCCTAGTTTGATCTGAGGTTTCCATGCCCCGATATGACGACAGCTTCGACGCCGACTACGAGCGCGAGGTAGAGCGCCGCCGTGCCGAGCGCGAGGCTCGCCGCCTTCAGGAGATCGAAGACCGGGCCGCTCTTGCGGACGCCGTTGACGAGTCCACCGCGGACCCCAATGCTCCGCCCACCGCGGACCCCAATGCTCCGCCCGTCGCGGACCCCGCCTCCTCGCCCGCCTCCTCGCCCGCCGCGGACCCCAATGCGGACCCCTCCGACTCCAACGTCTTCCAAGACGTCGCTACCGGCTTCGCAGGCGGCATTCGCGACGCGGGCGTGAACATCGCTCAGACGATCTTTGACCTGGGCGGGTTGGTCGACAGCGGCATCGACGTGGACGCGGCGGTTCCGAAGGTCGAGCCCACGGGCTCTACCACGGAAGCGCTCACGCGCGGCATCACTCAATTCCTCACGGGCTTCGTCCCCGTGGTCGGCGTCATGGGCAAGATCGGCAAGGTTGGGCAAGTCAGTCGGGCCCTCGCTTCAGCGCGCGCCGCGGGCGGTCTCAGGGCTGTCGCTGTTGGCGGAGCTGCGCGCTCCGCGGCTGCGGGCGCCGTCGCCGACTTCGCTGTGTGGAACCCTCAGGAAGCTCGGTTTTCCGATCTCGTCAACGACCTCGGGCTCAGCAACCCGATCACGGAATTCCTCGCCGCGGACCCCGAAGACTCGAACGCCGAAGGGCGGATGAAGAACGTCATCGAGGGCCTCGGTCTTGGTTTGATCGCGGAGGGCGTGATCGCGGGCGTCAAGGCGACCCGTTCGTTTCAGAGAGCCCACGCCGCTACCGTCCTTCAAGGGCAGGATGAGCTGGTCTCCGGTACTGTCAAGAGCACCTACGAAAGCGCCGCCTTTGCTCTCGAGCAGCTGGACGAGGCCGTCACGATCCGCGACGAGTTCGAGCGAGCTGGCTCCGACCCGGGTGACCCGGTTGTCGCGGAGGCGCGCGGCGCGCAGGAAGGCGTCCCCCTCTCGCCCGAAGCTCAGCAGATGGCTGACAGCGCAGCGCTGCGCGGCCAGACGATCGACGAATTCGGAGCCCCGTTTGACGAGGCCGCCCGGGCTGAATCCCCCTTGGGGCAGGCCCGAGCAGAGAATCCTGAGGGAACTCAGCGGGTTATCGACGCGACGGAAGCCGCGAAAGGTCGGCTCGAAGAACTGGTGAACGCCCGCATGAGAGACCTCGAAGCGGCCGAAGACGCCGTCTTGAGCCTCCACGCCGACCCGGATTACCGCGCCCTACCGCTCGAAGTCCGACAGCAGTACGAGCAGACGCTCGACTCTCTGGTCCCCGAGGGGGCTCGCCCGACGATTGAACAGGTACGGGCCGCCCGGTCCGTCGAAAACGGCGGCGACGCGGCTCTTGGAACCTCCCACATTCCCGACACGGCGATTCCTGACATCGACCCGGACTCCGTCTTCCGAGGAGAAACGCTCGACATCCCCTCGTTCACCCGCTACGTCCAGCAGCGTGATGCCAAGCTGGGGAACGCCCGCAGCGCCCGCATGATCGCCACCGACGACCCGGTCTTCTTCAAGGCCGCCACGCGGATCTTCGCGAAAGAGCGCGCCGGGCTCCCCCTCGACTACGAGGCCCTCGGGCAGCTGCTGGACCTCAACAACATGAACGTGCGCCGCATTGCGGGCGACGACGTAGTCCGCGCCGAGGCCGACGAGTTCGCGACCCTGATCGCGACGCTCCGCGGCACCCCGAAGACCCGCTCAGTCGACGCGACGATGGAAGCAGGACGAAGGGAGGCCCAGAAGTACGCTCACGCTCTCGGCCGCGAGGAGTCCAGTGAGACCCTGCTCCGTAACATGTTGAAGTACAAGAACGCCGTCGTGGACAATATCGACGTAACCCTGGCGGGAATCCGCGTCTTCAACGAGACCACGAGAGCTAGGGCGTCCCGCCTTGCGAAGGCCGTCCTGGCCGGCGACGATACCTCGGTCACGATGGCGGACCTTCTCCGCGCCTACGACCAAGCCGCTCAGGTTCAAAGCGTCATGGACGGCTTCAAGACGAGCATCGGGCGGACGCTTGGATCGCTGCGCGGCGAGGCGCGGGCGCTGGACCCCTTGGCCGTGCTGACCGACTCCCAGGAGTTGATCCGCACGTTCGGCGGCACGGACCGAGTGAAGGAACTTGCTCAGCGAATGCTCCCAGCTCTCGACAACCTGACCGCGATGGACAAATTCGTGAGGGCGAACGGGCGCGCGGGCTTGGCCGGGCGAATGGGTCTTCATGTCTGGCTGAACGGAATTCTCTCGGGCCCGATCACCTTCGCCGTGAACACGATCTCTAACGCCTTCGTCCCTCTCTGGACCACGGGCGAGATGTGGCTTCAAGGAGCGTTCACGGGCAACGCTCAGCTCATGGAAGGCGCCTTGAGGCAGCTCAAGGGGATTCCGGCGGGGTTCCGCGCGGCTCTCCGTCTGACTGAGGCGGGTCGCTCGACCCTCCTGGGAGCTGTCAAAGACGTTGGCAGCGCCAACCCCAACGCGATCGCGCGGGCCCGCGTGGACTTCGCACAAGCCGGCGACGAGATCGGCAGCGCTTGGAAGTCCCTCGTCACGGAAGAGTCTTCATTCGGCGGGCGCCGAGCCTTCGACATCGACGAGCGCCGCGCAGTCACCCCCGGCAACGCGCGTCGCC
>Ga0299906_10005265_pt1 | contig 10555 bp, 6 predicted proteins | sample RVTome_14_FD_200259 | JGI IMG/M metagenome (GOLD analysis project Ga0299906, IMG submission 200259) | Soil microbial communities from uranium-contaminated site in the Upper Colorado River Basin, Wyoming, United States - RVT145D125 (version 2) ... | reverse complement strand
GGTAACGCCTCTCGGTCACGCCTCTCGGTCACGCTTTTCGGTCACGCTTCTCGGTCACGCCTTTGCAGTAAGCCGCAGCAGCATCTCGTTCAAGCGCTTGACGAAGCTCGCCGGGTCCTCGAGCTGGCCGCCCTCGGCGAGCAGCGCCTGGTCGAACAGGATGTGGCTCCAGTCGGCGAAGCGGATGTCGTCCGCCTCGTACTTGAGCCCCTGCACGATCGGATGCTTGGGGTTGATCTCGAGAATCGGCTTGCTTTGCGGCACCTTCTGTCCGGCGGCCTGGAGCAGGCGCTCGAGGTTCCTGCTCATGCCGTACTGATCGCTCACCAGGCAGGCGGGCGAGTCGGTCAGGCGGTGCGTCACGCGCACCTGTGTGACCTTGTCGCCCAGGGTCTTGCCGATCTTCTCGGTGAGCTCCTTCAACTCGCCGGCCTCCTGCTCCTGCTCCTTCTTCTCCTGCTCGTCGGCGAGCTTGCCCAGGTCCAGATCGCCCTTGGCCACCGACTGCAGCGGCTTGCCGTCGAACTCGGTCAGGCTGCTCACCAGCCACTCGTCCACGCGCTCGTACAGCAGCAGCACCTCCACGCCCTTCTTGCGGAAGATCTCCAGGTGCGGGCTGTTGCTCGCGGCGGCGAAGCTGTCGGCGGCGATGTAGTAGATCCGGTCCTGGCCTCCCTTCATGCGCGCGACATAGTCGGCCAGCGACACGCCCTGCTCCTCGCTGCCGGCATGGGTGGAAGCGAAGCGCAGCAGCTTCGCGATGCGCTCGCGATTGCCGAAGTCCTCGCCCGGGCCTTCCTTGAGCACGCGGCCGAACTCCTTCCAGATCTTGGCGTACCTGTCCTTGTCGCTGTCGGCGATCTCCTCCAGCAGCCCCAGCATCCTCTTGGTGCAGCCGGCCTTGATGCTCTCCACGATCCTCGATTCCTGCAGGATTTCGCGCGAAACGTTGAGCGGCAGGTCGTTGGAGTCGATCACCCCGCGCACGAAGCGCAGATAGGCGGGCATCAGGTGCTCGGCGTCGTCCATGATGAACACGCGGCGCACGTACAGCTTCACGCCATGGCGGTGCTCGCGGTCCCACAGATCGAACTGCGCGTGCGCCGGGATATACAGCAGCTGCGTGTACTCCTGCCTGCCCTCCACCTTGGAATGGCTCCAGGCGAACGGCGCCTCGAAGTCGTGCGCCACGTGCTTGTAGAACTCGCGGTACTGCTCGTCGGTGATCTCCGACTTGGGCCGCGCCCACAGGGCGGAGGCCTGGTTGACCTGCTCCTCCTCGTCCCGGGTCACGTACTCGGACTTGTCCTGGTCCCATTCCTCCTTGCGCATCAGGATGGACAGGGTGATGTGGTCGGAATACTTGCGTATGATTTCGCGCAGCCGGTGGCCGGACGCGAGATCGTCTTCGCCGTCGCGCAGGTGCAGGGTCACCTCGGTGCCGCGGCGCGGCTTGCCGACGGTTTCCAGGCTGTACTCGCCCTGGCCGTCGCTCTCCCAGCGCACCCCGTGCTCCGCACCCATGCCGGCGCGGCGGGTGACGACGGTGACGCGATCGGCCACGATGAACGAGGAGTAGAAGCCCACGCCGAACTGCCCGATCAGGTGCGCGTCCTTGGCCTGGTCGCCGGTCAGGCTTTCGAAGAACTCGCGCGTGCCCGACTTGGCGATGGTGCCCAGATTGGCAACGACTTCGTCGCGCGACATGCCTACGCCGTTGTCCGACACGGTGATGGTGCGGGCGGCCTTGTCCAGGCTCACTCGGATTTCGAGCTCGCCTTCGTCCTCGAACAGCGCCTGGTCCGACATCGCCTCGAAGCGCAGCTTGTCGCAGGCGTCCGAGGCGTTGGAGATCAGCTCGCGCAGGAAGATCTCCTTGTTGGAGTACAAGGAGTGCACCATGAGGTGCAGCAGCTGCTTGACCTCGGCCTGGAAGCCGAGGGTTTCCCTGGTGGTCGTCTCCGCCATGAGCGATGCTCCCGATGCTGAGTGTTTGCCGCCAAGCATGGGGATCGGCCGGCGGATTTCAAGAGCGCCCGCCGGGTCCGGCGCATGACCGGGTCGATTGCGCGAACTCGCGCCCGGGAGTCCGGCTCATAACCGTTACGCCTCAACCGAAGGAGATGCCCGTGCCCCACCGTCGTTTGCTGCCGGCGCTGGCCGTCCTGTGCCTGCTGCTGGCCCCGGCCGCCCTCGCCGAGCGGCTGCCGCTCGAGCGCATCGCGCTGCCTCCCGGCTTCTCGATCGCCGTGTACGCCGAGGTCCCCGAGGCCCGCTCGCTGGCCCTGGGCCCGAACGGCATCGTGTTCGTGGGCAGCATGCGGCGCGGGACGGTCAGCGCCCTGGTTCCGCGCCCCGGCGGCCAGGCCGAGACCGTGGTGCTCGCCAAGGGCTTGAACGTGCCCAACGGGGTCGCATTCCGGGACGGCGCCCTCTATGTGGCCGAGGTCGGCCGCATCCTGCGCTACGACGGCATCGAGGCGCGGCTGCGCAACCCGCCGCAGCCGGCGGTGGTGACCGAGCGCTACCCGGAGGATTTCCACCACGGCTGGAAGTTCATCGCCTTCGGCCCGGACGGCAAGCTGTACGTGCCGGTCGGCGCGCCCTGCAACCTGTGCGAGCCCGATCCGGAGGCCTACGCGTTGATCTCGCGCATCGACCCGGACGGCACCGGCTACGAGGTGTTCGCGCGCGGCATCCGCAACAGCGTGGGCTTCGACTGGGACCCGCTGACTGGCGAGCTGTGGTTCAACGAGCACGGGCGCGACTGGATGGGCGACGATATGCCCTCGGACGAGCTGAACCACGCGCCCAAGGCCGGGATGCATTTCGGCTATCCCTACTGCCACCAAGGCGACACGCCGGACCCCGAGCTGGGCGGCAAACGCAGCTGCGCCGAGCTCACGCCGCCGGCGCTCAAGCAAGGCGGCCACGTCGCGCCCAACGGGCTGCGCTTCTACGCCGGCAGCATGTTCCCGCCCGAGTACCGCAACCGCATCTTCATCGCCCAGCACGGCTCCTGGAACCGCTCGAAGAAGAACGGCTACCGGGTGGCGATGGTCACCCTCAAGGACAACAAGGTGGACAAATACGAGGTGTTCGCGCAGGGCTGGATGCAGAACGAGCAGGCCTGGGGCCGGCCCATGGACCTGCTGGTGATGCCCGATGGAGCGCTGCTGATCTCGGACGATCAGGCGGGCGTTGTGTACAGGGTGAGTTATCGATGATTGGGCGAGCTCCGTGGCTGTAATCGAAAGGCGTGACCGGTACTGCGTGACCGAAAAGCGTGACCGAAAAGCGTGACGAACAGCACGTGCGTGACCAACGCTGCAACGGGACGCCCGAGCGGCGACGCAAGAAAATGGGGTAACGGCGCCTACGCGCCACGGTCACGCCTTTCGGTCACGCTTCTCGGTCACGCTTCTCGGTCACGCTTCTCGGTCACGCTTCTCGGTCACGCTTCTCGGTCACGCTTCTCGATCACGCCTCTCGGTCACGCTTTCCGGTCACGCAGTACCGGTCACGCTTCTCGGTCACGCTTTTCGCCTTCGAGCGCCGGCTCGTTGGCCGCCGCCTCCGACAGGTCGAGGGCTTGCAGCGTCACGTAGTCCGTCTTGCCGCTGCCCAGCACCGGCAGGTCGGGCATGCAGAAGATGTGACGCGCCACGGCGAGGTCCGGCCGGCCCATCTCCCGTGCGGTCTGCATCAGCTGCTGCCGGCCCAGGCGCGCGTCGGTGGTGAACAGCACCGTGGTCTCGCCGCCCGCGGCCTGCGTGCGCAGCACCGCGGCGTGGCTGTGCGCGGGCGAGGTGCGCTGGGCAATCTCCTCGATCGCGTCGAGCGACACCATTTCGCCGGCGATCTTGGCGAAGCGCTTCACGCGCCCCACCACGCTGATGACGCCGTCTTCGGAAACGTCCACCACGTCACCGGTGGAGTGCCACCCCGGCCCGAAGACCGAGCGCGGCGGCTCGATGACGCCGGGCTTGTCGAAGCGGTAGTAGCCGAGCATGAGGTTGGGGCCGCGCACGTGCAGCACGCCGCCGTGAGCGATGCCATCGAGCTTTTCCAGCCGCGTCGCCACGCCCGGCAACGGCCGGCCCACGGTGCCGAGGCGGTAGCACTGCGGCGTGGACAGCGCGATCACGGGCGCGCATTCGGTGGCGCCGTAGCCCTCGTACACGCGCAGGCCGAACCTCTCCAGGTACAGCCGCGCCACGTCCTCGCCCAGCTTCTCGCCGCCGGAAATCACGTAGCGCACGGTGCGAAAGTCGAGCGGGTTGGCGTAGCGCCCCCAGTAGCTCAGGAACGTGCCGGTTCCGTACAAGCCGGTCACGTCGCGGCGGTAGGCGATCTCGGGGATGGCCCGGTAGCGCAGCGGGGAGACGTACAGGAACAGCCGCGTGCCGCTGATCAGACACAGCATCAGCCCGGCCGTGAAGCTGTAGCTGTGGTACACGGGCAGCGCGTTGAGGATCGTGTCGCGCGCCGTGAAGTCCATTACCGTGCCGATCTGGCGGACGTTGGCGATGACCGCGTCGTGGCTCAACACCACCCCCTTGGGGCGCGCCTCCGAGCCGGACGTGAACAGGACCACCGCGGGATCGTGTGCGCCGACGCGTGGCGTGGCGCGATGGGGCAGCCACTGCGCGTAGGCCATCAGCCACAGCTTGTCGCGCAGCGTCAGCTCGGCGCGCACGTCTTCCAGATAGACCAAGCGCACGCCGTGCAGGGCCGCCACCACCGGGCTCAGCCGGGCCTGCTCCACGAACGCGCGCGATGTGATCACGGTGCGCACCTGCGCCGCGGTGCAGGCGCTGCGCACGGCGACCGGGCCGGCGGTGTAGTTCAGCAGGGCGGGCACGCGCCGGAAGGCCATCGCCCCGAGGATGGTGCATACGGTCGGGATGACGTTGGGAAGCAGCAGCCCGACGTTCTCCCGGGGCTCGGTGAAGCGGCTCATCCAGCGGCCGATGCCGAGCGCGCCCTGGAGCAGCTCGTGGTACGAGCGCGGCTGCTCCTTCACGTCCTCGATGATGCGCGTGCGCCGGCCCTCGCGGCGCAGCGCCATGACGAACGCGTCGAACAGGCTCTGCCGCTCGCGGGCATCCAGCACCGCGGCTTCCAGCAGGCGCTGCATGCGCTGCACGGCGAGCGCCCGGTGTGCGCGCCCGCGGTACTGCTCCGGTGCGGGATCCACCCGGCCGGCATGCCCCAGATATGCGATGCGCGTGGGCGCCAGCCCGGCGCCGCGGCGCACCACCACCGGGACGACCCGCGCACCCGACTTCGCCGCCACCACCGCCGGCACGCCGTAGTGCTTCATGACGCCGGGCGCCTCGAACAGCCGCCCTTCGGGGTAGAACAGCACCGGCCGGCCGCAGGCGAGCAGACGCAGGGCCTTCTTCACCGTAGCCGGATCGCTGGTTTCGGCCACCAGATGCGGGACGGCGCGCAACGCGAGGCGCAGCGGCAGCGATTCGAGCTCCTCCCGCGGCACCACCACCACCGGCCGGCCCGGTAGGAACAGCGGCAGCAGCACGCTGTCCAGGCGGGCGCGGTGCGCCGCCACGTACAGCGTAGGGGTGTCCCCGGCGGGCGGCGTATGCCCTTCGAGGCGCACGCGGTACAGCAACCGCAGAGCGAAGCGCAGGATCGGCATGCCTAGATTCTGCCGCAAGCACGCTCGTTTCCGCGAGTCTCCTGCGAATCTACCATTTTGGGAGATTTGCACCTTGCGCGGCAGCCCACTAGATTGGATCGAGCCGCCCTGCGATCGTACTCTCGCCGGGGACCACAGAAACAACAATGGCATTCATACCAACTCGATAACAGGAGACTGATCATGGATATGCACGTTCCCCACGCCCTGCTGCAGGTGGCCCAGGAGCCGCGCCCCTACCTCAGCGCAGGCGACCGGCCCGAGTACGCGTTCTCCGAGCAGCTATGCGCACAGTATGACGCGGGCACGCAGGCGCTGTGGGTGCGCTGGACGCCGGCGCCGCGCCCGAGCTTCAACCCGGGGCTGCTGCGCGCGCTGAGCGAGTGCGCGCGCTTCATCCGCGAGCACGAGGGACGCCTGCCCCACCTCGGCGAGCCGCTGCCGGTCGAGTACACGGTGCTGGCGTCGAACGTCCCCGGCGTGTTCAATCTGGGCGGCGACCTGGGCTTGTTCCTCCAGCTGATCGAGCGACAAGACCGCAGCGGGCTGGTCGAGTACGGCAAGGCCTGCATCCACGTGCTCTACCGCAACTACGTCGGCCACGACTTGTCCATCATCACGATCTCGCTGGTGCAGGGCGACTGCTTCGGCGGCGGCTTCGAGGCGGCCCTGTCCAGCGACATCGTCGTCGCCGAACGGCAGGCGCGCTTCGGGTTCCCCGAGATCGTGTTCAACCTGTTCCCCGGCATGGGCGCCTACTCCTTCCTCGACCGGCGCGTGGGACGCCGCATCACCGAAGAGCTGCTGTCGGGTGGCAAAACCTACTCGGCTGATGATATGCTCAAACTTGGCGTCATCAACCACGTCGTGGACGCCGGCGAGGGCGAGACGGAAGTGAGCGCTCTCACTCGGCGTCTGGGACGCATCCGCAACGGCCTGCAGGGGCTGGCCGCGGTGCGGCGGCGCATCAATCCGGTGACCCACGAGGAGCTGCTGGACGTCGTGCACCTGTGGGCCGATTGCGCGCTGCGATTGACCGGCCGCGATCTGAAGCTGATGCAGCGCTTGGTGTCGCGCCAGAACGACATCACCGTCAGCGGATCGCTGCATTGAAGGGGGCCGTCGCCCGGGGGACGCGAAGATCGCCCGGCATGGGCCGCCCGGGGAGAAAGGGGAAAGCTCATGTCGCGCTCCGCGTCGGAGTACACCATCCAGGAGGCCTCGGCCAAGCTGGGGGTGCCGGTCCAGAAGCTGCGCCGCTGGGACGCGCAAGGCGTCCTGGTGGCGCGCCGCACCGATGGCGGGCATCGCCGCTACTCGCGGGAGATCATCGACGGCCTGGCCGGCTCGGCGCTGGGGCAGCCGATGGACGGCTACGAGGACCAGCTCGCCACGGCGCGCAAATCCCTGCGCGAGAAGCGCCGCATCATCCAGCTGCTGCTGGAGAGCGAAAGCCGCTACCGCGACCTGGTGGAGACCTCCCACGACCTGATCTGGTCCACCGACGCGCAGGGGCGCTTCACCTACCTCAACAACGGCGCCTTCGACCTGCTCGGCATCCCGCCCAAGGACCTGCTCGGGCGCTGCTTCTTCGACTTCGAGGCGCGCCCCTCGCACATCTCCAACCGCCGCTTCTTCTCCACTCTGAGGAGGAACGGCGAGGTCAAGAACCACATCGCCCACCTGCTCGCCGGCGACGGCAGCGACCGCTGGATCGGCATCAACGCGCGCGTGCAGCACGACGAAGCCGGGCAGATCTGCGGCATCCGCGGCACCGCCCGCAACGTGACCGAGCAGCACGAGGCCGCGCTGCAAATCGAGTATCTCGCCACCCACGACTCGCTCACCGGGCTGCCCAACCGCGTCAGCCTGCAGCGCACGCTCGAGCACGCGCTGGGCAACGGCGACGTGGGCGCGGTGCTGTTCATCGATATCGACCACTTCAAGTACGTCAACGACAACTTCGGGTACCGTTCGGGCGACCAGCTCATCGTCGGCGTGAGCGGCGTGCTGAAGGAGGCGGTGAAGCAGTTCAACGGCCAGGTGTTCCGGCTGGGCGGCGACGAGTACGCGGTGCACCTGCCCGAGTCCCTGCGCGGCAACGCCACCAACGTGGCCGACCACCTGCTCGAGGGCTTGCGCCACTACCGCTTCCAGTCCTCCACCCATCAGCGCGTATCCAGCCTGACGGCCTCCATCGGCATCGCGCTGTACCCGTTCCACGGCAGCGACGTGGTTGGCCTGCTGTCCAACGCCGACATCGCCATGTACCAGGCCAAGGACACCGGCCGCAACCGCTCCGTGCTGTACGATCAGGACGCGCAGAGCCTGCGGCGCACGCACAGCCGCGTGCAGTGGGCCAACCGCCTGCGCGAAGTGCTGGACGACGATCGGCTGGTGCTGTACTTCCAGCCGGTGGTGCGCCTGTCGGACCTGCGCACCGTGCATTGCGAGATCCTGGTACGCCTGCGCGACGACAGCGGCAACATCGTGCTGCCCAGCCAGTTCATCGAGTACGCCGAATCGCTGGGGCTGGTGCAGGAGATCGACATGCGCGTGGTCGAGCGCCTGATCGAGCACCTGCGCGCGCCGGACACGCGCAACGCCAGGATCCGCTACTTCGTCAACCTTTCGCGCATCAGCATCTCGGATCAGCACTGGGTGCGCAAGTTCCACAACATGCTGGCCGGGTCCGACGTGAGCCACTCTCAGCTCGTGTTCGAGATCACGGAGACGGCGGCCATGTCCGACGTGGACGTCACCCAGCAGTTCATCCGCGAGCTGAAGCAGATGGGCTGCCGCTTCGCGCTGGACGATTTCGGCGCGGGTTTCAGCTCGTTCTACTACCTCAAGCGCTTCGACGTCGATTACCTGAAGATCGACGGCGGCTTCGTGCGCGACCTCGCCACCGACGAGGGCAACCGCATCTTCGTGAAGGCCCTGTGCGACGTCGCGCGCGGGCTGAACAAGCAGGTGGTGGCCGAATGGGTGGAAAACCGCGAGACCCTGCACATCCTGAACGAGATGGGCACGCTCTACGGCCAAGGCTACCTGTTCCACCGGCCGATGCCGCTGTGGGAAGAGGTGCCCGAGCGCGTCGTCCTGCCCACCGGCGAGCCCGCGACCTCCGAGCACAACGTCCTGCGCGAGGCGCAGTAACAGCCGAAACCGGGGTCAGGCCTATACTTCAAAAGCAACAACCGGGGTCAGGTCTATACTTTACAGCTCGTTGAGCTATAAAGTATAGACCTGACCCCGGTTTCCTACCCCCGCCGTAACCGCTCCGCCCAGAACACGCCGAGGATGGTCTTCAGCTCGGTGATCTCGCGCGCCAGGATCTTCTCCAGGGCGGTGTCGATGGACATGGTCACCGTCTCGATGAACTCGTCGTCATCGCCGGGATGGCCTTCGAAGGTCAGGCCGCGGGCGAGGAACAGCTCGATGCGCTCGTCGGAGTAGCCCACGCAGGGGTGCAGCGTGGTGAGGAAGCGCCAGTCCCGCGCCGTGTAGCCGGTTTCTTCCAGCAGCTCGCGCCGCGCGGTTTCCTCCGCCGGCTCGTTGGCCTCGATCTTGCCGGCGGGCAGCTCGAGAAAATGGCTGCGCACCGGATAGCGGTACTGATGCTCGAGCAGCAGCGTGCTGTCGTCGATCAGCGCGATGATCACCACCGCGCCGGGGTGCAGGATGTACTCGCGCCTGGCAAGGCCGCCGTCGGGCAGCTCGACCACGTCCTCCTTCACCGTGAGCAGCTTGCCGGTATAGACCGTCCTGCTCGATCGCGGCTTCTCGCTGAAGTCGGAACCCATATTCCCGTGAGGCGCGTCAGAGCGAGGCCTGCACCGCCTGCTGGCACAGCGTCAGCAGCCAGCCGGGGGCAAGGCCGAGCACCAGCATGGCGAGCCCGTTCAGCGTCATCAGCGCGCGCTGGTCCGCGGTGTTGACGATCGGCGTGTTGTCCACCGGCTCGTCGAAGTACATCAGCTTGACCACACGCAGGTAGTAGTAAGCGCCGACCAGCGAGAACAGCACCGCCGCGACCACGAGCATGCGGTAGCCCGCCTCGAACGCAGCCTGCAGGACGGCGAGCTTGGCCCAGAACCCGACCATCACCGGGAGGCCGGTCAGGGAGAACAGGATCAGCAGCATCAGGAAGGCGTACCAGCGGTTGCGCTGATTGAGCCCGCGAAAGTCCTCGAGGTTCTCGGCCTCGAAGCCCTCGCGCGAGAGCAGCAGCACCATGCCGAACGCGCCCAGACTCATCAGCACGTACACCACCGCATAGAACATCGCCGAGCCGTAGCCGTTGGGCGTGCCGGCCAGCACGCCGAGCAGCAGGAAGCCCATGTGCGCGATGGTCGAGTAGGCCAGCATGCGCTTGATGTTGGACTGGGCGATGGCGGTGATGTTGCCGATGGCCATCGACAGGAAGGCGAGAATCGCCAGCATGCTCTGCCACTCCCCGATCACCTGCGGGGCACCCAGCGCGTCGGCCAGCAGGCGCAGGATGAACGCCAGCGCCGCGAGCTTGGGCGCCGAGCCGATGAACACGGTGACGGCGGTGGGCGCGCCGTGATAGACGTCGGGCACCCACATGTGGAACGGCACGGCGCCGATCTTGAAGCCGACGCCGGCGACCACGAACACCAGCCCGAACACCAGGATGGGCCCGAGCGCCTGCCCGCCGGCGATACGCTGCGCGACCTCGACGATCTGCAGGCTGCCGGTCGCGCCGTAGATCATGGACATGCCGTACAGCAGCATGCCGGAGGCGAGCGCGCCCAGCACGAAGTACTTCATCGCCGCCTCGGTGGCGGTCGCCGAGTCCCGCTGCAACGCGACCATCGAGTACAGGCTCAACGACATCAGCTCCAGCCCGAGGTACAGGGTGAGGAA
>Ga0299906_10005264_pt1 | contig 10555 bp, 10 predicted proteins | sample RVTome_14_FD_200259 | JGI IMG/M metagenome (GOLD analysis project Ga0299906, IMG submission 200259) | Soil microbial communities from uranium-contaminated site in the Upper Colorado River Basin, Wyoming, United States - RVT145D125 (version 2) ... | reverse complement strand
TCGACCCGTACCGGCCGTCCCTGGCGGTCGTCACCTCGGTGGAGTGGGACCACCCGGACGTGTTCGCCGACGAGGCCGCGGTCGTCGCCGCCTTCGAGGCGTGGATCCGGCGGATGGAGCCGGGTGCCCGGCTCGTCATCAACGTGGGGGATCCCGGCGCGGCCGCCCTCGCCGCCCGCCTGTCGGACTGGGCGGGAACGATCGTCGCGGTCGCACTCGTCGACCAGGCCGCCCAGCGGCTCGGCGGGTTCGCCCGAGCGATCGCCGAGCAGTACGCGACCGCCACCGGCCCGGCGTCGGCGATCCTCGCCCGCACGGCGGCGGCCGACGCCGCGACGACGACGCTGCAGCTCCACGGCCTGGACCCGCTGAGCGGGCCCATCAGCGCGCGCCTGCCGCTCGTGGGCCGGCACAACGCCGCGAATGCGCTCGGCGTCGCCGCGTCGGCACACGTCCTCGGCGTACCCGCGGCCGGGATCGTCGCCGGCCTCGCGTCGTTCGGCGGTGTCGGGCGGCGGCTCGAGCGCACGGGCGAGGCCGCCGGGGTTGCCGTGTACGACGATTACGGTCACCATCCGACGGCCATCCGGGCCACGATCGCCGCGCTCCGCCAGCGCGAGCCGGGGCGGCGCCTGTGGGCCGTGTACGAGCCACTCACGTTCCACCGCACGGCGGCCCTCCTCGGGGCCTTCGCCGAGGCGCTCGCGACGGCCGACGCGGTCGCCGTGGCGGATATCTGGGCGGGCCGCGACCCGGACACCTCGATCGCGTCGCCGGAGGCCCTCGCCAGTGCCGTTTCGGCCGCACATCCTGACATCACCGTCGCCGCCCCGGGCTCCGTCGAGGCGACGGCCGACTGGCTGGCCCGCGAGGTCCGGGCGGGTGACGTCGTCCTTGTCATGGGCGGCGGCCGCAGCTACGTGATCGGCGAGCGCCTGCTCGCCGCCCTGGAGGTCCGATGACGATCGATTACGCCGGGGCGACCGACCTGCTCAATCGCTACGGTCGAGCCTGGGAGGCGTTCGACGGCGACGCCTGGATCGCCCTCTTCTCCGAGCATGCGGAGTACCATGAAGATCCGTTCGAGCCGCCGCTCGTCGGGCACAACGAGATTCGCGCCTACCTCCTCGAGGCGTCCGGCACCCAGGACCAGGTCGAATTCACGATCGAGCGGCACTGGGTGGCCGGGTCGACGGTGCTCGCGGCGTGGCACGCGAGCTTCGTTCGTCGGGGGACGAATGCCCGCGTCCGGCTGGCCGGGTTTCTGACCCTCGAGGTCGGGTCCGACGGAAGGATCGATCGGCTCCGCGAGTGGTGGCATCGGCGCGAGACGGATGCACGATAGGAGGCAGGGTTGGCAGGGGAGGTCTCGTTCGACGTGGTCAGTGAATTCGACGAGCAGGAACTTCGCAACGCGCTCGACCAGGTGCGCCGCGAGGTCCAGCAGCGCTACGACTTCAAGGGCGTGACGGTCGAGCTGACCCAGGGCAAGGACGAGCTGACCCTGCTGACCGACGACGAGTACCGGGCTGCCGCGGTGAAGGACCTCGTCGAGACGAAGGCGGTCCGGCGCGGCCTGTCGCTCAAGATCTTCGATTGGGGCAAGGTCGAGCCGGCCGGCGGCAACAAGGTGCGCCAGCACATCGGGCTGCGGCGGGGGCTCGACGAGCCGCTGGCCAAGCGCATCACGAAGCTGATTCGGGACGAGTTCCCGAAGGTCAAGTCGCAGATCCAGGGTGACGCGGTGCGCGTCTCGGGCAAGAGCAAGGACGACCTGCAGCGCGTCATCGCGAGGCTTCGCGAGCTCGACGAGCCGCTGCCCCTCCAGTTCCAGAACTACCGGTGACGGCGATGCTGCCGGGTGCCCGTTCCGGGCGGATCGTCATGATCATCGTCGCGCTCGTGATCGTCTTCGGGTTGATCCTGTCGTCGCTCGCCTCGCCCGTCGTCTACTGATGGAAGAGCGACGGCCGACGGAGGTCGAATTCGACGACCCGGCCGGGGCGCCCGAAGCCGACGCCGAGGCCGGCGAGAACAACGTCGCGCCCGAACCCGAACCCGTCGCGCCCGAACCCGAACCCGTGCCGCAGGCACCTCGAACCGTCGGCCGCATGATCGCCGACGCCTTCCGGGCCGCCGGGGTGCGCTACGCGTTCACCGTGCCCGGAGAGAGCTTCCTCGGCCTCCTCGACGTGCTCGAGGAAGCCGGTATCCGCGTCCTCGCGACGCGGCACGAGGGAGCGGCCGCGTTCATGGCGGAGGCCCACGGCCAGCTGACCGGTCGCCCCGCCCTCTGCCTCGCGACGCGGGCCGTGGGCGGCGCGAACCTCGCCATCGGCATCCATACCGCGCGCCAGGACTCCGCGCCGCTGTTCGCGGTGATCGGTCAGGTCGAGCGCGCGGCGGCCGGTCGTGAGGCGTTCCAGGAGGCGGACCTCGTTGGCTCGATCGGCCGGCTGGCCAAGTGGGCCGCGCAGATCGACGATCCGGCCGACGCACCCCGCGTCCTCGAGGAGGCGGTGCGCCAGGCTCTCGGAGATCGGCCGGGCCCGATCCTCCTGTCCGTGCCGGAGGACGTGTTCGACGACACGACCGACCCGGAGCTGGCGCCGTCGATCGTCCGTCCGCCGTCGCCGCGCGCCGACGTCGCCGATGTCCGCGCCGTCCTGCAGCTCCTCGCATCGGCGGAACGACCGGTCATCCTCGCCGGCGGCGGGGTCCTGCGGGCACGAACGTCGAGCGACCTGGTCAAGCTGGCTGAACTACTCCACGTCCCGGTGATCGCCGGCTGGAGACGGCCCGACGTGATCTCGAACGACCATCCGCTGTACCTCGGCATGGCCGGCTTCAGCGCACCGCCGGTCGTCCGTGAACGCCTCGCGCGTGCCGACGCGATGCTCGTCCTGGGTTCGCGGCTGAGCGAGATCACCTCGTACGGCTGGACCATCCCCGGACCGGGGACGCGCTGGGCCCACGTCGATCTCGAGCCCCGTGGGGCGTCGGCCGTCGCAATCGGGTTGCGGCCGCCTGACCTCGCCGTCACGTCGGACGCGCGGTCGTTCGTGCGGCTCGCCGTCCAGCGCCTCCAGGGTGCCGTGCTCGACGCAGCCCTCGTCGATGTGCGTCGCCGCGCGAACGAAGCGGACCGTGCGGCGTGGGAGGCGGCGAGCGTCGTCGACGGCGGGTCGTGGGACGGTCCGGGCGTGCACCCGGGGAAGATCGTCGCGACGCTGCGGCGGGTCCTGCCGGACGATGCCATCCTCACGACCGACGCCGGCAACTTCGGGGGCTGGGCGGCCCGCGGATTCCGGTTCCGCCGGCCGGGCACGTTCATCGGGCCGACGTCCGGCGCGATGGGCTTCGGCCTTCCGGCGGCGATCGCCGCCTCGCTCGTCCACCGCGACAGGCCGGTCGTGGCGCTGTGCGGCGACGGAGGCCTCGGCATGGCGCTGGCGGAGCTCGAGACCGCCGTCCGTGCGGGCACGCGCGTGATCGTCCTCGCCTTCGACAACGAGCGCTACGGGACCATCCGCATGCACCAGGATCGGCGCGCCGTGGCCGAACCTGCGGGGACCGACCTCGGGGCGATCGACTTCGCCGCGGTCGCCCGTGCCTGTGGCGCGCGGGGCACCCGGGTCGAGACAGACGCGGCGTTCGAGCAGGCTCTCCGCCAGGCGCTGGCGACGGATCGGCCCTCGCTCATCCAGCTTCCCCTCGATCGCCGGTGGGTGTCGGTCGACGACACGCCGGTGTCGGTCGACGACACGCCGGTGTCGGCTCCGCCGGTGACATAAGGCCGACAAGTTCACTCGGAATACTTGCCATTCGCGACCCCAGCTGGCACACTGCGCCGAACATGGGACGCCTCGGACGCCTTCGACGCCGCGACTGCTGCATCTGTCGGACCGCGCCCGGGCGGGGCCGGTGGTGTACCTGAGCGCGCGACGCGAGTCGACGCGCTGACGACCACCGGGACCCCTGCATGATCAGGGGTCTTTCTCGTTTTCCGAGGACACACCATGACCACCGTGAACCGCATTCCCGCCCGGACGGCGCCCCCGATCACGACCCGTGAACTCGCGGAGTTGTTCGACGATCCAGGCGTGACCATCGTCGACATCCGCCCCCTCGCCGCGTTCAACGGCTGGCGCCTGAACGGCGAGCGCAGGGGCGGCCACGTGCCCGGCGCCGTCGCCTTTCCGGGTCACTGGCTCCGGTCGGTCGACGACGCCGAGATCGGCCGCATCATCCACGCGCGGGGCATCGTCGCCTCGCGTACCGTCGTCGTCTACGGTCACGATCCGGCCGCCACCGGCGAATTCGCGTCGCGGCTCGCCGAGCTTGGGGTCGACCGAATCCGGGTCCTCGACGGTGGGTGGGCGGCATGGGCGTCGGACGATGCCGCGCCGGTCGCGCGACTCCCGAACTTCGAACAGCTCGTCCATCCCGGTTGGCTTCGTGATCTCGTCGCCGGGCGTCGCCCAGACGCTGTCCCGGTCGGCCGGTACCTGCTGTTCCACGTCAACTTCGGCGTCCCCGAGGAGTACGCCGAGGGTCACCTTCCGGGCGCCCTGTACCTCGACACGAACCGGCTCGAGGATCCGGCCGACTGGAACCGCCGGACCCCGGCGGAGCTCGACGCAGCGCTTCGGTCGCTCGGCATCGCCCACGACACGACCGTCATCCTGTACGGTCGCGACACCGAGGGACGCGCCAACGAGAAGTGGCCGGGCCGCCGGGCGGGCCAGATCGCGGCCACCCGCGCCGCGGCGATCCTGACCTATGCCGGCGTGACCGACGTCCGCGTCCTCGACGGCGGTTACGACCACTGGGTCCAGGCCGGCCTTCCGCTCGAGACCGCCTCGAACGCGCCCGCACCCATCGACGACGTCGGCGTCGCGATCCCGGCTCGACCTGACGTCATCGTCGACATCGACGAGGCAACGTCGATCCTCGCCGATCCGGAAGGCTCCGCCCTCGTCAGCGTTCGGACGTGGCGCGAGCACATCGGGGCGGTCAGCGGGTACAACTACATCGGGCCGGCCGGCAGGATCGCCGGCGACGTGTGGGGCAACTGCGGGTCCGACGCCTACCACATGCAGCACTACCGGACGGTCGACAACACGATGCGTCCGTACCCGGAGATCGCCGCCAACTGGGCGGAGGCCGGGATCACGCCGAACAAGCGGGTTGCGTTCTACTGCGGAACGGGCTGGCGGGCGAGCGAGACGTGGTTCTATGCCCGCCTGATGGGTTGGGCGCGCATCGCGGTGTACGACGGCGGCTGGCTCGAGTGGAGTGCGGACCCGGTGCGCAACCCGATCGAGGTCGGCGAGCCGGCCGACGAGTTCGCAGCCTGACCGGAGGTCGAGCGGCGGGAGGACCAGCCGCTCAGGCGGCCGACGAACCGAACGAGGAACCGGCGATCCGCTCGCGCAGACGGATCGTCCAGGCCTGCGCGAGGGCCGCCCGGAGGCGGGCCGGGTCGACGGGCGGCTGACCCTCGCCCGCCGACCGGGTCCCGCGACCGCCCAGTCCGTGCGACGGGTCGGTGCGCTGCGTGACGGTCTGATGGCGTCCGAACATGTCCGGGACTGTCTACCGCATGGTGCGCAGGCGCAACCCTGACGATCGGGTGGTGGCGGACCGGGACTTCTCGCGAAGTCTAGTTGCACACGCAACTAACCTGTGGCATCATCATGCGCGACAAAGGAGACCGCATCGATGCCCGCCATCACCGTCGACGACATCACTGTCCTGCCCCGCATCCCGGAGCCGGACCCGACCATCGCACGCCAGCGCCCGGTTCGAACCGTCACGACCGCGCCGCGCGGCTTCGAAGGGGAGGGATTCCCCGTGCGGCGCGCGTTCGCCGGCGTCGAGCTCGCGGACCTCGACCCGTTCATCCATCTCGACCAGATGGGCGAGGTCCACTACGCACCGGGCGAGCCGAAGGGCACGCCCTGGCATCCCCACCGGGGGTTCGAGACGGTCACGTACATGATCGACGGCACGTTCGAGCACAGCGACTCGAACGGTGGCGGCGGCGTGATCACGAACGGGGACACCCAGTGGATGACGGCCGGCGCCGGGATCCTCCACATCGAGAAGCCGCCGGAGGCGCTCGTCCGGAGCGGCGGGCTGTTCCACGGGCTCCAGCTCTGGGTGAACCTGCCGGCGGCACAGAAGTTCTCGCCGCCGCGCTACCAGGATCTCCGCGCCAGCGAGGTCGGTCTGGCCACCTCACCGGACGGCGGGACGCTCATCCGCGTCATCGCCGGTGACGTGGCCGGCCATGCGGGACCCGGGTCCACCTACACCCCGATGACGATGGTCCACGCGACGCTGAGCCCGGGCGCGCGCCTGTCCGTGCCATGGCGAGAGGACTACAACGCACTCGTCTACGTGCTGGCCGGGCTCGGGACGATCGGCACGGAGGAGCGGCCGATCCAAGTGGGCCAGCTGACCGTCCTCGGGCCCGGCAATGCGATCGCCGTGCGGGCCGGCCTCGAGCAGGAAAGCCGGAGCCCGAATCTCGAGATCCTCCTGCTTGGCGGCCGCCCGATCGGCGAATCCGTGGCCTGGCTCGGACCGTTCGTCATGAACACCCGCGAGGAAGTGCTCCAGGCCGTCGCCGACTACCAGGCCGGGCGCCTCGGCACGATTCCGGTCGTCCACAACGCCCCGTCGACCATCCAGACCTCGGACGGGCCCGCTCGATGACGGACGAGAAGTCCGCCGCGGCTCGGCTCCCCGCGATCTACCTCGGCCACGGCGCCCCGCCGTTGCTCGAGGATGCCCAGTGGATGGGCGAACTCGGCGGCTGGGCGGCGGCGATGCCTCGACCGAGCTCGATTCTCATCGTGAGCGCCCACTGGCAGACCGCACCGATGGCGATCAGCGCGACCCGGCGCGTTCCGCTCGTGTACGACTTCTACGGGTTTCCGGAGCACTACTACCGGATGACGTACGACGCGCCGGGGGCGCCGGACCTGGCCGATCGCGTGCGCCGGGCGATGCCGCCGAACGAGCCGGTGCTCGAGCGAGAGTCGCGCGGTCTCGATCACGGCGCGTGGGTGCCCCTCAAGGCGATGTACCCGGAGGCGGACGTCCCGGTTCTCCAGCTGTCGATGCCGGATCTCGATCCGGTGCACCTGTTCGAGATCGGGCGGCGCCTCGCGCCGCTACGCGACGAGGGCGTGCTCATCGTCGGCAGCGGGTTCATGACCCACGGCCTCCCGTTCATCCACGACTACTTCCTCGGCAAGCCCGGCGCCCCGCAGTGGTCGATCGACTTCGACCAGTGGGCGACGGAAGCGCTCAACCAGGGCGACGTCGATGAGCTGTTCGCGTTCCGGGAGAAGGCTCCCGGCATGCCGTTCGCTCATCCCACGGTCGAACACTTCGCGCCGCTGTTCGTCACCCTCGGCGCAGCGGCGAAGCCGGACGACAAGCCGGACTACGCGATCGAGGGGTACTTCTACGGCCTCTCGAAGCGCTCGTTCGAGGCGCGCTGACCCTCGCTCAGCACCGGTCAGGCGATGCGACGCGTCCGCGCGTCCTCGCCCGCGATCCCGCGCTCCAGGAGGGCGGCGCCCAGCCCTTCGAGATCGTCAACCGTCACGTACAGGGCCGGCGGACGAAGCACGCCGACCCGGACCGGCTCATGGAAGTCGATCCGGACGCCGCCGCGGTGGCTTCCCCCGAACGTCAGGTCGCCGTGGCGAACGCTCATCCGCACGCCGATGGCGGTGATCCAGCGCCATGGACCCTCGATCCGCCACGAGGCGATGTTCTCGAGCGGCGTCCGGACCCGATAGAAGCCGAAGCGCGCGTCAAGTCCGTCGTCGTCGAGATCGACGTAGGCGCGCCCGGGCCGGACCCCGAACAGGAGCAGGATCGGCAGGGAGCGCCGGCCGAGCCGGAACGGAAAGCGGGTGATCGACACGAAGCGAGCGTAGCGTGCCGCACTATGCTCTGCGGGTGATCGACGCAGTGGCCGACGCAGTCCTGGTGCTCGGCGCGTGATGGCCGGACCGTGACCCTGACGATTCGGTCGATCGCACCGGACGAGCTCCCCACGTTCGTCGAGGTCATGACGACCGCGTTCCTCGAGCGTCCGGACGTGGCGAGCGTCGCCGCCGAGCTCGCATCGCTGTGGGATGTGCGACGCTGCCGCGCCGCGTTCGACGGCGGGACGATGTGCGGCACGTTTCGGACGTGGGAGACGGAGCTCACCGTCCCCGGCGGCGGGATCCTTCCCGGCGCTGCGATCGCCGGGGTCACCGTGCTTCCCACGCACCGGCGACGGGGGATTCTGCGCGCGCTGGTCGCCGACGAGCACGCGGCGATCCGTGAGCGCGGCGAGGTCGTCGGACTGCTCTACAGCGCCGAGTATCCGATCTACGGCCGCTTCGGATACGGTCCGGCAACCCGGATCGCCCGCTGGACGCTCGATGCGAGCGGCGCGTCGTTCCACAGCACGCCGTCCGGCAGGATCGAGATCGTCGGACCGAACGCGGACACCGCGGCGCGGATGGCCGCGGTATTCGACGCGGTGCGCCGGTCATCCCCCGGGGAGATCCAGCGGCGCGACTACCGCTGGGAGTACGACCTCGGTCGCGAGACCGCGTGGGGCGACCGCTGGAAGGGGTTTGTCGCCCTTCGGCACGATCGTGACGGGACCGTCGACGGCTATGTCCGCTATCACGCGGAACCGGACCCGGTGCACCGACCGCGGGTGCGGCTCGTCGTCGATGATCTCCACGCGAGGAGCGACGATGCGTACGCGGCCCTGTGGCGCTTCGTCGGGCAGGTCGACCTCGTCGACACGGTCGTCGCCGACCATCGCTCGGTCTCGGAGCGGCTGCCGTGGCATCTCGTGAATGCCCGTGCCGCGCGCATGTCGGAGCCTGGGGACGGCCTGTGGGTCCGTCTGCTCGACGTTCCGCGAGCGCTCGAGGCGCGGTCCTACGAGCGAGAGGGGACCATCGTGCTCGAGGTGATCGACCCGGACGACGGGGGCGGCCGAACGCGGCTCGCACTCGACGTCGGGCCGGACGGGGCGGTCTGCCGCCGGACGGATCGGTCGGCCGACCTGACCGTTCACGTCGCGGCGCTGGGTGGCGCGTATCTCGGTGGCACCCGGTTGCGCGACGCGGTCATCGCGGATGGCCACGATGAGCATCACGAGGGTGCCCTGGCCCGGGCGGACGCCCTGCTTCGGACGGCTGACGAGCCGTGGTGCTCGACGTTCTTCTGAACGCGTAACACCGCAGCGCCCGGCGCGTCGTCCGCAGGGAGGAACCCGACATGGACGGACGACGGATGCTCATGCGACTCGTGCTTGCCGTAGCGCTCGGCGGGGCGGGATGCGGGACGGCCGCGGCGCCGACGCCGACGCCACTTCCCGCGGCACGGAGCGGGCCGCAGTTCTCGGCCGCCTGGTGCGCGTCGATGCAGGCGATGTTCCGGGCGATCGGCAACCCGGACACGGCCTCCGATTCGGAGCTGAGCGCCGCGCTCGACCAGGCGATCACGAACGCCGACTACTCGGCCGTCGAGCGGTTCGCGGCCATGATCCAGGCGGAACTCGCCACCGGCCGGCGACACGCGGAGTCGGCCGCGGGTTGGGCTCCGGGGGCGGCGATGGCCCGTCACCTCGATACCCTGCTCGCTGCGTTCGGCACGATGGTCGAGGCGAAGCGGGCGGCCGCACGCGACGGGTTGTCCGCGGGTGACGGAGGTGCCCAGGCCGCGTTCGAGGCGGCCGGCGGGGTCGAGTCGTGGTACGGCATGCTCGAAGCCGCTCGCTCACTCCCCGCGGACGTCATGACCTTGCTCGGCACGTGTCGCTTCGAGGGCGAGCCGACCGCATCGTGAGCGAGCCGGGCGTTCGCTACGATGGACGCGAGCCGTCATCGTCGGCGCCGTCGTTCCGCAGCGCGTGAGGTTCGCATGAGCCGCCTTCTCGTCCACATCGCGACGGGCCCCGAGAACCCCACCCGGGCCGCCCTCGGCCTCCTCGTCGCCCGTTCCGCGCTGGCGGCCGGACACGAGGTAGACCTGTTCATCGCCGGCGACGGCGTCGGCCTGCTGCGTCCCGAGACGCTCGACGCCGGGCAAGGCATCGGAACGGGAAGCATGCGTGAGCATGTCGACGCACTCGTCGCCGGGGGCGCCACGTTCTACGCATCGGGCCTGTCGAGCAAGGCACGCGGGCTGACCGTCGACGCACTCGGCGGGCTGCCCGTGACGTTGGCGCCGCCGGATCGGCTCGTCGAACTCGCCTTCGCGGCGGATCGGGTCCTCAGCTACTAGCCGTCGTCGCCGGCGCGGGGCCGTTCGTCGAATGTCGAGGTCCCGGTCGGCCGAACGTCCGTTGCTCGCGCGCGAGCGGTGACCGAGACTGGGCCCATGGAACAGACCTTCACCACGCCGGCCGTGCCGGCATTCGCTCCGCTGCGACTCGGCGTTCATCTCCTGGTCGCCGCGACGATCGGCATCATCTCGCCGTTCACGGCGCTGGCGTGGCCGTTCGCCCTGCTCGTCGGGA
>Ga0299906_10005262_pt1 | contig 10561 bp, 10 predicted proteins | sample RVTome_14_FD_200259 | JGI IMG/M metagenome (GOLD analysis project Ga0299906, IMG submission 200259) | Soil microbial communities from uranium-contaminated site in the Upper Colorado River Basin, Wyoming, United States - RVT145D125 (version 2) ... | reverse complement strand
TCGATGAAGGACGGTTCGGACGCGGTTTCGGACTGGCCGCTGCTGAACGCGCTGCTGAGCACGGCCGGCGGCGCGACCTGGGTGTCGATACATCACGGCGGCGGCGTCGGCATGGGTTACTCGCAGCACGCGGGGCTCGTTATCGTGTGCGACGGCAGCGAGGATGCCGACCGGCGCATAAGCCGCGTGCTGTGGAACGATCCCGCGATCGGCGTGATGCGCCATGCGGATGCAGGTTATGAAGAGGCGCTCAAGTCTGCCGCCGATCACAATCTCAGGCTCCCGATGGTCTCGCAGGTGGGCACACCGGAGCCCCGGTCATGAAACTCATCATCGATGACACGCCGATACGGCTGAACCAGTTGCGCGACGCCTGGAAGCACCCGGTGATCATAAGCGTCGGCGACGCGGCACGAAACAAGGTCGAGGCATCGAGCCGGCTGATCGCCGAAGTCGTCAGGAGCGGCAAGCAGGTATACGGCGTCAATACGGGGTTCGGTCAGCTTGCACAAGTGCGCGTGAGCGACGATGAACTCGTTCGCCTGCAGGAAAACCTCATTCGCTCGCATTCCGTCGGCGTCGGCGAACTGCTCCCGGATAACTGCGTACGCCTCGTCATGATCATGAAAGTCATTGCACTCGCGCAGGGTTTTTCCGGCGTGAGGCTGGAACTGATCGACGCATTGTGCGCACTGATCAACAACAACATCTATCCGGCGATTCCGTCCAAGGGGTCCGTCGGCGCCTCCGGCGATCTCGCGCCGCTTGCGCACATGGCGGGAGTACTGCTGGGTATCGGCAGCGTGCGAGTGGACGGCAATTCCCTCTCAGCCGCTGAAGCACTGGAACGGGCAGGCCTCATGCCCCTGCAACTCGCGCCGAAGGAAGGCCTCGCCCTGTTGAACGGTACGCAGGTCTCGACAGCGCTTGCGTTGAGCGCGGTATTCCGCACCGAGCATGTGCTGGCTGCTTCGGTAACCGCCGGGGCGATGTCGGCCGATGCGATCAAGGGCAGCGACACCCCGTTCGATGAACGTATTCAGAAAGTCCGCGGTCACCAGGGCCAGATAGACATTGCCGGCCTGTTGCGCGGGTTGATGGCCGGCAGCGAAATTCGCGCCTCGCACGTGGATTGCAGCCGCGTGCAGGATCCGTACTCCATTCGCTGCCAGCCGCAGGTAGCCGGTGCCTGCCTCGACGTCCTGCGTCACGTGAGCCGGTTACTGGAAATCGAGGCCAATGCGGTAACGGACAATCCGCTCGCATTCGCGGATACGGGCGCGGTCTTGTCCGGCGGCAACTTTCACGCAGAGCCCGTGGCGCTGGCGGCCGACTACCTGGCGCTTGCGATTGCCGAGATCGGATCGTTGTCGGAACGACGGATCGCTTTGCTGATCGACTCCCACCTGAGCGGTTTGCCTGCATTCCTCGTCGAGGAAAGCGGACTGAACTCCGGGTTCATGATGCCGCAGGTCACGGCGGCGGCGCTCGCGTCGGAGAACAAGTCGCTGGCGCATCCGGCAAGTGTCGACAGCATTCCGACGTCCGCCAATCAGGAAGATCATGTCAGCATGGCGACGTTCGCGGCGGCACGGCTGCATGCAATGCTCGATAATGTCGCGCATATCGTCGCCATTGAACTTCTCGCCGCGGTGCAGGGTATAGAATTCCATCTTCCGACGAAAACCTCGGTAGTGCTCGAACAGGTCAGGGAAGAAATCCGTGCCGTGTCGTCGCGCTACGTGGAAGACCGGTCGCTCTCCGGCGACATTGCGAGACTTGCACAACTGATGAATGACGGATTCTTCTACCGGTTCGCCGCATCCGTTCTGCCGAGTACAGCCATATGACCATTACTTTTTCCAGGCATCAGGGAACTTCACCGCTCCTTATCAGCATTCCGCACGACGGGCGCCGGCTTCCGCCGCGCATTGCGGCACGCATGAGCGACGAGGGCCGGGCCCTGCCGGATACCGACTGGTATCTGCGCAAGCTGTACGCGTTCGCGGAACTGTCCGGCGCGACCATTGTGGCCGCGAAGTACTCCCGTTACGTGGTCGACCTGAATCGTCCTCCCGATGACGGCGAGCTTTACCAGGGTCGGGTGGCCACCGGGGTCTGCCCGCTGAGAACCTTTGCCGGAGCCCCGATTTACAAGGACGGCGAGACGGTAAGGGAGCGGCAGAGGACGCGGCGCATTGCGAAATACTGGCAGCCATACCATGCGGAGCTGACGGAAATCCTGACGCACCTGAAGGAACAGTTCGGCTATGCGTTGCTCTGGGACGCGCACTCGATACGCAGCCGCGTGCCGCAACTGTTCGAAGGGGACCTGCCGGATCTCAATATCGGTACCAACGACGGGCGCAGCTGCCCGAGACCGGCCGAGGACGCCGTCGCCCGGGTTGCCGCCGCGTCGCCGTATTCGTCGGTCGTGAACGGCCGCTTCAAGGGCGGCTACATCACGCGCCACTATGGCAAGCCGAATGACAGGATTTTCGCGATGCAGCTCGAGATGGCGCAGCGCTGTTACATGAGCGAAGAGACGATGCGCTATGATACGAAGCGCGCGGCGATGCTTTGCGCAACTCTGAGCGAGATGCTTGCGGCGTTCGAGACAAGCGCTGCGTCCTTCGTCGAAGCAAGCGACTGACCATCCGGGGTAATCGATGTCACGCAGACCAGCAGGCAGGACGCGCGGCATTCATTCGCTTTACGCGGACGATCCGGAGGGAGCCGACCGAATGTTGTGGGGACGCGAGGCGGACCCCGTGTCGCGGCGCGGCTTCCTCAGGGGCAGCGGGCTGGCCGCGATGTCCGCAGCGCTCGGCGCAACGATTCCATTCGCGAAATACATGCCCGGCGGGTTGATCCCCGCGGCATTCGCCGAAACGGACGAGTCATTCAGACTCGTCGGCAAGTCGGGCCTCATCGTACTGAATGACCGGCCGATCAACATCGAAACGCCGGCACACCTGCTCGACGACCGCGTTACTCCGGTCGAGAAGCTTTTCGTGCGCAACAACGGTACGCCGCCGAACGTCGCGGGGCTGGATCCGGACGCGTGGGAACTCGAACTCGCCGGCGAGGCCTGCGTGCGGCCGATGAAACTGACCGTCGCGGACCTCAAGGCGCGCTTCACGCACCATACATTGCAACTGCAGATAGAGTGCGCCGGCAACGGGCGGGCGGAGTTCTATCCGCCGGCGAGCGGCAACCAGTGGACGACGGGCGCGATAGGTTGTCCCGAGTGGACCGGTGTCAGGCTTGCAGACGTTCTCGGTTATTGCGGAGTAGCGGATGACGCGGTTTACGTCGCATACGAAGCCGCGGACCTGCACCTTTCCGGCGACCCGACGAAAAAGGCCATTTCGCGCGGCGTGCCTATAGCCAAGGCGCTCGAAAGGGAATCGTTGCTGGCGTGGGCAATGAACGGCGAACCGCTGGCCCTCATGCATGGGCAGCCGCTGCGACTGGTTTGCGCGGGGTGGCCGGCGTCCGTCAGCGGCAAGTGGGTCAACCGCATTCTCATTCGCGACGGCGTGCACGACGGCGAAAAAATGACCGGCAAGTCCTACCGCATGCCCTGCGACCCGGTTGCTCCGGGAAGCGAGGTGGCGGACGAGAACATGTGCATCATCGAGTCTATGCCGGTGCGTTCGCTGATCACGTTCCCCCGCTCGGGCGAGATGCAGCCGCTTGCTGAACCCCTGGAATTGCGCGGCCACGCCTGGGCGGGCGATCTGCGCGTCCGGAGCCTGCACACGTCGTTCGACTTCGGCGCGACCTGGCAAAAGGCAAGGCTCGAGCGCCCGGCGAACCGGCTGGCGTGGCAGCGCTGGACACAGTCGATCCGGTTCCCGCAGCCGGGCTACTACGAAGTGTGGGTGCGCGCGGAAGACAGCGAAGGGCGATCGCAACCGATGGTACTGCCCGGCTGGAACCCGCGCGGCTACCTGAACAATGCCTGCCATCGCATTGCGCTCCGTGTCGCCTGAGCCGGCGCAGCGTGCGCTTCCGCAACGCCAGGGACGATCGCCGGTCGTCCGGTAAGGCAGCGTCTTCGTCCCTGCGTTAAGATAGCCCACGGCCTGCTATCGACAACGAGAACTCATAATGAACGCCATTGCAAAATTTACCCACATGATTGTCGCCGTGCTTGTACTCTCGCCTTCCGGCGCATTTGCGGCGAGCGCCGCGGAGATCGATGCCTCCGTCAACGAGTCGCTGGATTTATTCGCCGAGCAGGTCGACGGTGCGCGCAATTTCCTCGATCAGGCCGCCGGCTACCTCGTCTTCCCGCGGGTCATCAAAGTGGGCGTCGGCGTCGGCGGAGAAACGGGCGAGGGTGCGCTGATCGTGGACGGAAAGACCGCCGGCTATTACCGCACGGCAAGCGGCTCTATCGGCTTTCAACTCGGTGCGCAGGCGAAGTCCATCGTAATCGCGTTCATGACGGCGGAGTCGCTCGACAAGTTCAGGAACAGCGCCGGATGGAAAGTCGGAGTGGACGGTTCCGTGGCGCTGATCGACATCGGTGCGGGCAAGGCAATCGACACGACCAGCATCAACGACCCGGTGGTCGGTTTCGTCTTCGGCGCCAAGGGACTGATGTACAACCTTACCCTCGAAGGATCGAAAATCACCAAAATCGACAAGAGCTGACGGACGAGGCGCTGATGCCTGCCGTCGGATTGCGCCGGGTGTCGGCTGAGATGGCGCATCGCGCGGTCCTCGTGTTTGTGATCATGCTCGCGGGCGGTACTGCGGCGGCACAGGAAGTCGATGAGGCCACCGGCCTCCGTATCGGCCCCGGCTGGCAACTGGTCCGGGCGCATTGCGGCGGTTGCCATTCGCACAAAATCGTCACGAACCAGCGCGCCGACCGGCAAACCTGGCTCGATATCATTCGCTGGATGCAGGCAACACAGAACCTGTGGCAGTTCGACGCAAGCACGGAAACCGCTATTCTCGACTACCTTGCCGCCAGCTACCCACCCCGGCCGAACCGCCGTCGTGCGCCGATACCTCCAAGCCTGATGCCGCCCCGCTAAACTCGGCTGCCGGTCGCCCGCATGGGGGCTCCTGGCGCTCTTTTCTTTCGGAGACCTCATTGACCGACAAGGCCCAGAAACCGGTTCCCACTGCACAGCGTGACGCGGCCCACGAAGACAGCCGACGCCAGTCGCCGAAGGGAGAGAAGCAAAAGAAACCGAAGCGGGTCTTCATGCAGGGCACGCGCGAACATCTGACCTCGGTTTACGGGCTCGGGCGCACCCTGGTCGAGGAGCCCCGTTCGTTCCCGCACCGGCTGAAGCTCCACCTGCTCAAGTGGGCACGTGCCACGTGGAAAGCCAGGGGCGGTGGATTTTACGCCTGCGGCTTTGTCGTCACGTTCCTGTACCTCGAGATCAAGCTGTTGTTCACCGAACTCTTTACCAGTGCCGGCGCCGGCGATTTCATCGTCCAGCAGTTCTTTCAGCTGATCCTGAGGTTCACCGTCGATTCCCTGGTGAATACCCTTCTCGCTCTGATCTGGCCCGCACTCCTTCTCAGCCTCTCGCCCATCTACGGCGCTCTCGGACTTGCCGCCGGCTATTTCATCTTCAACCGGTTCCTCAAGGAACACCTCACCCAACGCCTCTTCAGCGACGACATCTGAGTCCGGCCGGCTGATTCGCGATCGAATTGGGGACACCCACGGATTTTGTCGGCACTTTCTGCCGGTTAGATGCAGAAATGTCCGTACAATCCATGGGTGTCCCCAATTCAAATGATGGGTGTCCCGAATTGAAAAGAGTCCTTGTTCGGGCCGCGGTCGCCGCGGTGCTGGTGTCGGCTTGCGATGGCGGCCAGCACGGAGGCCACGGCGATGCGCCGACGGTTCTGCCGGCGGACACTTTCATGGCGCGTATCGCGGAGCATTGTGGGAAGGCCTATGAGGGGCGGATTACCGTGAACGAACCGCAGGCGGACGACGATCCGTTTGCCGGGCAGACTCTGGTGATGCACGTGCGGGACTGTGGCGAAAAGGAGCTCAGGATTCCCTTCCACGTCGGGGAGAATCGCAGTCGCACGTGGATACTGACGCGCACTTACGACGGCATTCGGCTGAAGCACGATCATCGGCACGAAGACGGCAGCGAGGATGACGTGACAATGTACGGTGGGGAGACCGCGAGCCGCGGTACCGAGGTGCGGCAGGAATTTCCCGTCGACAAGGCATCGGTCAGGCTGTTCGAGCGGGAAGGTCTGACGGCATCGACAGCTAACGTCTGGGCCATCGAGATAGAGCCCGGCGAACGTTTCGTCTACGAACTGGCGCGGCCGGGGACAGAGCGCCTCTTCAGGGTCGAATTCGATCTGACGACACCTGTGGCCGAGCCGCCCCCCGCCTGGTGAGTGGATCCATCGCTCAACGCCGCGGGATAGTAATGCCCCTCGCGACAGCAGGCCGCGCCATGAACGTCTCGAGACTCCGCGTTACGTTGGGAAAATCGCCGATGCCCACCAGGTCGCCGGCCTTGTAGTAGCCGATCAGGTTTCGCACCATCGGGAATATCGCAATATCGGCGATTGTGTAGTCGTCGCCCATCATCCAGGTACGATTCTGGAGCCGCCGATCCAGCACGCCGAGAATGCGCCTGGTCTCGTCGACGTAATGGTCCAGAGGGCGCTTGTCCTCGTAGCTACGCCCTTCGAATTTGTAGAAATATCCCACCTGCCCGAACATCGGCCCGACGCCGCCGACCTGGAACATGAGCCACTGGATCGTCTCGTAGCGAAGCGCCGCGTCCGTCGGCAGGAAGCGGCCGCTCTTCTCCGCGAGGTACAGGAGGATCGCGCCCGACTCGAACAGAGGCAGCGGTTCGCCGTCCGGTCCCTCAGGGTCGATAATCGCCGGAATCCTGTTGTACGGATTGAGCGATGTAAATTCCGGCGTGTACTGGTCCTTCGCTTCGAACCGCACGAGGTGCGCTTCGTACGGAAGTCCGGTCTCCTCGAGCATGACGGACGCCTTGACGCCGTTCGGCGAGGGCACCGAATAAAGCTGGATGCGGTCAGGATGCCTGGCCGGCCATTTGCGGTTGACTGGAAAAGACGACAGCCCGGACAAATCGTGCGGCTACCGTTGCCTAAAACGCGGGAAGCGCCGGCTTCAGCACCATGATCAGGACCGCGGCTGCCGGAGCCAGCACCGCAACCAGACCCCACCGTGCCCAGCGCGCGTATAACAGATCATAGCTTCGCCAGTTCTGCTCATCCGAATCCCCGCTGCCCGCCAGCCGGACGATGTCACGCTGCAACGGCGCCACGATGCGGCCGAACACGATGCCGGCCACGGAAAACAGCACGATGCCCCACAGGATCCATCCCGTGCCGAGGATCGGCAGGCCCCCGGTGATGGCCGCGACGACGCCGCTCACGATGATGACGATGACCCCGGGCATGGTAAACAGGCGGTCGCTGCGGATGATGCCGTCGAAAGTCGATGCGATCAGACGGAAGTCACGGCTCCGGTTGGCGTGGGCACCCCAGAAGATCCCCGTTACGATGTTGCCCAGAAACACGATGACCGAGGCAACATGCAGAAACTTCCAGACGAGGTAGCTCATATTCGTCAGTCAAATGCCTTGCTGAAACGATAGCGTCAGCTCGTCTCGAGAATCCTGCCCTGTTCTTTCATCCGTTCCTCGAACTGATGCTGCCATTCGGAGCGGTGCACCGCCGGCGCGACCTGCACGGCCGTCACCTTGTACTCGGGGCAATTGGTTGCCCAGTCGCTGTACTCGGTCGTCACCACGTTGGCGCCGGTTTGAGGGTCGTGGAACGTGGTGTAAACGACGCCGGGCGGTACGCGCTCGGTAATTACCGCTTCCAGAGTGATGTCGCCCTTGCGGCTCGACAGGGACACACGATCGCCATTCCGGATGCCGCGCAATTCGGCATCGGACGGATGAATTTCGAGCAGGTCCTCGCGGTACCAGACGACGTTGTCCGTGCGGCGAGTCTGCGCGCCGACGTTGTACTGGGAGAGCGTCCTGCCGGTCGTCAGGATCAGCGGGAATTTGCGTGTCGTACGTTCGTCGGTAGGCACGTAGGCGGTTTCGATGAACAATCCCTTGCCGCGCACGAAGTTGTCGATGTGCATGATCGGCGTGCCCATCGGCGCCTTCTCGTTGCACGGCCACTGCACGCTGCCGACTTCGTCGAGGAACTTGAACGATACGCCGCTGAACGTCGGCGTCAGCGCGGCGACTTCGTCCATGATCTCCGCTTCGCTCGCATAATTCATCGGGTACCCGAGCGCCTGCGCGAGTTCCTGTGTGATCAGCCATTCGGCCTTGCCCTGCCGCGGCTTCATCACGGGGCGCACGCGGTTGATGCGGCGCTCGGCATTGATGAACGTGCCGTCCTTCTCGAGGAAGGACGTCCCCGGCAGGAATACGTGAGCGAACTTGGCCGTCTCGTTCAGGAACAGGTCCTGCACCACCAGGAATTCAAGGTTGCCCAGCGCCGCTTCGACGTGTTTGGTGTTCGGATCCGACTGCGCCAGGTCTTCGCCCTGCACGTACATGCCCTTGTACTTGCCGGCGATGGCGGCGTCGAACATGTTGGGAATGCGGAAGCCGGGCTCCGGATCGAGCGTGACGCCCCACACCTTCTCGAAAGACCCGCGCACGGCATCGTCCGACACCGGCCGGTAGCCCGCGAGTTCATGCGGGAAGGAGCCCATATCGCAGGAACCCTGCACGTTGTTCTGGCCCCGGAGCGGGTTGACGCCCCGGCCGCTGTAGCCGATGTTGCCGGTCGCCATCGCGAGGTTCGCCATTCCCATGACCATGGTGGAACCCTGGCTGTGTTCGGTGACGCCGAGGCCGTAGTAGATCGCGCCGTTTTCCGCCTGACCGTACAGGCGCGCCGCGCCGCGAATGTCTTCGGCCGGCACACCGGAAATTTTGCTGACAGCTTCGGGAGAATTCTCGGGCCTCAGAATGAACTCCTTCCATGCCGCGAACGCCTCCGTATCGCAGCGCTCTGCAACGTAAGCCTCATCCACCATCCCCTCGCTTACGACGACGTGCGCGAACGCATTGATCATCGGCACGTTCGTACCGGGGAGCAAAGGCAGGTGATAGTCCGCCTTGATGCGCGGCGAACGTACCAGGCCGATCTTGCGCGGATCGAGAACGATGAGCTTTGCACCCTCGCGAAGCCTGCGTTTCATTTGCGAAGCGAACACCGGATGCGCTTCGGTTGGATTGGCGCCGATCACGACGATCACGTCCGCATCCATCACGCTGTCGAACGGCTGCGTGCCGGCGGAGGTGCCGAGCGTCTGCTTCAGTCCGTAACCGGTCGGCGAATGACACACCCTGGCGCAGGTATCGACGTTGTTGTTGCCGAAAGCCGCGCGCACCAGCTTTTGCACGATGAACACTTCCTCGTTGGTGCAACGTGACGAGGTGATACCGCCTACCGACTTTCGACCGTACTTCTCCTGGATCTCGCTGAAGCGCTTCGCGCTGTACTGGATGGCCTCTTGCCAGGACACCTTGCGCCAAGGGTCGTGAATGCTTTCGCGAATCAGCGGGTCGAGCACGCGTTCCCGGTGCGTCGAGTATCCCCATGCAAAGCGGCCCTTGACGCAACTGTGGCCGTGGTTCGCATGCCCGTCCTTGTAGGGCGTCATGCGCACGACCTGGTCGCCTTTCATCTCCGCCTTGAACGAGCAACCGACGCCGCAGTAAGCGCAGGTCGTCAGCACGCTGTGCTCCGGCTGTCCGTTTTCAATGATGGACTTCTCCATCAGCGTCGCCGTCGGGCAGGCCTGGATACAGGCGCCGCAGGAAACACATTCGGAGTCGAGAAAGGTCTCGCCCATGCTTGCCGAAACTTTCGAGTTGAACCCGCGTCCTTCGATCGTCAGCGCGAACGTGCCCTGAACCTCATCGCAGGCGCGCACGCAGCGCGAGCACACGATGCACTTGGTCGGGTCGAACGTGAAATAGGGATTGCTGTCGTCAATCGCCTCGAACAGATGATTCGATCCGTCGAAACCGTAGCGCACTTCGCGCAAGCCGACGGCACCCGCCATGTCCTGCAGTTCGCAGTCGCCGTTTGCGGAGCAGGTCAGGCAGTCGAGCGGATGGTCGGAGATATAGAGTTCCATGACGTTGCGGCGCAGCTTCGCGAGCGCAGGCGTCTGGGTGCGGATCTTCATGCCGGGTTCGACCGGTGTCGTACAGGACGCCGGGTAGCCCTTGCGTCCCTCGATTTCCACCAGGCAAAGGCGGCAGGAACCGAAGGGCTTCAGGCTGTCGGTCGCGCACAGCTTCGGCACGTCGACGCCGGATTCGCGCGCGGCCCGCATGATCGTGCTGCCCGCGCGGACGGTTGCCGGCAGGCCGTCGATTTCAATCGTCACCGTGCCGGCGCGCTTGCTTGCCGGGGTGCCGTAGTCGGGTTCTCTCAAGAGGCTCATTTGCTCACTCCTGCGCTCGCGGCACCAGCTTTGACAACGGGATCGCGCTCGAAATGCTGTGGAAAATATTTTACT
>Ga0299906_10005258_pt1 | contig 10564 bp, 7 predicted proteins | sample RVTome_14_FD_200259 | JGI IMG/M metagenome (GOLD analysis project Ga0299906, IMG submission 200259) | Soil microbial communities from uranium-contaminated site in the Upper Colorado River Basin, Wyoming, United States - RVT145D125 (version 2) ... | reverse complement strand
TGATTCGGCGACGGCTTTGGCCAGGGCGAAAGTGCCAGCGGCGAAGGGCTTCATTTCAAATACGCCCATGGGTCCGTTCCAAACCACGGTCCCGGCTTGTTTTATTAGGCGGCTGAATTCGGTCACGGTTTCCGGGCCGATATCCAGCGCGCGCCAGCCGGCAGGGACGTTCCCGATTTTCATCACCTTGTGGTTGGCCTTTTCGTCGAAGGCGTCAGCAATCACCAGATCAACGGGCAAATTCAGTTTACCGGAAGCGCTACCAAGCAGCTCTTTGGCCGTGTCAACGGCTTCGGCTTCGACCAGGGATTCCGCCAGCTCAAACCCTTGAGCCTTGAAGAAGGTATTGGCCATGCCACCCCCGATCAGCAAATGGTCGGCCTTGCTGAGCAAATTGCGAATCACCCCAATCTTGTCGCTGACCTTGGCCCCGCCCAGGATGGCAACGAAGGGACGCTTCGGGCCCGCCAGCACCTGGCCCAGATAGCGGATCTCCTGCTCCATGAGCAGCCCAGCCACGGCCGGCAAATGATGCGCCACGCCCTCCGTGGAAGCATGGGCGCGGTGGGCAGAGCCAAAGGCGTCGTTCACGTAAAGATCCGCCAGCGCGGCTAGCTGCTTGGACATTTGCGGGTCGTTCTTGGTCTCGCCGGGATAAAAGCGAGTATTTTCCAGCAGTAAGATCTCACTAGGCTTCAGACCTTTGACGGCGGCCTCTGCTTTTGGCCCAACGCAATCTTCTACAAATTTGACCGGAGCATTCACCAGCCCGCCCAAATATTCGGCTACCGGCCGCAAAGAATATTTCGGGTCGGGTTTGTCTTTGGGGCGGCCCAAATGTGAGCAGAGGAGGACGGCCGCGCCCCGGTCCAGCAAGTTCTGGATGGTGGGCAGCGCAGCCCGAATGCGGGTGTCATCCCCGACGACACCGTCTTCGATGGGAACATTGAAATCCACGCGGACCAGGACGCGCTTGCCGTGCGGGTCGATATCTTTGATGGTCTTTTTGTTGAACACGCGATCCGCTTAGTCCTTCGCCAGCGGCCCAGTGCGCTCCTGGAGCAGGTCGATCAAGGTTTGAGCCAGTATAGTCGTCTGATGATGCCCGGGGTGCTCGGGGTCTGCCAGATCGGCGCGATAAAGCGCATATTGTTCTTCAAGGCCCTCTTCGGTCAGCACCCATTGAGCGCCTTCAGGCAGCACGCTGCTTTGTTGGCGATTACTGAGCACGATGTCAAAGAATCCCGGACCGACATGTGTTTCAAGGGCGCGAATATGGTCGCCGCAGGCATAGCCATCGGTTTCGCCTGTCTGGGTGGCCAGGTTGCAGATGAAGATCTTCAAGGCGGGGCTGTTGCGGATGGCGGCGGCCAGATCAGGCACCAGTAAATTAGGCAGGATGCTTGTATACAGGGAGCCTGGCCCGATCACAATCAGGTCGGCGTTGAGCAAGGCATTGACCGCGTCGGGATAGGCGGGCGGCGCGTTCGGCTCTAACCAAATGCGGCGCACGGCGCCCGCCACTACAGGGATCTGGCTCTCCCCGTGGACGCGCACTTCGGCGCTGGAAAGGGGCACCGCCAGATCGGCCACCAAGCGAACGTCGTGCAGGGTGGCAGGCAGCACCCGCCCGTGGACGGAGAGCACCCGGCCGGATTCGGCCACAGCCTCTTCGAAACTGCCAGTGATCTCACTCAGTGCGCTGATGAACAAATTTCCGAAAGAATGCCCATCCATGCCGTTTTCGCCGCTGGAAAAGCGGTACTGAAATAATTGGGTGATGAGGGTTTCGTCATTGGAAAGGGCTGCCAGGCAATTGCGAATGTCGCCAGGAGGCAAAACCCCCAGGTTGCTGCGCAAGCGCCCAGAGGAACCACCGTCATCCGCCACGGTGACAATGGCGGTGAGGTTATAGGTATGGGCTTTCAGGCCGCGCAGCAGGGTGGCCATGCCATGCCCGCCGCCGATCACCACGATGCGCGGCCCGCGGCCGCGCTTGCGATGGTCGGCCAAGGTATCCACCACGCGGCGGCCCGGCTGCAAGTAGGGAGCCAGTAGATTGCGGTTCATCTTCAGCACGCCGTAGATCAGGCCTGCAATGCCCAGGCCGCCGAAAATGGCGGCGCGCAGGGTGCGATCGAGGAACCGCAGGGAGAGCCAATCGAAGATGGGCAGCCACCAGGTATCCGGCGCGGTGCGATACACATCCAGCACCAGCATAGCTCCGCCGATGCCGAGCATGAAAGTGCCGAAGAGGATGAGTAGGATCCAGCGCTTGATTCCCAAGCCAGGGGTAAGCCAGCGCAGGACGCGCCCGGCTTCAGACAAAGCCGCACGGAACCCGTGTGAAAGCCGAGCTAACATAGCCGCGTGGATGATAGCAGTGTTTAGAAGCACCGTCAAACACAGCGGGAAATAAGGTATTTAGAAGCGTTAGGCGGGTGGTTCACGGTATGATTACCCAAAATATGGAAAATATTCTCGAAAAACGATGGCAAATCGCCAACCGGTTAACCGCGGAAGCTGGGCGAAGCCTGGCAGGCTATCCCGCGCTGCTGCAACAAGTGCTATTCAATCGCGGCATTAGAACTGTAGAAGAATCCAAACGCTTCCTGGCCGCCCTGCCCCCTGAAAATAACGACCCGTTCAAGATCAAGGGTATGGAGGCGGCAGTCGATCGCCTGTCGTCCGCCATCAAAAATGGGGAGCCCATTGTGGTCTATGGGGACTATGACGCCGACGGGGTCACCGCCACGGCCTTGCTGCTGAACAGCCTGCAATCCCTAGGAGGGCAGGCCCAACCTTATATTCCCGACCGCTTTGAAGAGGGTTACGGGCTAAATATTGGTGCCCTGCAGCAATTGAAGGAAAACGGCGCGGCAGTGGTGGTCTCTGTGGACTGCGGCATCCGCTCGCTAAACGAAGCCGCTGAAGCCAAGCGCCTGGGCCTGGACCTGATCATCACCGACCACCATTCCCCGGGCCCCGAAATGCCGGATGCATTTGCGGTGATCAATACCAAGCAGGCCGGTGATGAATACTTAGAAAAGCAATTGGCCGGCGTGGGCACCGCCTTCAAGCTGGCTTGCGCGCTGGAACAGCGGCTGGGGTCCGGGCTGCAGCCCGCAGCGAATACCCTGCTGGACCTGGTGGCGTTGGGGACTGTGGCCGATATGGTGCCGCTGACCGGCGAGAACCGCTGGATGGTGCGCGAGGGGCTGGGCGGGCTGCGAAAGCCCACCCGGCAGGGGGTTTTGTCGTTGATCGGCGTCTCCGGGCTCAAGCCGCAGACGGTGCGGGCCGAGGATATTGGGTTTCTGCTTGGCCCGCGGCTGAATGCCGCCGGGCGCCTGGAAACGGCCTTGAACGCCCTGAAGCTGCTGATGACCAAGGATGTCTTTGAAGCCGGCCGGCTTGCGCAATATTTGGACAGCCAAAACCGGGAGCGGCAGCAACTCACTCGGGAGATGACTTCCTCGGCGGAGGAGATCGCCGCGGCCCAAACGGATGCGCTGCTGATCACCGCGATCCACGAGGAGTACAACCCCGGCGTGGTGGGGCTGGTGGCCTCCCGGCTGGTGGATAAATTCTATCGACCCGCCATCGTGGGGCAACGCGGACCGGAATTTACGCGGGCCTCTTGCCGCAGCATCCCAGAATTTCACATTACGCGTGCGCTGGAAACCTGCGCGGATCTATTCCGAAACTTCGGCGGGCACGCGGCAGCGGCCGGCTTCACCGTACCCAATGACAAATTGCCCGAAGCTCTGGAGCGCTTGCAGGGGCTAGCCCAGCAACAACTGGGCAGCCTGGAGCTGCGCCCGGTGTTGGTGGCGGATGCCGAACTGCCGCTAGCCGAGCTTAAAGCGGACATCCTGAACCAATTGGAGCTGATCGAGCCCACCGGGTATGGAAATCCACAGATCAATTTAGTGAGCCGCGACTTGCAGGTGCGGGATGCGCGGGCGGTAGGCGACGGCAAACATCTTAAGCTTACCGTCACCGATGGACGCATCACCTACGATGCCATCGCCTTTCGGCAAGGTCATTGGGTTCAAGCCATGCCCAAGGTTGTAGACCTGCTCTATCGCTTCGAGGCCAATGAATTCAACGGTCGCAGCAGATTGCAGCTTAATGTTAGGGATTTAAAACCAAGCGGTGCAAAATAAAAGTGAAAACTTTATTTCAGACCGCGTTTTGCAAGTGCTGCCTGTGTCATAGGGCGCAGGTCGGAGGCGAAGTTGCTGGTGCGGCGATAGGTTTTTTGGCTAAATTTGTTTCGCTCACGATGATAAATTGCAAGGGCATCAACCCAATCGAGTTTAGCGGACAGATAGTTCTCTAGATGTTCGGCAAGCAGGACTGCGTGCGCTGAAGCCTGATCAATTCCTTGACCAGACCAGGGGTCCATTACCATCCCAGCATCACCCACCAGCACCCAGCCTGGGCCGAATGGGACGCGCATGTAACAGGGGATGCTCCCGCTACCCTGCACCGGAAGTTGACGCTGCGCTTTCGGGAGCCGTGGGGCAATGTCGCTCATCAAGCCCAATTCTCCCATTAGGCTGCCTTCGGGATCGCGTTTGAACTCGCCAAATCTGGTGATGGGAACGGAGACAGCCAGCAGAGTAAGGTCGCCATCAGTGGGCATCAGGTAGGCGATTTGATTTCCGCGATAGTGGAATTCGGCGGCGGGACCAGCGTGGTGCTCGACGCCGCTGAAATAAGAGTAGTACATGGCTCGCTGCGCCACTTGCTCATGCTCGGCTTGCGCCTTTACAGCTTTGGCCACAAAGGAGTGAATGCCATCTGCCCCGACCACTACCCGGGCGCGAGCCTGATGCACTCCGGTTTCGTCTTTCCAGGTTAAGCCAGCAACTCGACCATTTTCATTCACTAGGGCTTTCACGATTGCGCCCTCAATCACCTTCACGGTCGGGGTGGCCTTTAGCCGCCGAACGAGAATATGGTCCAAAGTGATTCGGCGAACACTCATGAAGAAAGGATAGTCCTCGGGTCGATCCACCGGTTCGGGGAAGGAAATTCCGTCAATCACGTTGTAATTGACGGTGAGTTGGGGGGCGGTGGCGCGCACTTCATCTAATACGCCGATAGTGTGGAATGCACGCAAGGCTGGGGCGCGGAAGAAATGGGTGGAAAGTGTGTCGCTAGGAAAATGAGCCCGATCCAGGGCAAGGACTGTGTAACCTTTTTCGCCAAGAAGGCTGCCTAAAATAGCACCGCCTACCCGCGTCCCAACGATGATTACATCGTAATCCTCATTGCCTGAACTCATAATGGCATGGCTCAACTCTTATGTTTATTGAGGACCTGCTCCATAGTCTCCCTATCAAGCTTCTGGACCTCGATGACTTTAGCGTGGGCGCGGAAGGCGGGCGGCAAAATCATCTTTGCCTCCTCCTTGCTATCCACTTCAACATTTATCCAGGCCTTGTGTTCGCCATCTGAACAGCCCCAATCGGCGTTGGTCACGAAATGGGAGCCAGTTCGGTAGAAGGCAAGCTTGGCTAGTTCACAGGCTTCTCTATTGTCTTCGTGGGAAACCTCAATCAGGTATTTTGGCATCTTCTTACTCCTTAATCTTAAGAAGGGATCATGATTGTATCGAAATTCTAACCAAGAAACATAAAGCTGCTAACTTTTAGTCCATAAACCGATACTTTAGCAGCGCCCAAAAGGCCGAAAAAGCATCCTTCAAGCCGATCTTCTTCCCTTCTGAATAGTCGCGGGGGTTGAAAGAGATAGGGACTTCATAGATGCGCGCGTGACGTTTCAGCAATTTGGCCGTAATTTCCGGTTCAAAGTCGAAGTGGTTAGAGCGAATGTGAATGCCCGCAAGGGTCTCGCGACGGAAGAGTTTATAGCCGGTCTCCATGTCCGTGAGGATGGTGTTGTACAGCACATTAGTTTGGAAGGTGAGCATCTTATTGGCCACCATGTGCCAATACATGGTCGGGCGGCGCGGCCCGCCCAGGAAGCGGGAACCGTAGACCACGTCCGCAATTCCCTCCTCGATAGGTTTGAGCAGAGCTGGAATGTCACGCGGGTCGTATTCCAGGTCGCCATCCTGGATCAAGATGAGATCGCCCTGCGCTGCCTGGAGACCGCTGCGCACCGCAGCGCCCTTGCCGCGGTTGTGAGGATGCGTGACCACGTGCACCTTCTCGGACCTAAGGTTAGCAAGGGTGGCCGCTGTACCGTCCGTGGAACCATCATCGACCACAATGATCTCGTTGGCCAGCCTCACGGCCAGCACGCGGTTTATGATCTCGGCGATTGTAGCCCCTTCATCGTAGATCGGCACGACAATGCTCAGTTTCATGCGGGCGATTATATGCTATCCAAATGCCCCTTGCAGACCGCCAAAACCAGGGTTGGAATAGCATTTGGATTTGGCGGTTGCAAACAACATAAACGCCAGCGTGATTTCCGGCATCAAAAAAAACAAGCTCGGATAATTAATTTCGCGGTTTCCGCGAAAAGACAAGCACCAAAAATCAGCTAATTAATTGCCTCTTATGCGCATGCTATAATCGCAGTGCGGGCCCATCGCAACGGGGAAAGGCTCTAACTCTTATTTGGCGGTGAATAAAACCAGATGTTGGTTCTTTTATTCAATTGGATTTCTAAGCACCAGTCAGCCTGGCGAGCCTGGTTTCTGTTCGTTTTGCTGTTGGGCAACCTGGGCCTGGGGGCCAGCGGCAGCCTAGCCGCCCCGCCAGGGCAAGCGAACAACCCTCAGACCAAGGCCGCTAATCTACTCGAGAACCTGACCCCCGAGGAACGTGTAGGGCAACTATTTTTAGTCACTTTCAGCGGCCCATTTGCCGGCCAAGAAAACCAGATCTATGACCTGATCGCCAACTACCACATTGGGGGTGTGGTTTTGCGTCAGGATATGGACAATTTCGTGGCAGCCCCGGCGACAGTTGAAGGCCTGGTGAACCTGACCAGCGACCTGCAAGCGGCCGAAGCCGCCTCTTCGCAGGCAGAACGCGAGGATGTGATCAGCGGCGACGAATACACGCCAACCTATATTCCGCTGCTCATCAGCCTTTCCCAAGAAGGGGATGGCTACCCCAACGATCAGATCCTGGAGGGGTTGAGCCCCCTGCCGAGCGCCATGGCCATCGGCGCCACCTGGGACACAGAGTTCGCCCGCCAGGCCGGCGAACTGCTGGGCTCCGAACTTTCCGCTGTTGGCATCAATCTTTTGTTGGGACCCTCGCTGGACGTGCTGGAAAACCCTAACCCACAAAGCCTGGGTGATCTGGGCGTGCGCAGCTTTGGAGGAGACCCATTCTGGGTTGGCCAGATGGGCCAAGCTTTCATCAGCGGGGTGCACGTTGGCAGTGAGGATCACGTGGCCGTAGTAGCCAAGCACCTGCCTGGCTACGGCGGAACGGACCGGCCGGTGGATGAAGAAGTGCCGACTGTACGCAAATCCCTGGACCAGCTCACCCAGATCGAGCTGCCGCCATTTTTTAACGTCACCGGAGACGCGCAGAGCGCCGAGGCCACCGCGGACGGGATGTTGCTGGCGCACATTCGCTACCAGGGCTTTCAAGGAAATATCCGCGCCACCACGCGCCCGATCAGCTTCGACTTTCAAGCATTCAACCAGCTGATGGCTCTGCCGCAATTCGCAAAGTGGCGCGCCAGCGGCGGCCTGGTCGTGAGCAACAACCTGGGAACCAGGGCTGTGCGCCGCAACTATGATCCCTCTGAGCAGTTGTTCAATTCGCCCCTGGTGGCACGGGATGCATTCCTGGCAGGATCGGATCTGTTATATCTGGGCAACTTTCTTGCCACGGGCGACCCGGATGCGTATGCCAGCATCCGCAATACCGTCAAGTTCTTCGCGCAAAAATATCGCGAAGACCTGATCTTCGCCCAGAGAGTGGACCAAGCAGTTACACGCATCCTGGCGCTTAAATTCAGGCTCTACCCAACTTTTAGCTCGAGCCTTGTGGCCTCACAAATCACCGGCGGCCAGACGGTGGGCCAGAACAATTCGCTTATTTTCGAAGTAGGACGCAAGGCGGCCACGCTGTTGAGCCCCGGTGCGGACGAGCTGGCTAACATCCTGCCCGAACCGCCGGGCCGCTTCGAACAGATCGTTTTTATCACCGACAGGTACGACGTATTGCAATGCAGTTATTGCGAAGCCCAGGGGTCAATGGACACGATGGCCATGGAAAACGCGGTGCTGACGCTTTACGGGCCCGGCGCGGGCAACCAAACCACTGCGGCGAACCTGGTCTCGTTTTCATTTGCCCAACTGGCGCGCACGCTGGATAACCAATGGCCGGACGGCGAGGACCCGGTGCGCGGGTCTTTGCAGCGCGCCGAATGGGTGGTATTTGCGTTGGGCAAACCAAGCACGCGGCCGGAGTCTTCAGCCTTGCGCCGCCTGCTTTCGGAACGGCCGGACTTGGTCCAAAACAAAAAGATCATCGTATTTGCCATGAACGCGCCCTATTACCTGGACGCCACCGACATCACGAAGATCACAGCTTATTACGCTCTGTATAGCAAAGGGAAGGGCATCGCCGAAGTGGCGGCGCGCTTGCTGTTCCAGGAGCTTAGCGGGCCGGGGGACTCGCCGGTGTCCATTGAGGGGATCGGTTATGACCTTATCGAGGCGACTGCCCCGGATGAAGCGCAAATAATTCCCCTGAGAGTGGAGCGGACGCAGCCCGCCCCAACTTTGGAAGTGACTGAGACGGCGGCGCCGACCGCGGGGCAAGAAACGGTGGAAGCTGCCCCGGCGGTCATATTCCAGGCAGGCGATTTGCTCAGCTTGTTGGCTGGCCCGATCTTGGACCGCAATGGGCACTTGGTGCCGGACAACACGCCCGTCACCTTCGAAATCACGATCGCGAGCGAAGGAGCGGCATTAACGCGTCAAATTAGCGCCACCACGCGGCGGGGCCTGGCTTCAGGCAGTTATTCCATCGAAGAAGAGGGAAACTTGGAGATCATGGCCTCCAGCGGGCAGCCGGCGGCCAGATCAGAGCTGGCGCTCTTTGACGTGATCGGCATCAACCCTGAAGGCCTAGCGCTGCAGGCCACGCAAACAGCCCAAGCCCAACTGCTGGAAACAGCTTCGGCCCAGCCGCTGGAAACCCCCGTTGTCGAAGTCCCTGAGCCCGAACCGGTGCGCGCCGGCCCGGTGGAGTGGTTCCTTTCCACGCTGGTTTCGGCGTTAGCCGGCTATTTTGCCTACCAGACCGGATCCAGCCTGGGCCAAAGACGTTGGGCAGTGCGCTGGGGACTAACCACATTTATAGGAGGCCTGATCATCGGCGGCTATCTGGCCTTCGACTTGCCGGGCAGCGAAGGGCTGTTAGTTGCGGGGGGCGCCTGGGGAGTTGTGCTTTCTGCGCTGGTCGGGTGCGGATTGGGGTGGCTAGCAGGCTGGGCCTGGCAGACACTGCCTGGGAGAGGCCGCAGTAAGCCTAAGGTTAACGACCCACCGCAGCAATAAAGCTAAGCAAAAGCAGAGCGCCGGCAAACCAGACCAGCGTTCGCTCCGTGCGGGAGGCCAGGATATCCGCCACCGTGGGGCGCGGCAGTCGGCCGTTGGTGCGCGTCTGCGGATCCAGCTGGCCGAGCAGGGCCTGCTGGAAGGCCTGAATATTCTGCGGCCGCTCTTCCGGATGCAGATTCATTGCCCAGGTTACGGCGCGTTCGGTGCGTGAGCTGAGATCGGGATTCAATTCGCGGATGGAAGGCATACTATTGGGACTCAGGAAGCGTTCGCGGGCCTCGAGGGGTGCAGTATTGGCCAAGAGGTGATAGAGAGTGGCGCCAAAAGCGTACACATCAGTGCGTACGTCGGTGTGCCCGCTGTCGCCGCCGTACTGCTCCAGGGGCGTGTAAAGGGCGGTGCCGTGGCCCTGGACAATAGTTACCGTATCCTCCTGGGCGGCCAGGATCTTGACCAAGCCAAAATCGACCAGCTTCACCAGGCCATTGGGGGTCAGCTTAATATTGCTGGGCTTGATATCGCGATGCAGAATGGGCGGCTCCTGGTTGTGAAGATAGTTCAGGGCATTGGCGATCTGGCTGGCCCAGCCCAGCACTTCTTCTTCGGGCAAAAATTCCTGGCGCTGGCGCGCGTCGAGCATGAGGGAGCGCAGATCCTCGCCCGGCACATAATCCATCACCAGATAATCAATGGCTTCGTCAGAGAAGAAATCCGAAACCTTGGGCAGGTTGGGGTGATCCAACCTAGCCAGGACAGTAGCCTCCCGCAGGAACTGTGCGCGGGTCTGATCCAGCGTTTCTTTGGATAAAAAGGGGTCAAGGCGCACCTCTTTGACCGCGCACAGGCGACCTTCCAGGCGCAGATCTTCGGCAAGATAGATGTTGCCCATGCCCCCGCGGCTGATGAATTGCTTAATGCGGTAACGGTCGCGTAAAAGCCCGTCCGCCTCTAGTTGCTTGCGTATGATCTTCTCTCCATCCAAGAACAGTTAACGGTTCCATTTCGGCAGCGAACCGGAGGCGTAGAAAAACGGGCGACTCGCTCGGGAAA
>Ga0299906_10005256_pt1 | contig 10566 bp, 6 predicted proteins | sample RVTome_14_FD_200259 | JGI IMG/M metagenome (GOLD analysis project Ga0299906, IMG submission 200259) | Soil microbial communities from uranium-contaminated site in the Upper Colorado River Basin, Wyoming, United States - RVT145D125 (version 2) ... | reverse complement strand
GCTCGAAGCTCATTTCGAGCAGTTCACGATCAATTCGGCTGTCCGGCCGATCGCCGGCGGCCTCCCCGCATTCAAAGCCGATCGCGGCGGAATCAACTTCGTCCGGCCGCCGACTCTCGCCGATCTCGATAGTGGTGTAGCAATCACAACCGAGGCGCAGGACCAAGCCGATCAGACAAAACCGATCGTCACCCTGACCTGTCCCGACGAGCAAAGCGTTCTCGTTCACGCGGCCAGCCTGCGCGTTCAATTCGGCAATTGGAACCGCAAGTTTCGCGGGGAATACGTTGGTTCGTGGATCAGCGCCGGACTCTCGCAGCACGCGCGTGTAGCCGAGCGCCAGCTCCTTTCGCAGGTCGACGCCGCATCCGTCGCCGTCACGACCGCACAAAGCCTTGGCAGCACGCGCGATCTTCTCGCCGCTGTCGATCAGGCGAGCGCGTACATGCGCCACCGCGCCAGGATGCTCGACACACAGATGCTCACCGCGATTTTCCCGAGCGAAGCGAAGCCATTGATCCGCGCCGATCTCGCGCGTCAACATGCCGGCGACAACACGTACGCCGTTAGTGATGCGATGATTCAAAGCTGGTTCGCTGCTCGGTCGATCTTGCCGATCTGGTCGTTGGATTCCGTTGATCCACCGGCGCAGACCGCCGGGCCGCTTATCAATTTCGTGGACACGATCGTCTGGCGGCTCTTCCCGAGCGGCGCCTTCCTCTTCTTGGACGGCGGCTCGATCTCGATCGACCTAATCATGGACTCGACACTTGCCGCGACGAATGACAGCGAGACGTTTTTTGAATCGTTCGAGGCCGCAGCGAAGGTGGACAGCGGCCAGAGCTTCACCGTCACTTCCACGATCTGTCCGTCGGGTGAAGCAGCGGCCTTGCTCGCCTCCGACTGCACGATCGGAAGCTAGAACCATGTTTGAAGCTCTCACAGACTCCCGCGGCAACGGCGCAAGGTTGGCCCCTTCCGTCGTGCCGTCAACCGCGTCGCCGCTGGTTTGGGGCTTTCGTCCATTGACCCGAACCGGCGGCGCGCGGGTGGGAGGGTGATGCCGCGTGCGCTGTGAAGTGTCGGTTGCCGGCGAAGTGTGCGGCGCCCCTGCGATGGCGAAGGCCGATAGACGCTGGGTCTGTGGCTTGCATAATCCACGGACGGGTCGCAGATCGTGGATCAAGTTGCCGTCGCTATCCGAGCGCAAGATCGCCGACCCGGACGACTAAGATGCTCCCTATGGTCGAAGCCACCGCGGCGATCCTGACCGGCCTCGCGCTGCTGTTCGCGTGCTGGCGCCTGTTGGTGTGGCTGTTCTCGCCCGGCTTCGCCGACCTGTTCGCCCCGACGTTTCCACAGCCGCGTGTTGATGACGACGAGGAGGAGGTACCCGACTATGGCCCTGCCCGATGATGCTGCTACCCGGATCGCCGGGATGTTCGCGTGTGACGATGAGGACGAACGCGCCGAGATGATGATGAAGCTGTTGGATGCGATGGATCAGCCCGAGGCCGGTACGGCGTTAGCAACGATCGCCGTCGGCCTCGCCGCCGAAACCTTCGCGTTCACCGCGTCGATGCCCGGCGCTGATCCCCGCATCGTCGCACGCGCGTTCGCCGCTAACGTCGCTGCTCGCGAACATGCTGCGATGAGCCGCTAATAAAGCGTGTACGCTCGGATGCGACCAGGGCAAACAGCCTTTGCCACAGGGCTCGGCTTTCGGTGACTACGGATCAGAAGGTTGGGGGTTCGAGTCCCTCCCGGCGCACTCCCCCCGGCTGCTCGTCTCGTCGAATTCGGACAGCCTCCGATCGAGGGTTCCCCTGATCAGAAGAGGCTGAAGCCTCGATCGCTGCATTCGGCCGGCCGGGCGTCGCAGTGCCGTTGCAGCCGATCGTCGTAGTCACTCGAGATGTCCTGGCAGCGATCGGAGAGACTCACCAGCGCCTGATCCGCAGATGCGAAGTCCTGACCTTGGATGGCCTGCGTGAGCTTGGTGCCGTTCTCAGTCAGCGGACCGTCATCGGCTCGTCTGAGCGCCTCGACCATCGCGATGAACGGCGCTGGGTCGTCAGACTCCGGATCCGAAGTGATCAGCGTCAGGACGCTGTTGCACGCGGCCTTGTCGTTCGGCGTCGCCTTCGCTTCACGGATCGTCTGCACGGCGAAGCCGAGCAAGGGGAGGCCGATGAAGATCAGCATGAGGAGCGGTTTGAGCAGGCGTCGCCGAGGCGGCCGCTGCAGATCCCAAGGGGAGGGCGGCAACCCGACATCGCCTCCATCGGCGGGCAGAGGAAGCTGGCCCACCGGCGCATCGGGCGGCATCGGACCGTCGAGCTCTCTCACGTTCGTCTCCTCTCCCGGCAGATCTCACCATCAATCGGCCGGACGGCGGCCGACCTTGAGAGCGGCAGGTCGGCGCGCGCTCAGGCGCCGTGAAGAGGCCGCCTACCGGAGCGGACCGGAGCGAAGCAGTGAGCCCAAGGAAGCCTTACGACGCGCGCGCGCGCTGAACCTGGACCACCTGCTGGAACGTCGGTCGGTTCTGCCAGTCGATCGGATCGATGGTGACGATGCCCACGGCCGAGTAGCGGATGTCCTCGCTCTGCTTCGGCACGCGCCACGACGCCGGATCTTCACCGTATCGCTCACCGAGCGACGCGACCGCGTCCAGCAGGCTCGCCTCGAGCAGCTCGGCGCAGCTCGCCGACGAGCCGTCGCCGCACGCGACTTCGTCAAGAGGCGAGGCGGGCGTCTGCCCGAGCGCCTGCCGGAGCGCCTTGTCGAGCCACTGGTACCAGCCGCCCTGGAATGCCGAGCCGACATGCCCGCGCCGGTTACCGTCGTCACGACCGCCGACCGACAGGCCGGCGAACTCCTCGAGCACGGCGTCGAGCATCGGGTTGTACCACTCGTCGAGCAGCGCGACCGCCGCCTCGTGCTCGTAGCGACCGTCCTGATCGACGTCGACGCGACGCGCACCGCTGCTCAGCCATGATCCAAGCAGGGCGACCTGATCGGCGACGGCCGGCCGCCCGGCGAGCAGGTCGAGCGCCTCGGGCAGCATCTGGGTCGCGCGCAGGTCGACGGTCGCGGCGTCGGCCATGATCTGGATCATGTCCACGACGCTTAGCCTTCCGTCGGGCGCCGCGGCGATCCGCTCAGCGAGAAGCTCGCTGAGCGACTGCACGCGGTGGATCGGCCCGTAGCCCTTGTTCGAATCCGATGCCATCCAGTCGCGCGCCGGCTTGTTGTTCCAGCTCGTGATGAACCCATCGCCCGTCCCGGCGTCGGGCCCGAGCGTGACGTGTGGATGCCGCTCGAGCGGCAGGAAGCCCTGCCACTCCCACTCGCCGGTTCCCCAGGTCGGCAGCTCGGGGTTCACCCTCGGGTGACGCTGCGGGTAGAGGCCCGAGTGGAAGAACGCGACCTCGCTCTCGTCGACGTAGAGCCAGTTGAACGATCCGGTCACGTAGTTCATCGCCTCGTGGAACGAGGCGGCGTCGTCAACGGCGTTCGTATTCAGCAGCAGGAACGCCGGCGATGAGTCCACCTCGCCGAACCAGGTCGAGCGCTGGATACTCAGGCCAACCGGTTCCCCGTCGACGGTCGCGCGCCCGAACACCGGACCGTGGACCGTCCGTTCGATATCGACGCTGACGACCGTCGGCTCCGCCGGAAGTCCATCGGATTCCAATGATGCCGCCGATGGCTTGGCGAGGTATCGATCGGTCCGCTGATACATGGGCGTGCACTGACCGCGCAGCACGTAATGGACCGACTCGAGCGTCGCCGGCGCGCCGTCGGGTTCGCAGAGCTGCTCGACCCGGATGTCGACGAGGTCACTGCCGCCCGAGGTCGCGCTCCACGAGAAGTCGACCCCTCGTCCGAGCAGCACCGCCATGCTGATGCCCGGGAACGTGGCGCCGCGTGTGTTGATGGACGGGCCGTGCATCGAGACCTCCATCAGGATCTCCGGCGCGAAGTAACCGGTCTGCGGGCCCATGATCCCGATCGGCTTTCCGTCCTCTGCGTGCTCGGCATCCACGGCCAGCCAGTTCGACTGCCGGTCCGGAAGCATGATCCCCATCTCCGCCAGCGAGTCCCGCAGCGTCTTCAGCGGATCCTCGGTCGTGACCGAGCCGGCGTCGGGGATCGCGATCGAGGCCGGATCCACGTCGGGGGGGATCGCGAGATACGGGAACGACTCCTCGGTGCTCACCGGCGCTTCGGGATCCTCGCGCTCCAGGATGTCGCGGTACAGCAGCTCGGCGCGCGCGGGGTCCTCGGGGAAGCGTGCGGCGAGCGCCTGACGGAGACTCGCGTTCGAGAGTTCACCGCCACCGCCAGCGGCGAAAACGGCCTGCACCAGGACGGCGACCGCCGCGATGTCGGTGGTCTTCCATGGCATCAGGGGAAGTTGCAGCGCCGGGTACTCGGCCGGCAGCTTGAACGGATCGAGCAGCGCTTCGGTGATCCACGCGTTCATGCCGTCGGTGAACGCCTCGAACGACTGCACGCTCAGCTCGCCCAACGCGCCGAACTTGCGTGGCATCTGGTCGACCTGGAACTGCAGCTCCTCTTCGGTGTATCCGGCGACGCGGATCACGTCCCGGTCCAGCGCGAGGTTCGCCTCGCTCGCCCCCAAGAACTCCGCGACGCGACCGCGCCCGAGATGCCGGAGCACATCGGTGAAGAACATGCGGTCGTCGGCGGTCACGTAGCCGGCGCCCCAAACGACATCCCGGTCGGTGTCGCCGAAGATGTGTGGGACCCCGAAGGTGTCCCGCACGATGGTGACGCCCGGCTTGGGCGTCTCGATGCTCTCGATCTGATCCTCGGGCACGTTGAACGATGCGACCTTGAAGTAGTCGTCGATCCGCTCGGTCGTGAGCGATGGGTACTCGCGCGCCAGGCGGTCGTACATCGCCGACTGGTCGTCGAAGTGAGGTGGGCGCGTTCCTCCGGCGAGGAACGAGGCGGCCTCGAACGCGTTCGCGTTGCCTTCCTGACCCGGCGGCAGGATGCTCCAGAATCCGCCCGGATCGTCCGCGTCGCCGTTCGCAGGTGAGGCGACGCCCATCCCGAGGGCGGTGGCGAGAACGAGAGCAAACGTGATCGCGCGCTTCATGTGAGCCTCCGTGGTCGGATCCGTGATGTTCCTTCTCTGTCCGGCCTAGAGGTTCCTGCCCGCCTCGGTGGGGGATCCTTTCCTGGAGGCTCAGGGGGATGCCGCTTGATCCCTCAGGAGGCGATGTTCTGCCTGGGGACCGGCGACGGTGACGCGCCGCCGGCTTCACCCGTGCGCGCGGGAGCGTCGGGGAGGAACACCATGAACGAGGCGCCGCCGCCCTCTCGGTCCTCGACCCATGCACGGCCACCGTGAAGTTCGGCGAAGCGAGCGACCAGCGACAAGCCGATCCCCACGCCGGGCGCGTGCGTGGTGACGTTCGGTCCCTGGTGGAACGACTCGAAGATCGCCGCGCGGAACTCCTCGGGAACGCCCGGGCCCTCGTCGGAAACGACGAGCAGCGCTCCGCGGTCGCGCGCGCGAACCTCGATCCAGAGACGCGTCTCGGAAGGGGTGTGGCGGATCACATTGGTGATCAGGTTCTCGACGATGCGCTCCACCTTGGCCTGATCCAGCCCGACGACCACTCCTTCGTCGGTCACGTTGATGGGGCGCTGGCCCCGAACCCCCGATTCCTCCACGACGCGCCTCACGAGCTCACCGAGGTCGGTACGCTCACGCCGCGGCTCGAGGATCCCACGGCCCAATCGGTCCAGATCCAAGATGTCGGTGAGCAAACGCTGAAGCTTGCGCGCGTTCATGCCCAGTCGCTCCAACACATCCTCGCGCTCGTGTTCCGTCAGTTCACCTGCTCGCTGTTGGAGCGTCAGCGTGAATCCGAGGACGTTCGTCAATGGGGTGCGCAGCTCGTGGGAGACCGCCGAGAGGAAGCCGTCTTTCATCTGGTCCAGCTTCGAGCGCTCCGTCACGTCGCGGAAGCTCCAGACCCGTCCCACGCAGCGGTCCTCCACCCACTGGGGCTGCGAATAGCGCTCGAATACGCGGCCGTCGATGAACTCCAGCACGTCGTTGCTCTCGGCGTCCGGCGTGGCGTACAGCTCTCGGACCTTCGCGAGGAATGCCTCGGGGTGCTTGAGCTGTCCGAGCACGTACGCGAGCGCCTGATCGTCGTTTCTGGAAGCGATGATCTCCTCGGGGATCCGCCACATCTCGACGAACTTGCGATTGAAGCTCATGATCGCACCTGCGTTGTCCACCACGAGGATCCCATCCGCCGTCGATTCCAGCGTTGCTTCGAGCAGCGACAACGTCTCGGTCCGCTCCCGCTCCCCCCGCCGCTCGTCGGTCACGTCGCGGAAGACCACGACCGCGCCTTCGATCTCCCCGCGGCGACCGATCGGAGTCGTGATCATCTCAGCGGGGAATCGATGGTCCTTCCGGCCGAGGACGACGGTGCGCGAGGTATGGGGTGCGCCCGTTCGCAGCGTCTCGGCCAGTGGACTCTCGGTCGCCGGCTGAGACGCGGTTCCTTCCAACGTCCAATCCAGAAGGTCGCTCACGGGAGACCCAACGAAGGCAGAAGGATCCTCTACGCCGAGCATGGCGGCTCCGGCTCGATTCAAGAAGGTGACGCGACCCTGCGTGTCGCTTCCAACCATGCCTTCTCCGGCGGATTCGAGGATCATCTCGAAGGAGGTGCGCGCGTTCTCCGAGAAGCTCCACGCGACGAGCTGCGCCGCGCTCGCCGCCAGCACGAAGCCTCCGTGGATCGCGGCCCATTTCCAGGGGCTCGCCCACGCCGCCGGGTGGTTGAATACGGCGTCGGGATCCAGGTAGCCCACCAAGCCGTGGTGCGCGACCACGTAGCCGAGCGCAAGAAGGAACGGCGCCCAACTCTGGTAGAGCGAGATAACGCCAAGCATGACGAAGAAGTGGAAGTGCGCCTCGATCGTGCCGCCGGACAGGTGCACCAGGATCGCCGAGGAGGTGACGAGGCCGAAGGTGGCGACACAGGATCTTGTGGTCCGGCTCAGGCGTGGCCACATGGCGAGGAGTGCTGTCGCTGCGACGGGGAGGCCCTCGAGTGAGCTGTGCGCGATCCCGTACCCGCGCGCGGCGCCGAACACCGGCAGTGCCACGGCCTGTACACCGAGGAGTGCGAGGATCATCCGGTGGCGCCCCCACCACGCGTCCTCCCGGAGTGGCCGCCCCTCGGGGATGATGCGGCGGAGATGTTCTACGCCATGGGTGAGCCGCCGCAAGCCGCGAACCAGCCAGGTCAGCGGCGCGGTTGGGATCGACTCGGCCCTCACCTGTTGACCCATAGATGGATAGTCGGCACGGCCGAAGGAATCTTCACGTAATGGGCAAAAGATAGGTGATGGTGACTAGCCCGTCTTGCGTGGTGTTTCGGTGGATCGTCCCTTGCTTGGGGGTCAGCGAGCGGCTCGGAGCGCGTGGGCGCCCAGCATCGCGCCGAGCAGCGCGACGAACCCCAACCACGCGACGGTCTCGATCCCGGTCGCCGGCAGCGGACCACGTTGCGCGCGTGCCCCGCGGACCTTCGTGCCGCCACCAGCCGGCGACGCCACCGGGCAGGTTTCCAGCGGCGTGGCTGCTACGACGTGGCGCGCGCCGCGCTCGTCGAGCAGCAACGGGATGACGGGCTCCGACACCTGGGCCATCGACACCAGCGATCCTGAGGAGACCGCTGCGACGTCGATGTCGTGGATCACCAGCGCATCGCGAACGGCTTGCATCTCGTCGGGGGTGAGGCCGTAGCCACATGGCGGCGGATCGGCGACCGAGGTCGGCTGATCGCGCGAGCCGCGCGGGGTGGTGTCCGAGTCCTGGCCGTTGAAGAACACAGACTGGTCCCGCAGCGCGCCCTCGCTGAGCTTGCGCGCCCGCGACCGCATCGTCGCGGCGTAGACCTCCGTGCCGCGCGAGCGCATGAAGTCGAACGTGCAGCGGATCGTGACCTCTTGCGAGCGCACGCGCCGCCGCATGTTCGCCGCGGCTTCGACCTCCACGGGGTCCTCGAGGCGCTGTGTGGTCTTGCTCTCGACAAGAATCCCTACCGTGTGTCGCAGCCCGGCGGTGTTGCGCGCGATCCCCTCATCGTGATCCCCGGCGGTCTGATCGACGTCGGTGTCGCCCACCGCCTGCAGACCATACTCATCCGATGTGAATCCCTCGCCGGCCAGGCACGGCCGTAGCTGCTCCTTGGAAAAGGTCTCGCCCAGTTCGCGCAGATCGGCGTCGACGTTCAGGTTCCGTGGCCACAGGTACAGCACATCGTCGTCGTAGAGCACCGGTTGCCCGGGGCCGTACTCGTGGTGATCCAGCATGATCGACGGGTGCCAGTCGCGGATCACACGGCCGATCGCGCGCGCCTCGAGCGAGGTCACAGCCAGGTGATCTCGGTTGATGTCGGTGTTCGCGCTGTTCTCGCGGTCGTTCACGGCGCGCCCGTCCGGGTTCACGGTCGGCACGAACAGCGTGGTTTGGGCGGCGAGCTGCTCGAGCAGCACGGGATCCTGCGTGAAGGCGAGGTCGCGGATCCACTGCAGGCATGCTTCGCGGCCGGCCGGCTCGTTGCCGTGCTGGGTGCAGATGTGCAGCTGCACCGGACCGGCGCGCGCCTCGCTCATCGTCCGTGGATGTGGGTGGCCGATCTGCACGAGCTGCAGCGGCCGGTCCTGTAGCGTGCGGCCGATCTCGGTGATCCGGACGCGCGGCGAGCGTCGCGCGACCTCCGCGAGGAACGTGAGCTCGTCTGCATGCGAGGTCCACGACGCGCCTCCGCTCTGCTCGAACCCGGTTTCCGGGCCGTCGAGCGGGCCGGTGAACCGGATGATGTCGAAGCCGCGGAAGTAGTCGACGACGTAGAGGATCTCGTCGGTGACCCAGTACGCGGCCGATGCGACCGAGCCCGGTTGGATCAGGTGGCCGACCTCGGTGATCTGACCGTCGGATGCGACGTCGAGGAAGCGGACGCCGTACTCGTACCAGGCCATCGCGACCAGGCCGCCGTCGTTGAAGGTCGGGTGCTCGGTGAACCAGTGGGCGCAAAACTGCCCGTAGGGCCAGCCTCCTGCCGTCGGTAGAAGCTCGGTCGGGCGCCACTCGTCGAGCAGCTCGAACTCCCCGCTGGTTCCGTGCCCGGCCGTATCCCAGACCATGAATGCGCCCGCCGAGTCGGTGGTGCAGCGCGGACCGGTCGTCTCGCCGCCGACCAGCACGAAGCGATCCTGCCCGCCGCGCGGCCAGCGGTTCGCATGGATGAAACGGCCGTCCTCGGTGCGTCCGCCGGCCCGCACGACCGGATGTGCGGGGTCCGCGCGCGCGTCGAGCAGCAGGATCGGACGCGACGACGTCACGACCAGCCCGGGGGCGACCTCGGTCACGTCGTGGCTGGAGGCGATCTCGTTCCCCTCTTGCCAGTCGCCGACCAGCGCCGGAGTGGTCGGGTCGCGCAGATCGACGATCGGCCCCTCTGCCGCGTACGCGTAAGTGCAGTCCAGCACGCAGGAGATCGTGTGGAAATCGACACCTTCGAGCCGTCCGATCACGGCCGGTGCCGTCGGGTCCCGCACGTCGATGACGTTGAGCGTGCCGAGCGACTCGACCAGCGCGATCTCGCCGTTGGTGTCCAGATCCTCCTCGGCGAACTGCGGTTCCTGAGGCAGCGGCAGCGATCCGAGCAGCTCCGGCTCGACCGGGTTGGTGATGTCGAAGATGCGGAGATCCCGCGTCGTGGTTAGGTAGAAGCGGTTGCCGAGGATCCGGCCGCCCGAGGCGTCGTAGTTCAGCGGCACGTGGGCCACCACCTCGAGGTTGGGCGAGCTGAACGCGACGTTCGGCTCGGCGAGCGCGAACGGAGGCACGAGGACGGCGCCCAGCGAGATCAGGACGGCGATGGCTGGCAGAGCGCGAGGACGGCGGGTCATCCTCAGCACGGTTCGCCGCGAGCCGGCCGCTTCCTTCCCCGAGGTACGTACGAAGCCGGAGCGAGTTCTGGAGGAAGCCGGGTTCACACACCCTATCTTCGGTGGACCAACCCGGAAGGACCGGACGGGGAACTAGGACCAGCGGACTGCTGGAATGAGCAGTTATGACTATGCCCCCTCCGGCGAGCGCTGCCGACCTTCCCTCAAGTACACACCGTCGAGCACGCTGGAGGCCGTCCCGGATGAAGAAGATCCTCGCTCCCTCGATCTTGCTGTCGATGGTCGCCCTACTCGCCATCCCCGCGAGCGCCGACGATCAGGTCATCGACGCCACCCTGTCCAACAACGTCTCGATGACCGCGAGCCCGACATCCTCGGTCTCTGGATGGTCGCTCGCATCGACCGGCGCCAACACCACGTCGGGCGGCTCCATGACCATCAACTCGAACTCGGCCTACACGGTCACCGTTTCCGGCGACAAGACCCGTATGTCCGAGTACGAGACCGCGACCACGTCCTACGTCACCAGCGGCCGAACCTTGACCAACGCCCTGAGTGTGACCGCCAGCAGGACCGGAG
>Ga0299906_10005254_pt1 | contig 10569 bp, 9 predicted proteins | sample RVTome_14_FD_200259 | JGI IMG/M metagenome (GOLD analysis project Ga0299906, IMG submission 200259) | Soil microbial communities from uranium-contaminated site in the Upper Colorado River Basin, Wyoming, United States - RVT145D125 (version 2) ... | reverse complement strand
GGATGGCTCGCAGAGCTCGCGGGGATGCCCAAGGGCTCCGGCGGTTGCTTCGTCTCGGGTGGGACGGCGGGGAACCTGTCGGCCCTGGTCGCGGCGCGCCACGCAGCAAGCGATGCTCGGGGCGGCAAGCGCCCACCGCGCTGGCAGATCGCCTGCGCAGACACGGTGCATTCGTCGGTCGCGTCGGCGGCGCGGGTGATGGACGTCGACCTGCTCTCCGCCCCACACGCCGAACGCGGCCGCCTGACCGGCCCCGCGCTCGCGGCGGCGCTCGATCGCACCGACCCGGACGGTCCGTTCGCGGTGGTCGCGAGCGCCGGCTCGACGAACGCGGGCGTGGTCGATGACCTCGAGGGCGTCGCGGCCGTCTGTCGCGAACGGGGGCTCTGGCTGCACGTCGACGGTGCGTACGGAGGCGCAGGACTCCTCGCGCCGAGCGTCCGGGACCGGTTCCGCGGCATCGAGCACGTCGACTCGTTCATCGTGGACCCGCACAAGTGGCTGTTCGCGCCGTTCGACTCCTGCGCGCTCATCTATCGCGAGCCCGAGCGGGCGCGGGCGGCTCATCGCCAGGACGCCTCGTACCTGGACGCCCTGAACGCCACGTCCGAGTGGAACCCGAGCGACTACGCGCACCACCTCTCCCGGCGTCCGCGCGGGCTCCCCCTGTGGTTCTCGCTCGCGACCTACGGGACGGACGCCTATCGGGACGCGGTCGAGCGGGTCCTGTCGATCACGCGGGAGACGGCAGAGGAGATCCGCCGGCGGCCCGGTCTCGAGCTCGTCCTGGAACCCGAGCTGTCCGTGGTCCTGTTCCGACGGCTCGGATGGGGGCCGGAGGAGTATGAGGCCTGGTGGCGCGCGGCGCTCACCGAGCAGGTGGGGTTCGTCCAACCCACGTCATGGGACGGCGAGAAGGTGGGCCGGCTCTGCTTCGTCAACCCGCTCACGACTATCGAGCACGTGCGCGCGATCCTCGACCTGGCAGCGTGAGCCGGGTCAGGGCGGTCCTGCTCGACCTGTACGACACGCTCGCCTGGACCGAGTGGCCGACGATGCGTGCCGAGCTCGAGGATCGGTTCGGGCTCGGCGAGGCGGAGCTCCTGCGCGCGTTCACCACCACGCGGGAGGCTCGGAGCACCGGAGCGTTCGGAAGCGCCGAGGGCGACCTCGCCGCGGTTCTCGAGGCGGCCGGCGTCCTCCCCGACCCGGAACTGGTCCACGAGCTCAGCGAGGCCCGCGTCAGGGCCCTCGCCGACGACGCCGTCCATCTGTGGGACGACTCGGTCCCGACCCTGCGCGAGCTCCGCGCTCGCGGGCTCCGAACCGCGATCGTGAGCAACTGCGACCATGCCACCCGCCCGATCGTGGACGACCTCGGGCTGGAGCACGAGGCGGACGCGATCGTGCTCTCCTTCGAGGTCGGCGTGGCCAAGCCCGACCCCGGGATCTACCGGGCGGCGCTCGCGGCCGTCGGTGCGGGACCCGAGGAGGCAGTCTTCGTCGACGATCAGGCCTGGTACTGCGACGGCGCGGAGGCGCTCGGCATCCGGTCGTTCCTGATCCGGCGCGACGACGCCGAGCCCGCCGAAGGGTTCGGCGTGGTCGGCGACCGCGACGTGCTGCGCGACCTCCGGTCCCTGCTCGACCTCGTCTGATCGGGCCGCCCGGAACGAGCTCCCTAGGCGATCTCCTGCTTGATCTGCTCGAGCCTCGCGACGCGCTCGGCCGTCGGGGGGTGCGTCGAGAACAGGTTCGCCAGGCTCATGGACGCCTGGCGGCCGCGGAACGGGTTCACGATGAACAGGTGGGCCTCGGCGGGGCTCACCGACGCGGGCACCGGGACCTTGCCGGCGGCGTTCTCGAGCTTGCGGAGCGCGCTCGCCAGCGCGTCGGGGTCGCGCGACAGGATCGCGCCGGACTCGTCGGCCTGGTACTCGCGCGAGCGGCTCACGGCCATCTGGATGATCGCGGCCGCGATCGGGGCGAGGACCCAGGCCAGCAGCAGCCCCACGATGCCGACCCCGTTGCGGTCGTCGCCGGAGCCGAACCACAGGGCGAACCGCGCGAGGAACGTGATGCTCATCCCGATGGCCGCCGCGATCGAACCGATCAGGATGTCGCGGTTGGCGACGTGCGAGAGCTCGTGCGCCAGCACGCCCCGCAGCTCGCGTTCGTCAAGGATCTCGAGGATCCCACGGGTGACCGCCACGACGGCGTGCTCCGGGTTGCGGCCGGTGGCGAACGCGTTCGGCTGCATCATGTCCGAGACGTAGATCCTCGGCATCGGCATCTGGTTGATCTGGGTCAGCTCCCGGACGATCCGGTACAGCTCCGGCGCCTCCCGCTCGGCCACGGGTTTGGACCGCGTGGTCGCGGTCGCGATCTTGTCGCTGAACCAGTACATCGAGAAGTTGAACAGGAACGCGATGCCGAGCGCGAGGATCGCTCCCTGCTGACCACCGATCGCGCCGCCGATCACCACGAACAGCCCGCCCAGGGCGGCGATCAGGATCCAGGTCTTGACTCGATTGAGACCGATCAACGGAACCTCCTTGTCCGGGTGGGATTCGACAAGCCCGCTGGTCGGGTTCGGCGTGGTCCCCCCGTCGGGACCTATTGTCCCACCAGGGTAGAGAGCGGCGGGAAATGCGCCAGGAGCTCCGGCCACAGACCCACGGCCACGACCGCCACCGATGCGAGCACGGCGACCGCCGTGACCAGGACGGGGGCCACCAGGGGACGTTCGTGCTCGCCATCGACGAACAGCATCTGTTTCGGCACCGCGAGGTAGTAGGACAGGCTCACCACCGAGTTCACCACCATGATGATCGCGAGGGCCGTGCCGATCCCGCCGCGCTGGATCGCGACCTGGAAGACGAGGAACTTGGCCCAGAACCCGGCCAGGGGCGGGATGCCGGCCAGCGACACCATGAACACGGTCATCGCCACCGCGATCACCGGGGCCCGGCGGGACAGGCCCGCGAAGTCGGTGATGAGCAGGCCCCGAGACTCCTTGGCCATCGCGATCACCACCGCGAACGCCCCGAGCGTCATCACCGCGTAGATCAGGATGTACGTGACCGCCGCCGCGAACGCGTCCTGGTTGATGACCGGGTTCGCCGAGACGAGGGCGAACGGCAGGAGCATGTAGCCGGCCTGGGCGATGCTCGAGTACGCGAGCAGGCGCACGACCTGGCGCTGCTGCAGGGCGACGAAGTTCCCGATCGTCATCGTGAGGATCGACAGCACCGCGAAGATCGGCGTCCAGAACTCGTACTGGGCCGGGAAGGCGACGAACATCAGTTGGAGGAGCCCGGCGAAGCCGGCCGCCTTGGACGCGGTCGCGAGGAACGCCGCGACCGGCACGGGGGCGCCCTCGTAGGTGTCGGGCGCCCAGAACTGGAACGGGACAGCGCTCACCTTGAACGCGAACCCGGCGACGATGAACAGGATCGACGCGAGCGCCAGCGTCTCCCGTCCCTGCGGCAGCGGCGTCGCGAGCACGCGCCCGATCTCGGTCAGATTCAGGCTTCCGGTCAGCCCGTAGATCAGGCTCATCCCGTAGAGCATCACCGCGGTCGAGAGCACGCCGAACAGGAAGAACTTGATGCCAGCCTCGTTGGATCGCGGATCCGACTTGCGGAACGCGGCGATCACGAACCCCGGTGCCGACACGAGCTCGAGCGAGATGAACAGCATCAACAGGTCCCTGGACGATGGCATCAGCAGGCAGCCGAGGAACGAGGTGAGCACCAGGAAGTAGAACTCGCCCTGGTAGAAGCGCCCCTCACGGAAGTAGCGGAACGACACCATCAGCACGAGCAGGGCGACCGACAGGAAGAACACCTTGAACAGCAGCGCGAACTCGTCGACGACGAACGCGCCGCCGAAGGTCGAGCGATCCTCGCCGATCAGCGTGAGCGTGGCGATCAGCGACGCCACCACCCCGGCGAACGCGAGAGGCATCGCCATCCATTTGCGGGAGGGCGCGAGGAACGCGTCGACCACCAGCACGAGGACGATCGTCCCGGCCAGGATCAGCTCCGGGAGGATCGCCGTGTAGTCGATCGCCTGGTTCATCGCCGCGCCTGTCCCCCTCTATGCCCCGAACAAGCCGAGCAGGGAGTCGACCGGCGCCTGCGTGACGTCGGTGAGCAGGCCGGGGAACAGGCCCAGCGCCACGATCCCGACCAGGAGCGGCACCCAGGAGACCCATTCGACCGCGGCGACGTCCCCGAACGCCTCGGCCTTCCACTTCTCGGGGAGAGTCCCCATGTTCACGCGCTGCAGCATCCACAGGAAGTACCCCGCGGTCAGGATCGTCCCGACGCCGCCGGCGATCATGAAGGCTCGGAACAGCGGCGCGGACAGCGACTCCGCCGGGCTATAGCTCGACAGCAGCGCCATCACCTCGCCCCAGAACCCGGCGAGCCCCGGCAGGCCGAGCGAGGCGATCGCGACGAACGCGAACACGCCTCCGAGGTACGGGAGCTTCTGCATCACGCCGCCGCCGATCTCGGCGATCTGGCGCGTGTGGTAGCGGTCGTAGAGCGACCCGACGCAGAAGAAGAGCATCCCGGTGATCAGGCCGTGGGCGACCATCCCGAAGATCGCCGCGTTGATCCCGATCGACGTGAGCGTGGCGATCCCGAGCATCACGAACCCCATGTGGCCGACCGAGCTGAACGCGATGAGCCGCTTGAGGTCCTTCTGGGCGAGGCATGCGAGCGCGGCGTAGACGATCGCGATCGCGGCGAGCAGCCCGATCCAGGGCGCATACTTCTGCGCCCCGTACGGGAGGATCGGCAGCGCGATCCGTATGAACCCGTACGTGCCCATCTTCAGCATGACGCCGGCCAGAAGCACCGAGCCGATCGTCGGCGCCTCGGTATGCGCGTCGGGCAGCCACGTGTGGAACGGCCACATCGGCACCTTCACCGCGAAGCCCAGGCCCACGGCGGCGAAGACGATCAGCTGGAACGCGTGCGAGAAGCCGCCCGAGGCCGCGTACTGCTGCAGCTGCACGATGTCGAACGTGTGGACGCCGCCGCCGATGTCCGAGTTGAAGAACAACGCCAGGAACCCCAGCAGCATGAACACCGACCCGAACAGCGTGTACAGGAAGAACTTGATCGCCGCGTATTCGCGGTTCGCGCTGCCCCAGATGCCGATCAGGAAGTACATCGGGACGAGGACGAGCTCCCAGAAGACGAAGAACAGGATGAGGTCGAACGCGATGAACGTGCCGGCCATCCCGGTCTCGAGCATGAGCATGAGGGCGAGGAACGCCTTGGTCTTGCCGGGGTTCGGCACCACGCGCCAGCTGTAGATGGCGCACAGGAACGACAGGACGAAGGTCAAGACGTACAAGGGCAGGCTGATGCCGTCGATCCCCACGTGGTACCGGGCCTGGATCGCCGGGATCCACCGCGTGTCGAGCTGGAACTGCAGGCCCGAGGCCCCGTAGTCGAACGTGAACGTGATCGCGATCGCGAACACGAGCGCCGCCCCGGTGAACACGATCCCGAGCGCCCGCACCCCCTTGTCGTACTGACGGGGGACGAGCGCGATCACCAGGGCTCCCGCCAGCGGCAGGAGCGTCGCGATCGTGATCGCCGAGTTCTCCCAGGTCATGCGCCTACCCTCCTCATAGAAGGAGGGCTAACGCTCGCGCATCCGCGCTCGCTCTTGAGCCCCCCACGCCCCCTCCTAGATCCTCGTGAAGATGACGGCGAGCACCACGACGCCGGCGAACAGGAACGCCGCGTAGCGCTGCACATTGCCCGACTGGATGTATCGAAGGAGCCCGCCGGTGAACCCGGCGATGTTGGCGAGTCCGTTCACCGCACCGTCGATCACCTTCAGGTCGAACCAGGCGACGCCGTTCGCGATGGTCTTGGTGAACATGGCGGCGCCGTTGACCACTCCGTCGATCATGTACCGGTCGGTCCAGTAGACCCCGCTCGAGACGTCGTCTCGGATCGGGCGGACGATCCCATTCCAATAGATGTCGTCGAGGTAGAACTTGTTCGCGACGAGCGTGTACGCGCCGCCGAGCGACCGGAGCGGGTCGCGCTCCTTGTAGTCGCGGTACAGGGCATAGCCGATGAGGATGCCGCCGGCCGCGGCGAGTGTGGACAGGACGGCGACCCAGGGCACGAACAGGGCCTCCTCGAGCTCCTCGAAGTACACCCATTTGCCGAACACCGCCCCGAGCTGCGGCGACCCGACGAGGCCCGCAACCACCGTCAGCGAAGCGAGGGCCACGAGGACGCCGGTCATGCTGCTCGGCGCCTCGTGCGGCTCGCCGTGGCCCCTGTACTGGCCGTAGAAGGTCATCAGGACGGCCCTTGTCATGTAGAAGGCGGTGAGGAGCGCGGTCACCAGGAGCACGACGAACAGGACCGGATGGCCCTCGTGCTCGGCGACCACCAGCAGCTCGTCCTTCGACCAGAAACCGGCGAGCGGTGGTATCCCCGAGAGCGCGAGGGAGCCGATCAGGAACGTCCAGAACGTGATCGGCAGGCGTCTTCGCAGCCCGCCCATCTCGCTCATGTTGTTCGAGTGCACGGCGTGGATCACGGCGCCCGACCCGAGGAACAACAGCGCCTTGAAGAACGCGTGGGTGAACAGGTGGAAGAAGGCTCCCGTTCGGCCGGCCGGACCCATCGACATGCCGGCGATCATGTAGGCGAGCTGGCTGATCGTCGAGTACGCGAGCACGCGCTTGATGTCGTCTTGCGTGAACGCCATCAGCGCCGCGCCGAGCATCGTGATGCCCGCCACGATCGCGACGATCTGCAGGACGACGGGGTCCGCATCCAGGAACACGATGAACAGCCGTCCCACGAGGTAGACACCCGCGGCGACCATCGTGGCCGCATGGATCAGCGCCGAGACCGGCGTCGGACCGGCCATGGCGTCGGGGAGCCACACGTGCAGGGGGAACTGTGCCGACTTGCCGATCGTGCCGCCGAACAGCAGCAGGGCCGCAACCGACACGAGCCCAACCGAAGCGCCGCCGCTCGACACGATCTCGGAGATCTTCGGGATGTTCGAGGTCGTGAACCCGCCGATGAAGACCAGCACGAAGATCCCGAACATGAACGGCACGTCGCCGATCCGGGTCGTGATGAACGCCTTGATCGCGGAGCTGGAGTTGACGTGGTCTTCCCACCAGTGCCCGATCAGCAGATAGGAGCAGACGCCCATAACCTCCCAGCCCACGAGGAGCTGGAACAGGTTGTTGGCCAGGACCACGACGAGCATCGCGCTGGTGAACAGCGAGATCACGACGTAGAACCAGGTGTAGCGGACGTCGCCCTTCATGTAGCCGAGCGAGTAGATGTGAACGCAGAGCGAGATCGACGTGACGACGACGAGCATCACCGCGGTCAGGCCGTCGACGTAGACCCCCACCTCCATGTGGAGCTGCCCGATCTGGAACCACGGGATCGAGGCCTCGTAGAAGCCGCGCTCGCCGCCCACGAAGGTCCCCAGGACGCCCAGCGACATGACGAGAGCCGCGGCCAGCGCGGTGATGCCGTAGACCGAGCCCTTGCCCGGCGTGCGCTTGCCGATGAACAGGGTGAATGCCGCGGCGACCGCGGGCAGGAGCGCGATCAGCCAGGAATACCGCAGGAACCAACTCGGGTCGTGGATCGCCCTGACGATGGATTCGGCGGACTCGGCGGCTACCACTTGAGGAGGTTCACCTCGTCCACGTTGATCGTCTCCCGGTTGCGGTAGATCAGGATGACGATCGCGAGGCCGATCCCCACCTCGGCGGCCGCCACCGTGATCACGAACAACGCGAACACCTGCCCGGTGAGGTCGTGGAGCGCCGCCCCGAACGCTACGAGGTTGATGTTGACGGCGTTCAGCATCAGCTCGATCGACATCAGCACCAGAACGCCGTTGCGCCGTGCGAGCACGCCGTACACGCCGATCGAGAACAGCGCCGCCGACAGGAAGAGCACGAGCGGCAGCCTGATCACGGGCGATCCTCCTTCCTCGACAGCACGATCGCCCCGATCAGCGCCGCCAGGAGCAGGAACGAGATCACCTCGAACGGGAGGACGAACCGGCTGAAGATCGAAGACCCGACCGCGGCCACCGAACCCTCGCGCGGGTCGATGCGGGCGGCATCCCAGTCGAACGCCCCCTGGATCAGGTAGACCAGCCCGGCGAGGATCGCGAGCCCGATCAGGAACGCCACGCCACGCCGCTGGTTGTCGAGCGCCTCACGCCCGATCGGCGCCTTCGTGAGCATCAGCCCGAACAGGAACAGGATCACGATCGCGCCGACGTAGATGAGGATCTGCACCCACGCGACGAACTCGGCCGACAACAGGAGGTAGACACCGGCGACGGCCGAGAGCGTGACCACCAGGTACAGGGCGGCACGCACGACGTTCCGCGCGGTCACCACGCGGAGGGCGCCGACCACGGCTGCCACCCCGATGACGACGAACGCGATCTCGGCTCCGGTCACGAGCCGCCCTCGGCCCTGGTCCGCGCGGCCACCATCGCCGCACGCCGCGCCCGCCCCTCGGCCACCCGTCGATCCGTCCCCTGCTCCAACAGCTCCGCCAGCACCCGATCGAACGTCTCCTGATCCAGGGGCACGTCGGCGTGCTCCGCAGGAGCGGGAGCCGCCGCCGGCGGGGAGGCCGATGCAGCGGCAGCAGCCTCAGCAGGAGCGGCAGCGGCTACGGCCGGAGCTGCCAGCGCGACCGGCGCGCCGGCGGGCGGCGCCGCGGCCGGCGCCGGACCTGCCGAGGGAGCCGCGGCGTACGCCGCGGCGAGTCCGGCCGTGTCCGGAGCCTCCGCTGTGATCTCGGCCGGCACCTCCGCGCCGTCCTCGATGAACGGAGGCGGCAGGACGGTGTACGTCCACTCCTCGAGCTTCTCCTTCTCGTGCGTGAGCTCGACGATGTCGTACTCCGCGTACTCGAACTCCGGGCTCCAGAACAGCGCGTCGAACGGGCAGACCTCCACGCAGATCCCGCAGTACATGCAGAGCGCGTAGTCGATCGCGAACCGGTCGAGCACCTTCATCGAGCGGCCCTTGCCGCCGGAGGCCGGCTCGTGGGTCTCCTTGTGCGCGTCGATGTAGATGCACCAATCGGGGCACTCGCGCGAGCACTTGTAGCAGACGGTGCAGTTCGCCTCCTTGAGCGCGATGACGCCGCGGGTACGTGGCGGGAGGTCAGGCTTCTCCTGCGGGTACTGCTGGGTGATCGAGGGCCGCAGCGCATGCTTGAGCGTGACCCCGAGCCCCTTGATCAGGCCCAGGCCGGTGGACCTGGGCTCCACCTCGGGAGCCTTCCGGACGTCTCGATCGTCGACCGCCATGACCCTCCTAGAACGCGACCTTGAAGACGCCGACCACCACGATCTGCAGCAGCGCCAGCGGGATCAGCATGAGCCACGAGACCCGCTGCAGCTGATCCTCGCGCAGACGGGGGTAGGTCACGCGGAGCCAGATGATGAGGAACGAGAGCGCCCCGATCTTCGCGAGCATCCACAGCGGCTCGGGGATGAACTCCATCGCCGGCAGCGGCAGGTAGCCCCCGAGGAACAGGACGCTCGCGATGGCGGACAGGGCAACGATCCCCCCGTACTCGGCGAGCAGGAAGAAGGCGAACTTCAGGCCCGTGTACTCCGTGTAGGCGCCGAAGATGATCTCCGAGTCCGCCACCGGCATGTCGAACGGCGGCCGCGTGAGCTCCGCGAGCGAGGCCGTGAGGAAGATGAGGAACCCGATCGGCTGCGAGAAGACGAACCAGTACATCTCCTGCGCCTGGACGATCCCGACCATCGAGAGCGTCCCGGCCTGCATCACGATCGCGGCCGCCCCGAGCACCAGTGGCAGCTCGTAGGCGATGAGCTGCGCGGCCGCCCGGAGGGCGCCGATCAGGGAGAACTTGTTGGCGGAGGCCCAGCCGGCCATGAGCACGCCGATCACGGAGACCGACGAGAGGGCCAGCACGAAGAAGATGCCGACGTCGAGGTTCAGGATGAAGATCTCGTCCGAGAACGGGATCACGACGAACAGGAGGATGTACGGGACGAGCGCGACGGCCGGCGCGAGGGAGAAGACCCAGGCATCCGCGGCAGCGGGGATCACGTCCTCCTTCTGGACGAACTTCGCCCCGTCGGCCAGCAACTGCGCCCAACCGTGGAACCTGCCCGCATACATCGGCCCGACCCGGCCCTGCATGTGGGCCATCACCTTGTGCTCGGCGTAGCCGACGCCGAGCGGGGCCACGAGGAAGAAGATCAACACGATCGCCGACTTGGTCACCAGGACCAGCCAGTACTGGCCGAACCACTGGTTCACGAAGCTCTCGCCGGCCTGGGCGATCACTCCTCGTCCTCCTCTTCCCCTTCGGCCGCGCCCGGCCACGGCTTGGCCTCCCGCGACATGAGCGGGAAGTCCTTGCGGAGCGGGTGGCCCTCGAACGGTTCGGGGAGCAGGAGCGTCACGGGCAGCGGGTGACCCTCGAACGTGACGCCGAACATCTCGGTGGTCTCGCGCTCGTGCCAGTTCGCCGTCGGATA
>Ga0299906_10005253_pt1 | contig 10570 bp, 7 predicted proteins | sample RVTome_14_FD_200259 | JGI IMG/M metagenome (GOLD analysis project Ga0299906, IMG submission 200259) | Soil microbial communities from uranium-contaminated site in the Upper Colorado River Basin, Wyoming, United States - RVT145D125 (version 2) ... | reverse complement strand
TCTGATAGACCGTGGTGCCGCGATAGGTGGTCGAGATGGGCTCGACCCAGTCGCCGTGGTGATTCGCGAGGTCCTCGTGCGTGAGGAGCCCTCCCTCCGCTCGCACGAAGTCGACGATTCGGCGCGCGAGCTCGCCGCGATAGAAGACGTCGGGCCCCGTCTCGGCGATGAGGCGGAAGGTGCGGCCGAGGTCCGGGCTCTTGAAGATCTCTCCGTGCCGCGGGGCTCTTCCTTCCACGAGATAGGTCGAAGCGGAATCGGGATTCCGGGCGAGCTTGGGAACGCTCGAAACCCAGTCGGTCGCGATGATCTCGGAGACCGGGAACCCCGACTCGGCGTAGTAAATCGCGGGCTCGAGGAGCTCCGCGAGCGGTCGGCTCCCGAAGCGGGACCGGAGCATCTCCCATCCCTCGAGGGCGCCCGGGACGGTGACCGCGAGGATGTCGTCGTAGGGAACGCGCTCCAGGCCGCGCTCGCGAAGCTTCTGGGCCGAGGCGAGCGACCCGGCGCGGCCGGTCGCGTTCAGTCCGTAGAGCTTCTGCGAGTCCGCGTGGTAGACGAGGGCGAAAAGGTCGCCCCCGATTCCCGCCATCATGGGCTCGACCACGTTGAGGGTCGCCGCGGTCGCGATCGCCGCGTCGACGGCGTTTCCTCCGTCCTGAAGCACGCGGAGCCCGGCGGCGGCCGCGAGAGGCTGACTCGTCGCCACCATCCCGCGCGTCGCGAGGACCGGCGATCTCCCGAGCTTCGCGTCGGGCGCGGGGCGATCCGAAGGGGCGGCGACGGAGGAGAGCGCGAGGACTGCGAGGAGACCGGCTGTCTGCTTCATAAGGAATTCTAGCATTTGATCGCGGCATTGATTATGGTGTCGTCGAAATTCAGGAGAATCACATGTCGTACTCTCGAATCGCCTTCGCTTCGTTCTTTCTGTTCGCTACCGCCGGCCTCGCCCAGCCGCCTCCCCAGGACGAGCCGTCCTGGAAATGGCCGGAATCGCGCTGGCGCGCCGCGGTCGACAAAGTCCGCGCCGGCAAGCGTCTCCTTCCGCCCTCCTGGCCGGGCGGCGCCAGGGTCGCCGTCGCCCTCTCTTTCGATTTCGACAACGAGACTCTCGCCCTCCGGAACGGCCAGACGCTGCCGTCGCTCCTCTCGACCGGTGAGTACGGATCCCGCGCCGCTCTGCCGAGAGTGCTCTCGCTCCTCGAAAAGTACGAGATCCCGTCGACGTTCTTCATCCCCGGAGTCGCGGCGAAGCTCTACCCCGAGGACGTGAAGCGCATCGCCAAAGCCGGCCACGAGATCGGGATCCACGGCTGGATTCACGAGTGGACCTCGAGCCTCGCCCGCGACGAGGAGCGGATGCTCATGGAGCGCTCGCTCGCGACCATCGAGGAGCTCACGGGAAAAAAACCCGTCGGAATTCGGACCGGATCGTGGGAGTACAGCGCGAATACCGCGGAGCTCATCGCGGAGCTCGGGCTCCTCTACGACAGCAGCCTCATGGCGGATGACATGCCATACGAGGTCATGAGCGACGGCAAGCCCACCGGCGTCGTCGAGCTCCCCGTGGAATGGCTCCTCGACGACTATCCCTACTTCAACATGGACCGCTTCGCGGGCCTTCGTCCCCACACCCCGCCGAGCGCCGTCTACGAAATCTGGGCCTCGGAGTTCGACGTCGCCTACGAAGAGGGCGGGATGTTCCTTCTGACGATGCACCCTCAGATCATCGGCCACCGTTCACGGATGGCGATGCTGGAGAAGCTGGTCCAGTACATGAGGGCGCGCCCCGGCGTCTGGTTCGCGACCCACGAGCAGGTCGCCCGCCACGCGAAGGAGAACGGAGTCTCGGAGAGCGGGCGTTAATCGGGGAATCGCTCGCGGGCGGAAAGCGCGAGAAGACGGAGCGCATCAGGCTAACTTCAGCTTCAAGAGTCGGGCGGCGGTGGTTCCGAGAAGCATTTCTCTCTCGGATTCATCGAGCCCCGAAACGGCGGCGATGTCTCCGCGCGGGTCGCGGCTCGCGACCGGAAACGGATAATCCGTGGCCATGACGATGCGATCGGCCCCGACGTGATCGATGAGATGGCGAAGGACCCGCGGCGAATAGACCAGCGTGTCGAAATAGAGCTGCTTCAGGTACTCGCTCGGCTTCCTCATCATCTGGCGGCAGTGGGGGTCGACCGTGTGGCAGTTGTCGGAGCGGCCGATGTAAGACGGGAGATAACCGCCGCCGTGGGCGGCGACGATTTTGAGGCTCGGGAACCGATCGAGAAACCCGTCGAAGATCATGTGGGAGAGCGCGACCGTGGTCTCTAGAGGGTTTCCGACGGTATTGCCGAGAGAGCCCGCGCCCTGGAATCTCTTCGCTCCCTCCACGAAGCTCCTCGGATGGATGAAGACGACGCAGTCGAGCTCCTGCGCCTTCGCCCAGAAGGGATCGAACCGCGGGAGAGAGATCTCCTCTCCCAGAACGCTCCCCGTGACCATGAACCCGGGAAAGCCGTGGAGCTTCACCGCCTCGGTCACCTGCTCGGCGGCGAGCTCCGGAAGATGGAGCGAGACCGCCCCCAGGCCCACGAGCCTCTTCGGATGAGTAGCGCACATCTCCGCGAGCTTCCGGTTCTGGATGCGCACCACCTCCGCCGAAAGCGCCCGCTCGGCCCAGTAGTGGTACTGCCCGACGTAGAGGCTCAGCGCCTGAACGTCGACCCCCTGGCGATCCATCTCCGCGATGCGGGCCTCGACGCTCACCAGGCTCTCGAAGTAGGGCGCCTTGACGAAGGTCTCGAGGTCCTTCGCCTCGGGCCGATTCCGGAGAAGGGGCCAGTCGTCCCCCACGAACGCATGCGCGTGGAAGTCCACGGTGAGGGGTTTGTTCGCTCCCTGAGCAGCAAACCGCGGCGTGCGCGCGAGACCGCACCCGCAGAGCGCGGCTCTAAGGAATTCTCGGCGATGAAACATCCCGACCTCCTCGCGCCGCGAGGACCAGCGCCGATGCCGCGACCAGAACGGCGGCGACGAAGAATATGCTCGCGGTGAAGCTCCCCGTGAGATCCCGGAGCCTTCCGACCAGTAGCGGGCTCGTCGCGGAGGCAAAAATCCCGCAGGAGCTGATGAAGGCGATCCCCGCGGGCCGGGCGGCCGCGGAGAGAATCGTCGGGGGGACCGTCCAGAAGACGGCCATGGCGGCGAACGCCCCGACGGAGACACCCACCAGGCCGGCGAAACGCACCCACGGCTCGGGCGAGGCCGCGACCAATAGCCAGCCGAGAGCGGCGAGGCCCATGGGGAGCACGATGTGCAGGGTGCGCTCCTTCCTGCGATCCGAGCGAGCGCTCCAGAGAGGCATCACCAGCGCCGTCAGGAACGCGGGGATGGCGACGACGAGCCCCACGAACGAGAAGCTCCGTCCTTCGAGCGCCTCGCGCGCGATCGTGGGGGTCCAGGTCGCGTTGGTGTTGAGGGTCATCGTGAGACCGAAGTAGGCGAGAGAGAGCAGGATCACGTCCCGCCCCAGGAGCTCCCTCCAGGCGCTCGCGCGGGAAGGGCTTCGCTCCGGGCCCGCGAGGCTCGCCTGGAGCACGGCCTTCTCGGGCTCCGTCAGCCACTTCGCATCCGCGGGCCGGCTCGTGAGGTAGAACGCGGCGACCACCCCGAGTATGATCGAGGGCAGCCCCTCGACGAGGAAGAGCCACCGCCATCCCGAAAGTCCGAGAAGCCCGTCGCCCCACTGGAGGATGAGCCCCGAGATCGACGCTCCGAAGGCGATGGTCACGGGCATGGCGACCATGAAGACGGCGTTCGCGCGCGCTCGATGGGACTGCGGGAACCAGTAGGTGAGGTAGAGGAGGACGCCGGGAAGGAATCCCGCCTCCGCGACCCCGACCAGGAACCGGATGATGTAGAGGCTCGCGGGGCTCGAGGCGAACATCGTCGCCGTCGAGGCGATGCCCCAGGTGATCATGATCCGCGGGATCCAGATGCGGGCCCCGTACCTCGCCAGCATCAGGTTGCTCGGGATCTCGAAGAACATGTACCCGACGTAGAAGATGGTATTGGCGATCCCGAACATCGTCGCCGTGAGACCCAGCTCCCGGTTCATCGAAAGGGCGGCGAAGCCGATGTTGATGCGATCGAGGTAGGCGAAGACGTAGAGAAGGAAGAGAAACGGAATCAGCCGCCGGGAAACTTTGCGGACTACCGATTCCGAAGTCGGTTCTTCTGGCACGCGCGAGGGAATCTATAGCTGCCGCGGGCCGAGCGCAAGCCCGGGCGCTGTGATAGTTTCCGCCGTCATGAGCGTTCTGCTGTTGGCCCTGTTTCTGCAAACCGCCGACCTGGTCCTCCGCGGGGGCAAGGTCATCACCGTCGACCCCTCCGAGCGGATCGCGGGCGCGGTTGCGGTCGAAGGCAACCGCATCCTGGCGATAGGGACGGACGAAGAGGTCGAACGCTTCACCGGTCCTCGGACGCGGGTGGTCGATCTCCGAGGACGCGCTCTCGTTCCCGGATTCATCGACGCCCACTCGCACGTGGAGGGGCTGGCGGAATCGGAGCACGCGAGGCTTCCGATCCATATCCCCCACTCTTTGAAAACCACGGCTGACATCCTGACGCGCCTCAGGGAGCGGGCGTCGGAGATCTCCGCGGGCACCTGGATCGTGGGCCAGGGCACGTACAACCAGCCGATGCCCACTCGCGACGAGCTGGATCGAGCGGTGCCCGACCATCCCGTGGTTCTCCGCTGGAGCGCGCACGATCTTCTCCTCAATCACAAGGCCGTCGAGGTCGCGGGCCTTGCGGACGCTTCCGACCCCACGAACGGCATCGGGCGGATCGAGCGGACTCCCGCGGGCGAGCCCGCGATCCTGCGCGATGCGGGAATCGAGCTTCCCATTCCCCAATCCACGCTCGAGCAAATGCGGGAGTGGATCCCGAAGACGCTTCGCGACTTCTATCTCTCCAAGGGAGTCACCAGCGTCTACGACATGTCGTCGCCGGCAATTGCCTATCGAGTCTATCAGGAGCTGAAGGACGAGGGACGACTCCCCGTTCGTCTCCTCATGAGCTACCGGTACACCGATGTCGAGCCTCTGCTCCGCGTCGGCATTCGCACGGGATTCGGAGACGACTGGCTCCGCGTGGGAGCGATCAAGTTCCATCAGGACGGCGTCTGGGGCACGACCGCCGCCACCTACCATCCCGCCTGGAAGGGCTCGGGCACGACCTGGGTTGCCGAGAACCGCGGCGGCGTCCGTTTCGGGCAGGAGGAGCTCGACCGCCGGGTGCTCGAGGCGCACCGGGGCGGCTGGCAGGTCTGGACTCACGCGAACGGCGATCGGGCGCAGGACATGGCCATCACCGCCTACGAGCGGGCACAAAAAGCGTCGCCCCGGTCGGATCCGCGGCATCGCATCGAGCACTTCGCGCACTTCCTGGTGCAGGATCCTGAAAGGACGGAAGAGCGGCTTTCGCGCATGAAGCGGGCCGGCATCCTCCCCTCCCCGCAGGTCGCGTTTCTCTGGCGTCTCACGGACGAAGGGGTGAAGGAGCCGAACGTGAAGTTCTTCCCGATGAAGACGCTCCTCGACGAGGGGTTTCATCCCGTGGGTGGCTCCGACACCCTTGGGACGCAGAACTTCGCGACCGATCCGATGTTCTCGATTTCGGTCGCGGTGAACCGCAAGACAAAGTACGGAACGCCGGTGCAGACGAACGAGGCAATCTCCGTCATGGACGCGATCAAGACGTTCACGATCTGGGCGGCTTACGGAGGCTTCGAGGAAAAGACCAAGGGAAGCATCGAGCCGGGCAAGCTCGCCGACCTGGTGGTGCTCTCCTCCGATCCCCTTTCGGCGGCGCCGGAAGCTCTCGCGAACATTCGCGCGGACCTCGTGATCCTCGACGGGAAGGTCGCGTACGAGAGGCCGTCGAGGTGATTTCCGTCGACCGGCGACGGTTCCTCGAGCTTGGCGTCGCCGCGGGGGTCGTACCCCCGTTCGCCCGCGCCCAGGAGCCCTCGAGCGATCTCGCGATCGTGAACGCTCGAATGGTCACGATGGACGAGGCGACGCCGGAGGCCGAGGCGGCGCTCGTGCGCGGAGGCCGCATCGCGCTCGTGGGGACGACCCGCGAGGTGAGATCGGAAGCGGGCAGCGCCCAGGAGCTCGACGTAAACGGCCGGGTCGTGGTGCCGGGCTTCGTCGATGCCCACGCCCACTTCGAGCTCACCTGCCTCGGCGCCTCGTTCCAGGCCGCCTGCCACACGCCGCCCTATGCGAGTCTGCGCGAGATCGTGAAAGTCCTCGCTTCGAAGGCCTCGGATACGCCCAGGGGCCGGTGGGTGATCGGCCGGGGCTCGTTCGGCATGCGCGAGAAACTCGAGGAGCGGACGCTTCCCACCCGGCACGACCTCGATGCCGTGACCACCGAGCATCCGCTCATCCTGTTCTCGGGGCTGCACGTGGCCATGATGAACACCCGCGGTCTCCAGGAGCTCGGCCTCTGGGATCGCAACCCTCCCCGCGGAGTCCGGGTGCTCCGGGAGCCCTCGGGTCAGCCCTCGGGCATCGCGACCGAGGTCTGGGATCTCCTCCCCGGCTATCCAATCGCCGACGTTCGGGAGGCGGTGCGCGCGCACGCGAAGGAGATCTTCATCTCCAAGGGAACGACGTCGCTTTCCACCATCCCGTTCTCTTCGGACGACGTCCGAGCCGACCAGGAGCTCCAGTCCGAAGGCCAGCTCCCTCTCCGGCTTCGGGTCTACTACCACGTGCCGCGGGTGATCTCCCTCGAGTCGCTTCTCGCGACCGGACTTCTTTCGGGCGCCGGCGACGACATGTTCCGGTACGGTGGCATCAAGATCTTCGTCAACGGGACCACCAGCGACGGTCTCGGAAACGCCATCGAGGACTTCAAGTGGACTGAGGAGGAGCTGAACGACTTCGTGTCCCGCGCCCATGACGCCGGGATCCAGCTCATCATGCACGTCCTCTCGCGTGACGCGATGCTGATGGCCGCGGCGGCGGTCGAGCAGGCGCTGCAAAGGCATCCGAAGCCCCATCGCCACCGCGTCGAGCACGGGGGCGATCGCCTCGACGCGCTCGAGGACATGAGACGCCTCAAGGCGGCGGGGATTCGCGTCGTCTGCACTCCCCACTTCGCCCGCCGGCCGGGAACGGCCTCGAGAGTCCCTCGCTTTCGGACGATGGTCGAAGAGGGCCTCGAGCCCATCGCCGTCACCGATACCACGGGGACCGTCCCCGAAGCCTCGGGCCCCCTCTTCAACATCGCCTGCGCGATGACGCCCAAAGCGGACGGTGGAGCGGCACCAAGCGCCGAGGAATCGCTCTCGTTCGAGGAGGCGCTGAAGATGCATACGCTCTCTGGGGCGTTCGGAGGGTTCGAGGAGCGAGACAAGGGATCGATCGCCCTCGGCAAGCTCGGCGATTTCGCGGTCCTTTCCGCCGATCCTCGCGGACGGCCGGGGAAAGAAGTCTTCGGGATCGAGGTGGAGGCCACGATCCTTGGCGGGAAAGTCGTTTTCGAGCGTATAACTCAAAGGAGGCCGGGTGAACAGGTTCTTTTGGAAGACTCTCGTGGTTCTTGGCTTGAGCGCTACGGCGGCGTCAGCGCAGCCAGCTCTCTCCGCGGACGAAATCGTTAAGATAAAGAAAGAAGTGACGGCGGCGGTGCACCATTACTACCGCCTCTTCACCGAGAGAAACATGAAGGCTCTGCCCGTAGAGGTCTTTCACGTTCCGCTCGTCTACCTGAGTCCCGAAGGTGCGCAGGTGGATGCGACGCCTTCGGAAGTCACCGCCCGAACGGAAGCCAACCTGAAACGGCTCCTCGAGAGCGGCTGGGACCGCTCCGAGTTTCCGAGCCCGAGCGTCTGCGTGCTCAACGCCGGCGCGGCCATCGCCAGCGGCAAGTTCTACCGCTACAAGAAAGACGGGAGCGTTCTCTCGGAGAATGCGGTGACGTACATCTTTGGGAAGACGGACCAGGGCTGGCGCATCGTTTCCTACGGCGGGCACGCCCTGGACCGGGCGGTGCCGTGCCGGGACTGAAGCGGTGCTAGAATACAGACTCTCAAAAATAAGGAGAACGCCATGAAGGTGCCAAAACTGTCCTTGGCTCTCGGTTTGACCGTTTCGCTCGCGAGTGTCCCCGCTTTCGCCCAGCACGACCACCCCGATAGCGGGAAGCCGCCCGACCGGCTGGGCACAGTTCACTTCGTAACCTCCTGCAGCCCGGCGGTCGAGAAGGACTTCGACCGGGCGGTGGCCATGCTCCATTCGTTCTGGTTCTCGGCGGCCATCAAGGCGTTCGATGGCGTCCTGACCAAGGACCCGAGCTGTGCCATGGCCCACTGGGGCATCGCGATGAGCTGGTGGGGGAACCCCTTCGGAGGCTTCCGGCCCCCGAAGGCCATCGAGGATGGAACGGCCGCCGTCGAGAAAGCGAAGGCGGCGAATGCCAAGACGGAACGGGAGCGGGACTACATCGCCGCCGTTGCGCTCTTATATAAGGATGCGGCGACAGTCGACCAGCGGACCCGCACCCTCGCCTATGAGAAGGCGATGGAGCAGGTGGCGGCAAAATACACCGACGATACGGAAGCCCGGATCTTTTACGCGCTCTCGCTCGACCAGACCAACCTCCCGACCGACAAGACGTACGCGAACCTGTTGAAGGCCGCGGAGATCCTCGAAAAAGAGTACAAAACCCAGCCGGATCATCCCGGAATCGCGCACTACATCATTCACAGCTACGACGTGCCAGCGCTCGCCCCGAAGGCGCTCGGCGCCGCGGAGCGCTACGCGAAGATCGCTCCGGACGCACCTCACGCGCTCCACATGCCGTCCCACACGTTCACTCGGGTCGGCTACTGGCAGGAGTCGATCGAGTCGAACATCGCCTCGGCGGCAGCGGCCCGGAAGGACAAGAACCCCTCCGAGGAGCTCCATGCGCTCGACTATCAGACGTACGCCTACCTTCAGACGGCGCAGGACCAGGCGGCGAAGAAGGTGCTGGAGCAGATTCCCGCGATCGGAGCGCAGATCCAGTTGAACGTCGCCGGAGCCGCCGCACCCGCGCCCGCGGGCTGGTTCGCTCTCGCGGCGATTCCGGCGCGCTATGCGCTCGAGCGCAACGACTGGGCTTCCGCAGCGAGCCTCAAACCTCAGGAATCCCGCTTTCCCTGGATCGACGCCGTCGCCTACTTTGCACGGGCTCTAGGCGCCGCGCGGAGCGGCAATCCCGCCGCCGCCGCGAAAGACGTGGAGACGCTGAACGCGCTCGCGGCGAAGCTGAAGGAGGCCAAGGACGCTTACTGGACGGGGCAGGTCGAGATTCAGGCGAAAGGGGCCGCTGCCTGGGTCGCCTTCGCCGAGGGGAGAAAAGACGAAGCCCTCATGAAGATGCGGGAAGCGGTCGCGATGGAAGATCTGACGGAGAAGAGCGCGATTTCTCCGGGACCCATCAAGCCCGCGCGCGAGCTCCTGGGCGAGATGCTGCTGGAGCTGGGGAAGCCCGCCGAGGCGCTCGCGGAGTTCGAGGCGACGATGAAGAAGGAGCCGAACCGCTTCCGCGGCGTGTACGGAGCCGCGGTCGCGGCCGAGCGGTCCGCGGACAAAGCGAAGGCGAAGACCTATTACTCCCAGCTCCTGAAGATATGCGAGCATGGGGACGCCGGAGGGCGGCCGGAGCTAGCGGCCGCGCGGAAGGCCGCGACCGACTGAGCTAGCGGAGCGCCGACAGCATCCGGCGGGCGACAGCCTGGTTGATTTCCGCGGGGACGGGCTGAGCTCCGCTCGCGAGAGTCGAGGGCTCGCGCGCGATCCGCGCGAGCGACGCGGCCTGGAGCGAAAGCCCGAGCTCTCGTCGGCCTCACGCGCGGTCGCGATCTGGGTATCCCCGAAGACGAGGATTCGATGCTCCTCGTCCGCCGAGTTCGAGGGCTCGAGCGTGAACTCGACTGCAGCTTCGCCCGGGGAGTCGGGCTCGAGCGCTCCAATGGATAAGCCCGCCTTCCTTCGTGGCCAAGTACAGATGCGCGGGATCTTCCTGTAGAATACCCGGCACGACCGTTTCTACTCCGCGAAAGGAGCCGCGCCATGAGTGTACCTCGCTCGATCTTCTTCCGGATCTCGCTCGCCGGGAGCTTTGCCCTGACGGTGTCCGCCGCTCCAGCGGGAGCTCAAGCCCCCGCCGAAGAACCGGTGAGCGCCAAGGTCTGGGTCGGGCGCGCGCAGGAGTTCGAAGCGTTCCTGGCGAACGCGGAGCTCGACCGCGTGGAGGAAATTCCCGTGGGGGTGACCAAGCCGCTGCGGGGCTACTTCGTCGCGGGAGGTCTCCTCGAGAGCATGTCGTTCAAGGGGATTCAGCCCGGCCGCCACAAAGGTTTCTGGGAGAGCTATCGATCGGAGATCGCCGCCTACGAGCTCGACAAGCTCCTCGAGCTGCAAATGATTCCTCCCACCGTCGAGAAGCGCGTCAAGGGATCCCTGGGCGCCGCGGTCATGTGGGTGAAGCCGGTCAAGAGCTTCAAGGATTTGGGAGG
>Ga0299906_10005252_pt1 | contig 10571 bp, 10 predicted proteins | sample RVTome_14_FD_200259 | JGI IMG/M metagenome (GOLD analysis project Ga0299906, IMG submission 200259) | Soil microbial communities from uranium-contaminated site in the Upper Colorado River Basin, Wyoming, United States - RVT145D125 (version 2) ... | reverse complement strand
CATGAGGGCAGCGAAAACAATGTTATAGCTTCGCCAGCGCCTGATCTGGCATCTGTATTAAATGAGATTGAGATGTTTGTCCAGCTTCCATAGGTAAGTAATTGTTGATCGACCAGGTATTATGCGCTCCGTCTTACCATTACGAGTCAAAATAATTTTGGAAGTATCGGACCACGGTCGTCTGGACTATTGATGGTACGATAATCAAAAGTGAGGTCACTTATCATGAGTAACGCCATCATCTCTGCCGTAACCGAACAAATGGAACAACTGCCGGACAACCTCCAGCATCAGGTCTTGGAGTTTGTCCGGAAATTGAAGGCTGCCCTGCCACAGGGTATTCCCGGTAAGAACCTGCTCCGGTTCGCAGGTTTTATCCCTCTGGATGATTTGGAGGCGATGAAGCAGGCAATTGAAGACGACTGTGAATGAGTGATAGCTTTCTACCGGATATGATCCAATGACTCAACCAACCTTCAGCCCCCGGCCCTCCCAACAAAAAATCCTGGATACGGTTCTCGAGGCTGCCGGCCCGATCCGGGTAGGTGTGGCGGCGGTGCCGGGGAGTGGGAAGACCCATATTCTGTCCTACCTGGCCTCGGAGCTGGTCCAGCGGGTCGGCGATGAGCAGGAAGTGCTGATCGTGACCCTGGTCAATGCGGCCGTGGACAACTTCCGCCGCCGCATCGATGGCTTCGTGCGGGCGAAAGGGCTGCTGCCGGGCTTCAATTATCGCGTTTGCACCCTGCACTCCCTCAGCCACGAGATCGTGCGCCAGCGGCCCTCGCTGGTCGGCCTCAGCCAGGATTTCGACATTGTCGATGACCGGACGGCCCAGCTTATCTTGCGCGAGGTGATCGATGGCTGGTTGGGGGCCAATACGGCCCTGATCCAGGATTATGTGCTGCCCGACGTCAATATCCAACCGCTGCTGCGCCAGCACCTGCCCGAACTGATCCTGTCCATCGCCCAAAACTTTATCAAACGGGCCAAGGATCGCCGCCTGACCCATCACGAACTGGACGAGGCCTATCGCCAGCACAAAGGCTCGCTGCCCCTGGCCCGGCTGGGCATCGACATCTACCGTGATTACCAAAACCGGCTGGCCCGCACCGGCGTCGATTTTGACGACCTGATCCGGCTGGCCGCCCAGGCCATCGACCTCGATCCCGATTATCTGGCCCGCTTGCAGCAGCGCTGGCCGACCATCCTGGAAGATGAAGCCCAGGACAGCAGCCTGCTTCAGGAGCAGGTCTTGCGCCAATTAGCGGGCCAGACCGGCGCCTGGGTCCGGGTGGGCGACCCCAATCAGGCCATCTACGAGACCTTCACCACGGCCGACCCGGAGTTTCTGCGCGACTTCCTGCGCGAAGAGGGCGTCATCGGCCTGCCCATGCCCGAGTCAGGCCGTTCCTCGGCCAGCATTATCGGGCTGGCGAATTTTCTGATCGATTGGACGATGGCGGAGCATCCGCGCCCGGAGGTGCAAGACGCCTTGAGCCTGCCCCATATCGAACCGACCCCGCCCGGCGACCCGCAGCCCAACCCACCCGATCAGCCTGATCAGCTCCATTTTCGAACCGAAAAGTACAAACCCCAGCAGGAGATCCAGGCCATTGTGCGCTCGGTCAAAAGCTGGCTGCGTAAGAATGGTACCAAGACCGTCGCCATCCTGGACGCCCGGAACAAGCGCGGGGTGGACATCGCCAACGCCCTGCGCCGGGCCAATGTACCTTATGTGGAGCTGCTCAACAGTACGGCGGCGACTCGCAGTACGGCCGGCGTCTTGAGCAATGTCCTCAAATATCTGGCCCGGCCCGCCGACTCGCGCCAGTTGGCGACTGTGTTTCGGGTCTGGAAGCGACACGATTGGGATTTGGAGGCGCTTCAGCCGATCTTCGAGTGGACCGAGCAGGCCCTGCGCAACTGCGCCCGGCTGGAAGATTACCTCTGGCCCCGGTTGGGACAGGATTGGCTCGAACAGCAAATGGAAGTCCTGGCCGAGCACGAATGGACCAGAGTTGAGTGGGCCCAACTCGGCGCTGCCGATGAGGCGACGACAGCCGGCGATGCTGCGGCGGCCACCGATGAAGAAGAAGCCGAGCCGGAACGGACGGTGGAACAGGTCGTCACGGTTGGCCAGGTCATCCATAACCAGCTACTCGAATTCAGGGAACTGGTCCGGCGCTGGCAGGAAGCGGCGATCCTGCCCATCGACCAGTTGATTTTGCTGCTGGCCCAGGACCTGTTCGACAGCCCGGCGGAGCTGGCCCTGGCGCATAAGTTCGCCGTAGTTTTGCGCCGTGTCGCGGCCGACGAGCCGTCATATCGACTGCCTGACTTTGTCGAGGAACTGGCCGAGGTGGCCCGTAACCAGCGCCGGTTTTTGGGCTTCGACGAGGACTCGCTTGGGTTCGAGCCGCCGGCCGGCAAGGTGACGGTCTCGACCATGCACCGGGCCAAAGGGTTGGAGTGGGATCGCGTCTACCTGATGGGGCTCAACAATTACAGCTTTCCGTCCGGCCAGCCGCAGGACACCTATTTCTCGGAAAAATGGTTTGTGCGCGACTCGCTCAATCTCGAGGCCGAAATCCTGGCTCAACTCGAGGCGATGCAGGATCAAGCGAACTACATCGAGGGCAGCGGTACCGAACAAGCCCGGCTCGACCTGGTCAAAGAGCGGCTGCGGCTCTTTTTCGTGGGCCTGACCCGGGCCAAACAGGAACTGGTCGTCACCTGGAATCGAGGCCAGCAATATGCCAACAAGCCGGACAATCAACCGGCGATTCCGTTTGTGGTGTTGCAGACAATGCTGGAAGAAGAACGTCATTCTGAACCATGAAGGGCATGAAGATCATGAAGAATAAACTGGACTTACACAGCTCAAAAATTATTAACCACGGATTACACGAATTTCACGAATCATTACGCTTTTTTCTGTGTAATCCGTGAAATCCGTGGTTGATTTTGGGATAGGGCACTGCAACTGCGTAAGCTCTATAAAAAAACTTCATGCCCTTCATGGTCTTCATGGTTAATTTTAATAACATTCAAGTGAGTTGCACTATGCCCTTACCTGAAAGCTTCCAATTTAGCCAATCGAGCCTGCAAGATTTCGAAACCTGCGCGCGCCGGTTCAAGCTGCGCTATGTGCAGCGGTTGAACTGGCCCGGGATCGAGTCGGAGCCGATTCGCGAGGTCGAACGGCTGGCTCAACTGGGGGCCGATTTTCACCGGCTGGTACACCAGCATCTGGTCGGGCTGGATGAAGCGCTCTTGACGAAGGCGCTGGTTGCAGCCGAGCCCGAGCTTAAATCCTGGTGGGATAATTATCTGGCCCATCGTCCGGCGGCCTTAAGCGAGGCACAACTCTACCCGGAGTTGACGCTCTCGATCCCGGCCGGGGGGTACCGGCTGCTGGCTCGCTTTGATCTGCTGGCCATCCAACCGGATGGAACATTCCTGATTGTCGATTGGAAAACCACTCGCAAAAAACCGGCCCGCGATATCCTGGCTCGACGTATCCAGACTCGAGTTTATCCCTATGTCCTGGCGCTGGCCGGTGCTGCCTTCAATCAGGGCCGGCCCATCGATCCGGCGGCGATAAAAATGATGTATTGGTATTCGCAAGCGCCGGATCAACCCGAAGAGTTCGATTATTCCCCGGCGCTGTTTCAGCGCGATGAGCAGTTTTTGGCCGGCCTGATCGCGCAGGTCAAGCACGCGGCCGAGCAAGATGATTTTCCCATGGTTGAGAGTCTCGAACCCTGTGCCCATTGTGTTTACCGCTCCTATTGCGCCCGAGGCGACAAAGCCGGCCCCCTGGTGGACCTGATGGAAGAACCCCAGGAAATCATCGATGTCTCGGCCTTTGATTGGGATCAGATTGCCGAGATTCAGTATTGATGGAAAACGAGCTTACGAATCGCACCATGTCATCCTGAGTGACCGCAGGGAGCGAAGGATCTCCTTAAAGCCTTTGCTAGCAACCACTTCATGGCGATTCTTCGTCGCTTCGCTCCTCAGAATGACATGTTTCTGGAAATGTCACCAGAACCTAATTTCCAATCCCTAATCTCCATTTTCCGGAGCCAGCCATGAATCAACCCTTATTCGAATTATTCCTCGACAGCCTGGAGCCAAAAACCCTGGCCTGCATTGTCAGAGACCTGGAAAACACCGTTGCGGATTGGGGTAACTATCCTGAAACAGCACCTGATGATCGCCTCAAGAACGAGCTGGAGCAGCTCATTGAGCGGATCAAAAGGCAGGGGATAGAATTAACTGACGATAGTGAGCCCGGCTTCTTGCAGCTCGTCGAGCAAGCCAGAGCCGAGTTGCGCCAGGACGAGGATTGGGCCTCGCAGCGAGATCGACAGGAGCGGCGAAACTGGCTCCAGGATTATGAATAATAGCTATGGTGCGCTGGCAATTTCCCTCGAAACCTGATATTCCGCCTGATCTGCTCGAATTCACACACGACCCGCTGCTGGCCCAACTGCTGGTACAGCGCGGGCTGACGACGGTTGAGCAGGCCCGGGCTTTTCTTGAGCCTGGGACGTATCAACCGGCTTTGCCTGAAGCGCTGCCTGATATGGCCACAGCGGTTGAACGCCTGAGCCGGGCCATCGAGCGGGGCGAGTCGATCTGTGTTTGGGGTGATTTTGACGTTGATGGCCAGACGTCGACCGCGCTGCTGGTCTCGACCTTGCAAGCGCTTGGGGCAGAGGTTCAATTCTACATCCCCAACCGGCTGACCGAGTCGCACGGCATCAAAATCCCGGCCTTGAACCGCATCTTGGCCGCCGGGGTCGATCTGATTTTGACCTGCGATACCGGCATCGCCGCCCATGAGGCCGCCGCAGCGGCCCAGGCCGCCGGAGTCGACATGATTATCACCGATCACCATGACCTGGACGATACTCTGCCGCCGGCACAGGCCATCATCAACCCAAAACGGCTGGCACCGGAGCACCCCCTGCGCGAGCTGCCGGGCGTCGGGATCGCTTACAAATTGAGTCAGGCTCTTTACGAGGCCCATAGTCAGGCCGGCGAAAGCGAATGGCTGCTCGATCTGGTGGCGCTCGGCATCGTGGCCGACGTGGCCCGGCAAACACGTGATACGCGCTATCTGCTGCAAAAGGGCCTGGCCGTGCTGCAGCAGAGTTCGCGCCTGGGGCTGCAAGCGCTGGTGGCGAGCGCCAATCTCAAAACCGGCCGCCTGACCGAAGAACACATTGCCTTTTGGCTGGCCCCCCGGCTCAATGCCCTGGGGCGGCTGGGTGATGCGAACCTGGCCGTCGAACTGCTGACGACGACAGATCAGACTCGGGCCCGGCTCATTGCTTTGCAACTGGAGGCGCTCAATGATCGGCGCAAAATGCTGGTTGATCGGGTTGTGGTCCAGGCGCTCAGCCTGCTCGAAGATACACCCTCGCTGGCCGATTACCACGCCATCGTGCTGGCCGCCGAAGATTGGCATCCGGGCGTGATCGGCATCGCGGCCAATCGCCTGGCCGACCAGTTTGACAAACCGGCGTTGCTCATCGCTCTGCGGCCCGGTGAGCTGGGCAGAGGTTCAGCCCGGTCTGTGCCGGGCTGTGACATCCACCGGGCGATCAAAACCCAGGCCGAGCTGCTGGCGAGCTTTGGCGGCCATCCCATGGCCGCCGGTCTGGCCCTCGAGCCCGACAACATTTCGGCCTTTCGCCGGGGATTATCGGCGGCTCTGGCCGATTGCCAACTTGGTTCTGAAAAAACGATGGCGATCGATGTGCTGGTCACCCTCCCCGACATCTCGGCCGAGTTGCTGGCCACCATCCAGCGTCTGGCCCCCTTTGGGGCGGGCAATCCGTCTGTTCACCTGGCCTGTCGCGATCTGCAAATTGTCGAGGAGTCTGTTTTCGGCAAAACTAAAAATCATAAACGGGTGCTGGTTCAGGATAAGGCCGGCCGGCAACAGGAGGTCATCTGGTGGGGCAGCGCCGCCGAATCGTCGCCCGACGGCGTTTTTGATCTGGCCTTTACCTTGAGCCCGGATGATTTCAAAGGCAATGGCGCGGTCCAACTGGAATGGCTGGCCGCTCGCGAATTGGAACCGGCTCCCGTTGTGCGCCAGCCGGAATTCATTGATTGGCGACAGGTCGCTCACCCAACAACCAACATTGAAATGTTAACCTCGTCTGCGCCTCTGATCTGGCTCGAGGGGCAGGACGTACCTGGAATGGCCTCACTCCCACGTCACAAACTTCACCCCGCCGAGAGGCTCATCATCTGGTCGGCCCCCCCCGGCCAGGATATCTTTGAGCAGGCGCTGGCTCTGGTCAAACCTCACCAGATATTTGTGGTAGGCCGGCCTTCGCCGCTCGATCTGTTCCCTAATTTTATCAAACAATTGATGGGTTTGGTTAAATATGCTATGATGCAAAGAGAAGGCGAAGTTGTACTCCCGGATTTAGCCGCCGGTCTGGGGCATCGCCTCGTCACAACCCGCCTGGGGATCGATTGGCTGGCGGCCCAGGGTAAACTGGCCATCCATGCCGATGATGATGACATCATTGTGTTACGCCGCGACCAGCGTCCCCCCATCACAGAGGCGCCTTTGATCGAAGAGATACTCATCTCGGCGCTGGCGGAGACGGCGGCTTACCGGCGGTTTTTCAGGGAAGCCAATCTGGCTTCGTTGAAGAAGGTCGTCAGTTAATCGTTTGACCAAAGCCGGTTCAATATTTTGCCTTTAGCGTACTGATGGTAAAATGCCATTAGCAGGGTTTGTGTTGCCACGACCTACCGACCCACTTCATCCACAAGGTGAACCCAACCAGGAGAAAACAGAGGCATAATGAGTCGGAAAGTTTTTGAAAATAGTGCCGTCTTGATCGTTGATGCCGACAAGAGTTTGGGGGTTTTATTTGATTATCTGAAAGGGTATGGCTTTGAGGTGCTGGTGGCTCACGATGGCGAAACGGTGCTCACCATTGCCGAAACGGCAAAACCGGACATCATCCTGCTCGATGTCAAGATACCCGACCTGGATGGGTTTGAGGTGTGTCGCCGGTTGAAAGCCTCCAAAACAACTGAAGACATCCCGGTCATTTTTATGACTTCACTGGCCAACACCGTTGATAAAGTCCGCGGGTTTGCGCTCGGGGCAGTAGATTATGTCACCAAACCGATCCAGGCCGAAGAGGTATTCGCCAGGGTCAGAACGCATCTGACCATACAACGGCTGCAAAGGAATCTGGAAGAAAAGAATGTACGGTTGGAGCGGGAAATTGCCGAGCGTGAGATCCTCATTGCCGAATTGGATGCATTTGCTCATACTGTGGCCCACGATCTCAAAAATCCCTTAGGCGTGACGATCAACTATGCTCAACTGCTGCGGGGGTATTATGATAAAATGTCGCTTGAGGACTTGAACCAGTCGTTAGAGATGATCGTGCGGAATGGGCAAAAGATGGCCAATATCATCAATGAATTGCTGCTCCTGGCCAGCATCCGCAAGGAAGAGGTCGATCTGAGACCGATTGATATGGCCCGAACCGTGTCCGAGGCCCGGAGCCGTCTGACATTTCTGATCGAGGAACATCAAGCCGAACTCATCATCCCTGATGAATGGCCGGTGGCTTTAGGTTATGGCCCCTGGGTCGAGGAAATATGGGCCAACTATGTCAGTAATGCCATTAAATATGGTGGCCGGCCGCCCCGGGTGGAATTGGGCGCGACGTCACGGGCGGATGGTATGATCCAGTTCTGGGTTCGAGACAATGGCGATGGGCTATCGGTGGAGGAGCAAACCCGCTTGTTCGTGCCGTTTTCCCGCCTCGATCAGGCTCGGGCCAAGGGGCATGGCCTGGGCTTATCGATTGTCCACCGTATCGTTGAGAGGTTGAGTGGCGCTGTTTCGGTCGAGAGTGGGGGCCGGCCGGGCGAGGGCAGCATTTTTAGCTTTTTACTTCAGGCCGATAACGGCGCTGGGACGAATCATGATTTGCGGGAGGCGAATCACCATGCTGCTGGCGGTAACCTCTAACCCGACAATTGATCGGACGCTGCATATGCCTGCCATGACCCTGGGTGCGGTGCATCGTACCACCCAGGTACATCTGGCTGCAGGCGGTAAAGGCATAAACGTTTGCCGGGCTGCGCTGAAGTTGGGCTGCGAGGTCCTGACCACCGGCCCGCTGGCAGGTCGGGCCGGCCAAATTGTGGATGACCTGGCGGCCAACGAAAATCTTCCGGTTGACTGGTATTGGTTGAGTTCGGGCGAAACGCGGACCTGCACCCTGATCAGTCACAATAATAATGATGATGCTACCATCATCAACGAGGCCGGACCGCAGGTTTCGGCCGAAGATTGGGCCAGTTTTGCCCTTCATGTGGAACGGGTGGCGGCAAACGTGAAAGCCATAACTTTTTCCGGTAGCCCAATGGTGGGGATCGAACCGGATGCCCTGGGCAAATTAGCTCGTTCGCTGGCAACTGCTGATCGAGCCGTCTATATCGACACTGGCGAAGACGCCCTGAGCGCAATCCTGGCGCGCCCCAAGGATTTATGTATCCAGGTCAATCAGTCCGATTTGGCGGTTGGCCTGGGCTTGCCACTCGAAAACGCGCCACCCGACCGGGTCTGGCGGACCTTGATTGAAGGCGGAAAAATGCTTCTCGATCGCGGTGCGGCTTTGGTGGTGGTCACGTTAGGCCAGGCTGGGACGCTGGCTATTGCCCCAACCGGGATGTGGCAGGCTTCACCTCCCGCGATCAAAGTCGCGAGTACCGCCGGCTGCGACGATGCCTTCCTGGCCGGGTTGGCGACGGCTCGCCTGGAAGGGCAATCCGTCGAGGCGGCTGTCGCTTTTGCCGTGGCTTGTGGCACAGCCAGCGCAATGACCGCGCAGCCGGCCCGTTTCGAGCGGACCGAAGTCGAGAAGCTATTGAAGCAAATTACTGTTCAGCCGTTTTAATTCGCCGCGTCCGGATTCGGAGCAGTCATCTTCTCGGCTGCTTCATCCTCAGAATCGCCGGCCGGCTCAGCTTCGTCTGAGGCGGGTGCGACCCTATCGGATTGGCCTGGTTCTTCTTCCACCAGCCGCTTTAAATTTTCCAGTGAGCCGGCCATCATCTCTTCGAATGCGCCGTTGCCTGTAAAGCGTAACAGCAGCGAGCCCAGGGAAAAACCACCGGTCAATTCCCAATCGACGATCCAGGTCAGTTGGGTATGATCGCTGCCGGGCACTAATTCGAAGGTATTGATTTGGGCCATATCAAGCGGGGCATTGTCCATTGCTTGCAGTTCGTAGACCAATTTTTTGTTTGGTTCCCAGATCGTAATCTTTTGGGTGGCCGTTTGCCCATCTTCCGACATGCCAATCCAGATGGTGCCAGGACCTTCTTTCTGGTCGCTGCCATACCGGCCTTCAACCGGAAAAGGAAAGCGGCCTTCGGTATAGGCCCAGTCGGGCAGGCGCGTAACATCGGTCAGGGCAGTCCAGATTTGCTCCGGCGTTGCTTTGATTTGTTTGGTGTAACTTACGTGACCCATAATTGATTCCTTTTACAATAAATTTTTGATACGTTCTTATGAGCTATTCCAGACCTGACAGGTTTCTAAAACCTGTCAGGTCTTCAAGAAGGCAGAAACTGCGTGTTTTTTGGGAGGGTAACAACAATCGTCAACCATTAATCATAGCAGGTTTTTGGCTCGATACAAGGCGATTATTTGAATAGGGTGCGTCCAAAATTTTAGGTAGGGGCAGGTCTGAGATCTGCCGCTACTTGACCCAAAATTTAGGACAGCCAGTTTGAATAAGGATAGAACGCATGCGAGCGATCTTGCAACGGGTCAGGCGAGGCCGGGTTACGGTCGATGAAAACGTCGTGGGCGAAATCGGTCCGGGCTATGTGGTCTTGCTGGGCGTAACTCAGGCAGACGGACCGGATCAGGTCAAGAAACTGGCCGAAAAGACGGCCCATTTACGGGTATTCGAGGATGAACAGGGCAAGCTGAATCGTTCTGCTTTGGATGTCGGGGCTGACATGCTGGTCATCTCTCAGTTTACCCTGTTTGCCGATGCAAAAAAGGGGCGGCGGCCCAGTTTTACGCATGCCGCTGCCCCTGATATAGCCGAGCCATTGGTCGATCAATTTGTCGATGTACTCCGCTCGCTTGGCGTAGAAAAGGTAGATACCGGCGTTTTTGGAGCTCACATGCTGGTCCACATCGAGAACGACGGGCCGGTCACGATTATCCTGGATACGGATCAACTATAGGGCGGACCACAGCCGGCTATTCCATAGCCGGCACATAGAGTTGGTTGGTGTAATCCTTGATCATGCGCGTGGTGCTGAACTGAGGCCCGATTGTGCGGATCGCCTCTTTGACCATCTTTAGCCACTGACGCGGGAGACCTTGGGTATCGCGGCCATAGAAGGCCGGGACAATGCTGTTCTCCAACGTCTCATAAATTGACATGGCATCGGCATGATTCTGATCATATTCATTGGCGTATTCTGCCTCAGGATCGCCAATCATCCAGCCATTCTTGCCGTTGTAACCTTCGACCCACCAACCA
>Ga0299906_10005251_pt1 | contig 10572 bp, 5 predicted proteins | sample RVTome_14_FD_200259 | JGI IMG/M metagenome (GOLD analysis project Ga0299906, IMG submission 200259) | Soil microbial communities from uranium-contaminated site in the Upper Colorado River Basin, Wyoming, United States - RVT145D125 (version 2) ... | reverse complement strand
TAACCACGACATGGCGGCCTTCGACCGGGATCTGACTGCGCTCGAGCAGCTCCACGACACCCAGCGGCGTCGCCGGGACGAAGTTCGGGCGTCCCACGGCGAGCAGCCCCTGGCTCATCGGATTGAGTCCGTCGACGTCCTTGGCCGGATCGATGGCGGCCACAACCTCGAACGGATCGGCGGGACACTCCTTCGGCAGCGGCAGTTGCACCAGGATGCCGTGGATCAGTGGATCCTGGTTCATGTCACGGATGGTCAGCAGGATGGTTGCTTCATCGACGTCGGCAGGAAGCCGGCGATCGAACCACGCCATACCCGCTGCCTCCGCGGCCTTGTTCTTCATGCCGACGTACTGCTCGGACGCAGGATCGTCACCGATCAGCAGGTCGACGAACCCGGGTGTGATGCCCGAGGCGGCGACTCGCTCCGCGATCTCGGCCCTGACCTGCGCCGCGATCGCCTTCCCGTCGATGATCCGCGCCGCCATGCTCGCTCCCCTATCCGTGGCGGAAATGCCGTGTGCCGGTGAACACCATCGGGATCCCGTGCTCGTTCGCTGCCGCGATCACCTCATCGTCGCGCACCGAGCCCCCCGGCTGGATCACCGCGGCCGCGCCCGCGGTCGCGACCGCATCCAGCCCGTCGCGGAAGGGGAAGAACGCGTCGGAGGCGGCGACCGCGCCTTTGGCGCGGTCGCCGGCCTTGCGCCCGGCGATGTCGGCGGCATCGACGCGGGACACCTGTCCCGCGCCGATGCCCACCGTCGCGCCCTCACGCGCGAGCACGATCGCGTTGGACCTGACGTGCTTGCACGCGCGCCACGCGAACAGCAGGTCCGCCCACTGATCCTCGGTCGGCTGCACGTCGGTCACCACGCGCATGCCGTTCTGAAGATCGGGCGCGTCGTCGGGGTCCTGGATCAGGAACCCACCGGCGATCCTTCGGTACGCGCGCTCACGACCCGGCGTCCCGTTGAGCCGCAACAGCCGCAGGTTCTTCTTCCCGCGCAGCACACCCAGCGCAGCATCGTCGAAGCCCGGCGCGACGATGCACTCGGTGAAGATCTCCGCCATCGCGCGCGCGGCCGCCTCGGTCACCGGCCGGTTGAACGCGACGACGCTGCCGAACGCCGACAGCCGGTCGCAGACGAGCGCGCGCTCGTACGCATCGGCCTCATCGGCCCCGATCGCGAGCCCGCAGGGGACCGCGTGCTTGATGATCGCGCACGCGGGCTCGTCGAAGTCGAACGCCGCAGCCAGCGCCGCGTCCAGATCGACGTAGTTGTTATAGGACAGCTCCTTGCCGTGGAGCTGCTCGGCCCGCGCGAGCGAACCGGTCGCGGCGTCGGCGTCCAGGTACAACGCGCCGCGCTGGTGCGGGTTCTCGCCGTACCGCAGCATGGTCGCGCGCTCGAGCGCCAAGGACACCCGCTCGGGGAAGTCGACGTCCCGATGCATCCACGCCGCGATGGCCGCGTCGTAGGAGGCGGTGTGCGCGAATGCCTCGGACGCCAGCGACCGTCGCGTTTCCGCCGACAGCCCCTTCTTCTCCCCGATCTCCGCGAGCAGATCGTCGTACCGCCCGGGATTCACCACGATCGCCACGCCGGTGTGGTTCTTCGCGGCCGCACGTACCAGCGTCGGCCCGCCGATGTCGATCTCCTCGATCACTTCGGGCCACGGCTTGTCCGCCGCGACCGCCTCGCGGAACGGATAGAGGTTGCAGATCACCAGGTCGATCGGATCGATCCCATGCTCGTTGAGCGTGGCCATATGCTCGGGGATGTCGCGGTTCGCGAGTATCCCGCCGTGGATGCGCGGATGCAGTGTCTTGACCCGCCCGTCGAGCATCTCGGGGAAGCCCGTGACATCCTCGACCGGTGTCACGTCGACGCCTGCTTCGGCGATCACCTTCGCGGTCGAGCCGGTCGCGATGATGCGCGCGCCCAGATCGGCCAGCGCGCGGCAGAACTCGGCGAGACCGGCCTTGTTCGAGGTCGAAGCGAGGACGGTTCTGATCGCGATGACGTCGCTCATGCGGGGTAGCGTACCCCATCGCCGCGCCGCATCAGCCGCCTAGGATTCGAGGCTGCGCAGGCGTTGCGACATCCCTTCCAACAGCATGCGCGACAGTCCTTCGTTGCGTTCGAGCATCGGCCTGAACGCCCACGACAACACGGTCAGCGTCTTGACGTCGGAGGTGGTGACGACGTCGGCGATCCGAGGCTTGTCCTCCAGCAACCCCATCTCACCGAAGTACTCGCCTGGGCCCAGCGACGCGACGATCCTTCCGTCGAGCACGACGTCGATGGTCCCATCGAGGATCAAGTGGAAGCCGACCCCGAGATCGCCTTTCTTGACGATGGTCGTGCCGGCCGGATGATTAACCTCAACACCGCTCGTCGCGAGTGCGGCGATGTCACGGTCGGTCAGACGCTTCAGCGAGGGCATGGCGCGCAGCTGCTCGCCCAGCCCACCTTTGATGGTCTTCCTCCGCAGCATGGCCCCTCCCCTGTCCCCACGCCTGGTTCACCGTACCGCGCGCCCTACGTTCTGGAAAGGGCGCCCCGACCATCAGACGTCTGCCACCCCCTTCTTCTCTGGTCGACGTTCATCCTGGGCTCGGGCGCGGTGCCACAGCACCAGGCCATCATCGCGAAACCCGTTCAACGATCCTGAGGTTCAACGCCCCCAAGAGTTCGTCTTCACCCAGAATCGTCAGCCGGTGGATCGGTTCCCAACGGGCGTCTAACTATCTGAACGAATGATGCCATGAGCAACTAGATCCGCGTGAAGTCGCTCCTTCTTCACATCGAGATTCTTCAGACTACCGGGCCAAAGAATGCGCGCCGTTCTATCGAAGGCAGCGGCACGATCGGGATTCTCATTCTGCTCCAGGAGGGAAAGAACGATGTGCACAGTAGGATCACCATGTTGGATCAGTTCCGCTGCTTCCTCCAGGATCGCCTCCGCTTTTGATCGCTGGCCGGGGGTGAGGAGCAACATCAGCCCGAGATTGACGAGAAACTGTGGCTGGCCTTGCCGGTCCAGCCTAGCCAGGGCTGCCTCAGCATTCTCCTCAACGTCTTTCCAGTTACGCTTTGCGAACGCTAGGTCGGCACCGCGAAAGTAAGTGAGCATATCCTCAGGGTGCTGCTGGGACATGTCAGCGAACATCGCCTCGGCCTCGCCAAGTCTTGCATCCCGTATGAGACGGCCGATTAGAGCGGACTGCAGATCAACAGAACCTGGATGCCGCTTCAGGCCTGTGCGCAGAACCCGCTCGGCACGCTGCCTATCGCTGATGGATTCGCTAAGGATGCCGAAAGCGTGGGGGTTCCCAGGGCGCAGCCTCACGTACACATGCGCGATGAGCGATGCCAGCCGCTGCCAACCGCGCTCGCGTACCGACCACACAAACTGGCCAACAAGTTTCCATACTGAGCGTCTCATTGCGCCTACGGCTTGCATATGTCGTAATCGTCCATGACGCAATAGCCGTAGATTCCGGCAAGACCAAGACCTACTCCAGCCTTCCACCGCGACCTTGGTCCACGAGGCCCTCCAGACGTTGGGGCTGTCCACTGACGATTCCATTCCTCCGCAAGAGCTGTCGGCCCGGGATGGTGTCCGCTCCACCGAAGATCGGGAGGTTCCCATCCACTGCTCATCGTGTAGACGACCACAGCAGCGGTGACTATGACGAGAGCGGCGACGGGATTGAAGGCCCCGAGCAGAGCCCATCCCAGCTCACCAGTCGGATCGGCATAGAGCGTTGGTCGATTCCGCACATACACATAGGAGGCCACGTAGGGATCCATGATCCAAGCGGGAAGGGGATCGAGGCTGAGGAATCGGCCGGTATCGGGACCGTACTGTCGTGCACGCAGATGATAGAGGCCGGTGTCTAGGTCCCAGAGTTCTCCCGTATAGCGCAGCAGATTGAGTGGAGTTTGGAGTCCGTGTTGTGTTTCGCTGCGCAGCTTCCCGAAGGGTTCGTAGGTGTAGCTCCATACGGTTGCGCCCGCCGAGTCCGAGACCGAAGCCACGCTCCCGAGAGCGTCGTGCGCATAGTAGTACTCGGCTGAGGCGCCGGAGCGCATCTGGTGGATGTCGTGTCCCCAAGCGTAACGACGCTTGACCGTGTAGGGGCTCAGACCGTTGACTTCCAGCGCGAGCTGTGAGATCGCGGCGTTGGGGTCCCAGTTGTAGTGGGTCATCTCATCGCAGGTCGGCACGCATGGCACCGAGGAAGAGCGCGTGTTGTTTCCGTTGAGCGTGGTGTCCTTTGCCATGGTCAGACGTCTGCCGTCCCCATCGTATTCATGCCAGATCGTAGTGGTCGTCAGCGCATCGGAGACCCAGGTCGAACTTAGGCGATTGGCCAGGTCGTAGGCGAAGTTGCGGCTGCCCGCTTTGGTCATGTTGCCGTTCGGGTCGTGCGTGTACGTGATCGTGCCTTCGGGTCCGGTCACGGTTGCGAGTTCGTCCGTCTGCTGACCACCTGCCTGCCGATAGCTATAGGTGGTCGTTCCGGTGGGCCGGACCTCTGTGAGGCGATTCCCGACCGCATCGTATGCGTAGTCGATGTCCTTGGTGAGCGGGCAGCTGGCGGCGAAGCAGACCGTATCCAAACGCTGCATCGGATCGTAAGTCAAGGTAGTTACCGCCCCAGGCGCATCGATCCGCGTAGGGTTGCCGACCTCGTCGAAGGTATACCCAAAATCAGTCAGCGTGGTCGCACCCTTGACGGCAGAGACATCCGTCAAGCGACCGGCGGCATCATAGCCGCGTGTCTCAACAACGCCGTTAGGCAGAGTCGTAGTCTTCAGAGTGTCCCCAGCCTCGTAGGTGTAGGAGGTCATAAGGCCTCCGATCGACATGGTCTCGAGGCGCCCATCGTCGTCGTAGGTGTAGTCAACGGGTCCTTCACCCTCGGGATAGCCTCGCTGTTTGACGCTGCCATCCGCGAAATACTCGTAGGTGAACGCACCGGTCTCCCAGGCAGCCAGGGCGTCATCGCGATCTGCTGACCGCAGCTGGTTCAACGCATCGTAGAAGTAGGTAACAGTCCCTGCGCCATCGGTCATCGACTTGCGATTGTCATCAGCATCGTAGGTAAAGGCAACATCAGGCGTTGCGTCCGAGTAGTTGATCGAGGTGATGCGACTCAACTCATCGTAGCCGTAGGTGATTTTGAAGTCTCCGACGGTAGGAGTCGCGACGCCCTTGGGTGTTTCCAACGAGGCGACGTTCCCGTTCGGATCATGGCCGAGCTTCCAAGTCTGCCCGGTGGGGACGAACAGCGCCTGCATGAGGCGGTTGGCGGCGTCGTATCCATACTCGGTTCTGCGGTTCAGGCCATCGACGCGGGCAGCAAGGTTTCCAACCTCGTCGTACTCGTAGGAGGTTTGAGAGAGCGGTTGCCCTGCCTGATCGAGTTGCTTGACGGTCTTCAGGCGACGCTGAGGATTGTATTCGTACGAGACAACCGACTGCTCGGTTGCATCGCCTCCCTTGGCCTCCCAGATCTTGACGAGCGGACCCGTTGGGTCGTATGTCAACTCGGTGAAGTAGCCAGCATCGAAACCGACAGGGTCAGTGATCTTCGTGAGCTGGTCGGTGGCGTTGTACTCAAAGCGCCAGCGAAAATCTTCCGGATCCGCGCCAGGCTCGTTTCCACGAGCTTCGACCATACTCGCCGGCCGTCCGCCAGCGTCGAAGACGAACGTCGTCTCATGATCAAGCGGCGACTCGATCGAGGTGATGCGACCGGGATTCGTCGAATCCGTATAGCCGAACTCCCAGGTCTTGCCACGCGGATCGGTCACGCTCGCCAGCAGTCCCAGCCCACCAGCGTCTCGACCGTACTGCCAGATCGTGCCGCCGGGCGCTGCATCAGTCGCCGGCTGCGTGATCTCAGTCAGGTTTCCGTTCGTGTCGTAGTCGTATTCCGTGAGGCGATCCGGATCCGAGGGATTGTCCTTGTGGGGGATATAGGTGTCGATGTCGTTGCGCACCGTATAGGTGAAACGCTCTGGCGTGTAGACCAATTCAGACGGGGCCGCGCGTGTGAGCATGTTGCCCCGCGCATCATAGGTCGCGGTCTGAACGAAGCCCCGCGCGTCTTCGATCTCCACCAGGTTGAGATTGCCGTCATAGCTGTAGATGATTGTGTTGCCGAGCGGATCGATCCGACGGATCAAAACGTTGTGCTCGTAGACATCCTTCCATTCACCACTCCGGGTATCAGTCACCGTCGCGGTCTGCGTCACAGGATCCCAATCGTAAACCCAGTGATGATCCGGTGCACCCACCGTCGCCGACGGAACGATCTGCTCGATCACACGTCCAGACGAAGAATCATAGACATTCTTGACTATACGCTGGGAGGGGATGCTCTGATCAAAGAGCTCCGCGAGTCGCCCACCCGCATCATACGTATAGGTCGTGACCCCGAGGCGCACATCCGTCACCGACGTCAAGCGACCCGCCGTGTACCCATACTGGACCATGCGAGCATCAGGCAGCTCGACGCGCTCAAGAAGCCCGGTCACCGCATTGTTCGTCAGGGTCACCGATCGGGTCGCAGAACCCGACGCCGTCGCAAGCACGATCGTCTGCAGGCGTCCAGAAGCATCATAACTCAGCGCGTGCCGGTTGCCGTTCCGATCCCGCAACTCGGTGAGACGACCAGACGAGGTAAAGGAGTACCGGACCTGATCACGGCGCAAGAGTTCGTAGCCTCCCGTAACCGAACTCAGTCGCGAGCGGACGCCGGGGCCACCACGATAGGAACCATCAGTCAGGCGCGTGAACTTCACACGCTGACCGTCCTCTCCACGCAACCAGACATCGCCGTTCCCCTCCACCGAAAGCGATGCTGCGTAACTGTGTGTCCAGCCCGGCCCCAAAGCCCCCGACGTCGTGTCCCGCGACGTGTAGTAACGCCTGAACTCGAACGGGAGTCCAACCCAAGGCAAGCGTAGATCGCTCATCTCGTTGACGAAGGCACCCGTCGCCGTGTTCACCGGATCCGCATTACATGCGCTCGGGTTCGCCGCGTGGATGTCCGCATAGCACGATCCATAGGTTTGGGCCTCATCGATTCCCATGCCAGAGACGATCTTGAGATCAACGAAACTCTCGACGCCCACATCCGTCGCTCGCACAGCAAGGTGATTGGTTCCCGCCTGAATCAGGTGCGGAGGAACGGCCACGATGTGCTCATCGTAGAACGGGCAGTCCCCATCAGACTGCGAATACATCAGCGAGCCGTTCCAGTAGATCGCGATGTTGTTATCGACCGCGGCGAAAATAACGATCTCCGTCGTGGCGTTCGCCAACGTCAAGCTGCGTCGAAGCAACAGATCCGTGTTCGTCGTCCACGTCGTCGCCACCGTTGACTGAAGAGCGCAACCACCACCGCTGCCGAATGCCGCCGAACCAGACGCCCACGACGAGTCATCGAAGGTTGGCGACTCGAACCCAGGCTCGGCCCCATGCGCAACCACCTTGTATTTGTAGCCCGAAGCCTCGTACGGGACCAGGGTCTGTGGACCATGCGAAGCCTCGGCTGATCTGAAGTCGATGCCTGGAAGACCGTCAACCGACAGGGTCAGCGTTACGGCCAGCGTGACAACCAGTCTCCAGCGCGCCATCTCGGCTCCCCCGTTTAGCTCGTCCCGACCCAGCTCAGCTGACCCGTCCCCAAACCGACGCTAGCGACGGTAGTTCGAATTGTCAACATTTAGGCGTTTCGTCGGCCACGGCAGGCGTGGTCGCTTGGGGTCAGCGCTGCTCGTCGAGGATGTGGACTCTGCGGTCTTCGACCTTCAGGCGTCCCAGCGCGAACAGCCGGATCGCCTCCGGGTATAGCCGCCGTTCGTGCTGCTTGATCCGTTCGTGGAGGGACGCCTCGGTGTCGTCGGGCCGGACCTCTTCGCAGGCCTGCAGGATGATCGGCCCCGCGTCCAGATCCTCGGTCGCGAAATGGATGGTCGTGCCGGTGACCTTCACGCCGTGCGCGAGCGCGTCGCGGACGCCATGCGCGCCGGGGAAGGCAGGGAGCAGCGCGGGGTGGCTGTTCATCGCCGGCACGCCCAGGATCTCGAAGTACTCGGCGGTCAGGATGCGCATGAACCCTGCGTTGCAGGCCAGATCCACGTCGTGCGCGCGCAGTACGCGCGCGCACGCGGCCGAGAACGCCGGGCGCCGGTCTTTGCCGTACTCGGCCCAGTCCACGACCACGGCCGGCACGCCGGCACGCTCCGCGCGCGACAACCCCTCGATCGTGGGACGGTCCGACAGCACGACGGCGACCTCGTAGAGATCAGCCTCGTCGAGGATGCCTTGCAGCAGCGTCCCGGCGCCCGAGACGAGCACGCCTACCCGCATCTTGCGCACGCGGGCACGGTAGCAGCGGCGGTCAGAAGGCGCGAAACGAACGCGGCGGCGCTCGCAGGCCTGTGAAAATGGCCCGCGGATAGTCACATCGGGCCGTGGAAGACCAGACGCGCGCCTCGTTCTGACCCTTCGTACGAGGCCCTCGCGCAGCGGGGCCGCCGACATCGCGAGAGATCGCGATCGCCGCGCCAGGGGGAGGGACCCATGCTTGCTCGTAGCCGTACGCGCGCGCGTTCGACCGCCATGCGCCTGATCGTCCTCACGTTGGTCGGATCGACACTGCCCGCCGCAGTCGCCCACGCCGACGACCCGTCGGTGACCGCCGATCCACGGCTGTCCACCCGGGTCGACTCCTCGGGGACCGGCGCGGCCGTCACCGCCGTGCAGACCCCCGCGTTGCGCAACGCCGCCGCGCGCAGCACCGCCGCCCCTCGCATCCTGCTGATCGGCACCGGCGTGCATCGCGCGTTGTTCCCGGCGCCGCTGCAGCCTTCGATCGTTGCACCAACACCTGCCGACGGTCTCGACGCGCACGGCTACGGCACGCTCGCCGCCTCGGTGATCCTGCAGGTGCTCCCGCAGGCCGTCATCACTTCTCGAGCGGTCCCGGCACGAGACTCTGCGTTCTCGCTGATCGACAACCGCCGCCTCGCCGAGGCGCTCGAGCATGCGCGCGCGTCGCGCGGCTCATACGACGCCGTGCTGCTCGCGTTCCCGCCGCAGGCCGCGCTCGACCCGACCGCGCATGCCCTCGGTCACGTCCAGTACGGCGAGGCGTTCGGCACCGGCCTGTCGATGGTGACCGAAGCGCTGCTCGCGAACGCGGGCCGCAACACCGACGGTCCGGTCGCCGGCATCCCGCTGGACCGCGACCTGCGGAACCGGCTGTTCGAGGGAGCCAACCTCAAGCAACGCGACGCGATCGAGCGCTACGCGGCGCAGGCGGTTGCGTGGCTGCGGATCACCGACGCGCTCGAGGCCCTGTCCGACGCCGGCGTCGCCGTGATCGCACCCTCCGGCGACCTCACCCGCAACAACGGCGGGACCATCGCGCCGCTTCCGACCCAGACCATCTACGGCTTGTCGGCGCATCCCGACGTGATCACCGTCGGCGCGGCCTACGGAGACGGCACGACGCTTCGCGTCTCCCCGACCTCGGGCCGCGGCCCCACCCTGGACCTGATCGCCAAGCCCGACCTGCTCGCCCCGGCGAACGTGATGGGCCTGCTGCCCGGATCCTCCACGCTGACCTGGCGGGACGACTCGACCCGCGTGCCGCTCGCGCGCATCGACTGGGCCGCGGCCGGCGTGCCGCCGACGGTCTGTCCGAGCATCACCAGCGCGTACCGCTGCGTCCTGCAAGGCTCGTCGGTCGTGTCGGCCTCGGTCGTGACCGCCAACCTGGCGTCCTTGGTTTCGGCCGGCGTGCCGAACCGCGCCGCCGCGCGCGACGGGAGCGACGACCAGATCCTGCGCGGCATCGCCATGGTCGAGGCCTCGCGCGCGCACGCGATCGCCTCGGAAGGCTCGCGTACCGCGTACCAGTGGGAGGAGGGCGCCGGCGTGCTCGCCGGGCTGGGCGGTTTCGACCGAACGCGTACGCCGGTTCCGATGGCGCGCGCCGACCTGGGCACGATCGGCTGGAACGAGCAGCGCGACGCAACCATCCCGCTGTGGGCCGGCGGTGCGCGCGCAGCCACCGCCGTCGCAGCGCTCACCTCGCACCTCGGACCCGACCCGACCGGTCGCGCGATCGCGCAGCCGTACACGAACGGATCCCGCGTAAGCGCCTCGGCGGTCTCAGACGGCATCGCGCTGACGGTGGGCAAGGCGCGAGCGGCCGGCGGCGTCTACGGCGGCACTTTGACCTTGAGCGGACCGACCGGCGATAAGGTCTCGATACCGCTGGACCTGATCCAGGGCGTCACGATCGATTTCCACGTCGACTACGCGTACAACGAGTTCCAGACCGGAGGCATCGAAGGCGAGCGCGTCGAGAAGGCGACGGCGATGCTTTTCGTGGGGCTCCCACCGAACGTCGGCTTGGTCGGCGAGGCGTTCAAGAACCTGTCGAGTACACAGCTCAAGCGTGTCGGCGGCGATCCGACCAACGGGCCGGTCGTTCGCTACGCGACCACCCGCGACACCTTCGTCGAGCACTGGCTGC
>Ga0299906_10005250_pt1 | contig 10572 bp, 11 predicted proteins | sample RVTome_14_FD_200259 | JGI IMG/M metagenome (GOLD analysis project Ga0299906, IMG submission 200259) | Soil microbial communities from uranium-contaminated site in the Upper Colorado River Basin, Wyoming, United States - RVT145D125 (version 2) ... | reverse complement strand
GGGCCAGCACCCGGCCTTCGGCGACGCGCTGCCCGTCCCCGAAGCCCACCGACTCCACGCGCCCGCCCAGCTCGGAGGTGACGTCCACCTCGAGCCATGGCTCGAGCAGACCCGACACCTCGAGGTGCTCGGTGAGCCCGGCGGGCTCGAGCTGCAGGACGGAGACCGGGGCCGGGATCTCCCCCTGGGTCTCCCCGGGGATCCCGTCGGCCCGGCCACCGGCGCAGGCGGCGGCGCCGAGCCCGGCGCCGACCAGAAGCAGGGTGCGGATGCTAATCGTCATCGTTGTCATCTCTCCGGCTCCGCCACCGCCGGCCCGGCGGGAGCCGCCAGGTCGGCGTCGGGGCGCAGCCCGATCAGGTACTTGAGGTCGGCCAGGGCGGTGAGCCCCATGTGGAGCGCTTCGGCCCGGGTCAGCTCGGCCTCGCGAAGCGCGCGCTCGGCCTCCAGCACGTCCAGGAACGTCACGGCCCCCCAGCGGTAGGACTCCTCGGCCACGCGCTGCGCCTCCTCGGCGCCGCGCACGGCCAGCTCGGAGGCATCGAGGGCCTCGACGGCTCCCCGCCACGTCCCCCGGGCCTGCTCCAGCTCGCGACCCAGCGACGCCCGGAAGGAGGCCTCGGCCAACTGGCTCTGGAGCTGCTGCGAGCGGTAGCGGCCGATGGTGGAGGCGCTCTTCAGCCCGTCGAAGAGCGTCCAGCGCAGCGAGACGCCCACGGACCAGTTCTTGAACTCCAGGTCCGTGAAGTTGTCCACCGTGAAGGTGTCGATCCCGAAGGACGCGTTCCCCACGATCTCCGGGAGCACGTCGGAGCGGGTGACCTGCTCGGCGGCCTTCAGCACCGCGCGGTCAAGGGCGAAGCGGCGCAGCTCGGACCGGCCGCTCGAGGCCCGCTCCAGCAGCTCCGGCACATCGGGCACCTCGGGGAGGGGCGCCGGGAGCGCGAGGCCGTCCACCAGCTCCACGGGCTCGCCGATCGGGCGTCCCAGGGTCTCGTTGAAGCGGGCGGTGGTGAGACGGATGTCGTTGTCGGCCCCGACCAGCCGCGGCTTCAGGTTGGCCAGGGCGACCTGGGCGCGGAGCAGCTCGAGGCGGGTGGCGTCCTCGAGCTCCAGGCGCGTCTCCACCTGCTCGAGCTGGCGCTGCCGCGCCAGCTCCTCGCTCTCGAGCACCCGCTTGCGCTGTCGGGCGAGCTGCAGATCGTAGTAGGCGAAGGCCACGCTGCGGGCCAGGCGCCGCTCCTCGGTACGCACGTCGACCCCCACGCCCTCGAGCTCGTTGCGGGCCGCCCGCAGCGCGCCCTTGACGCGCCCGAAGGTGTAGATCGGCTGCTCCAGGCTGAAGCTCCAGGCGTAGTTGTCGAAGCTGAACGCGTCGAGGGCCTCCGGGGGCAGCGCGTCCGGGCCCTCGAGGAGGCGCGAGAAGAAGGGGCTGTTCTTCAGCCCGGGGTCCAGGGAGTGGACGTAGCGCGACTGGAAGTCCAGCGTCGGAAGGGCTTCGGCCCGCGCCTCCCGCACCTGGAGCTTCGTCTCGTTCACCAGCTCCCTCACGCGGCGGGCCTCGGGGTTCGCCCCGATCGCCGCGTCGATCGCCTGGCTCAGGCTGAGCCGGACCGGGTTCGGAGCGGCCGCGGTCGCGGAGGCGGCCAGCAGCGCAGGCAGCAACGTCGCAAGCGGTCTCAAGCGTTCTCTCCGGTGGTGGGGGCGGGTGCCAGCCCCTCGATCAGGATCTCGAAGTAGCAGGGATGGAGCGGCAGCCCGTCCCGGAGCGGCGCCGGCTCGGTGCCGAGTGCTGCGCCCACGATCGGCTCGCGCAGCATCCCCTGGATGGCCGCGGCGGCGGCTCCGCGGGGGCGCAGCTTCCGGAACTTCCCCTCCCGCTCGCCCCGGGCCAGCACGTCCTCGATCAGCCTGCGCTCCGAGAGCTGGAAGGGCTGCGCGTCCCGGGGCACCGCGGCCAGCTCCCGGGCGACCCCCGGGCTGACGCCGTGAGCGCCGACCCGCCGCCGGATGCACGAGAACTTGGTGGCGAACAGCGCGCGCAGCGCCCGCCGCGGGTCGGTCTCGGCCTCGGCCGACTTCCTCATCTCCTCCAACAGCTCGGTCTCGACCTGGCTCACCGCCGCGTCGAAGATCTCGAGCTTGCCCCCGGGGAAGTGGTAGTAGAGCGCCCCCTTGACGACACCCAACTGGCCGGCGACCTCCGTCAGGGAGGTCTTGCGGAAGCCGAAGCGGGCGAAGTGGGCGACGGCGACGGCCAGGATCTGGTCCCGGTCCAGGGTCCGCGGAGCGCTACGCGCTTGACTCATTGACCGTCACGTTCAAACGATAGATTGAATCGCCGCCGGCGTCAAGCGGCGGCCCCTGAGCTCCGCCCTGGTCCCGCGACCCGGGTCGGTCACCTCCTCCCTGATCTATACGAACGGAGTCGGCCGAATCGACGACAATGATGGGAGCATGAGCGGGTGGCGGCGATGTGACGGGGGGAAGGCCGGGTCGGCGCCGCCGGCGGAGGCCGGTCCCTGAAGCCACGGCGCGCTGCTCGCGTGGCCTGGGCGATGCTGCTCGTTCCCCTCGCGGCCGGGGTCCACCTGCTCGCGGCGCGAGCTCCCCAGGCCGTGGAGCGATGGTTCGCCGGCTCGCTCTATCCTGGCGTGGCGGCCGGGCTCTCCGCCCTGAGTGGCCTGGTACGGTTCTCGGCCGCGGAGTGGCTCGCCGGCGCCGTCCTGCTGGGGACACCGGCCGGGGGCATCGCCCTCTTCGTTCTTTCCCGGCGGGGTGGCGCCGGATGGCTGCGCGCCGTGGCCGCCGTCCTGGGCCTGTGGCTGGCCCTGGCCGGCGGGCTGTACCTCGCCTTCCTGCTCTCGTGGGGCCTGAACCACCAGCGCCCGCCCCTGGCGAAGCTGATCGGGCTGGATTCGGAGCCGGGCGGCGTCGAGGAGCTGCGGCGGCTGTGCGAGGAGCTGGCGGCCGAGGCCGACGCCGCCCGTGAGGGTCTCCCGGAGGACGCGGCCGGGGTCATGCGCCTGGAGGGCGGGCTCGAGGCGGCGATGCAGCGGGCGGGCCGCGGCTTTCGCGCCCCGGAGCTGGCCGAGCTTCCCTTCGCCGCCGCGGCGGCCCGGGCCGCCCCGAAGCTCCCGCTCGTCTCGCCGCTGCTGTGGCGCGCCGGCATCAGCGGCATCTACGTCCCCTTCACCGGCGAGGCCCACGTGAACGCGACGCTGCCCCATCCCGACGTCCCGTTCGCGGCCTGTCACGAGCTGGCGCACCTGGCCGGCTTTGCACGGGAGGACGAGGCGAGCTACGTCGGCTACCGGGCGTGCCGGGCCCACCCCGACCCCGACTTCCGCTACTCCGCCCTGTTCGCGGCCAGCCTGTACGCCGCCGCGGCCCTGGCCCGGGTCGACCGCGAGCAGTACGAAGAGGTCAGCGCGGTGCGCTCGCCGGCCGTCCGGCGTGACGTGGAGGCCGTGTGGACCTGGTCCCGGCGCTACCAGGGTGCCGTGCGGCGCACCGCGGAGCGGGTCAACGACGGCTATCTCAAGAGCCAGGGACACGCCCTGGGCATCCGCAGCTACGGGCGGATGGTGGACCTGATGCTGGCGGAGCGGCGCCGAGCCCGACCGTGAGCCGCCCCTCCGTTCTCCCCGGCGCCGCGCCGTTGCCGATCGATTCCCACCTCGAGGCGATCGCGGCCGCGGTCCGGGGCGGGGGAGCGGCCGTGGTGGTGGCGCCTCCAGGCGCCGGCAAGTCGACGCGGGTCCCTCCCGCGCTGGCCGCCGCGGGGCCGGTGATCCTGCTCCAGCCCCGGCGCGTGGCGGCCCGCTCCCTCGCCAGCCGCATCGCCGCGGAGCAGGGCCTGGCCCTCGGGGAGGAGGTCGGCTGGCAGGTGCGAGGCGAGCGCCGCGCCGGCCCACGGACGCGCCTGCTGGTCGCCACCGAGGGGATCCTCACCGCGCGGCTGCAGCGCGACCCGCTGCTCTCCGACTTCGGGTGCGTCGTCATCGACGAGTTCCACGAGCGCAGCCAGCACGCCGACGTGGCCCTCGCCCTGGCCCGCCAGGCGGCCCGGGCCCGGGGGGACCTCGGGCTCGTGGTCATGTCGGCCACGCTGGACGCGGGACCCGTGGCGGAGTTCCTGGGAGGGTGTCCCGTGTTCCGGATCGAGGCGCGCCGGCACCCGGTGGAGATCCGCTACGAGCCGGGCGCGGAGGTCGCGGGCGCGGCCCGGGATCTCGCCTCTCGCGGCGGCCACGTCCTCTGCTTTCTGCCGGGAGCCGGGGAGATTCGCCGCGCCGGAGAGGATCTGGCGGCGTGGGCGTCGGGCGCAGGCGTCAGGGTGCTGCCGCTGCACGGCCGGCTCGACCCGGACGCCCAGGACGCGGCTCTCGCCCCTTCGCCCCGGTCGAAGCTGATCCTGGCCACGAACCTGGCCGAGACCTCGCTGACGGTGGAGGGCGTCACGGCCGTCGTCGACTCGGGCCGCGAGCGTGTTCTGCGCTACGACGCGGCCAAGGGGCTGGATCGCCTCGAGACGGAGCGCATCTCCGCGGACTCAGCGGAGCAGCGCGCCGGCCGCGCGGGCCGTCTCGCCCCCGGGGTGTGCGTGCGTCTCTGGAGCCCGGCGGAGAGACTCCGGCCGCACCGGGAGCCGGAGCTGGAGCGGGTGGACCTGGCCGGTGCCGTCCTCGACGTCATCGCCTGGGGGGGAGACCCGCGTCGCTTCGAGTGGTTCGAGCGCCCGCCCGAGGAGGCTCTCGAGCGGGCCTTCGACCTGCTGGTCCGACTGGAAGCCTGGGACGGCCGGAGGCTCACGCCCCTCGGGGAGCGGATGCGGGACCTGCCGCTCCACCCCCGCCTGGCCCGCGTGCTGATCGAGGCCGGGGGCTCCCGCCTCGCCGCGGCCGCGTGCGCCGTGCTCTCCGAGCCGCAGCCGCCTCTCTCGCGCGCGCCGGCCGGCGACTGCGACCTGCTGTCCCGCATCGACCGGCTCCGGCCCCGCGACCGCATCAGCCGGCTGGCGGAGGAGCTGTCGCGCGCCGCGGGCCGGGCCCTGGGCTCGAACGCGGCCGACGACGAGCGGGCGTTGCGGCGCGCGCTCCATCTGGGCTTTCCCGACCGGCTGGCCCGGCGCCGGGAGGTGTCGAGCCCGCGCTTCGTGCTGGCCTCGGGGCACGGCGCGCGGCTGGCGGACGAGAGCGGCGTGCGGGACGCCGAGCTGATCACGGCCCTGGACCTCCTCGCCGGCCGTCGCGGCGCGGGGTCGGAGGCTCTGATCCGGCTCGCGAGCGCCGTGGAGCGGAGCTGGATCGAGCCCGATCGGGTGACGATCGAGCACCGGCTCGAGCCCGGGGCCTCGGCCGTCCAGGCGCTGGAGGCCCGTTACTACGACGCTCTGCTCCTGGAGGAGCGCCCGGTCGCCGCCGACGCCGAGCGGGCGGCGCCGCTGCTGGTCGCCGAGCTGCGCCGCCGCGGTCTCCAGCCGCGGGACGAGGACTTCGCGCGGCGGGCGCGCTTCGCTGGCCTCGAGCTGGACCTGGGCGCGCTATGGGAGAGCGCCTGCGCGGGGCGGACCGAGTTGCCCGACGTCGAGCTGGCGACGCTGGTCCGCCCGGAGCTGCGCCGGCAGGTCGAGAGCCGGGCGCCGGAGCACCTCGCCCTCCCGAGCGGACGGCGCGTGCGGCTGAACTACACCGAGGACGGGGGCGTGACCGCTGCGGTGAGGCTCCAGGAGCTGTTCGGGCTGGGAGAGACGCCTCGTCTGAGCGGGGTTCCGGTGCTGCTCTCGCTGCTGGCGCCGAACGGCCGGCCCGTGCAGACCACCCGGGATCTCCGCAGCTTCTGGAACCGCACCTACCCGGAGGTCCGGAAGGAGCTGCGGGGGCGCTACCCGAAGCACCCCTGGCCGGAGGATCCCTGGACGGCGCCCCCGACCTCACGAGCCCGGCCCCGGAGCAGGTAGCGTTGCCGTTCCCGTTCTACGACCGGCTCTCGGCCCGCGACCAGGCCACGTACCGCAAGAGCGACGCGGTCCAGACCGTGACGCTCCCAAAGGCGCGGGAGCTGCACCCGCTGGTTGCGGAGCTGAGGGAGGAGCTGGCCCGGGGCGAGCGGCCGCAGATCGAGCGGCTGGCCCAGGCGATCGCGAACGGCGTCACCGCCGACCTGGGGATCGCCCCGGTCCGGGTGCAGGTGCTCGCGGTGCGGCCGAGCCGGAACTGGGGAGAGCTGCACGGCCTCTACACGGCCGAGGAGGGAGAGGTCGCCCGGATCCAGGTCTGGATGCGGACCGCCCACCACAAGCGGGTGGTGGCGTTCCGAACCTTCCTGCGCACGCTGCTCCACGAGCTGGGCCACCACGTCGACTTCGCCCACCTGAAGCTCCGGGAGTCCTTCCACACCGAGGGCTTCTTCAAGCGCGAGTCGAGCCTGTTCCGCCAGCTCGTCCCGGAGCGGTAACCCGCTCCCGAGACGTGCTCAGCTCGGCGCCTCCAGCTCGGGCCACTTCGGAGCGACCGCGGCCAGGGGCGCCTCGAGTCGGGCGACGAGGGCCCGGGGGGACTCCTCGACGAGGAGCAGCGCCTCGTGGCCGCTGCGGATGAAGCCCTCCCCGATGGCGTGGGCCACCAGGCTCACCAGGCCGTCGTAGTACCCGGCCACGTTCAGGATGCCCACCGGCTTCGAGTGGAAGTGGAGCTGGCGCCAGGTGATGATCTCGAGGAGCTCCTCGAAGGTGCCGAAGCCCCCGGGCATGGCCACGAAGGCGTCGGACCGCTCGGCCATGAGCGCCTTGCGGGCGTGCATGGTCCTCACGACGTGGGTCTCGCTGAGCCCGCCGTGGAGCAGCTCCTCCCGGGCCAGGGCCTCGGGGATCACGCCGATCACCTCGCCGCCGGCCTGCAGGGCCGCGTCCGCCAGCACGCCCATCAGCCCCACCGAGCCCCCGCCGTAGACGATGCCCCGTCCCGAGGCGACGATGGCCCGGGCCAGCTCCTCCGCCGCCTCCCGGTAGCGGGGATCGCCGCCGGTGCTCGACCCGCAGAAAACGCAGATGCGGCGGATGGAGCCCGGGTTCGTCAACGGCCTTTCGGGAACAACAGCATCAGGAAGCCGAAGAAGGCACCGGCCGCGCACGCGTACTGGCCGGTCTGCCAGCGGCCCGCGGGCAGGTCGAGTGACTCCATGATCCCCAGGTCGGCGGGCAACGGGGGGTACTCCCCGAGCTGGCTCGTGCAGTAGATGGCTCCGCCGATCCCGAGCAGCAACATCATCAGGCCGAAGCTGCGCATCGCGTCTCTCTCCTCACTTTCCCGTGAAGCGAGGGGGGCGCTTGTCCAGGAACGCGCTCATCCCCTCCAGCTTGTCCGCGGACTCGAAGGTGATCGCCTGGGTGGCCGTCTCGAAGGCGAGGCCCGCGGCGAGCCCCATCTCCGAGGACGCGTTCAGGGCCCGTTTGGCGAGCCGCACCGCCAGCGGCCCCAGCTCCAGCACCCGCCCGGCGATCTCCCGGGCGGCGTCGAGGAGCCCCTCCCGCGGCGCGATCGCGCTCACGAGCCCCACCTCGAGGGCGCGCCTCGCGTCCCAGCGCGCCCCGGTCAGGATCATCTCCTTGGCCCGCCCCAGCCCCACGATCCGGGGCAGGCGCTGGGTGCCGCCGGCCCCGGGGATGATCCCCAGCCGCGGCTCCGGCAGGCCGAAGACGGCGCCCTCGGCGGCGACGCGGACGTCGCAGGCCAGGGCCAGCTCGCAGCCGCCCCCCAGGGCGTAGCCGTTCACCGCGGCGATCGAGACGGCGGGGTGGCGCTCGATCGCGGAGAACACCCTGGAGTTGATCGCCGCCAGGGCGTCGTCCCGGCGGCGCTGGCGCAGCGCCCGGACGTCGGCCCCCGCGACGAAGGCCCGGTCCCCGGCTCCGGTGAGGATCAGCGCCGCGGTCCGGGCCCGCTCCACCTCGTCGAGGGCCCGGTACAGCTCGGTGATCGTGGTCCCGTCCAGGGCGTTGCGCACCTCCGGCCGGTTCACCGTGAGCAGGGCCAGGCGTCGCTCCTCCTCGAACTCCAGCCGGATGTGCTCGTAGCTCACGTCGGGTCCCCGTAGTCGTAGACGCCCCGCCCGGCCTTGCGACCCAGGCGCCCCTCGGCCACGTAGCGCTCCAGGAGCGCCGCGGGCCGGTACTTCTCGCCCAGCTTCTCGTGGAGGCGTCGCAGCACGGCCAGGCGGGTGTCGAGGCCGACGAGGTCCACGAGCTCGAAGGGGCCCATGGGGTGATTGAGGCCCAGCTTGACCGCCTTGTCGATGTCCTCCGCCGAGGCGACTCCCTGCTCGAGCATCAGGAACGCCTCGTTGCCGATGCTGGCGTTGATGCGGCTCGTCACGAAGCCCGGAGACTCGTTCACCAGCACGGTCTCCTTGCCCATGCGAGCGGCCACCTGCCGCGTGGTCGTCACCGTGCGCGGGCCGGTGTCGGCGGTCCTGACGACCTCCACCAGCTTCATCTTCGGGACCGGGTTGAAGAAGTGCATCCCGATCACGCGCTCGGGGTGCTCCGCGGCGGCCGCGATCTCGCTGACTGCGAGGGCCGAGGTGTTCGTCGCCAGGACGACCGCCGGCGGGCAGAGCGCGTCGAGGCGGCCGAAGACGCGGGTCTTCAGCTCCATCTGCTCCGGGACCGCCTCGATAGCGAAGTCCGTCCCCTCCGCGGCCTCCTCGAGGCTGGGGGCCGTCCGGATGCGCGACAGGGCGGCGTCGGCCTCCTCCCGGGAGAGCTTGCCGCGCCCCACGCCGTCGTCCAGGTCCTTGCGGATGCGGGCCCGGGCCAGGTCCAGAGCCTCCGGGGAGACGTCGTGGATCACCGTCGCGAAGCCGCCGGTCGCCGCGGCGTGGGCGATCCCCCGGCCCATCAGGCCGGAGCCGACCACGGCGACCTGCCGAACGTTCAGGGGAGAGGTCAAGCTACGCGGGATGATAACTCCGGCGCGGTGCCGCGGCGGGACCCGATCAGCGCGAGACGGCGGCCCCGGCGAGCTCCCGCCACGTCACCAGGACGAAACCCTCCCGCTCCAGGAACTCGCGGAACGAGGCGCGGCTCACCATGTCGAAGTCCGCCTGCCGCCACTCCGCGCCCCAGTCGGGGTGGTCCCGGGTGGCAGCGCGCATCTCCTCGTCGGCGTAGGCCAGGTGCACGATCAGCTCGTAGACCCCCGGGGGCAGCGGTGCCAGCAGCTCCTCGTAGGCCTCCTGCCAGCGGGAGAGCGGGACCCCCAGCGGGATCCCGACCGTCTCGTCGACCAGGGCTTCGGGGACGCCCGCGGGGCGCCCCCTCCTCTGGAGGCGCAGCGGCACGCCGTACTCCGCTCCCAGCCGGCGGTAGATCTGGCTCAGCTCCTCGGTCATGACCACGGTGCCCATGTGGGCGTCGAGGTGGGTGATCCGGATGCCCTCCTGGAGGGCCCGCTCGATCTGGGCCCTCAGCTCCAGCTCCACCTGCGCGGGATTCCCCGACTCCACGATCGGGGCCTGGCCGAGGGGCAGGAAGCCGTCCTCGTCGAGGAGCGACGCTACCGCGTCACTGGACGCGACCGGCCCCCAGCGGTACGTGGTCCACTCGCTGTTCAGGGCGAGGTGGATCCCGAGGTCGGCGTCCTCGTGCTCCCGCGCCCACTGCGCCACCTCGGGAAACCACGGGCAGGGGACCAGGATGCTGGCGGAGGTCACGTAGCCCTTCTCGAGGGCCTCGAAGGTGGCCCGGTTCACCGAGCGGGCCATGCCCAGGTCGTCGGCGTGGATCAGGAGCAGGCGGGCGTCCGGGGAATGGCCGAGGCGCTCCTGGACGGTGAGCTCCTGTGCCGGGGCGGCGTTCCCCGGGCCGAGCGTCAGGGCGATCAGCAGCGCGGATCCGGCTCCTCTTCGTACCCTCATCGTTCTCACTGTCTCCGTTTGGGAGGGTTGAAGCCCTCGCCTTCAGGCGACAGCTTCAGCATAGGGCGCGCTAGGATGCGCCAGTGGGGTATCGGCACGGGGCGCATACCGTATTCGAGATCCATCTTCATCTTGTCTGGACGACGAAGTACCGCAAGCCGGTGATGAGGGGCGAGGTGGCCTTGCGAGTGCGGGAGCTGATACGACAGGCGTGCCGGGCGGAGGAGGTGGACATCCTGAAGGGGCACGTGTCGCGCGACCACGTGCACCTGTTCGTGTCGGTCCCGCCCCAGGTGACGATCAGCCGACTGGTCCAACGACTGAAGGGGAGGAGCTCGCATCATCTGTTGTCCGAGTTCGCACACCTACGCAAGGCGTTTTGGGGTCGGCACCTGTGGGCCCGGGGGTACTTCTGCTGCAGCAGCGGGAACGTAACGGACGAGGTCATCAAGACGTACATCGAGAACCAGTCGCACGAGACCGACGGGGACTTCCGAGTAGAGGGCGAGGAGGCCCCTGGGCCGACGAAGCCCTCGCCTTGAGCCCGCTTGAGCGGGATGCTTTCAGTCGGCTTCAGCCGAAATAGACCCACTTCCAGTGGTCCCGTGAAGCCACCGCCTTACAGGCGGTGGAGTATTCACTCCATCACTCCGG